>ERZ777003.3456-NODE-3456-length-15340-cov-6.015047_pt1 | contig 15340 bp, 13 predicted proteins | sample MGYA00374956_ERZ777003 | MGnify/ENA primary metagenome ERZ777003 (study PRJEB29302, sample SAMN06268252) | bioreactor metagenome | isolation source: Joint BioEnergy Institute, California, USA | place: USA:Joint BioEnergy Institute, California, USA | collected... | reverse complement strand
ACCCTCACGCGGCGCGCTTCGCGACCTCCTCCGGCGTCATGCGCACCAGGGCGTCGTAGTCCTTCATCAGCGTCTCGGTGATCTGGCCGGGCGTGAAGGTCAGGTCGCCGATCTGCCGCACCGGCGTCACCTCGGCGGCGGTGCCGGCGAGGAAGACCTCGGTCGCCTTCTTCATCTCCTCCGGCGCGATGGTGCGCTCCACCACCTTGATCTGGCGGTGCCGCGCGAGGCTCATCACCGTCCGCCGCGTGATGCCGTCGAGGAAGCAGACCGGCGTCGGCGTGTGCAGCTCACCGTCAATGGCGAAGAAGATGTTGGCGCCGGTGGACTCCGCGACGTCGCCCTTCCAGTCGAGCATCAGCGCGTCGTCCGCGCCCTGGTCCATGGCCGCGTGCTTGGACAGCGTGCCGATCATGTAGAGGCCGGCGGCCTTGCTCGCGGTCGGCGCGGTGCGCGGGTCCGGCCGGCGCCATTCCGCCATCGCCAGCTTCACGCCCTTCATCCGCTGCTCGACGCCGAAATAGGCGCCCCACTCCCACACCGCGACCGCCATGTGGACCTTGGTGGCCTTGGCGGCGACACCCATCTCCTCCGGGCCGCGCCAGGCGATCGGGCGGACATAGGCGTCGGTCAGGCCGTTCTTCGCCAGCGTCTCCTTGCAGGCGGCGTCGATCTGGTCGGCCGTCCAGGGAATCTCGAAGCCGAGCAGCCGGCCGGAATTGATCAGCCGCTCGGTATGCGCGCGGAGCTTGAAGATATGGCCCGAATAGGCCCGTTCGCCCTCGAACACCGCGCTGGCATAATGCAGCCCATGGGTCAGCACGTGCAGCTTGGCGTCGCGCCAGGGAACCATCTGGCCATCCCACCAGATCCAGCCGTCGCGATCGTCGTAGGGAACCAGCGCCATGATGGCGGTCCTCCAGATATGCGGCCTGAACGGCGCAATTTCGTTGCTCGCAGCAGGCTCATGGTAGAATCACCCTTCGAGATGTGTCAATGATGCTGACCAAAACCGAAAGCGGAGCAGCCATGCCGGCCAAGACGGGCGACAGCGTGGCGGCGGCGGGACCGGCCAGCAGCGGGGCAGGCGGCAGCGGTGGCGCGACCGCCGGCGTGGCCCGCCCCGCCGCGCCGCTCGCCGCCGGACGGCAGCTCCTGTTCCTGCGCGAGGAGGAACTGCGCCTCGCCCAGGACCTGCTCTATTTCGGCTATCGCGAGTTCACCGCCGGCGCCGACGCGATCCTTTCCGAGCTCGACATGGGCCGCGCGCATCACCGCGTGCTGCACTTCGTCGGCCGCCGCCCGGGGATCACGGTGGGCGAGCTGCTGGCGATCCTCGGCATCACCAAGCAGTCGCTCGGCCGAGTGCTGACGCCGCTCGTCGAGCAGGGCTACGTCACCCAGTCCCCCGGCCGGAGCGACCGCCGCCAGCGCCTGCTCGCGCTGACCGAGAAGGGCGCGGCGCTCGAACGCCGCCTGTTCGAGCGGCAGCGCGAGACCATCATGCGCGCCTATCGCGAGGCCGGTCCCGCCGCGGTCGATGGCTTCCGCCGCGTAATGCGCGGCCTGATGGGCCCGGAGACCCGCGCCCAGCTCGACCGGATCGAGGCCCCGCACCTCCCTCCAGGCACCGGGACGCCGCGGCGATGAGCGCCCCCGCCCCCGCCGCTCCTTCCCTCGCCGCCGCCAACGCCGGCAGCGCCGAGGCGCCCCACCTGCTGGTGGTGGACGACGACGCGCGGCTGCGGGCGCTGCTCCAGCGCTTCCTGACCGAGCAGGGCTTCCGGGTCACCGCCGCCGCCGACGCGGCCGCGGCGCGCGCGGCGCTCGCCTCCTTCGCCTTCGACCTGATCGTGCTGGACGTGATGATGCCGGGCGAATCCGGCCTCGACCTGACCGAATCGCTGCGCCGCGCGGGCCAGGACGTGCCGATCCTGATGCTCACCGCCCGCGGCGCCCCGGACGACCGCATCGCGGGCTTCGAGCACGGCGCCGATGACTACCTGCCCAAGCCCTTCGACCCGCGCGAGCTGGCGCTGCGCATCCGCACCATCCTGCGGCGCGCCGCCCCGCCGCCCGTCGCGCCCCAGGTGGCGCCGATCCAGCTTGGCCGGCAGTGGTTCGACCCCGAGCGCGGCGAGCTGCGCGGCCCCGACGGCCCGGTGCGCCTGACCGGTGGCGAGGCCGCGCTGCTTACCGCGCTCGCGCGCCGCGCCGGCGAGGTGCTCGCGCGCGAGGAGATCGCCGCTGCCCTCGGCACCCCCGAAGCCGGCGAGCGCGCGATCGACGTGCAGGTGACGCGCCTGCGCCGCAAGATCGAGCCCGACCCGCGCGAGCCCCGTTTCCTCCAGACCGTCCGCCACCGCGGCTACGTGCTGCGGCCGGGGCCGTGACGAGCGCCGTCGAAGGCAGCGGGCACAGCCCGGAGGCGGCGAGGCCCGCCACGACACGGCCGCGCGTCTCCCTCTTCGCCGGCCCCCTCGCCCGGCTGCTGCGCCCGCTGGTGCCGCGCGGGCTGCTCGGGCGGAGCCTGCTGATCATCCTGCTGCCGCTGCTGTTGCTCCAGGCGGTGGCGCTGCAGGTCTTCTACGGCAGCCACCTCGACGTGATTTCCCGCCGCCTCGCCGCCGGCGTGGCGGGCGATGTGGGGATCGTGGCGGAACTCATGTCGCGCGAGACGCTGCGGGAGGAGCGCGGCTGGATCTTCCGCCAGGCGGCCTGGCGGTTCGACCTCGCCCTCGCCTTCGAGGAGGGCGCCACGCTCGGCCCCCAGGCGCAGCGCGGCGCCTCGCTCTGGCTGCTGCCGCTCGAGGACGACCTCGACGCCGCGTTGCGGGAGCGCGTGCGCCGTCCCTTCGACACCGACTGGCAGAGCGACCCGCGCAGCGTGATCATCCGCGTGCAGCTCCCCGACGGCGTGCTGCACGTGGAGGCGCCGCGCAAGCGGCTGTTCGCCTCCACGCTCTACCTGTTCGTGATCTGGCTCGTCGGCTCGGCGCTGATCCTGTTCGTCGTCGCGGCGATCTTCATGAAGAACCAGGTGCGCGCGATCCGGCGCCTGGCGATGGCCGCGGAAGCCTTCGGCCTCGGCCGCGACATCGGCCCGATCAAGCCCGAGGGCGCGACCGAGGTGCGCCAGGCGGCCAGCGCCTTCAACGCCATGCGCGAGCGGATCCGCCGCTTCGTCGCGCAGCGGACCGAGATGCTGGCCGGCATCAGCCACGACCTGCGCACGCCGCTGACCCGCATGCGGCTCGCCCTGGCGATGCTGTCCACCAGCAATGGCGGCAACAGTGACCTGCAGGACGACATCGCCGCGCTCACTCAGGACGTCGAGGAGATGGAGCGCATGGTCGCCGCCTACCTCGCCTTCGCCCGCGGCGAGGGGATGGAGCAGTCGGTGGAGGCGGACCTGGTGCGCATCGTGCAGGACGTGGCGGCCAAGGCGCGGCGCGACGGCGCGGAGGTGGCTGTCGAGGCGCCGGCCGAGCCGCTGGTCCTGCCGCTGCGGCAGGACGCACTACGACGCTGCCTCGGCAACCTGCTCGACAACGCGCGCAAGCACGCGCGGAAGATCGCGGTGACGGTCACGCGCGTGCCCCGTACCGCCGGCGGCGAGGCCGGCGCCGGCTCGGCCTGGGCCCAGGTGACGGTAGACGACGACGGGCCGGGCATCCCGGCCGAGGCGCGCGAGGAGGCGTTCAAGCCCTTCGCCAGCTTCTCGGCCGGCGGCACCGGGCTCGGCCTCGCCATCGCGCGCGACATCGCGCGCGCGCATGGCGGCGACATCGTGCTGGAGCAGAGTCCGCTGGGAGGCCTCCGGGCGCGGGTGCGGCTGCCGGTCTGAGGAAACCGGGAGGCGCGCGCCTCCGGTCCCCTTTCGTCAGGCCGCCGCCTGCACCGCCGGCGTGCCGAGGTTGCGCACGCGCACCAGGCTGAACAGCCCGACGGGCGGGCAGGGCTCGATCGCCTCGACCGGCACCTGGGAGGGGTCGAGCAGGTCGGCGAGCCGGAAGTCCGGGTGCCAGCCCAGCACGCGGGCGAGCGGCGCCATGCTGCGCTCCACCCACCAGCGCAGGCCGGACTCGACGGCGAAGTGGTTGACGAAGAGCAGCGTCCCGCCCGGCCGCACCACGCGCGCCATCTCGGCGAACAGGCGCTTCGCGTCGGGCACCACGCTCGCGGTGAACATCGCCACCGCCACGTCGAAGACGCCGTCGCGGAAGGCCATGCGCTCGGCGTCCATCTCCAGCAGGCCGCGCACGTTGGGCAGCCGCTCCGCGGCGACGCGCGCCCGCGCGCGCTCCAGCATCTCGCGCGAAAGGTCGATGCCGATCACCTCGATGTCGCGGCGGTAGCGCGGCAGGGCGAGGCCGGTGCCGACGCCGACCTCCAGCACCCGCAACCGCCCCCCGCCAGAGGAGGCGGCAAGATGGTTCACCGCCTCCACGGCGCGGCGCCGACCCGCGGCGGAGACGCCGCCGAACACGGAATCATAGATGCCGGCCCAGCGGCGATAGGCCTCACGCACCGCCTCGGTGTCGAGGGCGGCGCGCGGGTGGCCAGCGGCCTCGCCATGCCGCTGCGACAGATTGGCCGCCATGCTGTCCTCCGAATGCGCATGCGCTAGACCAACCGGGCCCTCGGCGCAAGCACGCCCCTGCTCCCGCTGCGCGGGAAAACCGTTCCGAGGACCATCGCGTCGCCGGTTTCCGGGCTGCACCGCGGCGAGCGGCCCCGCCGCCCGGCCGGTCGCCTGATGGCGGCGGAGGGATGCGCCGCCGCCTTTCGTGGCGCCCGCCCGGCCAGCGGGTGGACGAGGCGCGGCTAGGCCGCGTCCTCCCGCCGGTCGCGCACCCGAACATAGGCGACCGCGGCATGCTCGGCGCAGTAGGGCTTGCCCGGCATCGCCACGCCCTCGCAGAAGCGGAATTCCGGCGTGCCCGGCTCGCCGATCGGCCAGCAGCAGCTGCGCGTCGTTACCGTGCCGAGGCGCGGGAAGCTGCGGACCGTCGCCGCTGCCGGCGCCCTCGGCGCCACGGCCGGCGCCGCATGGACGGTCGTCGCCGGCGCAGCGGAGGCCGTGGCGACGCGATCACGGCCCGCGGCGATGCCGGATGGCGCCGCCGCCGTCGCCGCGCCGCTCGCCCGCGGCGCCAGCGCTGCCCCCGTCCCTGGGGTGGCCGAGGCAGATCCGGCGGCAATCCTCGGGGGCGCGGGGCGCCGGGCCGCCGCAGCGAAGGGCGAGGCTCCCTCGGAGCCGCTGCCACCGCGCAGCGCCGCGGCGCGCATCGCCGCCGCGCCCGCCGTCGCCGCCCGCGGCGCGGACGGGTCGCGCCGGATCGGGCTCGGCCGCGCCGGCAGGTTCAGCCGGTGCGCCTTGCCGACGACGGCGTTCTTCGAGATCCCCATCCGGCGACCGATCTCAGCCGTGGACAATCCCTCCGCCCACAGCGCGCGAAGCCTGTCGATCGCCTCGACCGACCACTCCATGGCAGGTCTCCCTGATCCCCCCAACTACAAAATACGGTAGGGGAACGCCGGCTGCCTCCACAAGTTCTGGATGCCGGGTTGGGCGCGAAAAGTTGTGGAAAACCCATGATCCGCCTCGGATTCGGGGCGGATCGGCAGGCGGGCGCCGCGGCGCCGCGCCCGCGCCTCAGAACAGCAGCCCCTTGCGCAGCATGCCGTGCACGCCCTTCTCGCCGTTCACGGTCTGCGTGACGCGGAAATCCACCGCCAGGGAGCAGAACTGGTAGGCGTCCTCGGGAGAAAGGTTCGTGCGCGCGACGATGAAGGCGATCATCTCGCGCAGCGCCTGCTTCATGGCGAGGTCGAGGTCCTCGTTCATCCCCATGCTGATGTAGTGCGTCGGCGTCTCCGCGCGCGGGAAGCGCAGCACGGGGTCGCGCGGACCGCCGCCCTTCTCGAGCGTCAGGCGGAAATGGCCGGTCAGGCACATCTCCAGCGCGTTGATGCAGACCTCGCCGTCGCCCTGCACACCATGCCCGTCACCGGCGGAGAACAGCGCGCCCTCGGTCCACACCGGCAGCCACAGCGTCGCGCCCTCAGTCAGTTCCTTGTTGTCGAGGTTGCCGCCATGCGCGCGCGGCTCCTTGGTGTTGATCCGGCCCCAGTCGAGCGGCGGGGCGACGCCCATCACGCCGAAGAAGGGCGCGAGGTGCAGCTCCATCCCCCCTTTCTGCGGGCCGAAGGGGAGCCGGCAGACCCGCCGCTCGCGGTCCACCGGGATGTGCAGCATGCGGCGGTAAGGGAAGTCCTCGGGCAGGGTGCCGGCGAGCGGACGGAAGCCGCAATAGCCCCAGTCGGCGCCGAGCTCGATCTTCTCGATGTCCACGCGCAGCGCGTCGCCCGGCTCGGCCCCCTCGACCGCGACGGGCCCGGTGAGCATGTGCGCGCCGAGCCGCGGGCAGGCGGCGTGGATGCGCGGCAGGGCGGGGTGGACGGCGAGCATGGCCTCGCGTGGCGGCATCGCCTCCGGCGGGCCGGAGACGCATTCGAGGACGACGAGATCCCCGGAGGCGACGGTGGCCACCGGCGGGAAGGTCGCGTCGAACGCACCCCAGCGGACCGTCTCGGGCGTGGCCGGGATGTGGTGGGTCTCGGGCATGGCGGCCTCCTCGTGGCAAAGCTGCCCCGTTGCGAGGGTGCCCCGAAGCCGCCGCGAAGGAAAGCGAGGGCACGGCGGGGCAGACCCGCGCAGCGGCGGCGGCGTGGCGCTCATCGCTCCTGCTGCTGCAGCCGCTCGTTCAGCACCGCCTGATCCCGCGGGCAGACGCGTGAGAGGCGGTCGTACTCCGCCGGCGTGTCGATCGCGCGGTGCTCCCGCTCGCGCTCCGCCCGCATCGCCGCGAGCGCCGGCTCGATCGCCCGGCGGAGCTGCTCCTGCAAGGCGGCGACCGCGCCCTCCACATCGGGCGCGCGTGCCGCCGCCCGCGCCGCCCATGCCTCCACGGCCGCCTCCAATCGCCGGGCCGCGTTGCGCAGGGCGCGCCGGTTCACCGCGACGTGGCGCCGCTCATGCGCCAGCACCTCGCGCCACAGGCAGCCGCCCTCCGGGATCTCGCGCGCGAGACGCATCACGTGCTCGGCGTGCACGAGGTGCAGCGTGACGCTGCCGGGCACCGCGCAGACCGGCCCGCCGTCCGGCGCGCGGGCGTAGTGCGCGGTGATCTCGCTGCGCCAGTCCACCCGCGAGGTGGTCAGGGCGAGGTGGTGGAGGCGCGGCGTGCGCGGCTCCCGGCTGCGGTTGTGCAACTCGTCCACATCGGCGTCGGCGAGCAGCCTGGGTTCCGGATCCTCGAACGCGACGCGCACGCGCGGCGCGCGCGGCGGGCAGGCGGGCGCCGACGCCGTTTGGCGTGGCGCCGTCCCGCCGCCCCTCGGCACGGAGACGGCGGGCGGAGCAGGCGGGCTGGCCGGGACCGATGGCGGCGTGGCCGCGGCCGGCTGCGCGCGGACCGGCGCGGCCGCAGGCAGCAGCGCCGCCGCCAGCAGGAACGCTCCCACCACCGCGACGGAGAGCACCCGCGCCGCACCGTCGCCGCGCATGCCGCTCAGAGCCACCCCTTGCGCCGGAAATAGTAGATCGGCAGCACCGCCGAGACGACCATCAGCACCAGCGCCAGGGGATAGCCGAGCTTCCAGTGCAGCTCCGGCATCAGCTGGAAATTCATCCCATAGATGCTGGCAACCAGCGTCGGGGGCATCAGCGCGACCGAGGCCACGGTGAAGGTCTTGATGATCGCGTTCTGCTCGACATTGATGATGCCGAGCACCGCGTCGAGCAGGAAATTCGCCTTGTTGTTCAGGAAGTTCGCGTGCTCGACGAGGGAGCGCACGTCGCGCACCAGGGTCTTGATCAGCCCCTGGTTCTCCCGCCGCACCGCGGTCGCCTTCTCCGCCCCGACGAAGGTCAGGATGCGGGAGAGTCCGAGCAGCGTCTCCGAGGCGCGCGTCGTCACCTCCCCGACCTGGCCGAGCGTGATCAGCACGTCCTTGAGGTCGGCGTCCTTCGCCGAGGCCTTGATCCGCGCCCGCGCGGTGCGGAAGGCAAGCTGGCTCGCGCGGTCCATGTCCGCGCCGATCCGCTCGAGGATGTCGGCGAGGCGGTCCACCACCTGCTCGAACAGGTGCAGCATCACCGCGTCCGCCGAGGAAAGCAGGCCGGGCTGGCGCTGCGCCCGCGCCGCGAAGACGGCGAACGCCTTCGGGGTGGCGTAGCGCACCGTCACCAGCGTCTCGCCGGTCAGGACGAAGGTGATGGCGGTCGAGCCGAACTCGCCCATCTCCACGCCGTAGAGAAAGGGCGCGGTGAGGAACAGCGCGTCGCCCTCCTTGTAGAGGCGCGAGGAGCTCTCGATCTCCTGCATCTCCTCGCGCGTCGGGATCTCGAGCCGCAGCGCGGACTGCACCGCGCGCACCTCCTCCGGCGTGGGGCTGACGAGGTCGATCCAGACCGGCCGGGCTGCGGCGATGTCGGTGGCGGCCGCCGCTTCTTCCGGCCCGTTGTGCAGCACGAGCCGTCCGTTCTGCACGGTCCAGGTCGTCATCATGAAGCGGACGGGCTCCCTCGCCGGGGCGGGCAGGCGCTGACCCGGCGGCTTCTAGCCCGGGCCCGTAGCGCGTGCCACCCCGTCCGCCACGCCGCGATGGCGGCGACGCCGCGCAACGGCCGCGGCGCGGCCGGCGGCGGCAACGGTCAGCCGCGCCTGCCGCCGCGTGCGCCGCGCGGCGCAGGGGTCGGCGCCGCGGCGCCCGGCGGGCGACCGGCGTCGAAGCCGAGGAAGCCGATCTCGGGGATGGGCGTCCCGCCGTCACCGGCGAAGAGCCGCGGCTGGGCGAGCGGCGCGGGCCCGGGCTGGATGGCGGGCGGGTTCGACGCGGCGCGGCGCGAAGCGGCGACCGACGGCCGCTCCCGGTCGGCTGTGCCACGGCGCGCGGTGGCGCGCCCCGTCTCCCCCGCCCCGGCGATGCTGTCAGGCGGCGGCGCGCCGCCAGGGCTGCGGGCGCCGGTGCCGCGGGCCGAGAGCAGGAAGAAGGCGATCTCGTCGCGCCGCTGGTCCACCGCGGCGTCGAGCGGCGTCAGGCCGAGCACGTTGCGCGCATTGAGGTCCGCGCCGCGAGCCACCGCGTCGCGCGCCGCCGCGAGATCGCCGCGCGCGATCGCGTCGAACAGCGCCGCGTTGGGCGAGAGGGTCTGAACCTGCGCCGGGTCGGCCGGGATTGGCGCCGGCGCCCGGCGCCCGGAGAGGCCGGGCAGGGCCGGGGGCGGCGGACGCCGGTCCGGCTCGGGCAGGTTGGGACGCAGCGGCTGGCCGGGCGAGGGCTGGGCCAGGGCGGGCCCCACGCTGGCGGCGATGCCGGCCACCGAAGCAAGCCCGGCGGCGGCGAGGAGGAGCGGAAGGCGGAAAGGTGCGCGCTGCATGACGCGAGCCTAACGCCGGCATCGCCTCCGGGCCAGCGCCGCATCGCCACCGTCCTGCCGGGGCCGGCGCCCGCCCGCTTGCCCGCGCTCAGCGGCCCTCGCGCCGCCAGGCGAGCACCAGCGTGCCCAGCACCAGCGGCAGGGCCAGCCAGGGCGGCAGCAGCGGCAGCGCGGCGATGCCCGTCACCGTGTGGTCGTTGTTGCGCCGCAGGCCGATCCAGCCGCTGCCGCTCGCATCCCGCCCCACGGCGACGCGGCGCAGCTCCGGCAGCACCGGCTCCGCGCCATTGCCGAGCCAGCGGATCCCGCCCCCCGTCGCCTCGGCGAGCGGGCGCAGCCGGGCGTCGTCGGCGCGCAGATCGGCGATCTCCAGCGGGTTGGCGGCGGCGGCGGCGGCGAAGGCGGTGCGCCGGCCGTCCGTCACCTGCCACACCCCGGGCTGCTCGGCCGGCAGGTCGAGCACCGCGCGCCCGCCCGGCGCCGCCACGCCGGGGTGCCGCGTGACGCTCCCGTCCGGCGCGGTGACGGTGAATTCGGGCGGCGGGCCGGCCTCGACGCTGCGGCGCTGGACGTGGAGGCGGCCGCCCTCGACGCGGGCCGTGAGGTCCTCCTCCTCCAGCTCCGGCTCCTTCATCAGCCAGTGGGCGATGCGGCGCAGCAGCTCCTGGTGCGGCCCGCCGCCGTCATGGCCGCGGGACCAGAGCCAGATGTGGTCGGAGAGCATCATCGCGACCCGCCCCTCGCCGACCCGGTCGAGGATCAGCAGCGGCCCGCGGTCCGGCGTCTCCATCACCGCCATGCCCGCCCGCTGGTCGGCAAGCAGGTGGCGGTACCAGCGCCCCCAGGCCGGCTCGGGCGGCGGCGCCGACCCGGGCACGGCGGCGGCGGCGCCCCCCGGCGGCGGCGCGCCGGGCAGGCCCTCGGTGACCGGATGCCGGTTCCCGACCTCGCTGACCCGCGGACGGAACGGCCCCTCCACCACCGACGCGCTGCCGCCCAGGGGCCGCGCCGGCAGCACCTGGCCGAGCGGCGTCGCGGCGAGGCTGGCGGGGCCGACGAATTCCGGCCCCACATTGACGAGCAGCGCGCCGCCCCCGCGCACGTAGTCGGCGATGTTGCGCAGGTAGATCGGCGGCAGGATGCCGCGATTGGCGAAGCGGTCGAAGACGATCAGGTCGAAGTCGCGCAGCTTCTGCTGGAATAGCTCGCGCACCGGGAAGGCGATCAGCGCCAGCTCGTTGAGCGGCGTCAGGTCGTCCTTCTCCGGCGGACGCAGGATGGTGAAGTGGACCAGGTCCACGTTCGGATCGGCCTTGAGGATCCGGCGCCAGGTGCGCTCGCCGGCATGCGGCTCGCCGGAGATGAGCAGCACGCGCAGGCGGTCGCGCACGCCGTTGATGGTCACGACCTGGCGGTTGTTCAGTTCGGACACCTCGCCCGGCCGCGGCTCGGCGGCGATCTCGACGACGGTCGGGCCGCCGCGCTCGATCGGCACGGTGATGCGGTGCTCGCGGCCGATCGGCACGCTCTGCTGGCGCGGCGCCTGGCCGTCGCGGCGGACCGAGAGGCGCACCGCGCCCGTCGGATCGGCCACGCCGAGATCCTCGACGACGACGCGCAGCTCCACGCTGCGGCCGACGATGCCGAAGCCCGGCGCCTCGATCACGCGCACGCGCCGGTCGGTCTCGCCGGGGCGGCCGGGGAGCAGGACGTGGAAGGGCGCGTCGGTCGCGGGCTGTGCCGGCACGTCGTGCACCTGCCCGTCGGTCAGCGCGATCACGCCCGCGAGGCGGGCGCGCGGGATGTCGGCGAGCGCACGCTGAATGGCGGCGAACAGGCGGGTGCCCTGATTGCCGCCCTCGGGCGCGGTGACGGTGCGCAGCTCGAGTTCCGGCAGGCGCGCGGCGCGAGCCTCGAGCGCGGCCCGCGCCGCCTCGATCTGCGCGGCACGGGAACCGAGCCGGGCGGAAGCGGTCTGGTCCACGACGAGCAGGCCGATGTCGGGCCGGGTCTCGCGCGTCTCCTCGACGAGGCGGGGATTGGCGAGGGCGAGCAGCAGCAGCGCGAAGGCGGCGACGCGCCAGGCCGCGCCGCGCGCGCGCCGCCACAGCGCGGGGGCGAGGGCGAGCAGCCCGAGCACGCCGAGCGCGAGGAGCAGCCAGAGCGGCAGGACGGGGGCGAAGTCCAGCCCGGCGATGGCCTGGCGCATGTCAGCGGGCCTCCGCCCAGGCGAGCCGCACCCCGAACCCGAGGAAGGCGGCGCCAGCCAATGCGTTCACGCCCCGCGCGGCGCGCCGGTAGGCGATGGCGGCGCGCGGCCGCGCCAGGAAGGCGGCAAGCAGCGCGTACCAGGCGAGGCAGGTTCCGGCGAAGGCGAGGACCAGCGTCGCGCCCTCCACGAGGCTGGGATGCGGCGGCAGCGCCACCGCGAACAGGCTGCCGAACAGCGCCGCGGCCTTGGGATTGGCGAGGTTGGTGATCAGGCCGCGACGGAAGGCTTTCGCCGGGGCGGGCGCGCCTCCCGCCGCAACCGTGGCCGCCGCCGCGTCCCCTCCGTTCCATGCGGCGCGCAGCATCCGCGCGCCGAGCAGGACGAGGTAGGCGGCCCCGATCAGCGTGACGATCCGGTAGAGCCACCCCGCCTGGGCGAAGAGCAGCGCGAGGCCGCACAGCGCCGCCGCCGCCCAGATCGCGATGCCGGTCGCCACCCCGGCGGCGCAGGCGAGGCCCGGCCGCCGCCCGCCCGACAGGGCCGCATGCGAGACCGCGAGGGTGTCCGGCCCCGGCGTCGCCAGCGCGACGAGCCAGACCGGCATCAGCAGTGCGAGCGCCTCCACCGGCCTCAATTCCCCAGCCGCTCGAGGATCGCCGGCACGTGCACCTGGTCGCCCTTGTAGTTGCCGGTCAGCGCGTACATCACGAGGTTCACGCCGAAGCGGTAGGCCAGCGTGCGCTGCCGCGCCCCGCCCGGGATCGCCGCGTAGGGATTGTTGCCGCGCGAGTCGATCGCCCAGGCCCCGGCCCAGTCGTGGCCGCCGATGATCACCGGCGAGACGCTGTCATTCGCGCGGTCCACGTCGCGCGCCACCCAGACCGCGCCGCCCGCGAAGCGTCCCGGCAGATCGGAGAGCAGGTAGAAGGCGCGCTTGAGCACATGGTCCTCCGGCACCGGCGCGAGCGGCGGAATGGCGAGGTCGCGCGTCACGCGTCTCAGCGCCGCCCGCGCCCCGGGCGCGAAGCCCTCGCCCGAGCCCTCGCTGCGCGTGTCGAACAGGATGATGCCGCCGTAGCGCATGAAGGCGTTGAGCGCCTCGACGGCGCGCGCATCGGGCTGCGGCGCGTCGGGGGTCACGGCCCAGTAGAGCAGCGGATAGAAGGCGAGGTCGTCCTGCCCCGGCACCACGGCGACCGGCTCGGCGAGCGCCGCGGCGGTGCGGCGGTTCACGTAGTCCGACAGGCCGACGAGGCCGGCGCGCACCACCTCGTCCACCGAGGAATCGCCGGTCGCGACATAGGCGAGGCGCGTGGCGAGGGCCGCGGCCCCCTCCGGCCCGCCCGGCCCGCGCTGCGCCTGGGCCTGCATCGGCACGGCGGCGGCGAGCATCGCGAGCAGCAGGACGGCCGCGGTGGTCGCGCCCGCCCGGGCGGCCCGGCGAGAGGCAGAGGCGGTGGGCAGGAGCCCGCGGAGGACCAGCGAGATCAGCATGTCGAGCGCCAGGATCAGGAAGGCCGCGGCGAGCAGCCACGGGCCGAGGTCGCGCTCGGCCGGGATGCCGCCGATGGGGAGGATCGCCGCGCCGGGCGGCGCCGGCGCCGCAGCGCGCAACGGGGGCAGCCCGGCGGTCAGGTTCAGCGCGCGGCGATAGGCCGCCGCGTCACCGCTTTCGCCCTGCTGCTGCCCCGCGCTGCCGTACCAGCCGGGCGGGTGGCGCGGCGAAGCCGCGGTCTCCTCGATGCGGTTGGCGGGCACGGCCGCGGCGGCCGGCGGGGCGGGGCCGAGGCGCCCGAAGCCGTCCAGCGTCTCCAGCGGCGCCAGGGGCTGGTCGCCTTCCGCCCCCGCCACGCCCGCGGAGAGCGCGACGATCCGCCGCAGCATGTCCACGAACAGGCCGGAGAGCGGCAGGTTCGACCAGTCGGCGTTGGCGGTCACGTGGAACAGCACGATGCGCCCGGCGCCGCGCGCCTCGGCCGTGACCAGCGGCGTGCCGTCGGTGAGCCGCGCCCAGCTCCGCTCCGCCAGGCGCGGCGAGGGCTCGGCGAGGACCTGCCGCTCCACCGTGACCTCGGCGGGCACCGTCAGGCCGGCGAAGGGCGAGTGGTCCGGGAAGGGCGCGAGGCGCTGCGGCTGCTCCCAGGACAGCGCGCCGCCGAGCTGGCGCTCGCCCGTCCGCAGCGCGACCGGCAGGAGCGGGTCCTGGCGCTCGGCGAGGCGCGGCCCGGCGAAGCGGATCAGCGTGCCGCCCTCGCGGACCCAGCGGTCGAGCATCTCCCGCTCCGCCCCATCCGGCACGATGCGGTCGGCCAGCATCAGCACCGCGATGCGGCGCGCGAGAATCTGTTCCAGCGAGCCGCGGCGGATCTCGGTGAAGGGCGCGAGCGCACGGTCGAGATAGAACAGCTCGCCGATCAGGGGCGCGTCCGCCGTACCCTCGGCGCCCGCGAGGAGCCCGACGGGGCGGCGGCGGAAGCGCTCGTCGAGCAGCACCACCCCCGCCGCGCCCGCCGGCTCGTCGAGCTCCAGCCGCACCACCTGGTTGCGGATCTCGAGCGGCAGTTCGAGCGTCGCCTGCCCCTCCGCGGCGCCGGCGGGGATCGGCACCACGGCACGGGCGAGCACGCGCCCGTCGCCGGTGCGCGCCAGCACCGCCGCCTCGGAGTCCACCGCGAGCGGGATCTGCTGCACGGTCACGTTGAGCCGGTCGGCCTCGGCGGTCGGCGGGGCGAGGCTGCGCACCGCCCGCCCCTCGGCCTCCGCCACCGTGAGCGGGCCGGCCGCGGCGAGCGCGGCGGCGAGGGGAGCGAAGCCCTCCGGCGCGCCCGCCGCGGCATGCTCGACGCCGTCGGCGACGAGCAGGCTCTCGAAGCCGCCCGGATGGGCGTCGCGGAAGCGCCGCAGGGCCTCGAGCGCCGCGGCGCGGTCCGGCGGCCAGGGTTTCGGCCGCAGGGCGGCAAGGCGGGCGCGCAGCTCCTCGGCCGGCATCAGGCCGGTCGCCGTCGGCGGCTCGCCGGTCTCGGAGGCGGCGGTGACGAGCAGCGCGGCGCGGCGGCCCTCGCGCCCGGCGCGCTCCACCGCGGCGGTGGCGGCCGCCATGCGGGCGGGCCAGTCCGGCGCCGCGGCCCAGCCGTCATCCACCACGACCAGCAGCGGCACCCCGCCGGCCGTTCCGACGCCGCCGGCATTCGGTCCCAGCACCGGCCGGGCGAGCCCGAGCACCACCAGCGCCGCGGCCAGAAGGCGCAGCGCCAGCAGCCACCAGGGCGTGCGCGCGGGGGTCTGCTCGGCGGCCGGGAGGTCGCGCAGCAGGCGGATCGGCGGGAAGACCTGCCGCCGTGGCGCCGGCGGGGTGACGCGCAGCAGCCACCACAGCAGCGGCAGGGCCGGCAGCGCGAGCAGCAGCCACGGGGCCGCGAAGGCGACGGGGCCTAGGGAGAGCATCGGGAGGAGCGGTGCATCGCCTCAAGCATACCGCATCGCCTCTCGCATTTCGCATACCGTTACGCGCCCACGAGCCCGGAAGCGCGGCGGGGACCGGGCGCCGCGCGTTCGTTGCGCACCGATCGGTGTCGTTGGGTCCCGCCTGGCCCAGGCGCTTCCGCCAGGGGGCGCCCGGTTGACCGGCCACCAGGGCCGAGGGGTACGGTATCGGCGACTGCATGTAGGGCGCGCACCGC
>ERZ777003.3454-NODE-3454-length-15347-cov-16.617512_pt1 | contig 15347 bp, 19 predicted proteins | sample MGYA00374956_ERZ777003 | MGnify/ENA primary metagenome ERZ777003 (study PRJEB29302, sample SAMN06268252) | bioreactor metagenome | isolation source: Joint BioEnergy Institute, California, USA | place: USA:Joint BioEnergy Institute, California, USA | collected... | reverse complement strand
TACCAAATCGTATGGGAAGTATACCAGACTTTAGTGCCCTATGTAGAGGTCAGTAGTGATTGGCCACGGCTCTTATGTATCGATGAGAGAGCGTGGCCTCGGTTTTTCATCAGGTTAGCATTGCTGTTGCCCATATCAATCACGTTCCTGCCGGTGCTCGAAAACCGGACCCCCTATCGGCATTTATGTACCTACGAGCATAAGCGGCGCCGAAGGGAAGCCTTGACCGGCGCGCTATACTCCCTCTGGCGCGCAGCGGGAGGAGACCAACTACTTCGCCTTCCTGCCGTACGCTCATCCCGCTCCGCCGTCCCCCGCTGCAGGATATCACACCTCAAGCGCGCCGAGTCAAGGCCACCGCTTGTGTATGTTGCTCGATGATACACTCCGCTCCCCACAGCGTGTCATGGTACTGTAACCAATCGTAGAAGGAAGCCTCTACGACAACGCCACGTACGGTTGGTATAGTTGCTCGGGCGGAAGTCAGAAAGCGCCTGTGACCACGAGCACTGTACTGATCTGCGAGGATGCCAAATGAGCGAGAAGCAATCCTGTTCCACTCAGCAAGCCCTGCCCCACCTGTACACTGAGGAAGAGCGCCGACTACGTTGGGCACTCATCATCGAAGCCATTCTGCACGACCCAACCTCCACCCACCCGCTAGAGCACCCCGTCAACCCTCCCGCCTCATCTGAACAGAAGGCGTAACGCTGCACAGTCGCCCTCACAGTCGTAGGCAAAGGCCGCTTGCATCTCGTGCTATAATGGCATCAGCACATCTGTTTTACCAGGTGAGGTGCTATGAGCACGACAATCATCATGGAACCGGATGTCCAGCAGAAGCTGGCTATCCTCGGAGGCGAAGCCTCTGACGAAGTGACAGATGTTCCCGCCACCCAAAGTATTCAGCAAGGCATCACGCACGCGACCGGCTTCATCTACAACGCGAAGCAGGAGGGCGGCGGCACCTCTCGCCTGTTCAAGGTGCTCCAAACAAATGCATGTCGATTCGCGTGCAAATATTGTTACACTTCATGTGCTATTCGGCGCAAAAGGACGACCTTTAAGCCCGACGAGTTGGCAACTACCTTTGTTTCTCTCCAGCGCGAGAAGCGCGTAGACGGCCTGTTTCTTTCCTCTGGTATTGTCCCCGACGCAGACACAACAATGGAAAAGATGCTGGGGACAGTCGAACGCCTCCGCCTCAAGGAAGGCTACACCGGCTACATTCACTTGAAGCTTATCCCCGGCGCCTCGTTCGAGTACGTCGAGCGCGCGGTCGAACTAGCCGACCGGGTCTCACTCAATCTTGAGGCTCCCAATCAAGCTCGACTGAACGACCTTGCACCTGACAAAGAGTTCGCCTCTAGCATGTGGGGGCGTATGGCGTGGGCCGCCGAACTGATGAAGCGAGCACGTCAGGAAGGCCGACAAGCCGCTCGCAGCCTTACCACCCAGTTTGTTGTTGGTGCTGTCGGCGAGAGTGATCTTGAACTCTTGGAGACGGTACAACGTGCTCACCGCGAGTTGGGGCTGTGGCGCGCTTACTTCTCAGTGTTTCATCCAATCGAGCGTTCGCCCCTAGCCGAGCAGCCGGCCGAGGACCCAACCCGTGCCCTACGGCTGTACCAATCGGACTTCATGCTCCGCGACTACGGCTTCCGCTACGACGAGCTGCCATTCGATGAGCAGGGTCTGCTGCCACGGGACAAGACGCCTAAAGAAGCCTGGGCAGAACGGCACCTGCACGAGCCCATCGAATTGAACCGTGCCCCACGCCACCAACTGCTTCGGGTACCAGGTATTGGCCCAAAGAGTGCCGATCGCATTATCGAGGCACGTCGTCAAACGCGGCTCCGTGATCTGACTCAACTCAGGCTTCTAGGGGTTACAACCAAGTGGGCTGCCCCCTACGTGCTCTTGGACGGCAAATACGTACCACGTCAGCTAAGTCTCTGGTAGGCTACGAGGTAGCCAAGCACAACCGTTGTTCGAGGCAACGATGATCACAGACACGCAAGTTCTGTCGTATTACTACAAGGGCAGCGAACCGGTTCCCGAAGATCCGATTCGTATCTCTTCCATCACTGCGGCCGAGTTTTTGTTGATTCAGTCGGAGGCACCTCACAAGCCCAATTACTATCCCATCCTTGCTTCGCGGCTTCGGCATCCGATTTCGAGCGACACAGGAGAGGTTTCTCCACGCATACCTTGGGACTCTCGAAAGCATGCTGCCTTTGGAAAGCATCGAACCGATCAACTGGTTATCCACCTGGGTAGTTACTTGCCTTCGTACATCGAATTTGGAAGCCAGGCCATCACCCAGATTATCAATGAAGGGCACGAGGTCGTTTACCTATCGAGTATCAGTCATTTGGACAAGGCGACGCAGAAGAAGCTGAGAGATAGGCTTCGTTTTCTGTTTACTCAGGAAGTAAAATGTATTGCGTTGAACGAGCACATGGCAACCGTTGGGGTAAATCTACTGGCTCAATTCCTTGAGCGATACGAGACGAAACAGAATGCTCGAAACACGGTCAATGACATTCTCATCTTGGGAACATCTATCGTACATGCCGAGGCATTGCTGACAGAAGACAGCCTCCTTAGGCGGTTCACGGCAGAAGTCGTTGGCGCCGACTGTCACGAAAGATCCTCCAATCGCTTGCTGATAGATTTTGAGGCACCGCTTGTAACGGAACGTCGAAAACCCTTGGAGTCGAAGGGATACGTAAACAGAGGGTGGCAAATCCTGGAACGGAGAGGACGATAGCTTCCGCTATGACCGAGAGGACGAGCACCAAAACAACAACCGCGCTGAACTGGAAGCTTCCAGCCGGCGCGGTGTGCTCTCTAAAGCCTTCGACGTCTATGCGGCGAGGCACAGCCTCGCGTGGAAGCGCACTGCGGAGGCGATTGAAGTGTGAACAGTTTCTTTGCAAGTACTGCTTCACGAGCTGCGCGATCAGGCGCAAGCGCACCACCTTCAAGCCCGATGAGCTCGCCACGACCTTCATCTCGCTCCACCGCGAGCGGCGCGTGGATGGGCTGTTCCTCTCCTCGGGGATCGTGCCCGACGCCGACACGACCATGGAGAAGATGCTCGCGACGGTCGAGCGGCTGCGGCTCAAAGAGGGCTACACCGGCTACATCCACCTCAAGCTCATCCCCGGGGCCTCGTTCGAGTACATCGAGCGCGCGGTCGAGCTGGCCGACCGCGTGTCGCTCAACCTGGAGGCGCCCAACCAGGCCCGGCTGAGCGAGCTCGCGCCCGACAAGGAGTTCGCCTCGAGCATGTGGGGGCGGCTGGCCTGGGCGGCCGAGCTGATACGGCGCGCCCGCCTCGAGGGGAGAAGGGCGGCCAGAAGCCTGACCACACAGTTCGTGGTGGGCGCCGTCGGCGAGAGCGACCGCGAGCTGCTGGAAACGGTGCAGCGGGCGCACCGCGAGCTGGGGCTGTGGCGGGCCTACTTCTCCGCGTTCCACCCCATCGAGCGCTCGCCGCTGGCCGAGCACCCGGCCGAGGACCCCGTCCGCGCCCTGCGGCTGTACCAGTCCGACTTCATGCTCCGCGACTACGGCTTCCGCTTCGACGAGCTGCCCTTCGACGAGCACGGGCTCCTGCCGCGCGACAAGACGCCGAAGGAGGCCTGGGCCGAGAAGCACCTGCACGAGCCCGTTGAGGTCAACCGCGCGCCGCGCCACGTCCTGCTCCGCGTACCGGGCATCGGGCCGAAGAGCGCCGACAGGATCATCGCGGCGCGACGGGAGACGCGCCTGCGCGACCTGTCGCAGCTCAGGGCGCTGGGCGTGACCACCCGCTGGGCGGCTCCCTACGTCCTGCTCGACGGGCGGCGCACGGCGGCACAGATGCGGCTATGGTAGCAGCGCCGGGCGCGAAGAGCCCGTGAGCGCGCTCCGGCGATCGCAGCTGCCCCCAGGCAGCGAAGGAGACGATGATGCGCCAGCCCGCCGTGAGGCGCCTGTACCTGATGCAGGTCGGGTCCATGCCGGAGTACCAGATCCCGATCGTGTGCTACCTGGTGCAGACGGACGACGGCAAGAACATTCTGATCGACAGCGGTCTGCCGGAGGTCATCCCCGAGGAGGCGTCGGAGTTCGAGAACGGGCGGGACGTGATCGAGCAGCTGGCGGGCATCGGCGTGCGGCCGGACGACATCGATATCGTCATTTCGACGCACTACGACGGCGACCACGCCGGAAGGCACGCGGCGTTCACGAGGGCGCAGTATGTTGTCCAGCGCGCGCATCACGTGGACGCGGCCACCAACCCGCGCTATGCGATGGTTCGATCCGAGTGGGACCAGCCGGCGGAGCGCATCCGGCTGCTGGACGGGGACACGGAGCTGCTGCCGGGGCTGGAGCTGATCGAGACGAGCGGGCACGTGCCGGGGCACCAGTCCGTGCTCGTGCGGCTGCCCAAAACCGGGCCGGTCCTTCTGACGATCGACGCCGCGCCCTTCCGCGAGGGCTTCACCCGCGATGAGCAGGGCGGCGGGGGTGCCCCGGACGCCGAGGCGACCCGCGCCAGCACGATCAAGCTGCTCGATCTGGTCGAGCGGGAGCAGATCGGGCTGGTGATCTTCGGCCACGACGCGGAGCAGTGGGAGACGCTCACGAAGGCGCCGGCGTTCTACGAATAGAGCAGCGCTTCGCACGAGCGCCGCCCGGCCTGCCGGCGAAGGAGACAGCCATGGCCGAGAACAAGACCAGACCAACCTCGGCGTCCGTCGACGACTTCATCGCGGCCATCGAGAACCCCCGCCGCCGCGCGGATGCGCTGGCCGCGCTCGAGATCTACAAGGAGGTGACTGGCCTTCCGCCGGTCATGTGGGGGCCGTCGATCATCGGCTTCGGGTCGATCCACTACGTCTACGAATCCGGGCGCGAGGGCGACATGCCGGCGGCGGGGTTCTCGCCGCGCAAGGCCAATATGACCTTCTACGTGGGCGACGACTTCGAGGGCGCGGCGGAGCTCTACGCCAGGCTCGGCAAGCACAAGCGATCCGTCGCATGCCTGTACATCAACAAGCTGGACGACGTCGACCTCGATGCCCTGCGCGAGATCATTGCCCGCCAGTACGCCAAGGACTCTCTCAGGGCGAACCCCTCGAGCTGACGCTCCCCTTGCGCTATAGCGCCGGGTAGCCTTTTGTTCGCTGACGCGAGCAATGCGGCCGTTACCGACCGTCCCCTGGCCATGCGCTCGAGCCTCGCTAGACTGGAGGAATGAGATGTCTCAGCACCGCATCTACCGGATGACGTTTTCCAGCATCTACCCGATGTATATTCAGAAGGCCGAGCGCAAGAACCGCACGAAAGAGGAGGTCGATCAGGTCATCTGCTGGCTGACCGGCTACGACCAAGCGGGGCTGCAGCGCCAGATCGAGCTCGAGAGCAACCTTGAGACCTTCTTCGCCGAGGCGCCGCTGTTCAATCCGAACGCCTCGCTGATCAAAGGCGTCGTGTGTGGCGTGCGCGTGGAGGAGATCGAGGACCCGCTCATGCGGAAGGTCCGCTACATGGACAAGCTCATCGACGAGCTCGCGAAGGGGAAGACGATGGAGAAGATCCTGCGCAAGTGAGCCGTTCCGCCGCAGGAAACACCGCCGATGCACCGAGCAGCCTGCTGTTCCGTTCGCACAATCGCTCTCCTCGTCCTCCTCCTCGCAGGAGTGATCGCCGGCGCGTGGTGGTACTCCCAGTGGAGAGGTATCGAGTGGGAGACAAGTCGCTATTCTGGGAGAGCACGACAGCATTGTGACCAGCGTGTCCTTCAGCCCAGATGGCAACACTGTCGCATCAGGCAGCCTCGATGAGACCATCCGCCTGTGGTCCATACGGTGCTTCCGCACCGAATGTGCGAAAGACTCGTAACCTGGGCCAGCTCGACGATGAGCTCACAAAGCAGGAGGCAGGCCACCTATGAGCACCAAGCAACAGACGCTGGCAGCGCTGCGCGAAGAGTTCGACCGCTGGGAGGCGCTGCTCGCCGGCCTGAGCGAAGCGCAGATCACCGCGCCGCAGCTCCAGGAGCACTGGTCGATCAAAGACGTGGTCGCTCACCTGCGCGCCTGGCAGCAGCGCTCGATCGCCCGGCTGGAGGCCGCGCAGCTCGACCGGGAGCCCGAGTACCCCGCGTGGCCGGCGCAGTTCGACCCGGAGATGGAGGGCCAGCCGCACGGCCTGAACGCCTGGCTCTACGAGCAGAGCCGCGACCGGCCCTGGCCGGGCGTGTACCAGGAGTGGCGGGCGGGCTTCCTGCGATTCCTGGAGCTCGGCGAGGCGCTCCCTGAGGACAAGCTGCTGGATGCAGGCAGGTACGCCTGGCTTGACGGGTACCCGCTGCTGGCGGTGCTGGAGGGCTCGCTTGAGCATCACCGCGAGCACGCTGAGTACCTCGCGCCGCTGATCGCCCGGCTCCAGGAGCCCGACGGCTCATAAGTTCACTCCAACAGCATTTGGCGGGGCTAGTCACTCAGCCGCCGCGCCCCGCGCGAGGCGCGCCACCGCCACGCGCGCTCCAGCGGCTCCGCACATCCTCATCTTGACCGACGGTATAACGCAAGTTATACTCATGGTATGAAAACGGCGATCTCCATTCCCGATGACCTCTTCAAGGAGGCTGAAGACTACGCTCGCGCTCAGGGCCTCTCACGCAGCGAGCTGTACGCCCGCGCGCTCCGGGCCTATCTCGCCGCGCGCCACGCCGAGCAGATCACGGCCGCCCTCAACCAGCTGTATGACGAAGAAACGAGCGAGCTTGACCCAGCCTTCAGCGCGGCACAGCGGCGTCTGCTCGCTGGTGAGGATTGGTGATGCAGCGCGGTGATGTCTGGTGGGCCTCCCTTCCAGATGTGCGCGGCTCAGGACCGGCGTTTCGTCGCCCTGTGCTGATCATCCAGGCCGATTCGTTTACCCGCAGCCGTATTGCCACGGTCATCGTCGCAGTCATCACCAGCAATCTGCGTCTCGCAGCAGCACCAGGCAATGTCTTCCTTCCTGCGCGGGAGTCGGGCTTGCCCAAGGACTCGGTCATCAACGTCTCGCAGATCATCACGCTTAACAAGAGCGACCTTGACGAGCAGGTGGGACGGGTATCGGCAGCAACGCTCGAGGATGTTGAGCAAGGTCTGCGTCTGGTGCTGGACTTGTAAGCTTCTCTGACACTCCCGCCCCTCAAGGGTGCGGGGTTCTCGGCTCTCAGGCCCGCTCGAGCAACCCCAACGCCAGCAACCGTTCCGGTGCCCGAGCTGCTAGGCCCGCAGCCGCTCCTCCGCCCGCACCGCCCCTAGCGCCTCCCGCGCTCCGACACAGCCGCACCACCGCCCCGGCCGCCTGTTGGCACCGCTCTTGCCGCGCCGCTATACTGTCCCCGCGGGGCCGCCGCGCCGAGCGCGTCCGGCCGCCGCCGGACAGGACGAGGAAAGGAGAGAGCGATGAAGCTGGCCGTTGGCGGCGATCACGCCGGCTTCCCCCTCAAGGGCCCGGTGATCGACTTCCTGCGCGCGCAGGGGCACGAGGTCGTGGACTTCGGCACCCACAGCCCCGACCCGGTCGACTTCCCCGACATCGCCCGGCTGGTGTGCGACGCGGTGCGCAGCGGGGAGGCCGAGCGCGGCATTCTGGTCTGCGGGACGGGCGTGGGCGCCTGTATCGCGGCCAACAAGATCCCCGGCATCCGCGCGGCGCTGTGCCACGACACCTACTCGGCCCACCAGTGCGTGGAGCACGACGATGTGAACGTGCTGTGCATCGGCGCGTGGATCATCGGCATCCGGGTGGCCGAGGAGGTGCTGCGGGCGTTTCTAGCCGCCGAGTTCAGCACCGAAGAGGAGTTCCGGCGCAGGGTGCGCAAGCTGGCCGAGCTGGAGCGGGAGGCCGCGCGGCGCTGACCTCGCGCGCTTATGTCTCCTTGCACAACCCGAACAACTGTGCTATGCTAGGCAGCGATGCACCGGCGAGCGCCGAAGAATCGGCGGCGCCCCAACACCTCTCCGACGGGCATCGTTCCACGAGCAGCGGCACCTGCAAAGGAGATCGAATGTCGATCGAACACGCCGCCGAACAGACGCGCGAGCTGCTGGACGCCGTCTACCGGTCCGAGTCGCGCCGCGTGCTCGCTACGCTGATCCGCCTGCTCGGCGACTTCGACCTGGCCGAGGAGGCGCTGCACGACGCCTTCCGGGCCGCGCTGGAGCAGTGGCCGAAGGACGGCGTGCCCGCCAACCCCCGCGCCTGGCTCGTCTCGGCCGGCCGCTTCAAAGCCATCGACACGCTGCGCCGGCGCGCCCGGTTCGACGCCTCGCTGGCCGCGCTCGCCGAGCAGCTCGACCACAGCGCGCAGGACGCCGCCGAGGTGGACGAGGAGGGCGTCGAGGACGACCGGCTGCGGCTGATCTTCACCTGCTGCCACCCCGCCCTGTCGCCCGAGGCGCGGGTGGCGCTCACGCTGCGCGAGATCTGCGGGCTCACGACCGAGGAGATCGCGCGCGCCTTCCTCGTCCCGCCCTCCACGCTGGCGCAGCGGATCGTGCGCGCCAAGGCCAAGATCCGCGATGCGCGCATCCCCTACCAGGTGCCGTCGCGTGCCGACCTGCCCGAGCGCCTGGACGCCGTGCTCCAGGTGATCTACCTGGTCTTCAACGAGGGGTACGCCGCCTCGTCCGGCGCCTCCCTGACGCGCCCGGACCTCTCGGGCGAGGCGATCCGCCTCGGGAGGCTGCTGCTCGCGCTGCTGCCGGAGCCGGAGGTGATGGGCCTACTGGCACTGATGCTGCTCCACGAGTCGCGCCGCACGGCGCGCACCACCGCCGACGGCGAGCTAGTGCTGCTTGAGGACCAGGACCGCTCGCTCTGGGACCGCGCGCTGATCGCCGAAGGGCTGGCGCTGGTGGAGCGCGCGCTGGCGACCGGGAGCTACGGGCCGTACACGCTGCAGGCGGCGATCGCGGCGGCGCACGCGCAGGCGCCCAGCGTCGCCGCGACCGACTGGGCGCGGATCGTGGCGCTCTACGACGCGCTGGCGCAGATGGTCCCCTCGCCGGTGGTCGAGCTGAACCGCGCGGTCGCGGTGGCCATGCGCGACGGGCCGGCGGCGGGGCTGGAGCTGATCGACGGCATCCTGGCGCGCGGCGAGCTGGCCAGCTACCACCTGGCGCACGCGGCGCGGGCGGATCTGTGCCGGCGCCTGGGCCGAACTGAGGACGCCCGCGCCTCCTACCGGCGCGCGCTCGAGCTCGCGCAGCAGGGCCCCGAGCGGCGCTTTCTGGAGCGGCGGCTGGCCGAGCTGGGGCCGTAGCCAGCGCGCCGCATACAGGTTGGCTGGCCGTATCTCGCTCGTACTGCGTCGCCCGTACTTCGCATCTCGTCATCCAGCATCCCCGCCCGACGATCAGCGATCTGCAATCTACGATCTGCGATCTGCGACCTACAATCACCGCACTCGGCTGTCGATCTGCCGCCGCGCCGAACGACTATCTGATGCCAGCCGCACCGGCGGGGCGCCGGTAGCGCCCGTGAGCGCCGGCCCGGCACACCTCAGGAACAGGTCTTACGCGGTACGGTGCTGCGGCGCCTCCCGCGGGAGCGAGTTTCTGGGGAGACGTTGCCAACCGGCCTCCTAAGGGGGAGGTGTGGAGGGCCTTCGGCCCTCCACGGACACTTTTTCCGCCGCTCTGCGGCGACAATGTCGCCGCAGAGCGGCGGAAAGAAAAGAGGAAGGCGGGGCAGCGAGCCTCCCCGCACCCCTCCAGAGGATGCGGCGGCAGTAAGGCCAAACACAGGGAGGAAGCACATGCGATTCATGGTCATGGTCAGGGCCACCGAGGACAGCGAGGCGGGCGTGATGCCGAGCGAGGAGATGCTCGCGGCGATGGGCAGGTACAACGAGGAGCTGGTGAAGGCCGGCGTGATGATCGCGGGCGAAGGGCTCCACCCCAGCTCGAAGGGCGCGCGCGTCAGGTTCTCCGGCGAGAAGCGCACGGTGATCGACGGGCCGTTCGCCGAGGCCAAGGAGCTGATCGCCGGCTACTGGCTGTTCCAGTGCGCCTCGCTCGAGGAGGCGATCGAGTGGGTCAAGCGCTGCCCGAACCCGATGTTGAGCGAGTCCGAGATCGAGATCCGGCCGGTGTTCGAGGCGGATGACTTCGGCGCCGAGTTCACGCCCGAGCTCCGCGAGCAGGAAGAGCGCCTGCGCGCCCAGCTGGGGCAGTAGCCGCGGAGGGCCCAATGGCCGTAACCTTTGTCACCGCGATCGTGCAGGCGGATGGAAAGAACGCGACCGGCATACCGGTGCCGGCCGAGGCGGTCACCGCGCTCGGCAGCGGCAAGCGGCCGAAGGTCGTCGTGCGGCTGAACGGCTACGCCTACCGCAGCACCGTCGCCGCCTACGGCGATGTGTTCATGCTGCCCCTGGCGGCCGAGCACCGCGGGGCGGCCGGCGCCAAGGCGGGCGACCAGGTGGAGGTCACGCTCGAGCTAGACACTGAGCCGCGCACCGTCGAGGTCCCCGGCGACCTGGCGGCGGCGCTGGCGGAGCGGCCCGGCGCAGCCGAGGCGTTCGACGCGCTGTCGCACACCATGCGGAAGGAGTACGTGCGCCAGGTGGAGAGCGCCAAGGCGCCGGAGACGCGCCAGCGGCGGATCGCCGGGATCGTCGCGAAGCTCAGCGCCTCCTGACACCGACTATCGCAAAGGAGCAGCACATGACCAGCGTACGGGTTCTGGTGGGCACGCGCAAGGGCGCGTTCATCCTGACGGCGGACGGCAAGCGCGAGCGCTGGGAGATCAGCGGGCCGCACTTCGCGGGCTGGGAGGTCTTCCACATCAACGGCTCGTCCGTCAACCCCGACCGGCTGTACGCGTCGCAGTCGGGCGGCTGGTTCGGGCAGGTGATCCAGCGCTCCGACGACGGCGGCAGGACCTGGGAGCCGGTGGGGAACGAGTTCGTGTACGACGGCGTCCCCGGCACCCACCAGTGGTACGATGGCACCCAGCACCCCTGGGAGTTCACCCGCGTCTGGCACCTCGAGCCGTCGCTCACCGACGCGGAGACGGTCTACGCCGGGGTGGAGGACGCGGCCCTGTTCCGTAGCACCGACGGCGGCAAGACGTGGCAGGAGCTCTCCGGGCTGCGCAAGCACGACACCGGCCCGTCGTGGCAGCCGGGCGCGGGCGGCATGTGCCTGCACACGATCCTGCAGGACCCGGGCAACCCGAAGCGCATGTTCATCGCCATCTCCGCCGCCGGCGCCTTCCGCACCGACGACGGCGGCGAGACCTGGCGGCCGATCAACCGCGGCCTGCGCTCGGACTTCATGCCCAACCCGGAGGCCGAGGTCGGCCACTGCGTCCACCGTATCGCCCTGCACCCGGCGCGCCCGAACGTGCTGTTCATGCAGAAGCACTGGGACGTGATGCGCAGCGATGACGCCGGCGACTCGTGGTACGAGGTCAGCGGGAACCTGCCGTCCGACTTCGGGTTCCCGATCGCCGTCCACGCGCACGAGCCGGACACGGTCTACGTCGTGCCGATCAAGAGCGACTCCGAGCACTTCCCGCCGGAGGGGAAGCTGCGCGTGTACCGCAGCCGCACGGGCGGCAACGAGTGGGAGGCGCTGACGAACGGCCTGCCGCAGCGCGACTGCTACGTGAACGTGCTGCGCGACGCGATGGCGGTGGACCAGCTCGACTCGTCCGGCATCTACTTCGGCACCACCGGCGGGCAGGTGTATGCCTCGACCGACGGCGGCGACACGTGGCGCGCGATCGTGCGCGACCTCCCGGCCGTCCTCTCAGTGGAAGTCCAGACGCTGCCATGATCCGAGTCTATCTCCCGGCCCACCTGCGGACGCTGGCGCGCGTGAGCGGCGAAGTGGAGCTGCAGGTCGAGGGGCCGGTCACGCAGCGTACAATCCTCGACGCGCTCGAGGCCAAGTACCCGATGCTGCGCGGGACGATCCGCGACCACGTGACGCGGGAGCGCCGGCCGTTCGTGCGCTTCTTCGCCTGCGAGCAGGACCTGTCCCACGAGTCGCCGGACGCCCCGCTGCCGGAGGCGGTCGCCAATGGCAGCGAGCCGTTCATGATCGTCGGGGCGATCGCCGGCGGGTAGCACTGCGCTGAAGGGACGAGTATCTGGGTCCGGCCGCCGGCCGCCGCCTTCGAACGGCCGCACACTGCGCCTGGCGGTGGCCGGCGGACCCGACAGTACGACCGCATAAGCATGAAGGAGAGAACCACGTGCGCTACATGTTGCTGATCTACCTGGACGAGCAGGCGCTCAGCGAGGCCGAGCGCGAGCAGTGCTACGCGGAGTCCGTGCAGCTCGCGCACGAGCTCAACGCGGCCGGGCAGTACGTCAGCGCCGCCCCGCTGCACCCGACGCCCGCGGCGACCAGCGTGCGGGTGCGCCAGGGCAAGCGGCTGGTGACCGACGGCCCGTTCGCGGAGACGCGCGAGCAGCTCGGCGGCTTCTTCATGATCAACGCCGACAATCTGGACCAGGCGATCGCCATCGCCGAGCGGCTCCCCATGGCCAAGCGCGGCACGATCGAGATCCGGCCGGTCATCGAGCTGTCCGGCCTGCCGGGGCAGGCATAGAGACACGCCTGCGGCAGGTCTCTGCGCCTGCCACCCGCGCCTAGCCTCGCCTCCCCTGCGCACGCTCCACACGTGAGCCGCCCGACGGCGCCGTGCCGCTGTTGATTTCGGGCCCCGCCCGACGACTATCTGGTGAACCAGCTAGCCACCGCGATCTTGGAGGAGGCGATGAAGTACCTGTGCCTGGTCTACCACGAGGAAGCGAAGCTGGGCGAGCTGTCCGCGAGCGAGCGCGATGCACTCGTGGCCGAGCTGCTCGAGCACTGCGAGGAGCTGCGGCGGCGCGGGCACTACGTCGCCTCCGCGCCGCTGCAGCCCCGCCAGACCGGCGCGACCATCCGGGTCCGGCACGGCAGGCTCTCGGTCGCCGAGGGCCCGCTCGCCGAGGCGCGCGAGCAGCTCAGCGCCTTCTACCTGATCGACGCCCGCGATCTGAACGAGGCCATCCGGCTGGCCGCCGGAATCCCGCTGGCGCGGCTGGGGTGCATCGAGGTGCGGCCGATCCTGGCGCTCGAACAGCGGGAGCCGCCAGCCCGCCCCTGCGCGCAGTGAGCCAAAGGGCGAGCCGCGCCGGCACACGGTAAGGAGAGAGCCATGCAGACGACCACTGCACACGACGTTCTTGACTACTACGCCCGCCCGGGGCGTATGACATCGGCCGACGGCCACGCGGACCTGCTCGGCCCGCTGCCGCGCGAGGCAGGGGCGTGCGCGCGTATCATCCAGGGCCTGCTGCTGCACGAGCACCTCGCGGCCCCGGCCTACGGCATCACCCTCTCCGCCGAGCAGCGGGCCGAGTCGCAGATCCGCCCGGCGGAGGAGATGCTGGAGCGCCTCCGCGCCCGCGGCGCGCAGCCGCAGGCCGGCCTGCCGGTCGAGGAGCGCCTGGTCGGCACCTGCCGCAACTTCAGCGTGCTCTTCGTCGCCATGCTGCGCGCGCAGGGCATCCCCGCCCGCGCCCGGTGCGGCTTCGGCGGCTACTTCGTCCCCGGCTTCTTCGAGGACCACTGGGTGGCCGAGTACTGGAGCGAGGCGGAGGGCCGCTGGGTGCGCGTCGACGCGCAGATCGACGACGTGCAGCGCAGGCTGCTCAGGATCGACTTCGACGTGCTCGACGTGCCGCACGACCGCTTCCTGATCGCGGGCGACGCGTGGGCGCGCTGCCGCGCCGGCGAGGCCGACCCGGCGGCGTTCGGGCTGAGCCTCCTCAAGCTCAGCGGCCTGTGGTTCATCGCCGGGAACCTGCTGCGCGACGCGGCGGCGCTCAACAAGGTGGAGATGCTCCCGTGGGACGTGTGGGGCGCCATGCCCGGCCCCGACGAGCCGCTGGGGGAGGAGCAGCTCGCGTTCTTCGACCACATCGCCGCGCTCACCCGCGCGCCCGACGCCTCGTTCGACGAGCTGTGCGCCCTGTACCAGGGCGACGAGCGCCTGCGCGTGCCGGCGACGATCTTCAACGCGATACGGAACCAGCCGGAGACGATCTGAGCCGCGGCGGCACGTGAGCGCACGGCTCCGCGTGCCGCCGCCTTCTTACGGGGAGGTGTGGAGGGCCTTCGCCCTCCCCGGCTGCTTTGTTCCGCGGCTCTGCGGCGACAAAGTCGCCGCAGAGCCGCGGAAAGAGGGAGATGCTGGGGAGGCTTCGCCTCCCCAAACCCCACCAAGGGGTGCGAGGTGAGATCTCCGCGTAAGCCCTTGATTATGAAGAGGCAATGAAGACATTCTATGCCATTCTCGGGAACTCGCTCGTTGCGTTTTTGACCAACACGTTTGTCTGGTTTGCCGTCACCTTCTGGGTGTACCTCGAGACGCGCTCGGTGATCGCCACATCGGTGATGGCGGGCGTGTACACCGGCACCGTCGCGATCTCCGGCTTCTTCCTCGGCTCGCTGGTGGACCGCTACAGAAAGAAGAGCGTGATGCTGCTCTCGAGCGCCGGCTCGCTGCTGCTCTACGGGGTCGCCGCCGCAATCTACGGGACGACGCCGCACGAGATCTTCGCCGATGCGGCGAGCCCGATCCTGTGGGTCTTCGTGGTGCTCACGCTGTTCGGCGCCATCGCCGGCAACCTGCGCTCGATCGCGCTCTCGACGATCGTGACGATCGCGGTGCCCGAGGAGACCCGCGACCGGGCCAACGGCATGGTCGGCACCGCCAACGGCGTGGCGTTTCTGGCGGCCTCGATCTTCAGCGGCCTGGCGATCGGCTACCTCGGCGTCCTATGGGTGCTCGGGCTGGCGGTCGGGGTGTCCGTGCTGGTCATCGCCCACCTCTGGACCATCGCGGTCCCCGAGCTGGCGCGCGCCGCCAGCGAGACGCCGGCGGATGCGCGCACCGAGTCGATCGACATCCGCGGGACGATCCACGCCATCCAGGCGGTGCCGGGGCTGTTCGGGCTGATCTTCTTCAACACCTTCAACAACTTCCTGGGCGGGGTCTTCATGGCGCTGATGGACGCCTACGGCCTGCTGCTGGTGTCGGTGCAGGTGTGGGGCGCGCTGTGGGGCTTCCTGAGCCTGGCGTTCATCGTCGGCGGGCTGGTGGTGGCCCGCAGGGGTCTGGGGGCAAGCCCGCTGCGCACGCTGTTCCTGGCGAACATCGCGATGTGGTCGATCTGCTGCGTGTTCACGCTCCAGGCCTCGGTCGTGCTGCTGACGGCCGGCCTGTTCGTCTGGCTGTGCCTGGTCCCGGCGGTCGAGGCGGCCGAGCAGACGATTCTGCAG
>ERZ777003.3453-NODE-3453-length-15354-cov-65.998366_pt1 | contig 15354 bp, 16 predicted proteins | sample MGYA00374956_ERZ777003 | MGnify/ENA primary metagenome ERZ777003 (study PRJEB29302, sample SAMN06268252) | bioreactor metagenome | isolation source: Joint BioEnergy Institute, California, USA | place: USA:Joint BioEnergy Institute, California, USA | collected... | reverse complement strand
CCCAGGGCGGCCTCCTCGTCGACACCACCGGCCGCGTCCGGCACCGCGACGGCTACCCCATCGAGAACCTGTACGCCGGAGGCGGCTCGGCCTGCGGCATCTCCGGCCCCTCCGCCGAGGGCTACATGTCCGGCAACGGCCTCCTCTCCGCCCTCGGCTTCGGCTGGATCATCGGCGACCACCTTGCCGGCGGCGGCCTGAAGGCCGCGTGACGTCTCAGGAGAAGTGACCATGCGGAACGCCGAACCCCCCGTCGAGCGGCTGATCGCCGAGAAGGCGGTGAGCCTGCGGTTCGAGGATCTTCCGGAGAACGTGGTACGGCTGGCGAAGGTCGCGGTCACCGACACGATCGGGGTGGGCCTCGCCGGGACGCGGGAGCCGGTCGCGCAGGCCGCCGCCGATCTGGTGACCTCGACCACCGAGGCGCCGGGGTCGGCCACGGTGTGGGCGACCGGGTCCGGGTCGGCGCCGCAGGGCGCCGCGTACGCCAACGGGGTGGCCTGCCACGCGCTCGACTGGGACGACTACATGCACCCGATGCACGGCCACTGCAGCGCGGTGCTGCTGCCGGTGTGCTGGGCGCTCGCGGAGAGCGGGGACGCGGACGGGCGGCGGTTCCTGGAGGCGTTCGTCGCCGGGTACGAGGTCAACGGGATGCTGGGCCGGGTGCTGGCCACCCCGCACTACGAGAAGGGCTGGCACTCCACGAGCACGATCGGGGTGATCGGCGCGGCCGCGGCGGCGGCGCGCATGCTCGGGCTCACCGTGGAGCAGACCGCGCACGCCCTCGGCATCGCGGCGTCGCACGCGAGCGGCATCCGGGTGAACTTCGGCTCGATGACCAAGGCGCTGCACGCCGGCCACGCCGCCCGCCAGGGGGTGACCGCCGCGCTCCTCGCCCGGCGCGGGGTGACCGCCTCGGCCGAGTGGCTGCTCGGCCCGAACGGCTACCTCGCCACGTACGGCGGGCAGATGGGCCCGGCCGAGGCCGCCGAGTCGATCCGGGGCCACGACGGCTTCGTCATCGAGGGCCCGGTCGGCCTGGTGCAGAAGCCGTACGCGTGCTGCGGCAGCAGCCATGCCGCGGTCGAGGCGACGATCGCGCTCGTCGAGGAGCACGACCTGACCCCCGAGCGCATCGACGCGATCGAGGTGCACGTCGACCCGCTGCTCAACAAGACGCTCATCCACCACGACGCGACGAACGCGCTCGAGGGCCGCTACTGCCTGGAGTACACGATCGCGGTCGCCGCGGTGGACCGGGCGGGCGGCGCCGAGCAGTTCAGCGACGAGTCGGTGGGCCGCCCCGAGGTGCGCGCGCTGATGCCGAAGGTGCGCCGGATCGCCGACCGCCGCAACGGCCCGGAGGCCCGGTTCGCCGCCGAGGTGGTGATCCGCTCCGGCGGCCGGGAGTTCCGCCGCTTCCAGGAGCACCAGCCCGGCCACCCGAGCCACCCGCTCACCGAGGCGCAGCGCGCCGCCAAGTTCGCCGCCGCGGTACGCCCGGTGCTCGGCGACCGCGCCGAGGAGCTGCGCCGCCGGCTCGCCGACCTGGAACACGTCACGGCCTGGCGTGAGCTCGCCGACCTCGTCCTCCTCCCCACGGCGGTGCCGGCCTGACCGGCCCGCGGCTCCGCCGCACCACACGGCCGCCGGGGTGCCCCGCCCCGGCGGCCACCTCTTTTCCGGGCCGCCGACGCGCCACCCGTGACACGTCGAGCGCACGCCATGCCACATCGATGCCGCACGCGTGCCACACCGGTGCCACGCCCGTGCCGACAACCCAAAGCGGCCCGCCGCATCCGTGACACACCCGTGCCACGGCATGCCGCACGCGTGCCGTACCGGGCGTGCCGCACACGCGAACGCCGGTGTCCCAGGGGTCGGGACACCGGCGTTCCGGCCGGTACGGCTCAGCCCTTCGCGGAGCCCGACGTGGCCTCGGGGGAGCCGAAGTACGCGTTCTGCAGCAGCGTGCCGTCGGCGAGCCCGGCGACGTCGCCGGCGTACACGGCGCGGCCGTTGGCGAGCACCACCGCCCGGTCGCAGATCCGCAGCGCGGCCGAGAAGTTCTGCTCGACCAGCAGCACCGGGGTGCGCCCGGCGATCTGCCGCAGCGCCTCGTACACGGTCTGCGCCACCAGCGGCGACAGCCCGAGCGACGGCTCGTCGAGCATGATGAGCCGCGGGTTGCCGACGAGCGCGCGGCCGATCGCCACCATCTGCTGCTGGCCGCCGGACAGCGTCCACGCCATCTGGTGCGGGATCTCCCGCAGCGCGGGGAACAGGTCGAACACGTCGTCCACGGTGTGCCCGCCGCCGCGGCGGCCCTGCGCGGTCATGCCGACCTGCAGGTTCTCCAGCACGGTGAGGTTGCCGAACAGCCGCCGCCCCTCGGGCACGTGGATGAGCCCGAGCCGGGCGATGCGCTCGGGGGGCATGCCGCGCAGGCTCACCCCGTCGAAGACGGCCTCCCCCTCGTACGGCACCAGCCCGGAGACGGCCTTGAGGGTGCTCGACTTGCCCGCGCCGTTCGCGCCGAGCAGGGCGAGGGCGCCGCTCGACGCCATGGCCAGATCGAGCCCGTCCACGGCGACGGTGGTGCCGTACCGGACCCGCAGTCCCGAGATGCTCAACATGCTCATGTCCCCAGGTAGGCCTCGATGACGGCGGGGTCCTGGAAGACCCGCTCGGGTGGGCCGGACGCGATCAGCCGCCCCAGCTCGAGGACGTCGATGCGGTCGCAGATCCGGCTCAGGTACTCGATCTTGTGGTCGACGATGAGCAGCGAGACGCCCTGCTCGCTCACCGACCGCAGCAGCTCGGCGAGCCGGTTGGTCTCCTCGGCGTTGAGCCCGGCCGACGGCTCGTCGAGCGCGATCACCGCGGGCTCGCCGGCGAGCGCCCGCGCGATCTCCAGGTACCGGGCCTGGCCGTACGCGAGCCCCTTCGCGGGCCGGTCCCACATCGCGTCGAGCCCCACCGTGGCCAGCGCCCGGCGCGCCCGCTCGGTGCGTTCGTGCTCGTCGCGGAGCATGGCGCGGCGGCCCAGGGTGGCGCCGAGGAACCCGGTGCGGCGGAACCGCTCGCCGGACAGCATCACGTTCTCCACGCAGGTGAGGTCGTCGAACACCTGCGGGGTCTGGAAGGTACGGCTCAGCCCGGCGGCCCGCACCTTGAGCGGCCGGCCCATCGGCACCGGCACGCCGCGCAGCGTGAGCGAGCCGGTGGCCGGGACGATGCCGCAGATCGCGTTGAGGAAGCTCGTCTTCCCGGACCCGTTCGGGCCGACGAGGCCGACCACCTCGCCGCGGCCAAGGCGCAGCGACACCCCGTCGACCGCGGTGTTGCCGCCGAACCTGACCCGGATGTCCGTCGCCTCAAGCATGCGTCGTCACCCCGCTCGACCGGCCGCCGCGGCGGCGGTGCCGTACCTTCTCGGCGAGCCACGCCACGCCGCCGACGATGCCGTTGGGGAAGAGCACGATCGTGGCGAGCAGGAGCAGCGAGTAGACCACGGTCTCGTACTCCTTCACCGGCCGCAGGAACTCCGGCAGCCAGGTGAGGAAGAACGCGCCCGCGACCCCGCCCCACATCGAGCCGACCCCGCCGAGCAGCAGCATCAGGTAGAGGTTGATCGCCACGCCGACCTCGAACGCCTCCGGCGCGATCGTGCCGAGCGAGTGCGCCTGCAGCACCCCGGCGAGCGCGCCGAGCGTGGAGCCGTAGGTGAACAGGGTCATCGCGCTGCGCCGCGGATCGATGCCGTTCGACTCGCTGACCTGCGGGATCGCCTTCACCGCGAGCGCGTGCCGGCGCAGCGGGGACCGCTCCAGCAGCACGCTGAGCAGCAGCACCACCCCGAGCACGGCGAGCAGGAACCAGAAGATCTGCCCGGAGGTGGCGAACTCGTACCCGGCGACGCTCGGCGGGGCGATGCCGTACAGCATGCCGCCGCCGGTCGGTCCGGCGGTGACCTCCCAGTTCCGGAACACCAGCACGGCGATCTCCGCGAACGCCATCGCGCCGATCGCGAAGTACATGTGCTTGGCGTCGCGCAGCAGGAAGGCGAGCAGGTACGCGAGCACCGCCGCGATGATCAGCGCCACCCCGGCGGCGAACACGAACCCGTGCTCGGGGGTGAGGATCGCCGAGGTGTACGCGCCGATGCCCATGAACGCCGCCTGGGAGAAGGCGAACATGCCGCCGAGCTGGTAGGCGAAGTAGAGGCCGACCGTGGCGACCGAGGCGGTCAGCGCGGTGTTGAACACGCTGATCTGGTACATGTTCCCGGTGTTTCCGGCGCCCGCGAGCGCGATCACGGCGAGCACGACGGCCACGGTCAGGTAGTGGCGCCGCCCGTAGACCGGGGGCAGCCCGCCGGCGGCCGCGGCCCGGCGCCCGCCCGGCGCGGCCGTACCGGTGCGCCGATCAGAGGCGAGCACGGGCCTCACCTCCGAACAGTCCCTCGGGCCGGAAGGCGATGATCAGCAGCATGGCGGCGAACGGGAACACCTCCCGCCAGTTCGTGGAGATGTAGCCGCCGCCGAACTGCTCCACCAGGCCGAGCAGTACGGCACCGGCGACCACGCCGCCGAACCGGCCGAACCCGCCGATGATCGCCGCGCCGAACGCGAACAGCATCGGCGACAGCCCCATCTCGGGGGTGAGCGCGGCGACCGGCCCGAGCAGCGTGCCCGCGAGCCCGGCCGCCGCCGCGGGATCGGTGCCCGCGGGCAGCGGGTGCAGGGCTCGGATGGCGGTCATGGTCGTCCTTCGCTGGTACGGCACGGCGGGCGGCGGGCTAGTAGAAGAGGCTGAGGTTCTTGACGAGCAGGGTCGCCATGTCGAACACGACCGTCCGCCTGGCGATGCGGTAGCCGTACCGGGTGTCGGCCCGCCGGATCAGGTCGTAGCGCTTGCCCACGACGTGGTCGACGTCCCGCTCGCCGCGGGTCCGGTAGACGTAGAAGCTCGACTCGACCGCGAACTCGTCCGGGTTCTCGGTGGCCCCGACCCGGATGTTGGTGATCAGGTGCCGGGTGCGCGACGGCGGCTCCTCGGCCCACGCCATGTGCGTGTAGAGCCGGTCGACCCGCTGCACCAGCTCGGCGTACCCCTCGTCGAAGTAGGCCGACTCGCCGGGCGGGGCCATCTCCTTGCGCCGCTCCCGGTAGAGCCGGTTCTCCCGGGTGGGCGCCCAGTAGTGGATGCCGGGGTCGAGCAGCTCGAGCCACTCGCGGAACTCCCAGCCGTCCAGCAGGTCGGCCTCGTCGAACAGGAACCGCTCGATGTCCCGCTGCACCTCGACGGGGACGGCGGTCCCGGCGGCGCGCTCGGAAACCAGAGGCATGATCGCTCCTTGGGTCTGGGGTGCTCGGGGTCAGCGGTCCGCGGCCTGCGCCTCGCGGCTCTTCTTCAGCTCGACGATCTCGGGCCAGGACAGGCCGGACATCAGGTCGGCGTAGTGCCGGTACATGCCGCGCGCGCCCTCGTCGGCGTAGCAGTGCGGCACGGTGACGCCGGGGAACCCGTCCACGTCCCGGCGGGCCCGGCCGAGCTGCATCGTGTAGAGCAGCGGGTTCCTGCGGGCCATGTAGCCGCGGAGGATGCGCTGCTCCTCCAGCCAGTTCTCCGCGTCGTCCTGCTCGAACATGCCGCCCGGGCTGAACGTGCGCAGCACCTCGATCCGGTACTGCTCCTTCACCTCGGGCGGGGCCACGACCGGCACGAAGGTCCAGGCCCAGATCTCCATCTCGTGCGGGCCGCGCGGGTGGGTCACCCGCATGGTCCCGTTGTTGAGGAACATGAAGGTCGGGAAGATGTTCGCGTGGCCGCGCACCGCCGCGGCGCGCACCTCACCGAGCCGCTCGGCCACCTGCGGCTGGGTCTCGTTCTCCCACGCCGCGATCACCGGGTTGCGGCTGCTGCTCGAGGTCGTGTCGAACCAGCCGGCCCCGTGCCCGTACGGCGAGCTGAACTGGTGGCCGCGCCCCTTGGCGTACCGCTCGGCGCCGTTGTCCGCGCCGGGCCGCTTGAGCACCTGGACGGCCGAGGCGTGCGACACCTCCGCGTGGTACATGTCGCTCGCCGGCTGCTCGGCGTTGAACTTCCAGTTGCACGGGATGACCCACTTGTGCAGGGCGATCGCCTCGACCCCGCCCTCGTACCGGTCGATGTAGGCGTCGAAGTACCAGGCCATCTCGCCCAGGTACTCCTCGAACGAGGGCGCGGTGGTGTCCCAGTTGCCGAAGATGAAGCCCTTGTAGTTGGCGAGCCGCGGCACCTGGATCGGGCCCCAGTCCTTCTTGTCGAACACCTCCGGGTCGTAGGCCTCCTCCTCGTGCGGGACGTGGATGAGGTTGCCCGCGGTGTCGTACGTCCAGCCGTGGAAGGAGCACATGAAGCTCTTGGCGTTGCCGCGGTCGGCGCGGCAGATCCGCATGCCGCGGTGGCGGCACTGGCTCATGAACGCCCTGACGGAGCCGTCCCGCTGGCGGACCACGAGCACCGGGTCCTCGCCCATGTAGTTCTGGATGAAGTCCCCGGGTTTGGGGATCATCGAGTCGTGGGCGAGGAGAGCCAGGACCGCCCGAACACCAGCTCCAGCTCACGCTCGTAGATCTCCTGGCTGGTGAAGATCTCCCCCCGGATCAGTCCCCGATCCGCGTCGATGTACTGCGAAACGTCAACGGTCATGGCACGGCTCTTTCCTGATCTTGCGGAGATTTGGAACGTTCCGGGCTGAACGGGACACTCACCGGGACGCGGTGATGGCGGCGAAGTCGATGTAGTAGGCGGGCGCCGCGAGCTCGGGGTCGGGCCTCTCCCGGCGCAGCACCCCCTCGACGATGAAGCCGCCGAGCGCCGCCCAGGTGTCGTAGTAGCAGAACGCGGTCGCCCCGCCCATGAGGTCGGCGCCCATCACCGTGGGCACGCCGATGCCGGCGAGCCACCGCTGGGTGCGGTCCCAGGCCTCCGGGTCGGTGTCGATGTGGAGCAGCATGTGGTGCACGCCCTCGCCCCACAGGTCGCGGAACTCGCGGTTGTAGTGGCTGGGCCCGAAGGTCGGCTGGATCACCTCGAAGCCGAAGTCGGCGAACGGGGTGAGCCCGGTGAAGTACTCGTGCTCCACCGGCGCGCCCCGGTAGAAGGCGTTCTCCAGCAGGCCGGGCTCGGTACGCCAGTCCCGGATCGCCCACCGCTCCACGCCGAGGATCTCGTGGTACCGCGGCAGGGTCGCCATCAGGTCGTGGACCACGACCCCGAAGTGGGACACCCCGGACACCGGCAGCGGCCCGACCCCCTCCGGCCGGGTGTACGTCCCCGAGTGGTCCCACACCTCGTCCGGCGGCAGATCGCCCAGGTCGGCCCCTGCGTCGCCCGGCACCCGCACCTCGACGAGGTAGCCGCCGAGCGCCTTACGGGTGTCGACGAAGTGCCGCCGCACCCGACCGTCGACGGTCATCGAGGCGGCGATCCCGATTCCCCGCTCGGCGAGCCGCCGCCGGGTGTGCTCGAACGTCTCCTCGTCCTGTACGGCGAGCGCCAGGTGGCTGATCCCCTGCCCGCGCACGAACCGGAACTCCTGGAACGGGCTCTCCCCGGTCAGCGGCTGCACCAGCTCGAACGTCACCGGCACCGAGAGCGGCCCGGCGAGCGGGTGGTCCGATCGCGGCGGCACCGTCGTGGTCCCGGTCGCGGTACGGAAGCCCGGCGTCACCGGCCGGCCGTACGCCAGCGTGTCGCCGAGCCGTACCGCGTCGAAGTGGCGGACCTCCCACCGGTCGATGCCGAGGATCTCCGCGTACCTGCGGGTCGCCGCCTCGAGGTCCTTGACCACGACGCCGACGGAGTAGAGGCGATCCACCGGCAGCAAAGCGCCCACTGACATGACCTCCAAGGTGACTGGTCACGGCGGCCCGAGGCCGGGCCGTTCCTCCGGCCGGTCGTCGACGGGGCTCGACGCGGAGAGCCCCGACAGATCTCGATCTGGCTGTGCGCTGTGGCGCTGTCGCTGGTCCGAACCTTGTCGCCCGCTTCGCCGGGTTCGGCGGAACGGCCGTGCCGCCACTCTCACGTATCGCGTCGCCCCCGCCAAGGCCTCACGTTCCGCCCACTAGAACGCAATGTTGGACGAATCGCCCCGATCGGCCGAAGAGTGAGCCGCGGGAAGGACCGAGCCCTCGGCGGTGTTGGCCGCGGTGGAGGCCGGTCCGGGAACGGGTGAAACGGAGGCGACGTGAGCGACCGGGAGACGTACGCGATCGTGGGTGCCGGGCTCGCCGGCGCACGGGCCGCCGAGGCCCTGCGCGGCGCGGGCTTCGGCGGGCGCATCGTGCTCATCGGCGCCGAGCCCGACCTCCCGTACGACCGCCCGCCGCTGTCCAAGGAGGTGCTGACGGGGTCGATGCCGCCCGAGCGCACCCGCCTGCGCTCCGCCGAGGAGTGGGCCGCCGACGAGATCGACCTCTACCTCGGCACCCGGGTCACCCGCCTGCTCCCCGCCGAGCGCAGGCTCCTGCTCGCCGAGTCCACCGGCCGCACCGGCTCCCTGCGGGTCGACAAGGTGCTGTTCGCCACCGGCGGCCGCCCCCGCCGCCTCGCCGTACCCGGGGCGGACCTCGAGGGCGTGTACCACTTCCGCACCCTCGCCGACGCGCTGGCCGTCCGCCCCCACCTGGTGCCCGACGCCCCCATCGTGGTGGTCGGCGCCGGCTTCATCGGCGCCGAGATCGCGGCCTGCGCCCGCCAGTCCGGCTGCCGGGTCACCGTGCTCGAGATCGCCGACGTCCCGCTCCGCCGCGTCCTCGGCCACGAGATGGGCGCCCGCTACGCCCGCTACCACCGCGAACGCGGCGTCGACCTCCGCCTCGGCGTCAACGTCGCCTGCATTGAGGGCGACGACCGCGTCCGCGCCGTCGTGGCCACCGACGGCACCCGCATCGAGACCTCCTGCGTCATCGTCGGCATCGGCATCGAGCCCGACCTGGAGGTCGCCGCCGAGGCCGGCGTGGCCACCGCCGACGGCATCCTCGTCGACGAGTACTGCCGCACCTCACTCGAGAACGTGTACGCCGCGGGCGACGTCGCCACCGCCCCCAACCCCTACCTCGGCCACCGGGTCCGCCTGGAGCACTGGCAGAACGCCCAGAACCAGGGCATCGCCGCAGGCCGTTCGATGGCCGAGGCCGCCGAGCCGTACGGCGAGGTCCCCTGGTTCTGGTCCGACCAGTTCGACCTCCGCCTCCAGCTGGCCGGCCACATCTCCCCCGACCACAAGATCGTCTACCGCGGCGACCCCGACTCCACCTCGTTCTGCGCCTTCTACCACCGTGACGGCGTCCTCCACGCCGCCCTCGGCATCAACCGCCCCCGCGAAGTCCGCGCCGCCATGCGCCTCATCGCCAAGCGCACCCGCGTCGACGTCCACGAACTGGCCGAGGAAGGCCGCGACCTCCGCAAACTCACCCCGCTCCCGGCCTGACCCGGCGACACCGGACCTCGCCGGCCAACCCCATACGTGAACGGCGCGGCCCTGGCCGAGCAAGCCAGGACCGCGCCGCCACATCCACGTCTACGAGATCCACGTCTACGAGCGCCGCCGCCCCGCCGAGCCATGGCGGCACTCACCTACGGCAGGCGAAACACCTGTCGGCCGACAGGCACGGCCGGAGCACTAATAAATTGTGATTCGCTCCACCTTGATAAGGGTCTGCGGAATCGGGTCGCCCCAGGACTCGTACTTGTCCAGATAGATGACCCCGGGCGTACCCGTGCCGTTGTCCGAGACGTAGTCGATCCGCACCCTGTTGTTTCTCGACTCGATACGCCAGGTGATGTAGATCTCGACGTCGAGCGACCCCGATCCCGCGTAGCAGAAGATGTGATGGGCATTGATTTTGACGGCCTGCGCCCCTTCTTCACCAAAACACGAGACCATACTGGTCGCGGACGCCGGCGCCGGCACGCCCATCACAAGCCCACCGGCCGCCACCGCGGCAACCGCCAGCTTCTTCCAGACTCTCACGCTCTCCCCTGCTCGTCGCTGCCGGCCGATCCGGCCCACGGGACACGACAAAAACGCCCGGGAATGCCCGGATCACGTAACCAGCGGCAATATAAACAGGGCAAATTCACGCGGTCAAGTCAGTCAGAGCCGCTTGTTTCACAACCCAAAAATGCAAGCCGTGACGCCGCGATCTCGTGACGTCACCCGTGGGTGGCTACGCGGCGTGGCAGGGCGACCCCCAGAACCCCGTGAACAGCGGAAATCCGCGAGCACGGCCCGCGCCCGTTGGATCGCCCCGCCACCCCGCCGCCGTACACCGCTAACGATTTCTCACAAATTTTTAAGGATTCTCGTCACAGCGCGCAGTGACCGGCGAGCCAAGAAAGATGCCACCCTGGCACACCCAACACGAACACCCGGCCCACCGATCGCCCGCGACCAAGGGCACCCCGAGGACGGGACCCACACCCCATGACCGATCACGTCCACCCAGCCGCCGACGTGGCCGCGAGCCGCGACACTCTCCTACACGATGTCCGAGAGCGTGGCCGCGATCGATTCTGTGACCTCGACGTAGACCTCGCCGCCTTCCACCCGTACCGGGTAGGTCCGCAGGTCGACAGTGGCCGGAAGGCAGAGCGCGCGGCCGGTACGCAGGTCGAACTTGGCGAAGTGCCAGTTGCACTCGACGGTGCAGCCCTCGACGTACCCCTCCGCCAGCGAGGACTGGCCATGGCTGCAGGTGTCGTCGATCGCGTAGAACTCGCCGTCCACGTTGAACACCGCGATCGGCGGATCGACGTCCACCCTGACCCCCTCCCCACCCGGCTCAAGGTCGTCAACACTACAGGCCTTGATCCACGGCACCGCCACACCTCTTTCTCCACCGCAGCCGCCCGCCGCTCCCCACCTCGTGGTCATGGCCGCCCGGCTCGTCGATCCAGCCACGACCAGTCCGCAACGACCATCGCCCAACGGGGACGCCGGTGTTCGGCTCGCCGCTCATGCGGCAGCCTCAGCCTGCGCCTGAGGGCAAGGCCACGGCAACGCGAACGTCCCGACGAACGGAACACGCCTCTGCCTTCCGGACCAATCGGCGATGGACGCCAGAAGGTGTCAGCTCGAATCTCGAACGCCTTCCGGCTCGGCGTGATGCCTGGAGACACCGTGTGATCCAGCAGCGCCAGAGTGAGCTGCGACGGGCTAGGGAGTTAGCAGGGCCGAGGTTGGGAGGCGTCGTCGAAGAGGTCGTCGATATGAGCGGCATCCAGAGCGCGGCGTAGCCACAGGTCCAGCTGGTCTAGGTCAGTGCAGCTTCTGATCTGCCGCTCCCGCTCAGGGGGAACCTCGATGCCGCGGTGGCGGAGAACCGAAAGCACTGACGACGCCTCTCCTGCGGCCTCGCCCTCACGGTAGAGGTTCTGCGCCCAAGGGCTGTGCTTTGGGACGTAGACGGACACGGTCTCCTCCAGAACCCGGCGGGCCTCGGGCACGGCCATGTCGACAGTGTAACCAAACAGAGACGTTGCGTCATCGGCGGGTAGCTCGTCGAGCATGCCGACGAAAGCTCTGGGGACCTCCTCGCGATGCCCGTGCGCCATCACCGACAGCACCGCCATCAGCGGATCCTTGAGCATTGCGTCAGAACTGGTCAACACGGGAATATCCCCAGGGCCGACGATCACAGGGTCCATGCTGACGCGCATGCAGCCGGCGCAGACCTCAACCGGCTTGGCGAATCGGACCGCTTTCGGGTCTGGGGTCAAAAAGATCACGTAGACGGGCTTGCGGGTCTCCAGCCAGAGGATCTCCGCGGCGGTCAGAGTCTGCCGCAGTTTGTCCTCGCTCATATTGGACTCGACTTCGACGATGGCCGAGTACCAGCGATCCTGTCGCGGGCCGCAGTAGATCACCGTGTCGGCGTGCAGTTCGCGGGAGATGCGGTCGCGCAGATCGCCAGGGCCAACGGACAGCTGACCACCTACGGGAAGGTCGACACCGCCAATCTCGCGTAGCAGGCGGATGGGCAGATCGGGATATTTTCGAATGAGTCTGTTCAAGGCGTCATGCCGTGAGGATGGCATGCGCGAAACGTTACCATTCAATTACTGATCGTTGTTCTCGGCTTGGCATACGAATCGGTTTCTGGACACCTGCCCGAGAGTGATTGGACACACTTTGCCCGCACTGCAATGAATCGCACACCGGTGACCAAGGAGCCAGATCAGCACATATCGTAAATATGTCATGAAAAAAATCAATCCCCACTCGGGGCACAAGCGAATAATCCTCGCATTCTAAACAGGAAAACCATAGCAAGGTCGACGCGCCCTAAAGAACTGGTTTTGAACAAAGTGGCGGCCGACCGGCGGAGCAGGATATCAGGTTGACCTGATAAGGGGAGGCTGTGGGCTGCGATGGATCAGGAACTCGCCGACCTGCTGGGGATCGATCTCAACGACCCCGACGTCCAGCGCGAGAACGAGGCGATCGAGCGCGACATGCGACTGATCGAATGCCTTGTCAGTCTTCGCAGGCAGCTCGGACTCTCGCAGGCCGAGGTCGCCGCGCGCATGGGACGGAGCCAGCCGGCCGTCTCCGACTTCGAACGACTCGGCGGTGACCCGCATCTGTCGACGATCCGCCGCTATGCCCTGGCCATCGGCGCTGAGGTCATCCACATCGTCCGGCTGCGGGGTAAGGAGGAGTCGCCCACTCTCGCGCCCGCGGCAATGAACGTCCGCGTCGAAGGTCCCGGGACGGCCAACACGGGCAGTACGACCACCGGTCTTCCGGTCTACCGGGTCGCAATGGCCGGGAACGCCTGATGGAAGCCTTCATCATATTGAGTGACGCGGCGCAGATCGATGCGTCGGGGAAAGTCGGTCTGCTGGGCGCGGGATGGACAATAACCGGGCCTAATGTACCGCCGATGGCCGTCACCGTTTTCTTGCGCGTTCCCTGGGAGGAAGCGGGACAGCGCCGTACTTTCAGGATCCGTCTTCTGGACGAAGAAGATCAACCCGTTTACAGGCCCGGAAGCGACGAAGATCCGATCGAATTCACCGGTCAACTGCAGCTCGACGAGAAGCGAGCGCTACCGGATGACGAGGTAAGACTGGTGGACATTCACGTGCCCATCTCCGTCACCGCGCATCTGCCTTCGCTACACGGAGGGCACCGGTATAGGTGGGTGTTCGAAGTCGAGGGGGAGGAGCTGGCATCCACGTCCTTCGTGGTACGCCGAGACGATACTGCGACGAATCCCGAGAAACACGACAAGTAAGGGCGCAGACCGGGGCCGGCCGAGCTGAACGGCCGGCCGGGTGCGTCTGGCGGGTCCGTTCCGGTACTACTGCCGGACCGAGATTCGGAGATATCGTCGAACAGGTCGTCAATGTGCGACGCGGTCAGAGCCCGCTGCAGCCACGCGTCCAGTCGTTCTAGGTCGTCACAGAACCTGATCTGCCGTTCCCGCTCAGGCGGGACCTCGACGCCTCGATGCCGGAGCACCGAGAGCACGGAGTTGGCCTGGCCTCTCGCGCGGCCTTGCCTGAGCCCTTCCGCTAACCCTCCGAGATGTCCGTGTTCCTTGCCCTGACGGTAGAGGTTCTGCGCCCAAGAACTGTGCTCGGGGACATAGGCCATCACGGTCTCCTCCAGAGTCCGACGGACCTCGGGGGGCGCCATGTCAACGCTGTAGCCGAACAATTCCGTCGCATCATCGGCGGGAAGGTCGTCGAGCAGCTTGACGAACGCCTCGGCGACCTCGCGGCGATGCCCATGCGCCATGGCCGAGAACGCCGCCATCAGCGGGTCAGCAGCCATGCTCTTGGGGTCGCACAGCACAGGGATGTGACTTGGACCAACGATCACCGGATCGACGACGACCGAGACAGAGCCACCGCGCAGCTCCACCGGTCCGGAGACCCGCGATGCGCCGGGGTCGGGTGTGATGAACAGGAGGTGCACAGGCCGCCGGCCGGCCTCAACCCATAGGAGGGCGGCAGCGAGGGCCATCTGATGCAGTTTTTCCGCGGAGATCTCCGTGGCGACCTCGACGATGATCAAGTACTCGACGTTCGGTTCTGGGCCGCTGAAGATGTTGATGTAGTCGCCCACCTCAACCGCAACGCGGTCATGCCACTCGTCGTAGACCGGGCTGAGCGACCCACCTGGTGGTATCTCTACTCCTCCTACCTCCCGCAACAGAAGGACGGGTAGGTGCGGGTGGCGCTCGATGAGCCTGATAAGTGCCTCGTACCGTAGAGGTGGCATGCACACAACGTTATCAGTTGATTACGAATAGCTCTCCCGTTCTTGACACCACTGGAACCGAACCTGGTGATCAGCCTGCACCTCCCGTCCGCTCCTGCTCCCTTGCCCGTTCAGAGGAGACCCTGTCGGCAGCGGGATCTACGTCGCCCCGCGGCCGGGTACGTCAAACGCCCGTCACCTGGCGCACCTCGGCCAGACCAGAGGCCGACGGCACGCTCGCCTGAGCCAACGCACAGTCGCGTCGGCCAAGTGCGGGCGGTCAGGCGGCTGCGGGTGTCACCAATGCCCGTAGTTCGCGGGCAGCAGGCAGCTCTCGCGCCTTATCGGGCAGGGCTGTGAGAACCTCCCCGACAAGGCGGCGGCGAGGTGGCGTCACCGGGAGAGACTGTGTGACGCGAACGGCGTGGCCGAGTCCTTCGGTCACCTCGTGATCCTGGATGAGGCACCACGCCTGGAGGAGTCCGATGTTGGCTCGCCCGCCGACCTTCTCCTCTGGGAGATCGGCGAGAGCCTGCTCCAACAAGGGCGCGGCGGCCTTGGCGTCTCCCAGCTTTGCGAGCGTCCACGCCTCTCCGGACTTGGCTTCCGCGGACGCCAACCCCCACACGGAGATGCGCTCGTCGGTCACGGTCGAAGGGAGCTCGGAATAGGTGTCCTTGAATTCGCGCAACGCCGCGCGAGCCTCATCCGCACGACCGTGCTCGGCGAGTACGCGGGCACGGATCTTCTGCGCCTGCGCGAGGCCCAGAGACGGGTGGTTTCCGGCGAGCTGGACGGCTTCGTCGAGGAGGTTCTCCGTGGCGGTCCTCACGCGCTTCATGTAGTAGGACTCCACCGCCTCCTCGGCTCGCACCCACACGGCCAGGTCGCGGTCGCCGGAGGCGTCGGCGGCGGTACGAGCGGCGGCCCACGCTCGCCAGCAGGCCCGGGCACCTGCGATCAGGGGCAGGTCCAGTGCCAGGAACGCCGACAACTGCGCGTACACGCGCAGCAGGGACGCGCGCACGGTGTCGTCTGTGGTCCTGGCCAGCTGCTGGGACAGGTCGTGGATGTCGGCGGCCAGG
>ERZ777003.3450-NODE-3450-length-15361-cov-5.642166_pt1 | contig 15361 bp, 14 predicted proteins | sample MGYA00374956_ERZ777003 | MGnify/ENA primary metagenome ERZ777003 (study PRJEB29302, sample SAMN06268252) | bioreactor metagenome | isolation source: Joint BioEnergy Institute, California, USA | place: USA:Joint BioEnergy Institute, California, USA | collected... | reverse complement strand
GTCTTGGAGCTTTCCTAACGCTGCACCTACCGGCGACGTTTCTCACCACGCGGTCACCTCACCCACCAACCGGCGACTGCCACCGAACCCGCCGCTGCCGTCGACGTGGCTCCCTCCGTCGACGTGCACCACGCCACCTACCGGGTGGGACGCTTCGACACCCTCTGGAGCATCGCCGAAGCCACCCTCGGCAACGGCCGCCGCTGGCAAGAGATCCGCGACCTCAACATCGGACGGGTCATGCCCGACGGGCACCGCATCACCCAAGCCACCGACCGCCTCACCCCAGGCTGGGACCTCATCCTCCCCGCCGACGCCCAACCACCCGACAGACCCACCGAGGTCACCGTCGAACGGGGGGACAGCTTCTGGCGCATCGCCGAAGACGCCCTCACCGACGCCTGGGGACGCACCCCCACCACCAGCGAAACCGCCAGCTACTGGCAGCAGGTCGTCGACGCCAACCGCGACCGGCTCCACCCGCCCCACGACCCCAACCTCATCCACCCCGGACAAACCTTCACCCTGCCCCCCATACCCACCGACCCCCAAGCCGACACCACCACGTCCACCCGCCACTCACGTCATGGTGAACCCGACAGGTCCGCCGAGGTCACCGTGAAGCGGGGGGACAGCTTCTGGCGCATCGCCGAAGACGCCCTCACCGACGCCTGGGGACGCACCCCCACCACCAGCGAAACCGCCAGCTACTGGCAGCAGGTCGTCGACGCCAACCGCGACCGGCTCCACCCGCCCCACGACCCCAACCTCATCCACCCCGGACAAACCTTCACCCTGCCCCCCATACCCACCGACCCGCAAACGCCACCGCCGGTCGATCCCGGTATCGACGCAGCCGCCGGGCCGCAGCAGCCAGCCGTCGAGGCCCCGACACCGTCCGACCCCGACCCCGACACCTCGACCTTGAGCGCCCCGACGAGCACCGCCCCGACCGGAGGCGTCGACGTGTCCGACACCGTCGCCGAACCGCAAGCAGCCGTCCCCACCCCAACAGCGTCGAGCGACCCAGGCCGGACCCGCCAGCAGCCCGAATCGCCGTACCAGACCACCGAGGCGCCCGAGCAGAGCGACATCGACAGCCGCCCGAGCGACCTCTTCCCCACCGCCGGTCGCCTCGCCGGCCTCGGAATCCTCGCCGCCGGAGTCGTCGCGCTCCTCCATCGGCTCCGCCGAACCCAACTCCGGCACCGCCGCCCAAACAGCGTCCCCACCCCACCGCCTCCAGAGACCCGTACTACCGAGATCACCCTGCGGGAAGCGGCCGCACCCACCGCCCTCGAACTCGTCAACCTCGCCCTCCGTGGCCTCGCGCACGACTTGACCGGCGCCCATACGCCGCCACCGGACGTCGTCGGCGTCCACCTCACCCCCGACATCCTCCGACTCCTGCTGTGGACACCACACCACCACCCACCGGCGGGCTGGCAAGTCGACGACGACGGGCGAAGCTGGACCCTTCCCACCGGGATCGACGTCGAACAGCTCCGCCGACGGGCCGAAGGGGTTCCTGCCCCCTACCCAACCCTGGTCACCGTCGGCCACACCGACGACACCCACCTCCTGTTGGACCTCGAACACCTCGGCGCGGTCCAGATCACCGGCGACCCGGCCGCCGTCACCGCCGCCGCGACCACCATCGCCACCGAACTCGCCGCCAGCCCCCTCGCCGACAGCATCGACATCGTCTGTGTCGCATTCGGCGACGAACTCGCCCACCTCGAACGCATCCGAGCCGTCGACAGCCTCGAGGCCATCCTGCCCGCCGTCGAAGCCAAAGCCGGCGCCGTCAACGCTCTCGGCTCACCCACCCCCCTCAACGGCCGGCTCGCCCCCGCCGGGGCGGACACCTGGCATCCCCTCGTCATCCTCGACCCGGGCCCCACCCCACCGCCCCACGCCGACCGGCTCCTCGCCATCGCCCACAGCGGCAAGGCCGTCGCCGCCGTAGTCGGCTACCCCACCGGCGGCCGCTGGCGCCTCCACCTCGAGGACGACACCATCCGGATCGACCCCCTCGGCTGGACCCTAACCCGACGCAACCTCACCCCCAACGAACAAGCCGCTATCGCCGACCTTGTCACCGCCGCCCAGGACCTCGAGGGCGTGCCCGCCGACACCCTCTCCACACCGCTCTACGAAGCGCTTGAGGAGCCTCCCACGTCGACGGTCGCGACCGAACCTGCCGAACTCGACGCTGCTCAACCTCCGACCGTGGTCGCCGCTGTCGCCGTGCCGGAGGTCAGGGTCCTCGGGCCCGTCCGGGTCGACGGACTCAGCCGGAACTTCCCGCTACGCAAGTGCACCGAGTTGGTCGCCTACCTCACCTTTCACCGCCAGGGCGTCGAAGCCGACAGGGTGATGGAAGCGCTCTGGCCCGAACAGCCTCCCAACTACTCCCGCCTCAACCTCCACATGTCCCGCGCCCGTACCACCCTCGGAGAGGGCCCCGACGGCCAACCCTACGTCCCCTACATCCGCGACGGCCTTTACCGCGTCAGCCCCCAGCTCCGAAGCGACCTCGAACGCTTCATCTCCCACGCCCGAGACGCCGACAGCGCCTCAGGCGCCGACGAGATCGACCATCTCCACGCCGCCCTCACCCTCGTCGAGGCCAGTCCCTTCACCGGAGCCGGCAATGGCTATGTCTGGGCGCACGTCGACGGCCTCATCACCCACGCCGTCGTCGCCATCGACAACGCCGCGCATCGCCTCGCCCAGCTCGCCCTGGCCAACGACGCCTACGACCAGGCGGAATGGGCTGCCCGTAAGGGCCTTCTCGCCACCTGGGCCTGTGAGGAGTGCTATCGGAACCTGATGCGGGTCGCCATCGGTCAGGACAACCCCGTGGCCCTCGAAGCCGTCTATACCGAACTCTTGGCCGTCACCGACGCCGACGAAGGCCCCGACGCCGCCAACTACCTCGACCCCGGGACGGTGAAGCTGTACGAGCAGTACACGCGGCGGCGGCGCGCGGGGTGAGCATCGCCGCACCCGTGGGTAGTTGGTAGTTCTGACGTCCGGATGTCCTACTAGTCGAAGTGCTGATCCTCACCCGATCTGCAAGACACAAGACGGGCCTTCTGACGAACAGGGTCTCGCTGCTGCCAAAGGTGCCAGCGAGCCGGTCGAGTTCGGGAACTGCCGTGGAGATGGTGACGAGACGGATTGGATCGACAATGCCTGCGTCACCAACCGTGCCCGCTGGTCGCTGGACCGGGGTCGCCGCGATCGAAGCGACGCGCGATCGCTCGCCACCTCCCAGAGTTGTGTCGCCTGGAGCGAGTACTCCTAGTGGCGCCCCTGAAGGAACTCCGTCTCAACGGCTCGACTCAGGTCCGCGTCAATTGTCTTCAGATGTTCGACGGCCTCGGGATGCTCCGCAAAGAATTCACGGAAACGATGCCAGGTCCATCCGTCTCTCTCGATTTCGCCGGTTGAAAGGCCTGCGAGAAGCTCTCTGATCATGCTTGGCAAGTGCTCGGGCCATATCTCCGGCCACCACAGCGTGCTGCGGTAGTCCCCAGCGAAAGCCGCTCGCTCAACATCGTGAACGCGTTCCCAATCCACACCATCCGTGCGGACGAGCAAGACCACCGGACCCAGGCTCTGACCCCAGAACACAGCGATATCCCGGTAATTCCATGCGTTGTGACGGGACGCGTGCGCGGCGTGGTTCACCAGCGAGGTCTCGATGTGCTCGACCGTGTCCCTGACGCCCCGGCGTGTCATCTTGAGCATGCGGCGGTTGAATCTGCCGGCTCGGCGGATGACAGCGCTGGCGTACTCCTCGTTGTTCTCCGCGACGAGCAAGTCGAGCGGCGGAAAGGCGAGAAAACTCCAACGCAAGGCCTGTATGCCGAAGCTCGGGCTGCTTTCCACCATCGCATCGACGAGTGAATGGCGCGTCTTCTGCTGTTCGGGGTACGCAGCTAGGAGGTCCGCCAGGTATGAGCTCATGGGATCCGGCAAGCTACGACGCGCATCTGGAGGGTCGGGGATCTCGGCCTCCCGTCCGACCACCTTAGGCATTCTGCAAGGCGCACGTTCACAGGACATCACGGCGGTCAGTCCGTCAACATCGCGTGCGAAGATTAGAAAATTGCGGCCGCGTTCTGCCGGCACACCTCCTTCACGAGATCCTCGGCCGGCGGGCCCCATACTGGAAAAGAGAAGAACTGGAAGAACTCAGCCCCGGAAACGATCCTCGTGAGTTCCACGAGACGAGCGGTCTCCTGATCGCTACCCGTGACTTCCATAGCCCAGATCCTCAGCTCGCCAGCCGAGGCGAGCCCCTCGGCGACACCGGTAGGCAGCTCCGCTGCCTGATCCGCGCTCAGCGCAATGAACCCGAAGCCGGAGCTGGGTATCGGTCCACGCGGCCCCTCCTCGGCAGATGCTGCAACGAAGTCGAGGAAGGCGCCGTAGTTGATCCAACGCACATGACCGTCGTCCCCAAGGGAAACAGGTCGATACAACTCTGAGCCATCGACGCCGGCCCACAGCACCCGCTCGGTGGTCGCATAGAGCACCACTGGTTTTGCTCGCTCTACTGTCCGATCAAGGAGCGAATGAACGGTGGTTCCAGCTGCCGTGTGGGCAAGAATCTTCTCGCCGGGGTGCAGAGAGCCTTTCACAAGATCCTCGCGCAATCGGAGGAGCTCTCTGCGGCGCCTCCTCGCTGCCCGACCCGTCTGGACAACCGGCAGGTCATCGATCTCCTCGAATCGACGCAACAGCAAGCGTCCCGAGCTGGCGACGAGCGTCTCCTTCGATCCGTTGTCCCACTCCACAGTCACAGCCAGAATCGGGTCCCCGGGTTCAACCGAGACAAGAATCCCCGGACGGGCGTAAAGCTCGAGCGTGGCATTGACAACGGTGAGTTCCTCGACGTGGTCGCCCGGCAGCAAGCTGGACCAGCGGACTTGTGCGTGCCACTCAAGGATGCTATTCACCCACATCAGTAGGTGAGGATCCTCGGCGCCGAAGGCAACAGCACGAAACCGCCTCAGTGTCTGAGCAGCCCTCGCTTCCAGGAGTCGCAGTCTGTCCCGGGACCTGCGGAGACGTCGCACGTCCCTGACGAACGTCCTGGCCTCCCGCGTGACCGATTGCACATGGCGCTGCTCGACTCCCATAGCCTTCAGAGTCTTGACGGGAGGAGTCTTCGCAGCAGCAGCCAGCCAGGTTGCGGTCCCGTCGGTCCCCCACTTGGCGAACCAGCGCGCCGACAGGCCCAGCCGAAGTCGATCCTCGTACATCGCCTCGTCGAGGGAAAGCCTCATCCTCACTCAACCGGGTGGCACACTCTCCCGATAAGATGGTAGTGACGCGGAGCGTCTCGGAGGCGGCCACGTGCAGCAGCGGAGCTTCAGCAACCTCGGCGGGATTCTGGGGATCATCACCTTCTTCGGCTTGCTGGCCGCAGCCCTTGCCGATCATCCTGCAGATGAGTGGTCGTTGGGCAGTTCCCCCCTCACTCCCGCCCTTTGGATCGCCGTCTCAGGCATCCTCGTCCTTTTCCTCTCCCGAACAGCGCTGAAGCGCGTCCTGCCGATCAAAACTTTGGGCATGTGGACATTCGCAATCGCAATCAGCGGCGCCGTCGCCGCTGTGATCCTCCTATTCCGCGGCGAAGGCAGCCTGTCCTGGAAGATGTTTGTCCTCGGTGCATCAGGCTGGTTCGCCCAGTTCCTCATCGGGATCCCCTACCGGGCCCAACAGGAAAGTGCGATCAGTCTCATCGCCCATCAGCTTGGTACCTCGAGGGGAGAGGTGATCGACTTTTTCTGCTCACAGCTGGCCTCCGCCGAAGGCGACCCCCGAAGGCTGGCTATGAGCGTGACCGACGATCCACGCCTCGCGTCTATCGAGCACGCCGCGATCGACGAGGTAGTGGCTGAGCATTGCCGAGAGCATCGAGCAGTCTGGGAAGCCGCCAAACGCATACTCGGCGTAGAGGAGCCAACTCGGCCCACCAGCGGCCGGACTCTGATCGAACAGCTCACCTCGAATCCATCAATGGACCCCGACCAGATCATGGAGGCAATGTGGCGACAAGTAGAATCCTCCGAACGATTCCTCGCCGCAGCAGCCTCTGCCTGGCCCGAACGAAACGAGTACGGGTGGCCCAAGCTAACTGCCGACATCCTGCTCTGGCGCGAGCGGCAGCCGGAGTGGACAAGGGCCTCGCTGGAAGCCTCCCTGTCACCGGGCGTCATGACCAGCGCACCCAATCTCATGTTCCGCATCGAACCGAACGACGGCAGCAATGTCATCGGGAGTCAGTCCGTCTACCTGCTCGCAAGACCAGACCTCAGCCAGGAGCTGCCCTGTTACGAGGTGCGTTGGTCAAACCTGCGGACCTACCAGCAAGACCAGGCGCTCATAGCCTCGGAATCCGCAAACCTGGCATTGCTCGCCGACTACCTGGAAGCCCATTGGGCGCCGGTTTTCTCAGCCCCGGCACTGCAGAAGCCGAGGCTCGTTTCCCCCGAACCATTAATCTTCCCTCCGAACCCACCCCCAGCTTAGAGGGCGGCGTACTGTCAGGGGTCCCCGCATCCTGCTAGCGGAAGCCTCTGCCGGGTAGCCGTCGCCCCGCGATGAGAGGTCATCGGAAGTTGAGACTTCGCGGTTTCGGGGAGCGTCAGGTTGAGTGGGTCCGCCACAGCTGGAAATGCCAGGTGAGGACCCGCCTTGGTGGTAGCTATCTGGGAAACAGCCGGATAGCGAGGTCGATGGTGGACCAAAACGGCGGGTCCGGTGTCCGCGTTGCAGGAACTTGGAGACCAAGCCGAAGGGGAAGACCGCCAGCGCCCCCGTCGGTCTGAACGGACGGCCGAAGCCGCTCCAGCGCTTCTTGTGCAAGGCCTGCAGGCGGAGCTTCACGCCGGGGCGCCCGTCCTCGGAGTCGATTCGCCGACGAGGTGGTGTGGGAGGCGGTTCGCCTCTACGTCCAGGGGCTGTCCTCGTACCGGGTGCTGTCTGAGCTGCTGACCCACCGTCTGGGACCACCGAGGATGTCCTGCTTCTCGTAGAATTTCAGCGGCGGCCTCCTGTTGTTCATTGTGGTATCAGGCTGTGGTAGGAACGTCGAGCGGCGCTGGTTGGTCGGCGGTGGCCCGTTCGAGGGCAACGGCCAGCTGGGGGAGCTGCCGGTAGCCCTTGACTCGGCGGAACTGGCTGCGGGCGGCTTCCATCCCGGCCGCCGCCCAGCGCAGCGCCATCTCCCCGTCCCGCCACCTCTTCACGTTGGAGGCGTGCTCCCGGACGATCTCGATCATCGACTCCACCGGGTTGGTGGAGAACACCGTCTTGAGCAGCGACCCGGTGATCCCCAAGCGGCTGACGGTGAGGGTCTCTTCGAGTCCTTCCCGCAGCGAGGAAGCGGCGCCCGGGTGGTGGCGCTGTAATGCCCGGGCCAGGGCCTCCAGCTCCCGGTGGGCCTGCTCGGGATCCTCCTTCGCCCAGAGGCCGCCCGGAGCTTGGCCCGCACCCACTGATGCGGCGCGTCGGGGAGATGGTCCACGACATTGCGTTCGCTGTGGATACGGCATCGTTGAATCAGCGCCTTGTCGCCGAACACCGCCGGGATTCCCTTGGTCAGCGCCTTGGAGCCGCCGACGACGAACAGCACCCCCTGCGACACATCCAACCCCCGATCCTGAAGGCCGAGAGCAGCCGGGTGACCAGCGTCTTGTTCTCCGTCGTGCCCTCCTCCACCGCCAACGGCACCTTGACGCCATCAGCGGTGACCCCCAGGGCTCCCACCAGGAGGTGGTCGGCGAAGGTGAACCCGTCGATGAACACGATCCGCCACCGCTCTTGGTCGAGCCGGCGGGCCATCAGTTCGGCCAACTGGTCGGCGGTGGCTTGGACGAACCGGCGAGACACCGACGACTTCGAGGTTCCCTGGGCCTCCGCCTCCACCTCGGCACCCACCGGCTCCAACGCCGCCGAGTCCCTCCTCGTCGACAACCCGGCCAGCATCGCTCCCACCATGTGCTCTGCCAACAAGTCGGCCGCGTAGGCCACCCGGTAGGTGCCCAGCGTCGCCTTCGACGCGTCATCAGCGGTGCGCACCCGGGGCCGGCGGATCGGCACCTTACGGCCCCCAAGGTCACCGACCCGGTCTCCGTGCCGTGCCGCACATGGGTCCGCCCCCGATCGTGGCGGCCCTTAGGGCCCGCCAACAAACTCACCTCGGACTGCATCATCTCCTCAAGCACCTCGGAGGCCGATCGCCACCGAAGCCGCCCTCAGACCCTTACCCATGTGCTCAGCGAACCGGGCCGTCAACTCATCCAGCTCGGCGGCCAACCCGTCGGGCAGCACCACCGGCGCCTCCCCCACCGGCACCGACACCAGCCTCCTAGCGGCATCCGTCGTCGTGTTCTGCTTGGCTGTCATCCGCGGTCCTCCTTCCGTCTTGGCGGACAACCCGAACCTCCCACACGGGCGGCTCGGGATGGAGGACCGCCACCCCAACTTCTACGAACTCTGGGACAACCTCCTTAAGGAGGTAGGCGTCCCATGAAGTGGTGGAAACTGGGGTGGTAGCCCCAGCCTGTAGTGGGCCTCTTCACCCAGGGTTAGCGTCGGTGTTCGGGACGGACGTCCAGCACGAGCTTCTTCGAGCGAGTCGGCCCTTCCTCGGCTACCAGGGAGTGGCGTCAGGAGAACCCCCTCCCTATGCCCTGCTCCCATCGACGTGTTCGGGTGGCCGAGTAACGCCGAAGCGCATCTCCAATGACGGCCTCGTCTCGTCCTACACGGTCAGCGAGGTACCGGATCGCTTCGGTGCGACCATCCCTGTCAGTGAGCGTCTCGATCACTGCACCGGCCGCGCGGATCACTCTGACGAGGGCTTCAGGCTCAGTCAGGTTGTGGTGTCGGACGATCTTGTCGATCAGGTGGTGCTCAAGTGGTAGCGGCCGGGCGATGGTTTGTTGAAGGAGCTCGGTGCTGCCTTCGGCAACGAGTCCCGCCGGGTCCTGTCCGTCGGGGAGGCGGGCGATCCACACCCGGAGACCACGTGCCCCCGGGTCGAGTTCGGCGACGCGCTCGACGGCGAGGGCGCCGGCAGAGTCGCCGTCGAAGGCCAGGGTGATGTCGCTGGTGATCTGCCGCAGCGTTTCGAGGTGTTCTGGGGTGAGGGCGGTGCCGCCGGTTGCCACGACGTTGGTGATGCCGACCTGGTGGGCGGCCATGGCGTCCGTGTAGCCCTCGACAACGACGGCACGGCCGGCATCGGCGATGGACCGGCGAGCGAGGCGCAACCCGTACAGCAGGGCGCGCTTGCGGTAGAGAACGGTCTCGGGGGTGTTGAGGTATTTCGGGCCGTCGCCCAAGAGGAGCCGGCCGGCGAACCCTCTCGGGGTGTCGTCGGCGCCGTGGAGGGGGAAGATGATCCGGTTGCGCATCAGGTCGTACAACCGTCCCGACCGTGACCGTCCGACGACACCGGCGGCGACGAGCAGCTCCTCGCCGAAGCCTTCCCGAAGGAGCTTCTCGGTGAGCCACTGCCAGGAGTCCGGGGCGTACCCAAGTTGCCAGCGGTCCATTGCCGCGTCGTCGATGCCCCGGTTCCGTAGGTAGTCGCGGGCTCGCGCACCGCTGCGGCTGCGGAGATACCGCCGGTAGACAGCAGCGGCAGCCTCGAGCACTTCCTGGAGCTCGGAGTGGCGAGCCTCCTCCTGGTTGCGCACCGGCTCTCGGAGGGCTCGGTCTCGCGTCTCCAGGCGGGGAGAACCGGGGGACGGGTTCGGCTCGCGGCCCAGGTGTCGTTCTTGCTCGAGCTGGGTGATGATGCTCCGGGCGGATCCGATGACCCGGTTGGCGGTGGCCGCCACCTTGTCGAGGTCGCCGCCGCTCCACGAAGCCACATAAGGAAGGCTGTAGCCGGCGGAGTCGATCCCCAAGGCGGCGCACACCATGTAAGCGACCGACTCGGCTTCGACCTCGACGATCCCGCGGCAGTTGGGACGTCCCCCCGAGGTCGGTTCGTGAAGGCGGATGTGGGCCAGCTCGTGCACCGCCGTCTTGAACCGTTGCGCACCGGGCAGATCGGCGCGGATCACGACGTCGCGGTGCTGCCAGTCGGTGATGCCGTTGGCGTCGCCGAGCCGGTCGAGGTTGGCCACCTGCAGGTCGAACCCCGCCTCGCCGATCAGCTCGGCCACCCGACTCCACTGTGCCGGCAGGTCACCTTCGACCACGGCGGCGGTGACCTCGGGGAGGGGTTCGCCGTCGGTCTGGGAGATATCGAAGACGTGGACCACTCGGAACCCAACCACCCGACGCTGCTCCTTCGCCTCCTCCTCATCGCTGTCGACCGTGACCTTGCGGATGACCGGAGCCAGGATCTGCAGACCCCGCTCCCCGCGGCGCACCTGACGGCCGAACTGCTGCCAGGTCCGATACCCGGCCACCCGGGTCGGAGTGAACCCGCGGGCAAGGGCCTGGGTCCAGATCAGTCGGGTGTTGGCGAAGGAGTAGTCGTGGAACCGGGAGGCCACCTCCAACGCCCGCTTCCAATCCTCGGAGGTCACGAGTTCCCGTAGGGATTCCTGGAGCTGGTCATGCAGCCGCTCCACCGTCTCCGAGCGCGTCGTCTCTAGACCGTGGTTTCCCATGGTCCGAGGATGCGAATCCACCCTGTCGGGCCAGTGGCGGCAACCCTGTCAACCGGCTGGCAGCCGCCGGGAGCACAGGGGCTTGTTCATTCCGGGGAGATCGGTGACAGGTCGTTCCGGACACATGTGTGACGGTGTTCCGGGGAGATGTGTGACACCACCGAGTTAGCCGCTGCATGCTGATCGTCGAGTGTCTCGGCGAGGAGGTCGGCGGTGGTGTTGAAGGTGGTGACGATGGCAGAGTTGCGTTTAGGAGTGTTGATGGAGGCGGAGCGGACCGGGTTGACGGTGACCGAGATCTGCCGGAGGTATGGGATCTCTCGGCAGACCTATTACCGGTATCGGCGCCGGTATCTCGCTGAAGGGTTGGCCGGGTTGGAGGATCGGTCTCGTCGGCCGTTGCACCCGGCGAACCAGATCCCTGCCGACCTGGAGGTGCAGATGGTGGAGATGCGCAAGAATCATCCCCGTTGGGGTGCCCGCCGGATCCGTGGGGAACTGGCTCGGGCTGGGGTGGATCCGCCGGCGGTCTCGACGATCCATCAGGTGCTGGTCCGCAACGGCCTGGTCGCCGTCCGGCCGCCACGGCGTGGCAAGGCAACGAAGCGGTTCGAGCGGGAGATGGCCAACGATCTGTGGCAGATCGACGCCACCCGCGTCGTGCTGGTCGATGACACCGAGGTGTGGGTGGTCAACGTGCTCGACGACCACTCGAGGTATCTGCTGGCCTCTTTGGCGGGGCTGGCTGCGACCGGGGATCTGGCGTGGGACGCCTTCGAGATGGCCGCCAGCCGTTACGGGCTGCCCCGCCAAGTGCTCTCAGACAACGGCCTCATCTTCACCGGAAGGTTGCACGGCACCGAAGTCGCCTTCGAGGTGTCGCTCAAGGAGTTGGGGGTCGAGCTGATCAACTCGGCGCCGTATCACCCCCAGACGTTGGGGAAGCTGGAACGGTTCCACCGCACCGTCAAAGAATGGCTCACCGATGAAGGCCCGCCTGAGACCCTCGAGCATCTCCAAGAGCTCTTAGACGGGTTCCGGTTCCACTACAACCGCAGGCGGCCCCACCAAGGCATCGACGACGCCACTCCGGCGGAACGCTACGGCGTCGTCCCCGTCGACCCCGATGCGATTCGGCTTCCCGACCCCGGCGTGATGACCGAACCGGTCTACCCGCCCGACGCCTACGTCCGCAAGGTCGGCTCCTCAGGCAACATCGGCTGGCGAGGGAAACTCATCCACGTCGGGATGCGCTACGCCGCAGCCCACGTCCGGGTCGTCGAGGTCGACCAGCTGGTGCACATCTACCACGGTGACACCCTCATCCGGGCCCTCACCATCGACCCCGACCGCTACTACCAACCCAAGGGAGGACGACAACCCCCAAGACGACGAAGAAGTGTCACATAAGTTCCAAGTACAAGGTGTCACACATCATCCCGGTACAAACAGGGAGCACAGGGGCTACACCCTGGCCAGCGTGCGGGAACACCGGCTTTCCGGACCCGCACCTCGACGTTCTCAACGACCTTGACCGTCATCGTGTTGACATCCCGCTGACAGGGCAGCCCTCCAGCATGCGGCCATGGATGAGACCGATCGCATCCTCACGGCCGAGGAACTGGCGGAGTACTTGGCGGTGCCCCTCCGAACGGTCTACGCCTGGCGCTACCGTGGCGGTGGTCCCGTGGGCTTCCGGGTCGGACGACACCTCCGGTACCGGTGGGTGGACGTCGAGCGTTGGATCAATGGGCGGCTCCAAACCTCCGAACCAGTGCAGCCGGCCCCTAGCGCACCTCGGGACGCCGCGGGAAGCCGTCGGTAGAGTGCGTATGGCTGACCCGGGCTGGTCAGTCCCAGTCGAGTCTGCACTGACCATGGCAAGCATCGAGAAGCGTTACACACCGAGCGGCGAGATCCGCTGGGACGTGCGGTACCGGGATCCCGACCGGCAGCAACGTAGGCGCACGTTCCGCCGCAAGGTCGATGCGCAACGGTTCGCCAACACGGTGGAAGCCGATATCGCCCGAGGAGAGTGGCTGGACCCTCATCTCGGTAAGGAGACGTTCGCCGACTGGGCGCAACGGTGGCTGCCCACCATCGCTGGCCGCAAGCCCAAGACCCGGGAAAGCTATGAGTCGATCCTCCGCTGCCACCTCATGCCCCGCTTCGCCGACACTCCCGTGTCGCGGATCGACCATCCGGCGGTGCTCGCCCTGATCGCCGACCTCACATCCCGAGGTGCCGGCGCCGGCACCGTGAAGAACGTCAGGGATGTGTTGCGCCTCATCCTCGAACTGGCTCGGCGGTCGGGAGCCATCCGGACGAACCCCGTCGAGGGCGCCAAGGTGCCCAAGAAGCCGCCCGCCTCCATGGTGTTCCTCACCGCCGACCAGGTCATGACCCTTGCCGAGGAGATCACCCACCCTCCCATCCGCAGGGGTGGCGGTGAGCATCGCCGCCGGTCCTTCCCCGAGCGCGGGCTGCTGGTCAGATTCGCGGCCTTCACAGGCCTGCGAGCCGGAGAGATCGTGGCGCTGCGCACCGAGGCCGTCGATCTCCTTCACAGGAGGGTCCAGGTGCTCGCCTCGGCGACCGAAGCCTACGGGAAGCTCCAGTTCGGCCCCCCGAAAACCTACCAGCGCCGGTCGGTGCCCCTCCCCCAGTCCCTGGTCGATGAGCTGACCTCTCACCTCGCAGGAAAGGACCCGTCCGATTTCGTGTTCACCTCGTCGCGAGGGGGACCGCTGCGCCAGTCCAACTTCTACGCCCGCTCCTTCAAACCAGCAGTCCTGCGGGCCGGACTGCCGGAAGAGACCCGCTTCCACGACCTTCGACACACCTACGCGGCGCTCCTCATCGCCGAAGGAGCCCACCCCCGCGCCATCATGGAACGGCTAGGCCACAGCAGCATCCAGGTCACCCTCGGCACCTACGGACACCTGTTCCCCAGCCTCGAAGCCTCCCTGACCGAAGCTCTCGACGACGTCTACCGAAATGCCGAGCCCACGCAGCCAGCGGACGTGCGTGAAATCGGCGAGTGACGTCGCCCCAGCTTCCAACACGTGCCGTACCATGTAGCCGAGCCATCCGGAGGCCAAGATGACCGAGTCCCTCGACGTGCACGCCGGCGACCTGGCCGACTACCTCAACGACACGGTCCTCACCCACGACCGGCTCTCCCACGCCGACATTCTCGAAGCGCTGGCCAGTCTGGGCATCACCCTCGTCGAAGATCCCGTAGCCGACAGCACCCACACGTACTACGAGGCCCTCATCGACGCCCACCGCAAACGATCCGGCGACGACGCACAACCCTGAATCGCACGACACCGTCCCATTGGTGGGGATTCTGTAAGCCCCCGAAGACCGCTCTCCAAGCGTGCCACCATGCGATCCGCGGGATGCGGACTGAGACGACCGAAGCGACTGCCGGGATCACCATCGGTCGGCAACACTTTGCAGACAGCCCCGGCATCGGCAGTATGGGAACACGTGTACATCTCCTACTTCGACGAGAGCGGCTACACCGGCCGCAACGGCTGGGCCGAGCAGCGAGTGCTGATCCTCGGCGGCGTCCTCGTGAATACCTACAGGGCACCCAAGACACGACGTGAATGGCGCACTCTGCTAGATGAGCTCGCCGATATCGCGGGCGCACCCCTCGACGAACTAAAGGGCCGAGAACTCTTCCGCGGCGACGGCGCATGGCGCGCCTGTGGTCACGAGGCCAGAGCGGAAGCGAGGACACAACTACTTGACTGGCTCGACGACCGAGGCCACAAACTGGTTGTCTCCGGCGTGCAGTACGACCGCATCGACGCGGCGGCTGAGGTCTGTCCGCCCGCCCACGAGCTCAACCCCTATGTCGTGGCAGGCGTACACGCTGCCCTCATGATCCAGCGGAGCCAGCACTCGCCGAGAGATCAAGAGCTGAACAAGAAGCTCACCCTGTTGATGTACGACAGACAAGACAGACGCCTTGAGCATCGCCTAGCTCGACTTCTTGCCGATCCGCCCGAGTGGGCGATGGCGTTCGTCCACGGGCGGTGCACAGAGGACGATGGTCTGCCAGCCATCCTGGATACCGCGTACTTCGCTGACTCGAAACAAGCAGAACTGATCCAGGTTGCTGATTTCGTGAGCTACATGATCCAGCGGAAGGCTTCGCTGGACTCGGGAGCACCACCGTCCTTCGACGCAGAGCCGGACATCCTCGCTGACGTCTGGAATCGGCTGAGGCCCCTCCTCATCGATAGGCGACATCGGTTCCCGAGAGGAGGCGGCGACTTCTCGCGCTACATGGAGGCCGTCTCTCCGCCCGCCCTAACGCAACTCTAGGTCCGAGCCGGAGGGCGGATACCAACTTGGATCCGGCGGCTGCAGGCGGCGTGACCGGTGCTTGCCAGGTCGCGGTAGCTGCGGCAGCAGCTTCGGACTTGGGCGGCCGAGGATCCGCGATCGACGCTTTTTGCGTCATCACCAGAGAGACTGTCGCCGGTCATCGACACCCTCCCCGCGAGCCGCGAACGCCGCCCTCCTGTGCCATGGATGTGCCATGGAGCCCGTCCAGCACCCTCGAGCACTGGCCTCAGAAAAGCCGAAAACCCCTGTAGTTACAGGGGTTTTCGCTCGTAGCGGGGGCGGGATTTGAACCCGCGACCTTCGGGTTATGAGCCCGACGAGCTACCAGACTGCTCCACCCC
>ERZ777003.3447-NODE-3447-length-15368-cov-10.237641_pt1 | contig 15368 bp, 10 predicted proteins | sample MGYA00374956_ERZ777003 | MGnify/ENA primary metagenome ERZ777003 (study PRJEB29302, sample SAMN06268252) | bioreactor metagenome | isolation source: Joint BioEnergy Institute, California, USA | place: USA:Joint BioEnergy Institute, California, USA | collected... | reverse complement strand
TGAGAGAAGGTGCACCGCGTTCCCACGGCCACGGCCGACCAACTGCGCGTACAACTACCCGAAGCGGTGACCGCCGGCGCCCCGGTGCCCCTGAAGGTCACCGCCACCGGCGCGGGCCTCATCGACCGCTCAGCCATCATCGCCACCTTCACTCCGTCCCTGAGCGGCGGCCGAACGGTGCCCGGTCCCCTGGCCAACCGAGGCGAAGGACGCTATACAGCCGCGGTCACTGGCCTGTACTCGGTCTCAGGCAAGCCCCCTACGGAAGTGAGCCGTTCACCCACCGCCGTACGGTTTGGGACACCGATGAATGAGCAGCAGGGACGGTTCCGGGGCTGCACCTCGGAGTGAGCGTCAAGGACTACCAGAACTCGGACTTTCCGATGCTGCCCGGCACGATTGAACAGATCGCGGCGATGCCGAACAGGCACTGGAGCGGGGGCAGGTAGGCCAAGGCGACGGTGAAAGAAGTTCAAAGGCGATGCCGACCAGCAGCCAGCAGCCTGTGCTACCTGCTGCGGGAGCGCGGCTGCGAGTCGGTGCTGTTGTGGCTGATCCCCAGTGAGGCCGTGCTGCGGATGCGTTATCCGAACTGGCCCTGCGTGGACTGAGCGTCGCAGCAGTCGAGTACCAGGGTGCCTGTGTGTTCGCCTTCGCCCCCGCATCACCGGGGCCGACGACCTAGGCACTGCCGCTACCTGCATCTCTCAGCTGGTGGGTGCCAAATGAGCCGGATCCCTCTGGACGGTCACACCCTGCCCGCTGCCCCCAGCCTGTGTCCGCCAGGCCCACCACTGGCTCACCCGCCTGCTCCTAAAGACCGCCCTACCCGCATCCCTCAGGGCACCGACGACACCGCATTGCTGCTGTCAGAGACCGTCACCAACGCTCTCCGCTACGGCGAAGGCCCCACCGCCTCCTAGCGCGGCCTTCACCCCGCCGCTCTGCACCATCGAGGTCACCAACCGCGCCGGCCTCTGCCTCCCCATCATCTCAACGGTCCCGACGCCGAAAGCGGCCGTGGTCCGCCCAATCCTCGACGCCCTTACCCACGCTCGGGACTAGCACCCCCTCCTGACCGATCACCTCAGCGTCTGGTTCGAACCCAGGACCAAACTCCCTGCTCCCGGCCGCCAGCAACGTCCCCGTCCCCCCAGTAACCCTCGACACCCCAACGTCCCGTAACAGGTGACATGGCAGGCAAATCCGGAAGTCCAAATACTCGCCACCTAGGCCAGGCACCTGGTTTTAAAGCTCCGATCACCAAAACCGAGCGCCTTACCCCTGGCCTCGGAGGCCCGTCGTTCGTCCGCCTGAGCGAGCCGGCGAGCAGCAGCGGAATAAGCACCTACCTGAAGAGGTCGGGAAGCAGCCTGCCACTGTGAACAGGACCGCCGAGCCCTAACAGGAGCGTTGGAGGAGCGCACGGCTTGCTCTCGGTTATGACTTGTTTCGTGACAGACTGGGTGTCTAGAGAACGCTGTGCTCTCCGCTGGGGGAGACAGTGCCGGCTTGGTAAGATCCCGGCCCCGGTGGCAGCGAAGTCACAGCCCCGTCCCCGCACGACCCCTGTGACCGCGGAGCACTCGACCAGAAGAGCTGGGCGGACACCAACGACACAGCGGTAGCCGGAGCGCTTCTGACCTTCCTCACCACTGCTGTATCACTTGTAGGGCACGACGTACGCCCTCATCCAAGGGAGGATGGGTGTTCACTGCGGGGGACGAGCACAAAGTCCACCCGAATTCCTACCAGTGCGATCCCCACCCATCGGAACAGCGATGAATGGGCCCAAAGCTACCGAGGCCACACTTTTACCGCCAGTTCAGCCAAACGCTTCTGCCGCTCTGTGAGGGCCTCCTGAGTCCAGTCTGCCAATTCCCCGACTTCCCTGGTCAGGAGAAAGTCGGACTCTGCGAGAGTCTCTCGCTTCACTTCGAAGGGGCGATTTCCGATCTCGCTGTTCTTGCTCTTACGCAAGAGCACCATGTTTCCCAGCATGTACGCATGAGTATCGATGTCCTCGAAACCAGGCCACTCGCCAGGGTTGGCATTTCTGGGAAGCACATGCTCAAGAGTGATCTGGGATCCGTTAGGATTTGGAACCAGCTCGGGTTCAGGATCACCACTGTACCCGCGCTCCAAAGCGCGGAGATAGTAACGCGCTATTTTGTTCCGCTTGACCTGAGCGATCTCAAAGGCCAGCTTGAACTCTCGATCAGAAGGAATGACTTTATCCAACTCCTCTCTGATTTGCTGCACAGTTGAAACTTCTCCATCTCTGATTTTGACAGCTACTCGACAGTATTCCTTCTCGACCGATCCCGAGTTCATCGTATTCATGATCATGCCGCGCACCGACCAGCTGACCAGGGCTCGCAGCAGCTCGCGGAGCTCCTCCGGGTTGAAGTGCTTCAACGCCGCGAGCATCAGCGGCTTGTTCGGAGACAAGTCAAAACTCGCCAGGATAGCGACGTCGTCCCGGGAACCGTCCAGTTGCGCTCTCCAGAGATCATGCGCTGGATTCTCTAGCGCCGCGTAATAGGACGCAGTTTCAGCGATTTCTTGGCTGATCTCCACGGCCCTGGACGAGCTGGTCACCTCATCGCGTATGGCTTTGTAAAGATCCCTCTCACGAGTAAGCTCGTGATACGAGCTCCAGTAGCTACGGAGAAACGCTGTGAACTTTCGATCGGCAGCAGTCAGATCAAGAGTGTTGAGCGCCTGCTGCCAATTCCGCTGTACCACGCCGAGCTTCTTGTCCGCACGACCATACAGGTAGTTCTTCAGCAGGTCCGCCGTAGTGAGGTCGGCTCCTCTGTCATTGAGAGTCTCAAAGATCACGTAAGCGTCTGCCTCAGATGAGACCTCGATGACTCCAATTCGCGCCCTGTTGTGCAGAAATATGATCCACTTTTTCAGGCGCTCTATGGCTGCACTGTCACAGCCGGCACTATCGACATCTTTTGAGATTTTATCGGCAAGATAATCGTAGGCGTCGTAGAGCAGCTTGTGAGAAGTACGCTTGAACTGTTGCCTACCGCCCACCACAGGCGGCTTGAACCCCTCACCAGTGACAAACTTGTTGAAGTACTCGTTGTCGTCCGGATTTAGCTCAAGGCGAGGCTCTGGACCATCGGACATCAGCGTCCTTTTGGCCAAGTAGTCGTTCTGGACCACCTCGCGCTTCTCGCTACCGCGCTTACCGAATTCATCGCGGATCGCCGCGAGAAGGAGTGAGACCGTGGCCAAACGCTGCTGGCCATCGATGACGGTTCTCTTTCCCTCTTCGCTGTCCTTAGCCAAGACTACAGTGCCGAGGAAGTACTCCCCCTTGGAGTCGAAAGCACGCTCCAGATCCGACCAGAAGTCCTCCACCTGTTCATCTCGCCGCCAGGAATACGACCGCTGGTAAGCCGGAACCCTGAGTTCGTAGTCGGCGAGAAGCTTGATGATCCCTGGGAGGCTGAAGGAAATTGACGACGCCCCCGTGACCGGCGCTGAAGACATAGGCGGCAGTCTAGTGCTACATGCAGGCACCCGCTGCCACCTTGAGAGAACAGGCCAGGACAGCTCTTCTTCCCCGATTCGCCGTCTAATTTCGGACGACTAATTCCCGCAATTCGGACGACTGAAATCAGTCACTTCACGGTCGGGGAGCCTGTCTCAGGACACTCGACCGGTGGTCAGGCTACAGCGAGAGAGATCAGATCGCCGATGTTCTTGAGGTCTTTCCTGCCGGCCAGGTGACCGATGCCTCGATGCAGGTGGACAGTCAAGGTGTGGGAGACGTTCTCCTCAGTGGGCTCCTGCCCATCGGCGACGCAGCGCTGCTTCAGCAGCGCCAAATAGATATCGCCATAAGCACCGGCGAAGGTCTTCCAGTTCATCTCGATATTGGAGTCCGTAACGATCTCCCGGACGAGCGGCGGCGAAGGGTCCTGAAGCGACAGAGCGAGGGCCCAGCGGCACAGGACGTTCCAGTTTTTGATGCCGGTGATGCGCTTGAGCTTGATCAGCTGATCTTTAGCTGGCTGGGAGAGCCGGATGTTATCAAGCGACATGGATGGCCCCCGTGCCCCACCAGTAGCCGGGTTCGACGGTCGTCGTGAAGTTCTTGTCGTCGTGAACCAGAGTGTAGGAATGGGAGATCGACGGCTTCAGCTTCCCGAGGAGGTATTCGTCGATCTCCTCGTCCGTGGACAGCAGCAGGACCTGGTGGCTGGCATGCGGGAAGTAGCGTTCCACAAGGTGTTCGCGGTGCCGGCTGTCGAGACGCCCCAGCGGAGTGTCGATCACACTGGGAAGACGGTTTCCGGCGACCCGTGCAAGCCCCCAGAGAAGAGAAACGGCGAGGAGCTGGCGTTCACCGGCGCTGAGTCGCGACGGAGCCAGCTTCTCGTCATCGGGTCCGATCAAGGTGAGGGTGAACTTCTCCGTGTCAATGCGAAGATCGCGGACCAGCTCGCTCTTGCGCATGAGACGGTTGAAGCTGTCCAAGACCGCGACCTCGAGCCGGTTGATGTGCCGCCGCAGCAAGGCCGTCTTGAACTTCTCCAAGGTGTCGCGGACGCGGTCGGCGTAGGAAATGATGCGGGCGGCGGCCTCAGCCTTGGCAAGCTTCTGGGCACGTCCCTTATAGGCACGCTCCCGCTCCGACAGAAGCTGCTCACGGCGCCGTCGGGCCGCAGACAGTTCCTCTTCCGCTGCGGCCAGTGCGAGACGGTGCCGGGTCACCTGATCCCGGGCTGCGTCCCGCTCCTCGATCAGAGCGGCGATGACGGTCTTGTCCGGCACGCCGGCCAGTTGGCGTTCAAGAATGTCAAGACGCTCTCGCAGCTCCTGTGCTTGATCGACGAGCTCCCGGGCCCGTTTCGCCTCTTGGCGGAGGACCTCGTCCAAAGAAACGAGCTGTGGGAAGGAGTCGGCCGGGAAGTTCAGTACCTGCCGGGTCTCCGCCGTCTCCTTGGCGCGCCTCTGACGGTCTTCGGCAAGGTACTTCTCAGCGGCTGCGAGCCCTTCGGCGGGCACAAGGTCCTTGAGAGTTTCAAGGAGCAAGTGGTCCCGCTCGTTCAGGATCTCAATGACCTGGGCATTCTTGGCCGCGGTCCGCTCCTTTTGCACCTGTTTCTGCAAAGCGACCACCTGAGGGCCGAGCAGCAGGAGAGGAAGAGGACCGGGGGCCAGTGTGTTGGCGAGCGTTTCGTTGATGCTGCGGAGGTGGGCTTCTGCTTGTTCTTTCTCCGCCTCCAGCTCTGCACGCCGGCTATAGAGGTCGCCCCCCTCTTTGGAGAAGGCCTCATCCACGGCGGAGAAGTGAGCCTCGGCTCGCTGAAGAGCGTCCCGGGCCGCTGCCGCCTTCTGATTTGTATCGGCGCACAGTTGATCGACCTCACGGATCTCACGTTCTAGTTGCTGAATTCGTTCAAGCGCCTGCTTGTCCTCGTCCGGGACCTTCTGCCGACGTTGCAGGGCCAGCAGGTCAGTGCGAAGCTGCTCTACAGTGTTGACACCCAGGAGCGAGTAGACCGCCGATTCGATCACCGGGGCCGCCCGCTCGGGGTCGGCGAGCGACTCGATCTTCTCGCCGTCAAAAAAGAACAGCGAGGCGGCTTCCAGAGGCAGAATGTCCTCGATGTGGTCGGCCCAGTTGTCACTGACCACAAGGTCGAGCTCACCATCGACCAGAACGTTGAGGAACTCACGGACGTTCTTGCCGTTGGCCTCCCAGCTGCGACGCACTTTGTAACGTCGCTCCCGCCCCTCGATGGCCAGGGAGAACTCGACGGTCACATGAGCATGCTTAGGGTTCGCCTGCCGGTTGATGCTGTCACGCAGGTAGCTCTCATAGGAGCGGTTGCCGCGGCCACTGGTACGCGCCCGGGCACCATAGAGGGCCAGCTGGATCGCGTCCAGCAAAGTGGTCTTACCGCACCCGTTGAGCCCTCCGATCAAGATGATCGGACGTCCCGGTTCGGTGGTGAGCTCAAGAGACTGCTCGCCCTTGTAGGCGCCGAAGTTCTTAAGGGTGACGTTATGCAGGAGCATCTGCGGCCTTTTCCTCGAAGAGCGGCAGCTCTGGAACCTCCTGAGCCTTGCGGATGCGGAGCGCGTACGCTTCGGCGTCGTCCTTGTCCTGGTAGTAACCTCGGCGGATCGTCTTCTCCAGCTCTTCGAAGAGCCCGGCCCGGCGCGTCATGGTGCGGAACCTGCGCTCCACGGCCAGCAGCTCCCGCACGGTAGTGAAGTGAAGCTCATCATCCCCGCACACCTCACGGAGGATCTCCACTTCGTCGCCGGCCAGGGTGAGGTGCTCATCGAGCGGCTCACCAGGGAACTTCTCGCCGGTCTCCTCTTCGTAGATGCGAGGAAGGCTGTCTTCGATCTCGTGCTTCTCAAAGACCCAGATGCGGCGGATCTCGTGGAGCTCATCCATGGTGATGAGCTCGATGTCGCGAACGTTCTCGGGGGCGTTCTTGCGGATCCAGGCCTGAGCGTTGAGAAGCTTGCGGAGCCACTGCTCCCGCGCCTGCTGGGTGTAAGGCCCGTGGACGATGCGGTCGTTGAACAGCTGGATGGTGCCGTTCATCTTCCGCCAGTCCCGCAGGTGCTTGTCGTCGCGATAGCCCTCCTCGTTGCGGACGTCCAGCTCGTTGCGGAGCTCGAGGAGCGGAAGCATCCACTCCTTCTCCTCGTCGTTCTGGATCATCGCCGCCATGGACTTGTCCTTATCGACGAGGGTGCACGTCCAGCAGCCGAACCGGCTGTCACCGCACGAGGGAGTGGTGTCATCGACGACCAGCGGGCACTCGCCGTCGCTGGACGCTCCTTGATACATGGTGAGCAGGTCTTTGTTCTCATGCCCCCAGGGGTTGGGGTACTGCATGAGGAACGTCCAGACCTCGTCGTTGGACCAGTCCTCGATCGGGCTGTAGACGAGCGAGTTGGGCAGATTGGCGTTCGGGGAGAGCCTGTCTCGCACCCGGCGCTTCTCGTGCTTGGCCATGGCCTTGGCACGAGCCTGGCTCTCGGCCTTGCGGATGCCCAGGACCAGGATGGTCTCGCCGTGCTCGCGGACGACGTTGCGAATGAAGGAGTTGGACGGCCGGATCTTCAGCCGTTCGGTGCACCAGCGGAACTTGGGCCGCGGCGCGGGATACCCCCGACCTATCAGCCCTACCCAAAAGGTGTCCTTGACCTCGGGGGTCAGCCGGTGCGGCTGTATCGGCAACTGCTGCTCTTCGGCGGCCTTGGCCATGGTGACCAGCGACTGGGTCACCCACCTGGCGACGATCGGGTTCTCGACCAGGGTGTCGGTGGAGATGACGTGAACCGGCTTGGTTCTCTTGTCCACCGGTAGGTCTTGGAGGGCGAGCCACACGAGCTGGAGAGCGGCGGTGGAGTCCTTGCCGCCGCTGTAGCCGACCACCCAGGGGACGGTGTCCGCCTGGTAGAGCTCGCGGATCTCTTCTGTCAGCTCCTTGACGACCGCCGCAAGTCCACCACGGTCTTTGAAGGGGATGGCCCGGCGGGTGGGGGTGCCCAGAGGGACCTTCATCGCTCTCCCCCAAGGTAGGTCGCCTCTATATGCGCCCCCTCAGGGCTCAACTCGAGCCCGAGCCGCTGTCGCAGGTAATTCACTGTAAGCACAACATTCGAGTGATTCTTCGACACCCGTCCTCCGACGACTGCTCGCCCCTCCCAGTCCGGGTTCGCACGCGACCAGTCGATCTTGCCCAGTGGTTCCAGGCGAGGCCGCCAGAACGCCAGCTCGATGGACTCACGCAGCAGAGCGTTGCCGAGTCGCCCCAGAGCGTGAAGAGCGATCCCATGGCTGTGGAGATACTGCCGCCGCACCTCGGCCGCGGTCATCTTGCGTTGCCGAACGAGCTCCCACTCGGGGATCAGCTCGTCGATGGCCGACCAGAACGCCCCCGCCACCTTAGTGGCCTGGTCCTCACCGGTGAGCTCGACTCCCTGGAGGAGAGAACGCGTAGCGTAGTAGAGAGCGCTGAGCGTGAAGAGCTTGTTGGAGCGGGCCGAGAGCGTGCTCCTCTCCATCTCCACGAAGCCGCGAAAGACCGGGGACTTCAGAGCCAGCAGGCGGGCCACCCTGGCACGCTCGTCCCGATGGTCGTACAGCACGCCGATGGATCGAGCCGGTCGCACTGCATGGCGGTTGAGGTCCGCGAACATCTGCTGGCTGCGGGCCAGGCCGGCGTCCTGGAAGAAGACGACAGCGATCGTCTCATCGCCCAGCTCGGGGTTCTCGTTGAGCGCGGCCTCGATCGCGGCCCGGCGGTGCTGGCCGTCGTTGATGAGGAACCGGGCCGCCATGGAGATGTGAAGCTGGCCGATCCGCATGCCCGGCCCCTCGTCCGAGATCCCGACGAACCGCATCTCACCGTCGACCGAGGCCGTGAGCGCGGAGAAGACATAGCTGTCCGGGTTGTCCAGAATGTAGGAGGTCAAGGCGGGGATGCGCGCCTTGTTGAGTACTCGTTGCGCACGCAGCTCGGGAGCGAGTTCGTCCTCGTCGAACAGGAAGAGCCTGGGAATCAGCCGCAGGGGGCACATGGAGACGAAGAACTCACGACGTGCCTGTACGCCCCGGATAGCAGGGAAGACGTACTCAAACCCCGCTGTCGTATCGGCAATGGACGATTTTGGCACGTGTGATCCCACTGGCTCACGGTAGCGTAAGCACGTCACTCGTTTCACGTACTTACGGGATGCTACTGGGCTCAGAGGAGCACTTCCGACCCCATGGCTGTCTACCTGGATGCAGCGGCGACGACTCGCGTCGACCCCCGCGTCGCCGAGGTGGTCCTCCACTGGATGACCGAGGAGTTCGGCAACGCCGGCAGCCGGACCCACGAGTGGGGCGCCCGGTCCAAGCGAGCCGTCCAACAAGCGCGGGAGCAGCTCGCCAGCCAGGTGGGCGCCACCCCCTCCGAGTTGATCTTCACCTCTGGGGCGACGGAGAGCAACAACCTCGCGTTGCTGGGGCTGGCCCCCTACGGAGAGCGGGAGGGGCGACGCCACATCGTCACCTCGGCCATCGAGCACAAGGCCGTCCTCGAGCCGCTGGAGCACCTCGCCTCTCGCGGCTTCGAGGTCGATCTCATCTCCCCAGGTCCCTCTGGACGGGTCACCATCGAGGCCGTCCTCGAGCGCCTCCGCGACGACACGCTGCTCGTCTCCTTGATGCACGTCAACAACGAGACCGGGGTGATCCAGCCCGTCGCGGAGCTGGCCGAGCATCTCCGGGGCACGGCCACCTACTTGCACGTGGACGCGGCACAGGGCTTCGGCAAGCTGACCGAGGACCTGCGAGCCCCGATCGACCTGATCAGCATCAGCGGCCACAAGATCGGGGCTCCCAAGGGCATCGGCGCGCTGGTGATCCGCCGACGTGGCCGGGACGGCATCCCCCTCACTCCCCTGATGTACGGGGGAGGCCAGGAGCGCAAGCTTCGTCCCGGCACTCTGCCCGTACCGCTGATCATCGGTCTGGCCAAAGCCGCCGAGATCTTCGAGAAAGAGCGCGATCAATGGTGGGCTCAGGCCGCGGCTTTCCGCAACCGGCTCGTCGAGGCGCTGTCCAAGACCAAGGTCCACTTCAACGGCGACCAGGAGCACGTCGTCCCGCACATCCTCAACGTGTCCTTCGAAGGGGTGGACGCCGAGGCGCTCATCGTCCACCTCAAGGAACTCGTTGCGATCTCCACGGGCTCGGCCTGCACCAGCGCCTCCTACACCCCCAGCCACGTGCTTCGGGGGATGGGCCTGCCGGATGAGATCGCCGCCAACGGTCTGCGCCTGTCGTGGTTCCCCGACCAGGCCAGAGAGGTGGACGTGGACGAGCTGGCCGCCGAGATCGCCGAGTTCCAAGCCAGCATGGCTCAGCTGGGCTGAGCCGTGTCCTTGCGCCGCACCAGCCGGTGGCCATGCAGTTCACGTCCGCAACGCCGCAGCTCGGCCTCCCAGCCCTCCTCGGTCCCGATGAGGTGCGGGTTCTGGTAGAGGCCGGCCCGCATCTCCGCCCAGGTCAGCCGGCGGTACTTGGGGGCGTCCGGGTCGTCGGGGGCCAGGAACTCATGCTTGCGGTGCAGCAGGGGCCGGTTCTTCGAGCCCTCATAGGACTTGAAGGAGGTCTTCAGCGTGGTCAAGTCCACCATGTAGGACGAGCTGAGCTTCGGGTGGGGATCGGTGTCGAACTCCGGGTAGTCCAGCCAGCTCACCGCCCGCCCTTGGTGCCGTAGCTTGACGATCGTCCAGGACGCGGGACGCCCCGCGGCGATCGACGCGCAGTGCTCATACAACCGCAGCACCGCGGGCATCTGCGGCACCGCCCGGCGGTGCACATACAGCGCGGTCGGGGTCAGCTTCCCGACGCGGGAAGCCTGCATCGCCCCGCGGACATAGGAGTCGTCGCGCAGTTTCAGCAGCAGCCGATCGGCCCGCCGGCACGCCTCTTTATAGGAGGAGAAGAAGGCCCGAATGTCCAGTTGGATCGAGAGCGGCAGACTGCTGTAGGGCCCTCGGCCGTTGAACAGCTCCACCGCCAGGAACAGGAGTGTCGAGAGAGTTGACCGCTTGACGCCCTCGCTCACCTTCTCCGGGTCGGCGGACTTCTTCACAATCCGCTGGAGCTCGTTCGGCCGCAGGTGGGACAGCAGCTTCGCCATCTCCTCCGGCATCTCCTCCAACCGAGGCAACCGGCCGCGCCGCTCGGTGTAGTCCACGACGGCCGCGATGGCCGAGCCGGTGTCGTCGGAGGCCAGCCACTCGGCATGCGGGACGATCTTCCGCGCCAGGTAGCGCAGCCGATCTTCCTCGTTCCGGTAGGCATAGACGATCCCCGGCGCGGCGGACACGCAGCGGACCCCGGTCGTCTCCTCCACATAGGAGCGCAGCTCCGCCGGGCTGAAGAGGTACTGAAAGGTCCGCCTCCTGGTCAGGATCCCGTCCTCGTACTCCTCGCCGCGGATCTTCGATCGCTCCCACGTCAAACGGGTCGTGACCACGAGAAGGCGGTTGGCGAGCTCCCAGGCCCGCTTCAGCGTCTGGCTACGCTCCTCCCGGTCCTCGATGACGTTGAGAACGTAAGTCAGCAGCACGACATCGGCGGGCCGGGGCGGTTCGTCGGGAGCGTAGAAGGGATCCCAGCCTTGGACCTGGAACCGCATCTCGCGGAGCCCTCGAACGTCACCACCCCGCCCGCTCCCATAGTCGAGCACACTCACCGAGGAGTTGATCTCGCCATCGATGACTGCCTGCTTCGCAGCGACCGACAACGAGGTACGGCTGACGGCGGTCAGCCGACGGTCGCTGTTCCACGTGACGGTGTTCACGGAGTGACGCTCCGGACAATGCTGCTTCGGTGACACAGAGACGTCGTCAACAAGCGGGACCTAACAAACTTATGAACAACCAGAACTTACACCAAGTTTTAGACTAACATGTGAACAGTCACATCGGGGTCCACAAATGACTACCATGACTACACAGCTCCGGAGACATTGAGGCAGCACACATTCACAAAGCCCCCAAGAAGAAGCAACAGAGCTGTCCATAGCGACGGAGCACCCCAGAGCGCAGGTTGCCGATTTCATCGACAAAGACATGTAAATTACACAAAGTACACAATAGGCCCCACGCAGGCCATACCCCTCAATTATGGACAGGATGGCAGCAGAAATGGTATTCGGATCAGGGAAAAAGCTGACTTTCAGGGACTACGTGCAGGGCACTTGGGGAAGCTTCACGACCCCTGCCGGCAAGGTCGACTACATTATGACCAAAGCACGTCTGGGGGAAGACTCTGAGGACCCCGAACGCCAGCTCACCAAGAGCCTCGCTCCAGTTCGCGAGGTCATGGAGGTGAGCGACATGGATTTCAACCAACTCTTGCAGCGCGACCTCGACGATCATCGAGTGGCCGTCAAGCTGATTCCCTACCTGCTCAAGGCGCAACAGACCGGTCCCGCTTTCTTCCCTCCGATCGTGGCTGTGCTCCTGCCCTTCCGGAACAGGCGCCCCTCTTCCTTCCCCAAACTTGGGGAGCCCATTGTGGTCGAGGACGACGAAGCGCGGTGGCTGCAGGAACGTGCCGGCGACTCCTTCCAGGTTCAGCGGCTGCTGAGGTCGGACAACCAGTTGCACCCGGCCAGCGTCGGCAAATTGTGGTGGAACTCCACTCAGGCTCGTCTCGTCGTGCTCGACGGACAACATCGCGCCATGGCCCTCATCGCCATAGAGCGGACGATGACCAACGGCTGGCAATCCTCCAGCGGTGCGCGTTTCCGCTCCTTCTACGAGCATCAGGTCAAGCAGGTGCTCCTTGAAGCCAAGCAAGAGGGAATCGATCTCAACAAGGTCGAGATCCCCGTCACCGTCTGCTGGTTCCCGGAGTTGACCGGAGAGGATGCCAAACCGCACGACGCCGCCCGCAAGCTGTTCGTCGACGTCAACAACGAAGCGCGGCAGCCTTCCCAGTCACGGATCATCCTGCTGTCAGACGCCGAGCTGAGCAACGTGCTGACCCGTCGGCTGCTCAACGAGCTGCGCGGCGAAACGGACGGGTCCTACATTCCACTGTACGCCGTCGAGTACGACAACCCCGACGCCAACTCCACACGACCGGCCCGGTGGTCGGTCATGACCAATATCCACTTGCTGAAGTCCGCTGTTGACACGTGCATCTTTGGCCCTCGAGACTATCTCAAGGATGTCACCAAGAAGTCGAAAGGACGCACAAAACCGGGAGATCGCGATCGCTTCATGCGAGAGCAGCTCAACATTCCCGATCTCTTTCCAAGCGAATTCGAGGATGGAGGATTCACCTACCATCCAGACAGAATCGGAAATACCGAGTTCCCTCTCGGCAAAGTCGACCGCATAAGTGATCGTTTCGCTGAGACCTGGGGCCGGGCAATTCTGACTCTCCTGTCCAAGACCGCCCCTTACGCCGCGCACTCCAGAGCACTCCGGAAGCTCAACGAAAGCTGGCACATCGACGATACAGCCATGACGCTGGCCCACGATGCACTGTTCAACGGAGTAGGCGTCTTCTGGACCCTCAAAGACAGTTACGACCACTACGAGGAAAGAAAATCTCGCGGCCACAGCGTCACCAAGTCCGATGTGATCAGAGCTTGGGAGGCACTCGACCGGCGAGAGAGTGAATTCGAGGCCTATCGCGCTCAAGAATACCTCGACAACGATAAGAGCATCAAGCAATCCAATTCGGCATACTCTGTCTTCAATACTCACGCCTGCCAGCTCGGACTTGTCATGACCTTGGGCTCACTGTGGGAACTTCGCAAGTCACAGTTGGGCTGGGTCAACATCTACGATCTCCCGGCTTTCGCCGAAGACATGACCAAAGGAATTAATGCCTACTTTGACCAAAAACACGGCAGGGCACGCGACCGCCGACTCGCATTCATCAAAGACGTGTCGGTCATCACGAATCCTCTCAACCGGATCGACAGCATGGAAACCTCCCAAGCGGTCCACTTCCGCTACTTCTGGATGCAAGTCCTCGACACGCCGATGGCCTGGCAGCACGTATCTCCATGGATCAAAAACCAACAAGACTTCAAGCTGCTCCTCAGTGCCGCTCGCGAAAACTACCTGAAGCTACGCGAGAATCAGATGATCAGAGCACTGAAAAACGATCCCAATATTCCCGAAAAGGAACTCCAGAAAGAGGCTCGCAAGAAAGCAAGTCTCTTGCTCAAACGAGCCCTGCGAGACTGGTTCTACCTACCCGAAGAGTACTACGACGAGTGGTTCCGTAGCATTGGAACCTCCCAGAACGCCCTAGACGCTTCCCCCTCCACGAGCAACGCCCCTTAAAAGAGGAAGTAAGTAGACGCCTCACCTGCAGCCTACGAGATCTTCCAGATAGAGACCTCTCTCTCAGCGCCGCAGCGCCTGGCCGTAAGACGTATTTGTCTCCCCGGCCAGGCGCTCTCTCAATCATGCTCAGAACCAGCGAGTTACTGCTTGTCTCCGCCTGTCACTGCCGTCCCCCGGCGCCGACGGACGAAGCGGCGGAGTTCGTCGGTGCCCCAGACGATGGCGGGGAAGGTGGCGATGAGGAGGAGGACGTCGGCGGGCAGTGCGGTGGTGCCGAACAGGCGCTGGAACGGGGGCAGGTAGACCAGGGCGGCGGCGAAGAGGAGTTCGAAGGTGATGCCGGCCAGCAACAGGGGGTTGGTGGTGAGGCCGATCTCGCGGAGGGAGGCGTGGTCGGTGCGGGCGGCCATCGCGGTGCTGATCTGGCAGGCGACCAGGGCGGCGAAGGTGGCGGTGGTAGCGGTCAGGTAGGCCTCATGAAGCGGGCTGCCCGGGCCGGTGGGGGCGCCGGGGTGCCAGCCTGCTCGCCACAGCACATAGAAGAACGCGGCCAGGACCAGGACGGCGGAGACCATGCCCAGGTAGCCCCAGGCGCGGATCAGCATGTCGCGGGTGATGACGCCTTGGGAGGAGGGGCGGGGTGGGCGGGTCATGAGGCCGGCTTCGGGGGGTTCGCGACCCAGGGCCAGGGCGGGAAGGGTCTCGGTGCCCAGGTCGATGGCGAGGATTTGGAGGACGGTCAGCGGGAGGGGGATCAGGCCGCCGCTGAGGGCGAAGACCAGGAAGGGGACAATCTCGGGGACGGCGTGGGCGAAGATGTAGACGATGAATTTGCGGACGTTGTCGTAGACGCGGCGGCCGGATTCGATCGCGGTGACGATGGTGGCGAAGTCGTCGTTGGTGAGGATCATGGCGGCGGCCTCGCGGGCCACGTCGGTGCCGGAGCGGCCCATGGCCACGCCGATGTGAGCGTGGTGGATGGCGGGGGCGTCGTTGACGCCGTCTCCGGTCATCGCCACGATCCGGCCCTGGGCGCGCAGGGCGTCGGCGATTTTCAGTTTGGTCTCCGGGGAGGAGCGGGCGAAGACGATTTCGGCGTCCTGGGCGAGCAGCTCGTCGAGTTCGCGGTCGGTGATGGTCTCGGCGCGTTCCACCACGTGCAGGCGGGGCACGCCGATGCCGACCTCGGCGGCCACGGCGGCGGCGGTGGCGTCGTTGTCGCCGGTCACGATGTGCACCCGCAGTCCGGTCCGATGGCAGCGGCGGACCGCCTCGGCCGCCTCCCGCTCCGGCGGCTCTCTGCGCAGCAACACCAGCGGCTTGTCGGATCGATCACCGGATCGGCTCTGTCGTCTGCCGCGCATACCCGCCTGTGTCCTGGCCCTTTGCGCAGGCCAGGACACGGCCCCGCGCAGCCCGGACGCGTTCTTTCTCGGGAGCCTCTGCCGGGCCGGGCGCCTGGATCCGCCATGACATGTCCAGCGGTGGCCGCCCTGCTG
>ERZ777003.3444-NODE-3444-length-15381-cov-3.936056_pt1 | contig 15381 bp, 12 predicted proteins | sample MGYA00374956_ERZ777003 | MGnify/ENA primary metagenome ERZ777003 (study PRJEB29302, sample SAMN06268252) | bioreactor metagenome | isolation source: Joint BioEnergy Institute, California, USA | place: USA:Joint BioEnergy Institute, California, USA | collected... | reverse complement strand
AAACGGTGCGGGCGGCGTGGCCCGAACGGCTGCCACTGTTTGTGCGCATCTCCGCGACCGACTGGACCGAAGGCGGATGGGACCTGGAGCAATCAGTAGAGCTGGCGCGGCTGCTCAAGGAGCGCGGCGTCGACCTGATCGACTGCTCCAGCGGCGGCAACGTGCCGCACGCAAAGATTCCGATCGCCCCGGGCTATCAGGTGCCCTTCGCGGAGCGGATACGCCGGGAGGTAGGCATTGCCACCGGCGCGGTGGGACTTATCAGGCGGGCGGAACAGGCGGAACAGATTCTGGCGCTGGGCCAGGCGGATGCGATCCTGCTGGCCCGTCCGTTCCTGCGCGACCCCTATTGGCCGCTGCACGCGGCACGCGAGCTGAAGGTGGATGTTCCCTGGCCGGTGCAGTACGGGCGAGCGCTGGATTGAGTGCAAAGTTCAAAGTGCAAAATGCAAAGTGCAGAAGTCGCTGTGCTACTCAACTTTTGGAGTAGCCGTTGGGGTTGGCTCTGAACCAGCGCCAGGCGGATTCGATCATTGGTTCGATCTCACGCACTTTCGCCTGCCAGCCCAGTTCGCGGGCGATTTTGGAAGCGTCGGCGTAGAGGCGCGGCGGGTCACCCGGGCGGCGCGGACCGATCTCCACTTTGAAATCAACGCCGGTCACCTTCTTCGCAGCGTCGATCAGTTCCTTCACGCTTCGGCCGCGACCAATGCCCAGGTTGTAAAACCGCGCATCCCCGGGCTGAAGCGCATCCATCACCACCACGTGCGCATCAACCAGATCTTCCACGTGGATGTAGTCACGGATGCACGTGCCATCGGGTGTGTCGTAATCGTCTCCGAAGATCGTCACCTTCTCGATCTTGCCCAAAGCAGCGTTGAGCATGACCGGGATGATGTGCGTCTCCGGTTCGTGATCCTCACCCAGTGAGCCGTCCGAAGCGCAACCCGCCACGTTGAAGTAACGCAGCGCAGCGAAGGCAAAGTCGCGGTTGGCGGCTCCGTAATCGCGCAGGATGCGTTCAACGAAAAGTTTGGACCAGCCATAGGGATTGATGGGCGACTGCGGCATGTCCTCGGTGAGCGGCATCGTCTCGGGCTGGCCATAAGTCGCGCAGGTGGAGCTGAAGACGATGCGTTTGACACCCGCCAGGTCCATCGCCTGCAGCAGGCTGATCGAGCCGGTCGTGTTGTTGTCGTAGTAACGCAGCGGTTCGGTGACCGATTCGCCCACGTATGCCAGCGCGGCGAAGTGCATCACGCACTGGATGTCGTGGCGGCTCATCACGTCCGCCAGCGCCTGCGTTTCGCGCAGATCGACCTTTTCGAAGGGCACATCCTGAGGCACTGCCTGCCGGTGGCCGCGAAAGAGGTTGTCCACCACGACGACGTTGTGCCCGCCCTCACGCAGCCGCTTGACCGCATGAGAGCCGATGTACCCCGCCCCACCCGTCACCAGAACGTTCATACCGACTCCTTCATCTCGTGCGTCACATCATCGACGTGCAGGATCGATGCCATTACTCGCCGCCCGCCGCTGCTCTGGAAGCCTCCTGCGCCGCGGCTGCGTCATCCTCACCGCCCAGCCGGGCCACCAGCAGCGTGACGGCGAAACCCGTGCCGACCAGTGCGACGGCCCCGATTGCCTGACCGACGGTGGGCGTGAAAACCTGCATGGGGTAGTCCTTCTTATCGAGTTTTTCGATCAGCTCAGGCGTCATCACCTGCCCCTTGATCATCTCGCCCGGCTCGGGTCGCCTGACCTCCTGAAACGGCCACAGCCCCACCACCGCCCCGACGAGCAACCCCAGCAGCACGCCCAGTGTGGCATTCTCGAATCGCTGGAGCACCCATTTCAGGGCGTGGCTCACCACAACCACCCCCACCACCACGCCCATCCCCGTGGGCAGGACGATGCGGACGAACGGCTGCCACGCCTTATCCAGATCAAACGCCAGTGCCGCATCCTTGAACGCGTCCAGCCCCGCCAGGATGGGCAGATAGACCCCCAACACCAGCAGCAGGTACGCCCCGCTCACCCCTGGTAGGATCATCGCACTGGCACCCGCCACACCGGCAACGAAGAGCAGAAACGGCGAGGCTCCATCGCCACCGCTCACCCCCCAGCCCTTGGCCTGGACGATCGCCAGCACTGCCATGCCGATGAACCCAGCGACTGCCCCCGCCCAGACGCCGGGCGTCACCCCACGGATCATCTTCCAGACCACCGGCACGCCGCCGAGCGTCAGACCGATGAACAGGCTGTACATGATCCAGCGGTGATCGACGACCAGGTTCTTGATCGCGCCGGACAGCCCGACGATCGCCACCGCTGCTGCCACGACGATCGTTCCCAGGATGATGAGCGACTGCCTTTTGAAGGTGAACGTGGTCAGTTCGGCGATGGCGTTGATGAAGCGCGAGTAGACCCCCGCCGCCAGAAGCATCGTCCCGCCGCTGATGCCCGGCACCAGGTTCGCCATTCCCATCAGCGCGCCGGCGAACACTCCCCGCACCACCAGTTGCGGCATCGGAACGTCATCATGTTGATGGTGAATCATGGGGGCATTATCGGCGGAGCCGGTGGCCAAGCCAATCAATGGGAGATCAATGAATAAAACGGACGTCCTCATGGGCCATTCGGCAGCCCCCCTTTTGATGAATCCGCGAAGCCAAGTTATCGTGACGGCCTAATCCTTTCGGTTTCCGCGTCGTCCCCTGGGAGCTTGAGTCGATGGCCAAAGGACCTGGTGGAAAGGAGCATTGGGGTACACGACTGGGTGTCATCCTTGCGGTGACAGGCAGTGCCGTGGGGCTGGGCAACTTCCTGCGTTTTCCCGGTCTGGCCGCCAAATATGAAGGCGGCGCCTTCATGATCCCCTACTTCATCGCGCTGTTCCTGCTGGGCATGCCGCTGGCCTGGGCCGAATGGGCCATGGGACGCTACGGCGGGGCACACGGCCACAACTCCTCGCCCGGCATCTACCGCTCCATCTGGAAGAACCGTGCAGCCCCCTACATCGGCGTGCTGGGGATGATCATCCCTGTCGGCATCTATATGTATTACGTCGTCATCGAGGCCTGGTGCCTGGCCTACGCCTACTACTATCTCAACGGCACCATGGCGCAACTGGGGGAAAGTGCCCGTATCGCCACAGGCGGACTCGACAAGAGCGTTTACGTCAACTTCTTCGTCAACTTCATCGGCGCGAACGAGGATGGCGTAGCCTTCTCCTCCTCAGGCTCACATCTGATGCTGTTCGTCTCGCTGTGCTTCGTGCTGAACTTCTTCCTGATCTACAGCGGCCTGCGGCGCGGCATCGAGCGTTTCTGCCTCTGGGCGATGCCCGCCCTCATCATCTGCGCTTTACTCGTGCTCGTGCGCGTGCTGACGCTGGACAACGTCACAGACGGCCTGGGATTCATGTGGAACCTGCGCACCAGCAAGGGCGGATTGCTGGAGTCGCTGGCCAACCCCAACATGTGGCTGGATGCCACCTCACAGGTCTTCTTCACGCTCTCGGTCGGCTTTGGCATCATCATCACCTACTCCAGCTACCTGCGACGCGATGACGATGTCGCCCTCAGCTCACTGACCGCCTGTGCGGGTAACGAGTTCTGCGAAGTGGCACTGGGCGGCATGATCGTGATCCCGGCGGCGTTTCTCTTCCTCGGTGCACAGCAGGTCACCGACGCATCCGGCTCCAGCTTCAACCTCGGCTTCATGACACTGCCCATGGTGTTCGAGTCGATGCCGCTGGGCCACATCGTCGGCTTCCTCTTCTTCTTCCTGCTGTTCCTGGCGGCGATCACCAGCTCGCTCTCGATGCTGCAGCCAGCCATCGCACTACTGGAAGAAGGGCTTGGCCTGAACCGACGTGCTTCGGTCGCGGTTCTGGGCTTCGTCACACTGGTCGGGGCAGGGTTTGTGCTGACCTACTCCAAGGACGCTCTCGTGCTGGACACCATGGACTTCTGGGTCGGCACCTTCTGCATCTTCCTGCTGGCGTCGTTCCAGACACTGCTATTCGGCTGGGGAATGGGCATTGAGCGAGGCATGGCGGAACTGGACCGCGGGGCGGCGATGCGCGTCCCCCGCGTCGTCGGCTACGTGATCAAGTACGTCTCGCCCATCTATCTGATCGGGATCTTCGCTTTCTGGCTCTATCAGCAGATCACCCAGGATGACGGCAACCGATTCGTCGCCATCCGCGACAACGAAGTCGTGCGCATGGCCGTCGGCTTCATCATCGTGGTCACGGTGCTGTTCCTGCTGCTCATCGCCCAGTCGGTCAAACGCTGGCGCAAGCTCGAACGTGTGGAGGTGAACTCATGACTCCCAGCGGCTGGATCGTCATGACATTGTCTGTCGGCTTCGTCACCAGCCTGATGAGCTGGTGCATCTACCGCGTCCTGTCCCAGCCCGGCGTCGAGGAACACATGCACGCCGCCCCCGAAATCGACACCCGCGACAACGACGATTGACGTGCACGCAACGTTTTGAACCGCGAATGAACGCCAAGGGACGCGAATAAAAAAAGGTATAACGCGACAAGTTATGTCGCTTCGGCAGTTTTTTTGTGTCTCTGTGCCCTCGTGCTTTTACTATTTGCGTCTATTCGCGTTCATTCGCGGTTCACATGCATCACAAACCGCGGGCGTCCCAGACGTTCGTGAACCAGAACACGCAGATGGTGCAAATGGCGCTCAGTGGCGGCGCGGTCGAACTGGGCGGTGAAACGGCCTTCGATCAACGCCTGGCCAAATGGGTCGTTGTACGATTCGCTGGCATCCGCCAGTCGCAGGTTGGCCTCCCAGACGCCGCCCTGTAACTGGGCTGTACCGGGCTCATCGTAGGGGTAGAGGAACCCCGCACCGCTGAAGATCGCTACGGCGGAAGGATCGGACTCGGAGAAGATCACCAGGTGCAGCGTCGCGTTGGTGGCGCTGGGGTCGATCGGTGTGCGGGCGGCACGCGGCTGCCAGAACATCCGTACCGTCAGAGCCGCGCGCGGCTGCTCCTCGGGGCCGTCGAACAACACCGCCGTCAGCGTGTTGGCGTCGTCGTAACTGTAATAGCCCGTGGCGAAGTTGAACTGGGCGTCGACACCCTGTCCCGCCGGGCTGATGACGCGAAGCCGACCACCCGGCGCGTTGAGGCTTGGCAGCGTACATCCACTCCCTCCCGCCAGCAGAACTGCCGCGACACCCCATCCCGCCAGCCACCGGCTGATTCGTCGCATCACGGACGGGATCCTTCAACCACAGGTGAGACGACCGGCTCCTGTTCCGCCGATGTAACGGAAGCCTCTGCCGTCCCCTCCGTCGATGTCGTCGACTTCGGTGGCTGGATGCCCAGCGCCGCCAGCGCATCACGCTCCACGATCGACCGCAACTGCTCACGCGGCACACTGGGCAGGTTCGTCCCCTGCGTCAGCGTGTTCACCGAGTAGATCGTCACGATCGCCTGCTGCGGCGTCATGAAGGGGTAATCACTGCCCAGCAGCAACTGCGAGCATACATCCTGCTGGTAAGCCATGTGCAGCACGTTGTAGAGCTGCCACGGCCGGGACACCAGATCCGAAAGGTCCGCATAGACATTGGGATGCTTGCCGATCAGCGCCAGCGTCTGATCGACCCACGGGTGCCCCACCTGCCCCAGCACGAGCTTGAGTCGAGGAAATGTCCTGGCCACCTCATCGAAAAGGTACGGCTGGGCGAACTCCATCCGCGTCGTCGGTCCCAGATGCGTCTCGGGGTGGACGAAGATGGGAATTTTCTGTGCTTCGCAACGTTCGTAGAGCGCCATCGCCCGACTGTGAGTCGGGTGGAAATCCTGCGCGGCCGGGCTGATCGTGATGCCGACCAGGCCCAACTGCAGGGCGCGGTCCAGCTCTCGCATATAACCGTCGGCCATCGGGTCGATGCCGGCGAACCCCAGAAACTTGTCCGGTCGACGTGCCACGTAGCTGGCGACGGCCTCGGCATCGATCGCCGCACCGAGCAGCCGGCTGACGAATCCGTGGATGATCGCATAGTGGACCGGGGCGGTCGCCTCCTCGTGGGCAGGACCACTGGCGTCCGGCCGCTCCCACGGAGCAGAGGCCGAGTGCCGCAGCAGCCGCTGCGCCCAGGCGGGGCCCAACTGCTGCGGGTTCTCCCAACGATGCGTATGCACGTCGACGATCATGTCGTTACCCAGTTTACCGTTAAAACCGGGTGCAAGCCAGCGTTAAGCCAAATTCGCTACCCCACCGCATGCCCTTCCATAGGGCCGTCAACGGACCGGCAATCCCTGAAAAAAACAACGCATCGGCGACCCGGGCGGGAGCGCCGATGCGTTCAGAGACCTGTTCGGAGTGGTTGTCTGGCCCGATTCAGCCCCGATCAGCCGAGCAGCGCCAGCACGTTCTGCGGCTGGCTGTTGGCGATGGCCAGGGCGTTGGTCGCCGCCGCGACCAGAATCTGGTTCCGCGTCAGAGACGCCGTCTCGGCTGCGAAATCGGTGTCACGCACCGCCGACTCGGCCGCACCCACGTTCTCCAGGGCCACGTTCAGCGAATTGATCGCTGACCCGATGACGCGGCTCTGGAACGAACCCAGTCGACCTCGCAGCGCGGTGACCTGGTCGATCGCGGTCTTGACCACCTTCTGGGCCTGGGTGATCGAACCGTCGATGACGTTGTTCTCCGCACCGGAACGCAGGCTGTCCAGGAAGCCGACGGTGTTATTGCCCAGGTGACGCGCCGAGACGTTGGGCAGCCCCAGAGCGACCTCATTGGCGAGGTTGACTTCGGTGCCGATACTGAATTTGGCGCCACCACCGGTCATTTCGAAGGCCGCCACGTTGCCCGGCGTGTTGAAGAGCGACCCGGACAGCGTGAAGCTGACCGCCAGCGTGTCAGTGTTGATGCTGACGCTTCGGCCGTTGCCACGTGCCTTCACACCGTTGATCACCGCGCCCACATCCTGGCCCTCATCGCGGATCGCTGCCTGGGCAGCCGCTGCGAAGCTCGCCGCCACGTCGGTGTTGATCTCGTTCTCATCCGTCGCGCTGAGGTAGTGGATGCCGTCGCCGCTGACGATACCGCCGGTATCGCGAACCTTGACGGAGACAAACTGCGACGAGCCGTATTCGGTGCTCTTGAGCGTGATGCCGCCGCCGTTCACCGCTGCGGACACGCCGGTGACATCCTTGAAGTTGTTGATGGACTGGGCGATGTCGTCCACCGTCGTGCCGGAGCCAAAGCTGAAAAGCTGTGTACCCTTGACGCCGGCAACCTCGAAGGAAAACGTCGAGCTGTTGGCCGCCAGATCGAGCGTGCCACCCAGCGACAGGTGCAGACCCGCGTGCTGAGCCGACTGCGTTACGATCGCATTGACGGTGATCTTGTCATCCGTGGGCACCTTCGCCTCGAGTACCTGAATGTCGGTGACGTTGGTGTTCACGTTGGCGATCTGGAAATCGAAGTTGCCGTTCAGTAGCTTCGTGCCCTGGAAGCTGGTGACACTGGCGATACGGTCGATGGCCGACAGAATGTTGTCGATCTGAACCTGCGTGGCTTCCTTTTCCTCATCGGAGAAGGCAGCATCGGACGCAGTCTGGCCCACCAGACTCTGCAGTTCCAGCAGCAGGCTGCTCACTTCCGCCAGGCCGCCTTCAGCAATGTTGACGACCTGCTCAGCACGCTGCGCATTGGCAAGCGCCGAAGAGATGGCCGACTTCTCCGCACGAAGCTTCTCACTGGCGATGAGTCCAGCAGGATCGTCACCACCCCGGTTAATACGGGAACCGGTCGCCAGTCGCTCCAGCGTTTTGGTGAGTTGTTTGTTGTTGTTCGCCAGCGTGCGCTGCGCGATCAAAGAGTTGACGTTGAAGTTGATCCGACTCATCGCGATGTTACCTCCCACTCCCGAATCGGGTGCCTCTGAATGACCGGCAGCGCTCACGCGATCCCGGTTGACTGCCTCTCCCGACCCCGGGCGATCCAGCAGTCGGATGCGTTCATCGACGGCACCCTTGCGATGTTGCACCGCCAGAAGATGGTTTCGTGAAAAATCCTCAAGACGCGGCACTTACGACCGCTACCGGCGACAGGGCTGTCAGAGATGGTCAATCGCTAAACACCAAAACATCCCCCCGGTCACCCGAGACGTTACAGACCGCACAATCGGACATGACCGTGAACGAAGCTTCACGTATGCGGTGCATTTACATCCGAGCCGCCAATCGTGATGACAACATTTGGCGACAATTTTGATGTATTCAAACGCTAATCGCCGACCGACAAGATTCGTAGGGATTCATTATACGCCTAACCTGGAATGAGGATATCTACTAAATGGCTAAGAAGATCGCTATTCGCGTAACAGTTGACCACCAGAAAGCTTATCATCTGCTATATAAATTGGTTCAAACTGCCTCTTCTTTCAACCCGCAAAACTTAAGCAAGCAACATCGGGATGCGATCAGAGCAATCATATTAGGTGACCACCTTACATTCCGATACATGCTGATAACATCTTTGCTGGCAAAAGTGGTTGAACCAGCTATTCATATGCGGGCATTACAAGCGAACGCCAGATTACACGGTGCATATGATGCGAGATCTCTTTGCCATAAGGTATGGGTACCATTCGAACGTAAACACCTTGAAAGCAGGCTTGGCGGGTCAAACGAACCATACCTGAATAAACCGGCACGTTTTCCATCCATCGAGAAGACAAATGCCGTTCGTGCCGGTCGCGATCGTGATTTGCTGTACACACTTTACGACCTACTAGAATCACTCAATGCCGCTAATAGAGTGATTCACCGCGAAGCCCTGTTGTTTGCGATCGGACTTGTCATGACGCGAGGCGGAGGTGTATCTGCTGATCTGCCGCTTCAGCCAATCACATTTTCTGCCCATTCCGTCGAAGCATTTCGGAATGCTTACCTGAGGTTATCCCACGGAGGCGAAGTTCCTGTCAGCGTTATCGGAGCCATTTTGTCGACGCGATATACCACCAGAGACTACGATGTCAAAGTTCATCCCGTCAACCAAGCAGGAACAAGCTCGAATGAAGTGGGCGATATTGACGTATATCTCCGTGATACTGTAACACTTCCCGTTGAGGTCAAAGACAAATTGTTCGGCGCAGCGGACATTGAACATGCCGTTAAGAAAGCTCAACGGGCGTCATGCCACCGACTACTTTTTGTATCCGGACGACAGGCAAGCCCCGCAAAGAATGTCCACCTTAAAGATGTCGCCTCAAGATACGCCCTGCAGGGATTCGACTTGGCGTTCGTATCCATCGATACACTCGTCCAATGTGAGGTGCCATTGCTCAGCGAGTCTGACCGTCGAAAGCTCATCCAGCACATTCACCGACATTTGGTCACAATGAGGGCGAAAGACGAGACGAAAAGACATTTTAAGGATCAACTAAAAAAATTAGGCTTCACTCATTGATAAGCCACAATTCCTGGGATGCTTTCTTGATCTCGGGAGGATCATAGTTTGTCCAGAGGACCTCGGTACGGACCCCCTTCGTGGCGTGGTTAGTACGTGGACCGCTAGACCATTTACGCCACCTGGGTGCGGGGTATAGTTGGTTCATCAAGTCGCAGTCATAATTTGACACAGCGACCATCCCTTCACACTTATTTAGAACCCGGGCAAGCGAGATATGCTGCTCGTCGGTCATCTCATGGCCGTATGCTTTGGCATCTCCGCGCGTCGCGTGAACATACGGTGGATCGCAGTAAAACAACGTATTGGGCGAATCGTAAAGGCGGATCACTTCCTCCGCCGGTCTGTTCTCGATCTGTACACGCAGTAGTCTCTCTGCGATGAAGGGCAACTGCTCGACGCCACCGAGCCATCGGCTGATCACCCCACTCATGCCCGCACGGCTAGTATTCTTACAATTCGCCCAACGACCGAGCGATGCGGTTTGAGCTAGACCAGTTCGTACCTGACGAGCGCGCACGTAAAAGCGGCGGGCTCGCTCCACATCCGAAACACCCGGATCAAGCACACACGCAACTTCGAACTCTTCTCGCGAAAAGGGCGTCAATGCAATCGCTTCGACAAGTTGATCCTTTTTGTCGCGAAGTACTCGAAAGAAGTTACAGACTTCACCGTCCAAGTCATTGTACGTCTCAACAGGTGACGGTGGACGATTGATCAGTACCGCGGCTGATCCCGCAAACGGTTCGCAATAGTGGTGACATTTAGGTAGTAGGGGCAACAACCACTTCAGATGTGAGAACTTGCCGCCATACCACCCGAACGGGATAAGCTTGGTGCGAGTCAGTCGCGATGTCGGCGACGGTTTGCTCTTGCGTCGCTTTGGTCGACTGCTAATGTTCGCTGTGATAAGGTCACTCATCAGTGGCGCCCTAATATTCGAATACTGTTAGGGTATTCCAGCCGTGTTACTCAAGTCAAGCCCATTTCAACTCAACGACCACAGACCGCCAGTTGGAACTGCTACCAAGATTACCAGAGTTAACGGCGAAGAACACTGTCCACGCAACCGAGCATGGATCGCTGAAGCGACCACGCCGTGGAGGAGAGACTCCCGCCGCGGGTGTCTGGCGATGGTGTTCAAGCTGTGCCAGGCCGCGCAGAAGCGGCGCGGACTGCACGGCCACGCATTGGTTCAGGACATCATCGCGGGCGTGAAGTTCACCGACTGCGAAAAACAACAGGCTGCCTGATTCAGACGGCTTCCACAGGATTTGACGATAGCTCGGGCCGTGCGGGTGCAATGAGGTATCGGGTAACAGCGTTCGGACCTTACAATGCGGCTTTGGTCGTGATGGTCTCGTAACGGACTGCTACCTAATAGTAAAGGATGGACGCCCATGTCTGGACCTTGTCGACGCATCTGGGGGCCGCTGGTGGTGGTGCTGGGGGTCGCGATGGTATCGGTGGCGATGGCGGAGGACTGGCCGCAGTGGCGCGGGCCGAACCGGGATGGCCGATCGACCGAAACGCGCTGGAACCCCCGCTGGGGGCAGGATGGGCCCAAGTCATTGTGGAACAAGCAGGTAGGAACGGGGTACAGCACGGTCACAGTGCATGAGGGCCGGCTGTATACCATGGGCTATGACGATCGGAACCGCAGCGATGTCGTCTACTGCCTGGACCCGCTGACCGGGCGAGAACTGTGGCGGATGAGCTACCCGATCGCCAAGTACGACAAGATGCACCTGGGCGGGCCGGCCTGCACGCCGAGCGTGGATGGCGACCGCCTGTACATCATGAACCGCGAAGCGACGGTCTACTGCCTGAACACGGCCGACGGCAAGGTGCGGTGGTCAAAGGATTTGCGCCAGACACACGGAGCGAAGCTGCCTGAATGGGCATTTGCGGGGTCGCCGCTGGTGCTGGGGGATGCGGTGATTGTGGATGTGGGGCCGACCGTCGCACTGAACAAGCTGACGGGCGAGCCGATCTGGGCATCGCAGGATTACGGCTCAGCGTATTCCTCCCCGATCGCCTTCGAGCATCAGGGCAAACAATGCCTGGCGGTCTTCCCTGAGCACGGCCTGGTCGTGCTGGACGCCAGCAACGGGCGCGAACTGGCCAAGACGCGGTGGAAGACCTCCTACGGGGTGAACTCCGCGACACCGATCGTCATCGACGACCGGATTTTCATTTCGTCAGGTTACAACACGGGTTGCGCAATGTACCGCTTCACGGGGAACGCCCTCGTCGAGCTGTGGGGCAACCGAAACCTGCGGAACCAGATGGCCAGCTCGATCTACCGCGATGGGTATATCTACGGCATCGACTCGCGGTCGCGTGGCGGGGCGCTGCAGTGCCTGAACGCTGAAACGGGCCAGGTCGTGTGGTCGTATCCCGATGCGGGCAATGGAACGGTGGCGCTGGCGGGCGATGTGCTGATTCTGTTGACCGAGTCGGGCGAGCTGGTGACCGCGAAGGCAACGCCCGAGCGGTTCGAGCGGCTGCAAGGCCCGTCACCGGTACTCCGGGCCGAGCGCTGCTGGGTGGTTCCGGTGCTGAGCAACGGTCTGCTCTACTGCCGCAGCCCGCAGGGGCTGTTGGTGTGCCTGGATCTGCGCAGCGAGCAGGAATTGGCGCGGCTGGAATAAGAACCAGTCGGTGCGGAGTTGTTGCAACTGTGTCGCGATTGACAACCGTGGGGTGAGACCGATACTCGGGGGGCAATGTTTCTGGTGTGTGCGACCGGGCGTAATCCGGAGGCTGCGCGAAGCCGCAAGCGGTTTTGAGGCGGACACACACGGACCTAGTTACCTGTTTCTTTACGAGGGAGGATTTGTGAAGCGCATTCTTGTAGCTACGGCGATGATGGTGGGAGTGGTCGGTCACGGCGTTACGGCACGGGCGATCAGCATCCCGGTGCAGAATCATTCGTTCGAGGATGTGCAGACGTATCTGCTTGGTGGGGTGTGGCCGGAGGTCGATGCCGACCCTGTCAACGCTGACTACTGGCTTGAGTTTGGACCGGTGGGCGGTGAGCTGAACGCTTTCCCGGAAAGCCTGATTCCACCGGGCTTTATTCTGCCTGACGATGCCACGCTGGACACTGGCGTGTTCTTCAACTCACCCGTTTATGAGCAGGATGGACAATTCATTCCCAGCCCGGCGTATATCACCAACGCTCACGGGAACCAGGTGGCCTACATGTTCGCCAGCAGCACGCTCGATCCGGGCGTGGGTTTCCGTCAGGTGCTGGATACAACCTACGAGGCCGGACTGAGCTACCTCCTGACCGTCGCGGTGGGCAAGAGCTTTTACCTGCCCCCCACCGGTGGCTCGACAAGCGATCCTTCGATGGGTATTCGCCTGCTCTATGAGGATGGAGAAGGCCAGTGGCAGGTGCTGGCGGAACAGGTCGTCTACGTGTCGCAGGTCGAATCGACCCTGCTGACCGACTTCACGACTCAGACCGGTTTGCTGGATGAGGCCTCGGCTGCGATTGGCGCTCGCATCGGCATCGAGTTCGTGCCGCTGGATGGTACCAGCGGCGTGTGGACGCTGGACAACGTACGTCTGGAAGCGATTCCCGAGCCGGCGACCGCGGCGCTGCTGACGGTGGCGGGCGCGGGCCTGCTGATGCGTCGCCGCCGCTGAAGCATCGGTCGCGTAGTTGGTGGGATGGGCGCCTCGTCGTTGTTTCGCCAAAGGTGAAGCGAGCGTCCATGCGGCCCCGTAGCCGACGACAGCCGTGACGGCTGCCCACCGAAACAGGAGACAGGCATGCCCCTGACGGGTGAACGACATGCCCAGATAACATTGCGTCGCGCAGCGTCGCGTCGCTGGATGTCGTCTCGCGGCATGACAGGGTTCACCCTGGTGGAGGTGCTTGTCGTTCTGACGCTGATCGTGTTCCTGATCGCACTGCTGCTGCCAGCGCTTTCGCGTTCGCGCAAGAACGCCCTGCTGGTGCAGTGCGCTAACAATCTGAAAAACCTCGGCAGCGGCATTCACAGCTACGCTGTCGATCATCTGGACCAGATTCCATTCGGCCCGCCCGCCAGCCCGGTGAGTGTGGCCGATTTTTATGTCGTGGATGGCCTGGTAACCAGCCAGTTCTCCCTGCTGGACAAGGGCAAACCGGTGGGCATCGGGCTGCTGCTGGGTCATTATCTGGATCGCCGGCCGGAGATCGTCTTCTGCCCCGACACCGATCAGCCCTTCGATGCCGAACGCGAGCTGGATCGCTTCGGCAGGACACAGGCGGTCAGCGGCTACTTCTACCGTCACGGCTCCAACACGATGGAAACGTTGTCGCAGCCGCGCGAAACGTGGGACGACCACATTCGACTGTCGAACCTGGGGCTGAACCGCAACGGCGTGCGGATTTCGGCACTGCTGATGGATCAGAACTTCGTGCCCACGCCGCCGGTGCCCGCGTTCAACGTGGTCACGCGGACGAATCACAACCGGGCGCGCACGAACGTGCTGCACGCCGACGGTCGGGTGGTGCAGCTCGACAACAGTGATGATCGTTACACGGCTGACATAGGTAACAATCTTCCGTCAGGTCCCAGCCGGATTCTTAGCGCGCTGGAGCAGGCGGACCAGCCACAGTGACGGTGTTGTTACAATCGCCACGGACAACGTCCCGTGATGCGCGACAAGCGAATCGACAACTGATCAGGTGATGGACATGAACAACGGCAAGTGCAAATGGGTGACGACGCTGGCGGTGTTGTTGATCGCCGGCGGCGCGGCATGGGCGGATGTGGCAACGGGCTGGCTGCACTGGCGTGGCCCGAATCAGAACGGCGTGTCCAACGAAACCAACCTTCCCTCGACGTGGGAAGTGGGTGGTGAGAACCATCGCTGGACGATCCCCGATCTCAAGGGCCGCGGCACGCCGGTAATCGCCCGTTACGCCGATGGCGATCGCCTCTTCGTGTGGGGTTATCGCGGTTCGGGCATGGACATCCGCGAGGTGCTGGTGTGTGTCGACCCGGCCACGGGCAAGATTCTCTGGGAACACGCCTTCAACGACTTTCTGAGCGACCATGTGTACGACCGCTATTCGATCGGCGCGCCGACGGTCGATGCGGAAACGGGCCATGTGTATCTGTTGACCTCGCCCGGTCGGCTCATGTGCCACACGCGCGATGGCAAGCTGGTGTGGGAGCGGTCGCTGCTCGAGGAGTTCGGGCGACTGACCTTCCCCAACGGCCGCGTCGGCGCGCCGGGCATCGATGGCGACCTGGTCATCATCAACATCATCAGCAGTAACTGGGGCGTGGAAGGTCCAGCCCGCAACCGCTACTACGCCTTCAACAAGCGCACCGGCGATCTGGTGTGGTCGTCTGACCCGGGTGCGGGCCCGCCCTTCATGAAGGACAGCTCGTTCGCGTCAATGGTGTTCGAGGACCGCATGGGCATGCGGGTGTTCTACTCGGCGACGGGCTGCGGCAACATTGTGGCGGTGAACGCGCGGACGGGCGAGCCGCTGTGGCGCTTCCAGGCAGCCGTGGGTGGTGTGAACTCGACACCAGTGGTCGTGGGTGATCGGCTGGTGGCGGTGCACGGCGTGGAGAATCTGGACGACACACGCGCCGGCCGCATGATCGCGATCGATGTGAAAAAGGCGTTTGAATCCTGGGCGGCAGCACGGCAGAAGCCCGATTTCAAGGGGCCGCTCCTGCTTGACGCCAGCCACGAACTGTGGCGCAACAACGATCTGGACATGTTCACCTCCTCGCCGGTAGTGGTGGACAACCGCATCTATCAGATGACCAATCAGGGCTCGCTCTACTGCGTGGATCTGGAGACGGGCAAGACGCTGTGGGCCAAGCGGCTGGGTACCGATCAGTTGCACGCCTCGCCGCTCTACGCGGATGGCAAGCTCTACATTCCGATGTGGCACCACGGGT
>ERZ777003.3442-NODE-3442-length-15388-cov-4.146155_pt1 | contig 15388 bp, 10 predicted proteins | sample MGYA00374956_ERZ777003 | MGnify/ENA primary metagenome ERZ777003 (study PRJEB29302, sample SAMN06268252) | bioreactor metagenome | isolation source: Joint BioEnergy Institute, California, USA | place: USA:Joint BioEnergy Institute, California, USA | collected... | reverse complement strand
GCCGCAGGCGGAGCTGGACATCTTCCGCAAATGGCTGGAGGGCGGCGCACTGGAAAACAAAGGTTCCAAAGCGCCCAAGCCTAAAAAGAAGCTGGATCTCACTCTTGGGGCCTCTCCTACCGGCAAGCCCGAAGGCCCCGTCGCCATGCCTCAGGATGTGCGGCTGGAGCCGGTCGTACGCACTTATCGCACCAACGCGGTGACAGCGCTGGCAGCCAGCCCGTGGGCGCCACTGGTGGCAATCGGAGGCCAGAAACAGATTCTGCTTTATCATCTGGACACCCAGCAGCTTCTTGGCGTGCTGCCTTTTGACGATGCCTTCCCCGAGGTGATTCGTTTCAGCCGCAGCGGCAACGTGCTGATGGTCGGTGGCGGCCGCGGTGCGAAGGAGGGGTTCGTCAACCTCTACGATGTCGCCACCGGTCAGCGTCTGGCTAGAATCGGCAATGAGTTCGACACGGTGCTGGCAGCCGATCTCTCGCCCGACCAAAGCCGCATCGCTCTGGGGGGGCCGGGCAAAGTCGTGCGCATTCACGCTACCGCCGATGGCGAGGTGCTGCACACCATCACCAAGCATACCGACTGGATTACCGCCATCGCCTTCAGCCCCGACGGCGTGCTGCTGGCCACCGCCGACCGCAACGGCGGGCTCCACGTCTGGGAGGCGATGACAGGCAACCTCTTCTACACACTCGAGGGCCACGAACAGACGATCACGAGCCTGGACTTCCGCCCCGACTCCAACATCCTCGCCTCCGTCAGTGAAGACGGGCAGGTGCGACTGTGGTCGATGCATGATGGCAAACGCGCACGCAACTGGAACGCCCATGGCGGTGGTGCGCTGTCCGTCCGATACACCCACGATGGCCGTCTCGTCACCACCGGTCGCGACAACCACGTCAAAATCTGGAACGGTGAGGGTCAGCAGCAACGCGCCATCAAGGCGTCGGATGACCTGACGCTCATCGCCGCCTTCGATCACGAGGGCAAGCGTGTGATCGTGGGCGATTGGCTGGGTGCGGTACGGCTGTTCAACGTCGAGGATGGCAAACCGCTGGGCACGCTGGACACGAACCCGCCAACGCTGGCGGACCGCATTGCCGCCGCGGCTGCGCATCTGGCGAATGTGAAATCCGCGCATGAACAGCGTGTCGCGGAACATGCCGCCGCCGTCGGGGCCGCCAACGAAGTGAAGCAACAGCTCGACGCCGCGTCCGCCAAGACGCGGGAGATGGCCGAACAGATTGCCGCGCTGGAGGCGAAGACGAAACAAACACGCGATCAGCTCCAGGCGCTCACACAGGCTCAGATGTCCGCTTCCAATGCGCTGAACGCCCTCCGGACGGAGCGCGACGCAGCCGCCCAGACCGCTCGCCAAACCGCTGAAACGGCGAAGGCAACCGCCGCCCGTCACGAACAGGCCCTTGCCGCGATGAGCGCCGCCGATACCGCCGCACAGGAGGCCGCGCGCGTTGCGGAAGAAGCACGTGCGAAAGCGGAGATGAACCCGGAGGATGCCACGCTCGCCCAGGCCGCAACAGAAGCGCAGGCCGCTGCCGAAGCAGCCGCCGCCAAACGCAACGAAGCCCGTGTCGCTCTCGCCACTGTGGCTGCGGAACTGGCAAAGGCTACCGATGCCGCCAACGCCGCACAGGCCGCGCTCACCACTGCTGAAGCGAAATTGAGCGAGGCGGAAACAAAGCTCACCGAGACAACAGCAGCGCGAAAGGAAGCCGAAGCCGCCGCCACGCAGGCGCAGCAGGCATTCGCGGAAGCAACCAAAGCGCACGAAGCTGTGCAGGCGATGGTGAAATCGCTGGATGAGAAGGTCAAGGCCGCCCAGGAGCTTGTCGCCCAGAAGCAGGCCGCGATAAACGAGACCGCGCAGCAACTGGCCGCAGCCGAACGCGAGCACGCGCACTGGTCCGCCGCGCAATTTAATCTGCACGTACTCGCCGCACGCGACGAGGTGAACGCCCTGCAGGCCGCGCTGGATGAGCGTGAAGCCGCCATTGCAGCGATACGGGAGCAGATTGATGCGACGCACAAACAGCGTGAGCGTATGCAGAAGCAGCTCGCTGCTGCTCCGGAACGAATGGCACAGGTAAATGAGGCTGTTTACCAGGCATATCACGCCACACATGCCGCCGAAGAGCGTCTGGACGAAGCGGTGGTCGCCGCTGCCGAGCGACAGGCGCTTGTACGACAGGCCGAGTCAGAACAAGCCGCCATCCGCGCGAAAGTGAGCGAATCACGTGAGGACGATGCGCTCGTGGAAGCCGCCCGTCGCTCCGTCGCCGCGCTCGATGCGCGCAAGGCTGAACTGGAAGAAGCCCGCCGACAGATCGCAACCCGCGAGACCCAGTTTCAGGAATCGTTGAAATCGGTGCTCACCGCCCAGGCCGAAATCGCGCGCGTGGAGGCGGAACTGGCCGCCCTGCCCTCCCGCATCGCCGAGCTGCAGCCCAAAATCGAAGCGCTTGAGGCTGAATTGCCTCCCCTCATTGCGGCCCGAGACGAAGCCCAAAAAGCCCGCGACGCCGCCCAGGCCAGACTCGACGAACTCACCCAGCAATATCAGGCCCTCAAACTCGCCATCAAGTAGACGTCCGGCATCCCGCACGCCTCATTCCCTTCTGAATTGACCACAGCCAACGACTTCCTGCGCATTGCTTATTCATAAAAACCCGCGAAAATCGCACATGCCGCACGGCTCACCACAATCTCATCACTGGCAACACGCGGCGCATCCCGCTATCGTTGCGACTCTGTTTCGGAGTTTGCCTCGATGTTCAGCGGAACGCGCTATCGCAATCTGTTGCTAATCTGCTGCCTGCTGGGAGCACTGGTAGGTCTTTTCGGCGCGGGTTTCGCCACGGTCTGGCATGCGGTGCATGACTGGATCTGGACACCGGAGGTGCGGCCGATCGACCGCATCTGGATCAGCACCGGCGCGGGACTGATCATCGGCCTGATCATGCAGCTCTGGTTCGATCCGGGCAACATGTCCACCATCGTGCGCCGCTTCCACGCCGAGGGCCGGCTCGATCACGCCGACAACAAACCAATCCTGCCCGCTTCACTCGTCGGTTTGGTGGGCGGCCAGAGCGCCGGGCCCGAGGGTGTGCTCACACAGATCTGCGGCTCGATGGGCACCTGGCTGGCGGACCGATTCCGCCGCCCCGGCTTCGCGCGAATCCTCACCCTCGCCGGCATGGGGGCTGGCTTCGGCGCGTTCCTTGGTGCTCCCGTTGGCGGGTCACTGTTGTGGCTGGAACTGTTGCACCGACGCGGGCTGGAATACTATGAAGCGATCATCCCCACCATCCTCACCAGCTTCGTCGGCTACATGGTGATGTCAGCTCTGCTGGGCATGCCCGTCGGCCCGATGTGGAATCCCCAGCCCATGACGCCTGAGACCTATCATCATCTGGTGGTCGCCATAGGCATGGGCGGGATCTGCGCAGGTGCGGCCTACGGCTATGCCAAACTTTTTCGCACGATCGGCAGAACCAGCCAGCGCCTCAACATGCCCATCGTCATGCGCACCACTGTCGCGGGTCTGATCATCGGCGTGTGCGGCTACTACTTCCCGCTGAGCTACTTCTACGGCGCCGTCGAAATGCAGCAGCTTTTTGAAATGTCACTGCCGCTTTTGGTGATCCTCGGCACACTGATCGCCAAGATGATCGCCGCAGGCGTGACGATCAATGGGAGCTGGCAGGGTGGCCTGATCATCCCCCACCTTTTCATGGGCGCGTTGATCGGCAAGACCGTGACGTTGCTGGTCCCGACGATCGATCCTTCACTGGCGATGCTCACCGGCATGGTCGCGTTCAATGCCGCCGCCACCCAGACGCCGCTGGCCTCCGCCCTCATCGTGCTGACACTCACCGGCACAGGCCATCCCATCCCCATCTTCCTCGCCAGCCTGACCGGGTATCTGGTGGGCTATCGCGTCGAACTCATCCAGTACAAGCAAAGACGCAGCGAAGCGCCGGAGTTTCATCTGCCGGTGGCGAAAGCGGTGTGAGGGATGTCAGTGATTTGGTAAGTGGTTATACCTCATCTCCGTTTGGAGAAAGATATCGCGAGGACCGGGACTGGAATTGAAAAAGCCCGCGGAACGAATCCGCGGGCTTTCGTTTTTTTGCAACCGATCATTGGCGTGCGTCACACCGCCGCGGCGCTGCGGTAGAACTCGGGCAGCGGTTCGCCCAGTTTCTTCCAGTGCGCAACAACCGCTTCGGCCTTACCGGCGCAGTTGAGCACGTGGAGCTTGCGCTTGACCATTTCGACAATCGCGCTGCGGGCCGGGCCCAGATAGTTGCGCGGGTCGAACTCGGCGGGCTTGGTGGCGAACACCTCACGAATCTTGGCCGTCATCGCCAGACGCAGGTCGGTATCAATGTTCACCTTGCACACGCCGTACTTGCGCACCGCCATGGCGATCTGATCCTCAGGCACGCCCTTGGCGTTGGGCATGTTGCCGCCATACTTGTTCACCAGGTCGATGAACTCCTGCGGCACGCTCGACGAGCCATGCATCACCAGCGGCAGGCCGGGGCAGGTCTTCATGATCTGCTCGATGCGGTCGAAGGCGAGCTTGGCCTCATGCTTGAACTTGTATGCGCCGTGGCTGGTGCCGATGGCAACCGCCAGGCTGTCGATACCGGTGCGCTTCCAGAAGTCGGCCGCCTGATCCGGGTCGGTCAGGAACTTTTCGATGTTCTTCTGGTAGTCCTCGGCGTCCAGACCAACCACGTCTTCCTCAATGCCGCCGAGCATCCCCAGTTCCGCCTCGACGACGACGCCCGCGGCATGGGCGACCTTCACCGCCTCCGCGGTCAGCGCCACGTTGTGCTCGTAATCGTGGTGCGAGCCGTCGATCATCACGCTGGTGAAGCCATCGTCGATGCACTGCTTGACCAGCTCAACCGTGTCACCGTGGTCCAGGTGGATGGCGATGGGGATCTCGGGGTATTCCTCAACGCAGGCGTCGATCAGATGCTTGAGGAAGCGCATGTTGGCGTACTTGCGCGCCCCCTTGGAAATCTGCAGGATGCACGGAGCCTTTTCCGCAGCGCAGGCCTCGATGATGCCCTGCACGATTTCCATGTTGTTGACGTTGAACGCGCCGACGCCGAACCCGCCATCGTAGGCAAGATCAAACATCGGCTTGGTGGTCATGAGCATGAGTCGAATCTCCGTGGTGGGGGTGAACACTCGTCCCGGGGCGACAACAACGGGGGTGAGCAGCCCCGGCCAAGTCAACCATTCTAGCAAATATCGCCCCGAACGGCGGCTGCGTCGGCGCGAATCGTGTGAAGACTTTTTGGGGGATCGGTGTCCGGGCTTGTATTGTCTCGCGTCAATTCCGCAAGGTTTGGCGCGCAGACGGTTTACCGAGCTGATATCGCCGGGGCTGTCGCCCATCCGGTGCAGGCGCGACGAGCGTTGGCCTGCTCGGCCATGGGCGGTAGCCGGATGGGCGCACGCACTGTCGCACACCCGTAACCGACAGGATGTTCCGAGCCGATCAACGCGGTTGCTGGGGCGTGGCGTAAAAGGTACCCTCTGCGGTCCAGTCCATACGAGGAACGAGGGTCATGAAAGTCATCTGCGATCGGGCGGCACTGCTGGAAGCATTGAACCTGGTTGGGGGTGTTGTCGCCACGCGGACACCCAAGCCGGTGCTGACCTGCGTGAAGCTGTCGGCTGAGGATGCGACGCTGACGCTGGCGGCGACGGACCTGGAGGTGGCGGTGCAGGTCTCGACGCAGCGCGTCGAGGTGTCGCAGCCGGGCGTAGCGCTGGTACCGGCCGACAAGCTCAATCAGATCGTCCGTGAGTCGATCGACTCGACCCTGAGCCTGGAGACGCAGCAGGAAGAATTGCACATCAAGACGGCCGATTCGCATTTCAAACTGCTGGGTTATCCGGCCGACGACTTCCCACCCCTGCCCACGTTCGAAGGGGATGCCAATTTTGAGCTGACCGCGGGCGAACTGCACAAGATCGTCGCGCAGACGATTTTCGCAACCGCTCGTGAAAACAGCCGATATGCGATCAACGGCGTGCTTTTCGATCGCGAGGGCAACAAGCTGTCGGTGGTGGCGACGGACGGCCACCGCCTGGCGCTGGCGCGCGCAACCTGCCGCCCGGGTGCGGGGGAGCAGCGTTCGGCCATCGTGCCCACCAAGGCGCTGAACATTCTGCTCAAGCTCTTCCACGACAGTGAAACCGTCGTCCGCGTCAGGTTCGTGGACAACCAGATTTTGTTCGCCAGCGACGCAGCCCTGCTGGCGTCCAACCTCGTGGAGGGCAACTTCCCCCCCTACCGCGACGTCATCCCCAAAGACAGCGACCGCAAGGCCGTTCTGGGGACGGACACCTTCGCCAGCGCGGTACGCCGCGCGGCGCTGCTGACCAACGAGGAATCCAAAGGCGTGCGCATGAGCTTCAAGAACGGCTCGCTGGTGCTGTCCAGCCGTGCGCCGGAAATGGGCGAAGCCAAAATCGACGTTGAGCTGCCCGAGTTCACGGGCGACCCGATGGATATCGGCTTCAACCCGCACTACCTGCTGGATGCCCTGAAGGTGGTCGATGAGGATCGCATCACCTTCGAGTTCAAGGCACCCAACAAACCGGGCGTGATCCGCACGGGGACGAACTTCCTTTATGTCGTCATGCCCGTAAACCTCGGCTGATTTGGGCGCCACCGTGGGACAGGCGTCCTGTCTGTCGTTCGCGCAGGCGACAGCGGCATTTGCCCCCTTGGACCAGCACCAATCACCCCTCCGGCGGCGATTTTTTCGATTTGTCCCCGAGAACGTAAACCGCGGCCTTGGCCAGACGTTATCGCTAATAACGACGGGTAACCTCGCTCGATTCTGTTGAGGAGTGCATCATGCGATCACGTTCGATGCTTCGTCCAGTTACGAACCTGACGGCGGTGTTGGTGCTGCTGATTCAGGCGGCAGCATGCGTGGCTCAGGCGTCGGTTAATGCGCCGGCCCAGGGGCCCGCCGGGTTGCTGCTCACCTGGCAACGCGACCCGCTGACCACCATGACCATCGACTGGCACACCGTTGCCGAGTCGGGCGGTGACAAGGCTGCGGACACGGCAACAGCCCCATCGGTCGTCCACTACCGCGAGGCAGGTACGCAGGAATGGCAGCGGGTCGAAGGTAGTCGGTTCCCCTTCCCCCACGTTGAGGGCCGCACTATCCATCGCGTGGAACTGACCGATCTGAAGCCGGACACGTCGTACGAGTTCCGTGTGGGCGATTTCGAACGGAAGTACAGCTTCCGTACGATGCCAACCGACCTGACCAGGCCGCTCGTCTTCGCCACCGGCGGCGACACCCGTCACAACAAGGAAAATCTGGTCCGTACCAACCGCGTGGCGATGAAGTACAACCCGGCATTCATCCTCTGGGGTGGCGACCTCGCGTACGCGGATGGCAACCCCAAAAACGTCGACCGCTGGATCGAATGGTTCGATGGCGTGACGGAAACACTCGTCGCAGAGGACGGCCGGGTCGTCCCCGTCGTCGTGGGGATCGGCAACCACGAAGTCCAGAAGCACTTCCACTACAACCACAACAACTACGAACAAACCGATGCCTGGCGGGCGAGGGTTGCGCCGTTCTTCTACCAGCTTTTCGCCTTCCCGGGTCAGCCAGGTTATGGCGTGCTGGATTTCAGCGACTACCTGAGCATCGTCCTGCTGGACAGTGACCATACCAACCCCGTCGCAGGTGAACAGACACGCTGGCTCGAGCGAGTGCTGGCGGAGCGGCGCGGCGTACAGCATGTGATTCCCGTGTACCACGTACCGGGCTACCCCTCCCACCGCGACGCCAATGAGCGAACACCGGTCGCCGTGCGCCAATACTGGCTGCCGCTGTTCGAGCAGGCGGGCAACATTCGCATCGTGTTCGAGAACCACGATCACGCCTACAAGCGGACCGTGCCGATCCGGGCGGGCAAGGCTGATGCACGTGGCATCGTCTACCTCGGGGACGGCGCCTGGGGCGTGGGGACCCGCAAGGTGCACGATGTCAAGTCCACGTGGTACCTGGCCCGGGCGGAATCGGTGCGCCACGCCATGATCGTGACGCTGCACGGATCGCACCAGCACGTATTGGCAGTGAGCGAAAAGGGCGAGGTGCTCGACGAGTACCCCGCCACACCCCACCGCCGCTGAAGTGACGGCAGCTTTCCACCCCGATCCCGACAGGAAATCCACATCGCCGGGTGTGGTGACGGCGACCGATACAATCGGCGTCTTCCGCGCGGCTGTTCGACCGGCTGCGCCCGTTCAACCGGATCGGGAGCGTGCTCATGAGTTTCCACAGCGGCCGGGTCAGCTTCGCTCGTTTTCGCGTCACGGGGCAGGCGCCCACCGTGGCCGACACCACCGTGCTCGAACAACTGGCCGAATACGCCTTTCGCGAGTCGCCCATCGGTGCGCCCAGCGAAATCGAAACCGGCTGGACGGCGGGTGATCACCTCTTTGACACGCAGTTCACCTACGAAAAAAACATCTTCGGGGCCAGCGACGTGCTGCTCTTTGCCCTGCGGATCGACACCAACAAGCCCCCCGCCGATGTGAAGCAGGCTTACCGGCAGATGCACATCGCCCAGCTCGCAGCGGGCAACCCGTCAGGCTTCGCGTCCAGGGCGCAGAAGCGTGAGGCGGCGGAACTGGCGGACCGGCAACTGCAGGAGGAGCTGGCGGCCGGGCGATATCGCCGTTCCAAGCTCGTGCCCGTGATGTGGGACCTGTCGAGCAACACTCTTTATTGCAGCGGTACCGGTTCCAGCATTGCCGAGCAGCTCGCCCTGCTGATGCAACGCTGCTTCAAGCTGGACATCGAGCCGCTCACCGCCGGTTCGCTCGCCGGAGAACTGATGCAGGCAGCCGGCCAGCGACGGGAATTCGAGGACCTGCGCCCCTCGCCCTTCACTGCCCCGCCACCACAGGCGCGTGTCGACCATGAGGACGCCTCCGGCCCGCAGGAATTGTCCATCCCGACCACCCCCTGGGCGTTCGCCTCTCACAACACGCGCGACTTCCTCGGCAACGAATGGCTGATCTGGCTCTGGTGGAAGATCGAAACCGATGAGGGCATGATCGACATCGCCCTGCCGAACGGTGGTAAAAGCGAGATCGGCCTGGTCATCGACAAGTCACTCGAAATGGACTGTGCCTGGGGCGCTGCGGGTAAACAGACCCTTCGCGGTGACGGCCCCACACGACTGCCCGAAGCGGGCGAAGCACTGGCGATGGGCAAGTGGCCACGTAAGGCCGGGCTGATCCTCGCCGACGCAACTGAGGGGATGCAGTGGGAGCTTTCGCTCCAGGCTGACCGCATGGTCGTGTCCAGTGCCGCCCTGCCGCAGGTCAGTGATGCGGAAACCGCCCGCCAGCTCACCGAGGCCCGTGTCATCCTGACCCGCAAACTGTGCGACAGCCTCGATGGTCTCTACCGTGCGTTTCTGGAGGAACGAACCTCCCCAAGCTGGTCCAGCCGCCGCCAGTCCATCCGGCAATGGATCCGCGACCGCCGCAAACCACGCACGCTGCAAGGCACCAGCCCCCTGCCCGAACCAGTGGTGGTGGAAGCAACTGCGTAAAGAAAAGTGCAAGGTAACGCGGTGAGCGGCGCACATCCAGATACACCCCACCACTGATCGGCCACCTGCTGGACGATCACATTCCTCCCGTATCTCGTTTGGAAGCGCGTTCCGGGCGGGCTATGCTTTGCGTGCTTGTCGGAAGGAGTGACGAATGACTGACGTGCTGGCCGCGATTGTGGCTCACAAGCGGGAGGAGGTGGCGCGGGCGAAGGAGCGTGTGCCGCTGGAGGAGATGAAGCGTCGCGCGGCTGACAGTCCTGACCCGCGTAACTTTTTCTCAGCGGTGACGCGTCCGAAGAATGAGCTGCGGGTGATCGCCGAGGTGAAGAAGGCCAGTCCCTCCGCCGGGCTGATCCGGGCGGATTTCGACCCCGTCGCCATCGCCCGTGCTTATCATGAAAACGGAGCGGCTGCGATCAGTTGCCTCACCGATGAGCGTTATTTCCAGGGATCGCTGGACTACATCGCCCGGATCAAGGAAGCGGTGCCCCTGCCGGTGCTTCGCAAGGACTTCATCATCGACCTGTATCAGATCTACGAAGCGCGGGCAGCCGGGGCGGATGCGGTGCTGCTCATCGCCGAGTGCATCCCACACGAATCACAGTTGCTCGACCTGCTTATCCTGGCGACCGAGCTGAAGATGACCACGCTGGTCGAGGTGCACGATGTGGAGAACCTGCTGCGTGTGCGGCCGCACATCGGTTTCCCTCACCCCAGCTACACGCTGCTGGGCATCAACAACCGCGACCTCAAGACCATGACCACCGACCTTAACCACACGCTGCGGCTGGTGGACATGGTCGAGAACCGCGACATTCTCGTGAGCGAGTCGGGTATCCGCACCCATGCCGACTGCCGCAAGCTGATGGATGCGGGCATCCACCGGGTGCTGGTGGGCGAGCACCTGATGAAGCAGCCGGACGTCGGGGCAGCCCTGCGCGAGCTGATTCAGGGCTGACACGTTGCCCGCCCGCCTCAGCCCGGCTGTGGCTCCAGTTCCACCACCAGCCCGTCATACGCCAGCCGAATGTGTTCGGGCAGCTGCGGCTCCAATTCCGCGTGGCGTATCTCGTGCGCGATGTGTGTGAAGTAGGCACGCCGGGGCTGGATGTGCTCGATCTGCTCCAGTGCCTGATCGACGGTGAAGTGCGTGGGGTGATGGCGGTAGCGCAGGGCATCGATCACCAGCACATCCAGATCAGCCATCAGCGGGTAGGTCTCCGGCGGGATCGCTGACACATCGGTGCAGTACGCCAGCGACCGCCCCTGCCAGTCGACACGGAAACCAAGAATGGGCAACCGGCCGTGTAGCAGCCGTAGTGGCGTCCAGGTCGCGCCAAACAGGTCGAACGGCCGGCCCGGCTCGATCGCGTTCAACAGCAGGTGCGGCACAAACGAGGCGTTCACGTTGTGCTGCGGCTCAAAGATGTAGCGAAACATCTGGCCGAATTGTTCGATCACCGAGCGCTCGGCGTAGAGATCGATCGGCGTCTTCATCACAGCATTGAACCGCCGCAGGTCGTCCATACCGAAGATGTGGTCGGCGTGGCTGTGGGTGAAGAGCACCCCGTCGATCCGGTGAATGCGGTGCCGCAGCATCTGGATGCGCATCTCGGGCGTGGTGTCGATCAGCAGCGAGCGTCGCTGGACGGATGGCGCTTCGGCCGCGTCCCACGTGGGCTGACCCGCGCCGGTCGACACCGGGGGCTGCTCCTGCGGGTAGCTCACCAGCACGCTGGCCCGGGTGCGGTTGTCGCGAGGGTCGCTGGAGGTGCACACCGCACAGTCGCACCCGATCATCGGCACACCCGCGCTGGTGCCCGACCCGAGAAACAGCAGTTCCAGATTCATGGGCGAGATTGTAGGGAAGCGCCCGGGTGAGGCGGAAATCCGAAATCTGAAGCCCGAAATCCGAAAGAAATCTCAAATCCGAATGTCCGAAACGCCCCTCATCGAGGACCGTTGGGCGTTGAGATTCTCGACATTGGACTTAATTTCCGATTTCGAGCTTCGGATTTCGGATTTTCCTCCCTTCCCTCTCGACAATCCCCCAAAAGCGAATTTAATACCCTGCCGCCGCGTGTCGGCTTGTCCGGTCGGCTTGACACATGAACGCGTGCAAATTGCTAGACTGTCGCGTTTAGGCATCGGGCGTCCGCCCCGGGGATGGAGAGCGTCATGAGAACGCAACTGGAAGAAGAAGTTTCGTCGGAACAGGCTGCCGCCCAGCGCAATGCGCACCCGGAGGGCGAGGCGATCGCCAGGAACCAGCGGCGACCGCGCGATCCGTCCACCTGGACGGTGGAGGACTCTCGCCAGCTGTACGGCATCGCCGACTGGAGTCAGGGCTATTTCAACATCAACGATGACGGCCATGTGACCGTCCAGCCAACCGGTGACAAAACCCGCAGCGTCGACCTGAAGAAGCTGGTGGACGAGCTGCGTGCCCGCGGGCTGCAGCTCCCCCTGCTGCTGCGCTTCACCGACATACTGCGCCAGCGCGTCGGGGCGCTGCACGATGCCTTCGCAACTGCCATCCGCGAGCACGATTACCGCGGTGAGTACCGCTGCGTCTACCCCATCAAGGTGAATCAGCAGCGGCACGTGGTGGAGGAAATCCTCGATTTCGGCAAACCTTTCGGCTTCGGCCTGGAGGCGGGGTCCAAGCCCGAACTGCTGGCCATCATGGCGATGGTCGACAGCGACGCCACCCCCATCATCTGCAACGGTTTCAAGGACGATGCCTACATCGAGGCGGTCATCCTCGCCGCCAAGATGGGCAAGACGATCATCCCCGTGGTCGAGAAGTTCAGCGAGCTGGAGCTGATCGCCAAGTACGCCAAGCTGCACAACGTGCGACCGTCCATCGGCGTGCGCGTCAAGCTCACCGCTCGCGGTGCCGGACGCTGGGAGCAGTCTGGAGGCGTGCGCTCCAAATTCGGCCTGTTCATCAGCGAGGTCGTCGAGGCGCTGCGGTTCCTGCGTGAAAAGGGCATGGGCGACTGCCTGAGCCTGCTGCACTTCCACGTCGGCAGCCAGATCAACAACATCCGCAACGTGAAGCGTGCCATCATCGAGCTGGTGCGCGTCTATGTCGAGCTGCAGGCGATGGGCGCGGGGCTCAAGTACATCGACGTCGGCGGCGGGCTGGGCGTCGACTACGACGGCTCCAAGACCGACTTTGAGTCCAGCATCAACTACACCCTGCAGGAGTACGCCAACGACGTGGTCTTCCACGTCAAGGAAATCTGCGACCGTGCGGGCGTGGAGCATCCCACGATCATCAGCGAGTCCGGCCGGGCGATGGTCGCCTACCACAGTGTGCTGGTGTTCAATGTGCTGGGCTCCAGCGGATTCAACCGCTTTGAGCTGCCCCAGACGCTCAGCGCCAAGGAACGCAAGTCGATGCCCACCAGCGTGGTGACGCTGTTCGACGCGTACCATGGCCTGAACACGAGCAATTTCGCTGAGTACTACCACGACGCCCAGCTTGCCCGTGACGAGGCGATCAATCTCTTCAGCCTGGGCTACTGCTCGCTGGAGCATCGCAGCCTGGCGGAGCGGCTGTTCTTCGGTGTCTGCTCCAAGGTGCTGGCGATCATCCGCGAAATGGACTATGTGCCCGAGGAGTTCGAGGGGCTGGAGACGCTGCTGAGCGACACCTACTTCTGCAACTTCTCGCTGTTCCAGTCGATGCCCGACAGCTGGGCGATCGACCAGCTTTTCCCGATCATGCCGATCCACCGGCTGAAGGAATGCCCCACCGCACGCGGCATCCTGGCGGATATCACCTGCGATTCCGACGGCCGCATCGACCGCTTCATTGACCGGCGCAACGTCAAGCCCGTGCTCGAACTACACCCCTACCAGGGGGGCGACTACATTCTGGCGGCCTTCCTCGTGGGGGCCTACCAGGAAATCCTGGGCGACCTGCACAACCTCTTCGGCGACACCACGGCTGTCCACATCAGCGTCGATGAGGATGGCCAGGCCAGCATCGACGAGGTGATCGAGGGCGACACGGTGCGCGAGGTGCTGCAGTACGTGCAGTTCAACGCCGAGGAGCTGATGCGCATGGTGCGCAAAAGCCTGGAGCGAGCGCTGCGCGAGCAGAAGATCACGCTGGACGAGTCGCGTGTGCTGCTGAGCTTCTATGAGAACGGGCTGAAGGGGTATACCTACCTGCAATAAGCCCGAACGCTGTCTCAATTGATTATGGTTCCCTCGATGGTACGCCCACTCGCGGCGATCGTGGATCGCGCGTCCGCCCTGCCGCCTGACGGTAATGGCCATCGAACATTCGCCCCGCACGGTTTTGAGTGACTGACCTATGTTCCCGACGATTCCAGATGGTGTCGATCCAGCCTGGTATGTGATCTGCATGGGCCTGGCGGCACTGATCATCGGCTGGAGCAAGGCAGGCTTTGGCGGGGGCATCGGCATCGTCGCCGTGCCGGTCATGGCGATGGCATTCCCGAACAACCCGACGCTGCTGCTGGGCGTCATGCTCCCCCTGCTCATCGTCGGTGACGTGCTGAGCTGGCTGCATTACCTGCACGATCAGGAGTGGCGTCTGCTCAAGCCGCTGCTCATCGGGGCGATGGTTGGCATCGTCATCGGCGCGGTCGTGCTCTTTCTGCTTCAGCAGATGGACACGCGCATCTTTCAGCGTGGCCTGACGGGCGGCATCGGTGCGATCTGCCTCATCTTCGTAGGGATGCAGGTCTACGCGCTGACGGGTCGCCCGGCCATCAAGCTGCCGCCGCGATCCACATCGAGCCTGGGTGTGGGCACCCTGTGCGGGTTCGTCTCCACACTGGCGCATTCCGGCGGCACCATCGCCACGATTTACCTGCTGCAGGAGCGGCTGGACAAGCGCAAGCTCGTGGGCACGTTGCTGTTGATGTTCCTGCTGGTGAACCTGGCGAAGGTGCCGCTGTACGTGCATCTGAACGTCATCACATCGACCTCGATGCTGCACGCCGTATGGTTCGCCCCACTGGTGCCGCTGGGCACGTTCAGTGGCGCGTGGATGAACCGCAGACTGCCGCACCGACCGTTCGTCATCATCATGTACACCGCCGCCACCCTCACCGCCGCGAAGATGTTATGGGAGGCGGTTGTGGGGTGAGGGACAATAGCAAGAGCACCCAGCCACTTGGTGGCTGGTCTTCGGTGCGCGAGGATGTGGGGAGATGTTACGAGCGCCGCCAGTCGATGCGGGGAGCGTCACCCCAGAGCATTTCCAGATCGTAGTGAGCACGCGTGTTCGGTTCGAACAGATGCACGATCACATCGACGAAATCGAGCACGATCCACGTGGTCGCATCGTCACGTTCACCGCCGAAACGCTCCAGGCCGCGTTCTTGTGCAAGCTCCTCAATGTCGTCCGCAACGGAGCGCATCTGCCGATCACTGGTGCCGCTGGCGATGAGGATGTAGTCGGAGATGTCCGACATCTGGCGCACATCGAGCAGGACAATATCCTCGCCATGTGAATCAGCAATCAACCGGGCCGCATCCGTGGCGAACGTGCGGACCGTCGCGTCGTTCACGTGGTGACGAAACGTGCTGCGTTGCTCGGATCGCTCGATGCCGGGCGTCTGTGACTCGTGTTCGGAAGATCGATTCATGCGGTAACAATAGTGCCGCCGGCACGTGTTGTCACGGCCGGCGGCGTGGTGAGTTCCTTACTCACATCCTGCTCAGTTCAGGCCCAGCAGTTCGCCGATGATCGGGC
>ERZ777003.3439-NODE-3439-length-15391-cov-7.094549_pt1 | contig 15391 bp, 13 predicted proteins | sample MGYA00374956_ERZ777003 | MGnify/ENA primary metagenome ERZ777003 (study PRJEB29302, sample SAMN06268252) | bioreactor metagenome | isolation source: Joint BioEnergy Institute, California, USA | place: USA:Joint BioEnergy Institute, California, USA | collected... | reverse complement strand
GCCCGGCGGCGGAGGCGGCGAGCGTCGCCTGGTGGCGCGGCGCGGCGCTCGCCGGGATGGAGGCGGCGCAGGCGGCGGGACGGCTGCCGATCCTGTGCGGCGGCACCGGGCTCTACTTCCACGCCCTGACCGTGGGCCTCGCCGAGATCCCCCCGGTCCCCGCCGAGGCGCGGGCGGAGGCGCGCCGGCTGCTCGCCGAGCTCGGTCCGGCGGCCCTGCATGCGCGCCTCGCGGCGGAGGACCCGGAGACGGCGGCGCGGTTGCGGCCCTCCGACAGCCAGCGGATCGCCCGGGCCTTCGAGGTCTGGCGCGGCACCGGCCGCGGCCTCGCCGCCTGGCAGCGCGAGGGGAGGGCGACCGGCCCGGCACCCTGGCGCTTCGCCGCGCTGCTGCTCGATCCTCCGCGCCCGGCGCTGCGCGCGGCCATCGCGGCGCGCTGGGAGGCGATGCTGGCGGCGGGCGCGCTGGAGGAGGTGCGGGCTCTGCTCGCGCTCGGCCTCGATCCGGCCTTGCCGGCGATGCGGGCGCATGGCGTGCCGGAACTGGCCGCCCATCTCGCCGGGCGGATCTCGCTTGAGGAGGCCGGGCGGCGGGCGGTGCTGGCGATGGGGCAGTACACCAAGCGGCAGGCGACCTGGTTCCGCCATCACCCGCTGGCCGCCCCGACCGACACGCATACGATCCATGCGCGATTCGCTGGTCTTGAGCAATTTTCGGAAAGCCATTGGCAGCAAATCTTGCGATTTATTGATGGTCGCCGTTGACGCAGCGCAGCAAGGGGGGTAAGCCAGCCATCACCGGCCGGGGACCGTCCCGGCCGGACGCCGTTTCGAGGAAAGCCGGAACACCCCCATGTCCGCCAATGCTCCCGCGACCGCCGCCGACGCCCGCACCATGACGGGCGCCGAGATCGTCCTGCGCGCGCTGAAGGAGCAGGGCGTAGAGGTCATCTTCGGCTATCCCGGCGGCGCGGTCCTTCCGCTCTACGACGCGCTGTTCCACCAGAACGCGATCCGCCATGTGCTGGTGCGCCACGAGCAGGCCGCGGTGCACGCGGCGGAGGGCTATGCGCGCTCCACCGGCAAGGTGGGCGTGGTGCTCGTCACCAGCGGTCCCGGCGCGACCAACGCCGTCACCGGGCTGACCGACGCGCTGATGGATTCCATCCCCGTGGTCTGCCTCACCGGCCAGGTGCCGACCCACCTGATCGGCAACGACGCCTTCCAGGAGGCCGACACCACCGGCATCACGCGGCCGGCGACGAAGCACAACTACCTGGTCAAGGACATCCGCAAGCTCGCCGCGACGGTGCACGAGGCGTTCTACGTCGCGAAGAGCGGCCGGCCGGGGCCGGTGGTGATCGACCTGCCGAAGGACATCCTGATCGGCACTGGTCCCTACACGGATCCGCCGGCCGAGCCGCACCGCAGCTATCGCCCGCAGACCGAGCCGGACGCGGAGGCGATCCGCCGCGCCGTCGCGCTGCTCAAGCGCGCCGAGCGGCCGGTGCTCTACGCGGGTGGCGGCGTGATCAACTCCGGGCCCGAGGCGAGCCGGCTGCTGACCGAGTTCGTGCGCATGACCGGCATGCCCTGCACGACGACGCTGATGGCGCTCGGCGCCTTCCCGGCGAGCGACCCGCAATTCCTCGGCATGCTCGGCATGCACGGCCTCTACGAGGCCAACCTGGCGATGCATGGCTGCGACGTGATGCTGAACGTCGGCGCGCGGTTCGACGACCGGGTGACGGGCAGCCTCGCGCACTTCTCGCCGGGCTCGAAGAAGATCCACGCCGACATCGACCCGTCCTCGATCAACAAGAACGTCAAGGTGGACGTCTCGATCGTGGGCGATGCGGGCCGCGTGCTCGCCGCGCTGATCGAGGCCTGGAAGGCGGACCCGACGCCGCAGGACAAGTCGGCGCTGACCCGCTGGTGGCGCCAGATCGACGAGTGGCGCGCGAAGGACTGCCTGCGCTACCGGCAGGAGGGCCGGATCATCAAGCCGCAGCACGCGGTGAAGCGGCTCTACGAGATCACCAAGGAGCTGGGGCGCGAGACCTTCATCACGACCGAGGTCGGCCAGCACCAGATGTGGGCCGCGCAGTTCTTCGGCTTCGAGAAGCCGAACCGCTGGATGACCAGCGGCGGCCTCGGCACCATGGGCTACGGGCTGCCGGCGGCGATCGGCGCGCAGATCGCCCATCCGGATGCGCTGGTGATCGACATCGCCGGCGAGGCCTCGATCCTGATGAACATCCAGGAAATGGGGACCCTCGCGCAGTACCGGCTGCCGGTGAAGGTGTTCATCCTCAACAACGAGTACATGGGCATGGTGCGGCAGTGGCAGGAGCTGCTGCACGGCGGCCGCTACAGCGAAAGCTACTCCGCCGCCCTGCCGGACTTCATCAAGCTCGCCGAGAGCTTCCACGCGGTCGGCCTGCGCGCCGAGACGCCGGACGACCTCGACCGCGTGATCCGCGAGATGCTGGCGGTGGACGGGCCCGTCATCGCCGACATCTGCGTGGACAAGGAGGAGAACTGCTTCCCGATGATCCCCTCCGGCGCCCCGCACAACCAGATGATCCTTGGCCCGGGGCAGGAGGGCGGCGCCAAGGGCGTAACGGACGAGGGGAAGGTCCTGGTCTGACCGCAGCGAGCGGCGCGGCAGGCCGCCCGCCGCATCCGCCCCGGGGCGGCTTGCCCGCCCCCCGCCTTTTCCCTACACGCCCTCGGTTCCACCCATGCCCGATACCGCCGACACCGCCCCGCGCGCCGCCACCATCGCCGTCCTCGTCGAGAACGAGGCGGGCATCCTCGCCCGCGTCGTCGGCCTGTTCTCCGGCCGCGGCTACAACATCGAGAGCCTGACCGTCGCCCCGGTGGACGAGGCGAAGCGCATCTCGCGCATCACCATCGTCACCTCGGGGACCGAGATGGTGATCGAGCAGATCAAGGCGCAGCTCGACCGCCTGGTGCCGGTGCACAAGGTCGCGGACCTGACGCTGGAGGGGCCGCACGTCGCGCGCGAGATGGCGCTGATCAAGGTGGTCGGCCGGGGCGAGAACCGGCTGGAGGCGCTGCGCCTCGCCGACGCCTTCCGCGCCTCGGTGGTGGACGCCACGATCGAGAGCTTCGTCTTCGAGCTGACGGGATCGGGCGACAAGCTCGACGCCTTCATCGCGCTGATGCGTCCGCTGGGTCTGGCGGAGGTGTCGCGCACGGGCGTCGTCGCGATCGCGCGCGGCCCCGCCAGCATCCATTCCTGACCGATCCACGGCGAAGAGGGGAAGGGCCCAGCCATGCGCGTCTATTACGACCGCGACGCGGACGTGAACCTGATCAAGGCGAAGAAGGTCGCCGTGATCGGCTTCGGAAGCCAGGGGCACGCGCATGCGATGAACCTGCGCGACTCCGGGGTGAAGGAGGTCGCCATCGGCCTGCGCCCCGGCGGCTCGGCGAAGAAGGCCGAGGCCGCGGGCTTCAAGGTGATGAGCCCCGCCGAGGCCGCGAAGTGGGCCGACGTGGTGATGGTGTTGACGCCGGATGAGGGGCAGGGCGACCTCTACCGCGACCATCTCGGCCCGAACATGAAGCAGGGCGCGGCGCTCGCCTTCGCGCACGGCCTCAACGTCCACTTCAACCTGATCGAGCCGCGCCCCGACCTCGACGTGTTCATGATCGCGCCGAAGGGCCCGGGCCACACCGTGCGCTCCGAGTACCAGCGCGGCGGCGGCGTGCCCTGCCTGGTCGCGGTGGCGCAGAATCCCTCCGGCAACGCGCTGGAGATCGCGCTCTCCTACGCCTCGGCGATCGGCGGCGGGCGCGCCGGCATCATCGAGACGACCTTCAAGGAGGAGTGCGAGACCGACCTGTTCGGCGAGCAGACCGTGCTCTGCGGCGGCCTCGTCGAGCTGATCAAGGCCGGCTACGAGACGCTGGTCGAGGCCGGCTACGCCCCCGAGATGGCCTATTTCGAGTGCCTGCACGAGGTGAAGCTGATCGTCGACCTCATCTACGAGGGCGGCATCGCCAACATGAACTACTCGATCAGCAACACCGCCGAGTATGGCGAGTACGTCACGGGGCCGAAGATCATCACCGCCGAGACCAAGAAGGCGATGAAGGAGGCGCTGGAGAACATCCAGTCCGGCCGCTTCGCCCGCGACTGGATGCTGGAGAACAAGGTCAACCAGGCGAACTTCAAGGCCATGCGCCGGCGTATGGCCGAGCACCCGATCGAGCAGGTCGGCGAGAAGCTCCGCGGCATGATGCCGTGGATCAAGCAGAACGCGCTGGTGGACAAGAACAAGAACTGACGTGGCGGCACGGCGTGCACGCTGCGCGCGCCGTGCCACGCCGCTTTCTGTGCTTAAAGGCCGGCGCCGTGCCGCGCGGCGCCCCTCTAGCCGTCCGTCGGCCCGCGCCGGCCTCCGGCGCGCCGGGGTCTGCGCCGCCGCGCTCATCCGCTGGCGAAATTTTAACGAATTTTTTGACGGGCATTCGCTTTCTGCGCCAGAATGTTCCGGCCGCGGCGGAGCATCGACCCCGGCTGGGACAGGAGCATGCGATGGCGAAGTCCACGCCTCAGGGCGCAACCAAGCTCGGCCGGAGCATGTACCTGTTCAAATCGGCCACCAATGCGTACGACTGCATCATCTCGGCGCATGGCGGGTTCATGGCCGAGAACCGCTCCTTCACCGTGCCGGCAGGCGTCACGCTCTACTTCTATGGCCCGCACGGCGCATCCTTGCTCGATCCCGGCATCAACAACTTCTACGACCGGATGCACGAGGCCGAGCCGGTCGAGGTCATCACCGCCGGCCAGCGTTGCCGGAATTACCTGCTCTCGAAGTACCAGGGCGCCCATGCGGGAGAGAGCGGGACGGAGACTGTGGAGACCTACGACCAGATCTCCAACAAGGTGCGCATCACCGACCTGAACCGCACTAAGACCTTCGGGCAGATGATGCGGTACGGCAGGCTGCAGAGCCCGGACACCACGATGGTCAAGGTGAACATGGAGCAGCTGATGGGCCGCCTGCGCGGCGCCAGCATCCTGACCATCCGCAATCGCTGGGACATCGTCTTCGGCGTGCCGCTCTCGGACGCGCTGAAGGAAGCCAAGAAGGCCATGCCTGCGCTGAGGGAGTTCCACTGCCTGTTCTGCCGCAGCGCGATGCTGCCGGACCAGGTTCGCGACCACTTCGGCCAGACCAACCTGCCCGACCAGGGCGTCCAGTACAGCTACCGCATCTGACCGCCGCGCGGTGGCGGTCCGGCCGGACCGCGCCACTGGCCGGCCGGCCGCCCGGGCCGATCGCTGGCCCGGCGATCGCTCCGCGACCCGGGCCGGGTGGGTTCCCCTGGGGCGGTCCCTCCATGGCCGCGGGCAGACCGTGCGATCTACGCTTGCTCCAAGCCTATGGCGCCGTTACCTTATCAGCCAGCATGAATCAGCGCGCCCTCATTGCCGGCCTGACCACCGGGCTATCCGCCTGGGGCCCGGCGTCGCGCGCCCTCCTTCCGCTTCTCCTTCGACTTAGCCGCCCCTGGGCGTGACGTCCGGCCGCGTGCCGGAACCGCTCAGGGGAACCTGAGAACCCTGCGTTCACCCAGACGGCAAGCTTCGAAGGACCGCTACCCATGCCCATCCAACACCCCAGCTTCGGCACGCTGGACGACGACCGCATCATCATCTTCGACACGACGCTGCGCGACGGCGAGCAGTCCCCCGGCTTCTCCATGAACCTCGAAGAGAAGCTGCGCATGGCGGAGGCGCTGGCCGAGCTGGGCATTGATGTGATGGAGGCCGGCTTCCCGATCGCCTCCCCCGGCGACTTCGAGAGCGTGCGCGCCATCGCCGAACGCTTCGCCAAGGACGGCCCGGTGATCTGCGGCCTCGCCCGCACCTCGCCCGCGGACATCCTGCGCGCCGCCGAGGCGGTGAAGCCCGCCGCCCGGAAGCGCATCCACACCTTCGTCTCGACCTCGCCGCTGCACATGCGCGTCAAGCTGCGCATGGAGCCGGAGGAGGTGCTGGAGCTGGTGACGAGCAGCGTCAGCCTCGCCCGCCAGCACACCGACGACGTCGAGTGGTCCGCGGAGGACGGCAGCCGCACCGAGCCCGACTTCCTCTGCCGCTGCGTCGAGGCGGCGATCAAGGCCGGCGCCACCACCATCAACATCCCGGACACTGTCGGCTACGCCCTGCCCGAGGACATGGCGCGCATCTTTACCATGATCCGCGAGCGCGTGCCCGGCGCCGATCAGATCGTGCTGTCCGCGCACAACCACAACGATCTCGGCCTCGCGGTCGCCAACACGCTCGCCGCGATCCGCGCCGGTGTGCGCCAGGTGGAGAGCACCATCAACGGCATTGGCGAGCGCGCCGGCAACGCCTCGCTCGAGGAGGTGGTGATGGCGCTGCGCACGCGGCGCGACGCCATGCCCTACCGCAACAACATCCACACGCCGCATATCCTCAAGACCTCCAAGCTGCTCGCCACCATCACCGGCTTCGACGTGCAGCCCAACAAGGCGATCGTCGGCCGCAATGCCTTCGCGCACGAGAGCGGCATCCACCAGGACGGCGTGCTGAAGGACAAGTCCACCTACGAGATCATGACGCCGGAGAGCGTCGGCTGGTCCACCTCCTCGCTGGTGATGGGCAAGCACTCCGGCCGCGCGGCCTTCCGCGACAAGCTGAAGGCGCTCGGCTACGAGGGAATCGGGGACAACCAGCTCAACGACGCCTTCCGCCGGTTCAAGGACCTCGCCGACCGCAAGAAGGTCGTCTATGACGAAGACATCGTCGCCCTGGTGGATGACGAGGTGTTCCGCCAGCACGACCGCGTGCGGCTCGCCGCGCTGACGGTCGCGACCGGCCTTGGCACCCGCCCGACCGCGACCCTGGCGCTGGAGGTGGACGGGACGCGCGCCGAGGGCGTGGCGACCGGCGACGGCGCGGTGGACGCCACCTTCAACGCGATCCGTCAGGCTTTCCCGCACGAGGCGATCCTGAAGCTGTTCTCCGTGCAGAGCGTGACGGAGGGCACCGACGCCCAGGCGCGCGTGACCGTGCGCCTCGAGGAGAACGGCAAGATGGTGGACGGCCAGGGCGCCGACAGCGACACCATCGTCGCCGCCGCCCGTGCCTACGTCCACGCGCTGAACAAGCTGCTGGTCAAGCGGCTGCGGACGGAGCCGCCGGCCGCGCTGCGGGCGTAGCGGGCGCCGCCGCGAGGGGGGTGAAGTCCGGGGCGACCGGGCTTCACTTCATCCCGAGCACGTCCCTCATCCCATAGAGGCCCGGCGGCTTGCCGATCAGCCAGAGGGCCGCGCGCACCGCGCCCGTCGCATAGACGCGCCGGTCGAAGCTGCGGTGCGTGAGCGCGATGTGCTCGCTCGCCCCGGCGAAGATCAGCGTGTGCTCGCCCACCACCTGGCCGCCGCGCAACGCGGCGAAGCCGATCGTGCCGGTCCGGCGCGCACCGGTCTGGCCGTCGCGCCCGCTCTCGGTCCCCGCCTCCTCCAGCGTCGTCCCGCGCCCCCGCGCGACCGCGCGGCCGAGCGCGATCGCGGTGCCGGAGGGCGCGTCCACCTTCTGGCGGTGGTGCATCTCGACGATCTCGGCGTCGTACTGCTCGGCCGGCAGGGCGGCGGCCATGCGCTCGGCGATGGCGAGGAACAGGTTCACGCCCGGCGCGAAATTCGCCGCGTAGCAGATGGGCGCCTGTCGCGCCGCCTCGGCCACCGCCGCCTCTTCCGCCGGCGAGAGGCCGGAGGTGCCGAGCACGAGCGGCTTGCCCGTGCGCGCCGCCAGCGCGGCATGGGTGGCGGCGACGGAGGCATGGGTGAAGTCGATCACCACCTCGCTCGCGGCGAACAACGCTTCGGCATCGGGCAGGAGCGGCACCTCCGCCGGCGGGGCCTTCGCCGTGCCCGGGCGCAGCGTGCCGCCGGCGAGCGTCGCGCCGGCGGCGGTCACTTCCTCGGCCAGCAGTCTTCCCATGCGGCCGGCGATGCCGGCGATGCCGATGCGGGCGGACATGAAAAACGGGCCTCCACGCGTGCTGGTGCTGATCGATCGGTCGCGGCGCGACACTCCGCGCCGGCCCGCCTCGGGTCAAGCCGCGCCGATGCAGGCCCGCATTCGGCAGGACTCCGGTCAGGGAGTCTCGAAGGCCCGATCAACTTAGGGCGACATGCGAAAGGGGCGGGCCCTTCCGGACCCGCCCCCCCATCAGCCTGCTGACCGGACGGCGCCCGAAGGCGCCCTGGCGCCGCTCAGGCGGCGTCCCAGTAGGGCCGCGTGCCGTAGTAGTCGGACACGCGCTTGCCCCAATCGCGATCGTTCCAGTCGATGTTCTCGTTCGCCGCGTAGGTCGGTGCGCCCTCGAGTTGGCTGCGGTCGAGATCCACGACATAGCCGCCCATGCTGGTGTCGTAGGTCAGCATCGACCAAGGGAGCGGGTGGTAACGCTCGCCGATGCCGAGGAAGCCGCCGAAGCTCATCACCGCATAGGCGACCTTGCCCGAAACCTTGTCGATCATCACGTCGTACACGGTGCCGAGCCGGTCGCCGGCGCGGTTGTAGACCGCCGTGCCGTTGACCTTGTCGGCGGCGATCAGGCGGGCGGTTTCGTCGTGGGCTACGTCCCCGCTGGTATCGCGGGGGGCGCTGGCGGCGCTCGCACCGGCAGCCCCGGACCCGGTCCGGTCGCTCATGCGAACCTCCTTTTCGGGATCGAGGGAGAGGGGGGGGCGGGCGGCGGCACGGATGGGACCGCTTCCGCACCGCCGCCTGCCGAGACCGCCGCTGGGGGGATGCGGCGGGTGTCACGGAAACGCCGCATCCTTCGTCGGGTTCCGCCGCGGCCGATTCGCCCGATTCGCGGAGCGCCCTGGACGCCGGCCCGGCCTGTGTCCCGCCGCCGGCCGATGCGCGGTCCTGCCGCCCCTCTCCGGCCCGGCCGGCGTGCCGCCTCCGACGGCCGATGGTTTCATCGGACCGTTACGGTCCGGTCGTTGCCGCGTCGCTCGGGGCGCGGTAGAGCGGCCCCGGCCGGCCGGTGGCCAGCGGCTTCCGGCGGCTGGTCCCGCCCGCATCCCCGCTACTGTCGCGCCACGCCGGAACCCGTACCACCGAGATGGATGCCGCTGCCGCCACCGCCCGCGTCCCGCCCGAGGAGGCCCTCCGGCCGCGGCGCCTGCGCCGGCGCAGTCCGCTCCGCTTCACCCCCTGGCTGCCCGGCACCGTCTGGTCCGACGTGCTCGACGTACGCCCGCAGGGCGGACGGCTGCGCGCGGTGCGGCGCATTGCCCTCGCGCTGGCGTGGACCGCGGTCGCCATCCCCATCCAGGCCTTGCTCCTGCTGCTGCCCGGGCGCGGGCGGATCGCCTTCCCGCGGCTCTACTGGGCCGGGATGTGCCGCGCGATCGGCATGAAGGTGCGGGTGGTCGGCCAGCCCGCGGCCGGGGCGGGACCGGTATTGTTCCTGGCGAACCATTCCTCCTGGCTGGACATCCTGGTGCTCGGCAGCACGCTGGAGGCCTGCTTCGTGTCGAAGGCCGAGGTCGGGTCCTGGCCCTTGATCGGCATCGTCTCGCGCCTCGGCCGCACCGTCTTCGTCAGCCGTCGCCGCGGGCGGACGGGCGCGGAGGCGGAGCAGATGCGTGCCCGCCTGACCGCCGGCGACAACCTCATCCTCTTCCCGGAGGGCACGAGCAGCGACGGCACGCGCGTCCTGCCCTTCCGCTCCTCCTTCCTTGCCGTCGCCGACGCGGCGCGGTGGGTCCAGCCGATCTCGCTGGTCTATGACCGGCTGGGCGGTTTGCCGGCTTGCCGGCGGGACCGCCCGCTCTTCGCCTGGTACGGCGACATGGACATCGCGACGCACCTCTGGCGGCTCGCGCGGCGCAGTGGTGCGCGCGCGACCATTGTGCTGCACGAGCCGGTGGACCCGCGCGCCTTCCCCGACCGCAAGGCGCTGACCGCGGCGGTGGCGGAGGTGGTGGCGGAGGGCGCGGCCGCGCTGCGGCAGAACCGCCCCGTCGCGCCGTTGCGGCCGACCGCGCTGCCCGCCGGGCAGCCGACGCCGGCCGGGCTGGTCTCCGAGGCGGCGCAGTGACGTGAAGGGCGCGGCCTGGCCCCAGCAGGGGCGGCGTCATTCATCGCTTGACCCGAGCCGGCCGAATCCATGAGAATTCCTCTCATGGGACGCCGCCACGCTCCGCGCCGGATCGCTTGACCCGGGCCCGTGCGGAACGCATCTCACCTCCCATGGTGACCCGCCCCCTCGGAGGCGGTCAGGCGGAGCTTTCCCCGACATGACCGAACCCCTCGCCGGCGCCCCCGCGCGGATGCGGCGCTTGTTCATCCGCACCTGGGGCTGCCAGATGAACGTCTATGACAGCGCCCGCATGGCGGACGTGCTGGCCCCGCTCGGCTACGCGCCGGCGGAGGCGCCCGAGGGTGCCGACATGGTGATCCTCAACACCTGCCACATCCGCGAGAAGGCGGCCGAGAAGGTGTTCTCCGAGCTCGGCCGGCTGCGCGCGCTCAAGCAGCAGCGCGAGGCGGAGGGCGGGCGGATGGTGATCGCCGTCGCCGGCTGCGTCGCCCAGGCGGAGGGCGCGGAGATCACCGCTCGCGCGCCCTGGGTGGACATCGTGCTCGGCCCGCAGACCTACCACCGCCTGCCGGAGATGGTCGCGCGCGCCTCCCGCGCCGCGGGCGCCGTCATCGAGACCGACTTCCCGGTCGAGGACAAGTTCGACCACCTGCCGGAGCAGGCCGCGCCGCAGGGGGTGACCGCCTTCCTCACCGTGCAGGAGGGCTGCGACAAGTTCTGCTCCTTCTGCGTCGTCCCCTACACGCGCGGCGCCGAGTTCTCCCGCCCCGCCGCCGCGGTGATCGCGGAGGCGAAGCGGCTGGTCGCGCAGGGCGCGCGCGAGATCACGCTGCTCGGGCAGAACGTGAACGCCTACCACGGCGAGGCGCCGGACGGTGCCGGGGAATGGCGCCTCGGGCGGCTGCTGCGGGCGCTGGCGGAGGAGGTCCCGGGCCTCGCCCGGCTGCGCTATACCACCTCCCACCCGCGCGACATGGACGAGGAGCTGATCGCGGCGCACCGCGACCTGCCGCAGCTCATGCCCTTCCTGCACCTCCCCGTGCAGTCGGGCTCGGACCGGATTCTGCGCGCGATGAACCGCGGCCACAACGCTGCGGACTATCTCCGCCTGGTCGAGCGCCTGCGCGCGGCGCGGCCCGACCTCGCCCTCTCCTCCGACTTCATCGTCGGCCATCCGGGCGAGACCGAGGCCGACCACCGCGCGACCCTCGACCTCATCCGCGCCGTGGGCTTCGCCCAGGCCTTCTCCTTCAAGTACTCCCCGCGGCCTGGAACTCCGGCCGCAGCATCGCCAAATCAGGTGCCGGAGGCGGTCAGGGAGGCGCGGCTGGCCGAACTCCAGGCGCTGCTCCGGGAACAGCAGCAGGCCTTCAACCGTTCACGCGTCGGCATGGGCTTCGATGTCCTGTTCACGGGTCCCGGCCGCCATCCGGGTCAGATCGTCGGGCGCTCTCCCTGGCTGCAGCCTGTGCATGTCCGCGGACCGGCCACGCTGATCGGCCACATCGCGCCGGTCACGGTGCTCGCCGCCCATCCCAATTCCCTCTCGGCCGCGCTGCGGGACCAGCGTGAGGCGGCCGCGGAGGCCATCCCCCATCATCACCTCAACCCGGAGGAAGAGGAGCGCATCAGCGCTTGACCACCATTCCCGCCGCTGTCCCGCTGCGCAATCCTGCGGAGGCCCGGCTGTCGCCGCGCTCCGTCCCCGCTGCCTCCCTCGCGGCCGACTCCCAGCAGCAACGTTCCGTCACCCTCCAGTTCGACGACAACGCGCTGCTGCCGCTGCTCTACGGGGAGCACGACCGCCACCTCGCCCGCATCGAGCAGGCGCTCGGCGTCCGGCTCGCCTCCCGCGGCAACCGGCTGTCCATCGCCGGCAGCCCGGAGCGGACGGAGCTCGCGGAGGCGGCGCTGCTCGCGCTGTGGAAGCAGCTCGAGCGCGGCCAGCCGGTCGGCACGGCCGAGGTGGAGGCCGCGCTGCGCCTCGCTGAGGGCGGTGCCGAGCAGGGCGAGCCGCGCCTGCCGCTCGCCGACCTGCCGGCGATCCGCACGCGCAAGGGGGCGATCGCGCCGCGCAGCGCGGCCCAGGCCGCCTACATCGAGATGCTGGCGCGGCACGAGATGGTCTTCGGCATCGGCCCCGCGGGCACCGGCAAGACCTACCTCGCCGTCGCCCAGGGCGTGGCGCTGCTGCAGGCCGGGCGCGTGGACCGCATCGTGCTGAGCCGGCCCGCAGTGGAGGCCGGCGAGCGGCTCGGCTTCCTCCCGGGCGACATGAAGGAGAAGGTGGATCCCTACCTCCGCCCGCTCTACGACGCGCTGCACGACATGCTCCCGGCCGAGCAGGTCGCGCGCCGCATCGCCTCGGGCGAGATCGAGATCGCGCCGCTCGCCTTCATGCGCGGCCGCACGCTCTCGCACTGCTACGCCATCCTCGACGAGGCGCAGAACACCACGCCGGCGCAGATCAAGATGTTCCTCACCCGGATGGGCGAGGGCTCGCGCATGGTCGTGACCGGCGACCCGAGCCAGGTGGACCTGCCCTCCGGCCAGCCAAGCGGGCTGGCCGACGCCCTGCGCATCCTCGAAGGGGTGCATGGGATCGCCGTGGCGCGCTTCTCCGAGCGCGACGTGGTCCGGCACCCCCTGGTGGCGCGGATCGTGGCAGCTTATGACCGTGCGGAGGCGCGCCGAGGTCCGTCCTCGCCGGAGTTCGACCGGCGTCCGGGCGGCGGGGGCGGCGCGAAGAAGGAGAGGGATGGAACCGCGAAGTAGCCGTCCCGGCCGGAAGCCCGCGGAAACGCGGGCGGGGACGGCCGGGCTTCGGGTCGAGGCGCCGCCGGAGGAGGTGGACGTCTCCGTGATCCTCGCGGCGCCGGGCTGGCATGCCGCGGTGCCCCGCGTGGAGCGACTCGCCCGGCACGCCGCCGAGGCCGCGCTCCGCGAGGCCGGGCGGGGCGGGGCAGTCACCGTGCTCCTCGCCGACGACCGCGAGCTGAGGCGCCTGAACGGGCGCCACCGCGGCAAGACCAAGCCCACCAACGTGCTGAGCTTTCCCGGCGTGGCCCCGCCGCATCTCGGCGACCTCGCCCTCGCGCTCGGCGTGGTGCGCCGCGAGGCGCGGGCGAACCGCCGACCGATCCATGCGCACTTCGCGCATCTCGTCGTGCATGGCGCGCTGCACCTCGTCGGCCACGACCATCTGCGGGCGGGCGAGGCGCGGCGGATGGAGCGTGCGGAGGCGCGCATCATGCGCCGCCTCGGCCTGCCCAACCCCTGGCGGGGGGTGACGTGATGGGCGCGGACGGACGACACCCCGCCCCGCACGACGGCAGCGGCAATGCCACCAGCCCGGAGCGCGGGCTGTTCTGGCGCCTCCAGAGCTTCCTGAGGCGGCGCGAGGCCGAGAGCGTGCGTGACCGCGTCGAGGAGCTGATCGAGGGCAGCGGCGAGGACGGGAACGGCCGCGGCCGCACCGCGGCGGAGGAGCTCGACCCGCAGGAGCGGGCGCTGCTGCGCAACGTGCTCCGGCTGCGCGGCAAGACCGCCTACGACGTCATGGTGCCGCGCGCCGACATCATGGCGATGCCGGAGAACTTCACGCTCGAGCAGGCGATCCGCCTGATCCAGCGCGACGGCCACAGCCGCTATCCGGTGTACCGCGAGAACCTCGACGACATCGTCGGCATGGTCCACATCAAGGACGTCTTTGCCGCGATCGGGCGCGACCAGCAGGGCGAGTCCTTCAGCCTGAAGTCCATCCTGCGCCGTCCGCTCTTCGTGGTGCCCTCGGTGCCGGTGCTGGACCTTCTGCTGCAGATGCGGCAGGCGCGCATCCACATGGCGCTGGTGGTGGACGAGTATGGCGGCATCGACGGCCTCGTCACCATCGAGGACCTGGTCGAGACCATCGTCGGCGACATCAGCGACGAGCACGACGAGCCGACCCCGCCGCAGATCATCGAGCGCCCGGACGGCACGCTGGAGCTGGACGCCCGCACTCCGGTGGAGCTGTTCGAGACCCGCCTCGGCGCGGTGCTGACGCCGGAGGAGCGCGCGGCGGACATCGACACGGTGGGCGGGCTCGTCTTCACCCTCGCCGGCCGCGTGCCGGCCAGGGGCGAGCTGGTCTCGCACCCCTCCGGGCTGGAGTTCCAGGTGCTCGATTCGGATCCGCGGCGCATCCGTCGGCTGCGCGTGCGCCGCCCGGGGATGGGACCGCCCCCCGCGGGTGCGCCGTCGCAGTCTACGAACCTCCCGCCTCCCGAATCGGTGCAGCAGGCGGCGGAGTAGGCGTTCCTGGGGCGATCGCCGCTGGCGGCGCGCTGTGCAGCCCCGCCCCCGGCCGGCCTCACGCTCTGCCGGCGCGGCCCGCGGCGGGAGCCGCCGCCTGATCCGCGGCGCGGTTCGCCCAGGCGACGATGCGGCTGGCTGGCATCGCGCCCGATTGCCGCGCCACCTCCTGCCCGCCGGCGAAGAGGGCGAGGGTGGGGATGCTGCTGATCCCGAACTCGGCTGCCAGGGCGGGGGCCTCCTCCGTGGAGACCTTGGCGAGGCGCATGCGCGGCTCCAGCATCCGCGCCGCCGCCTCGAATTCCGGCGCCATGGCATGGCAGGGGCCGCACCAGGAGGCCCAGAAATCCACCAGCAGCGGTAGCCCGTCATGGCGGAGGTGCCGACGGAAGCCCGCTTCGGAGAGCGCCATCGGGCGTCCCTCGAACAGCGTCTGGTGGCAGTGGCCGCAGCGCGGCCCCTCGCCGAGCCGCGCCTCGGGCACCCGGTTCAGGCCGCCGCAGTGCGGGCAGACGAGCTGCACGGTTCCGTTCGCCATGGAAGCCTCTCCCCTCAGCGCATCGCGGCGGCCGCGCCGCCCTTCGCCTTCACCGGGATCTTCAGGTAGCGCACGCCGTTCTCCTCCGGCTCGGGGAAGCGCCCGGCGCGGATGTTGACCTGGATCGAGGGTAGCAGCAGCGCGGGCGGGGCGAGCTTCGCATCGCGCTCGGTGCGGAGGCGCACGAATTCCTCCTCCGTCACGTCGTCCTTCACGTGCGGGTTGTGCGCGCGCTGCTCGGCGACCGTGCTCTCCCAGGCATAGTGGTCGCGCCCTGGCGCCTTGTAGTCGTGGCACATCCAGAGCCGTGTCTCCGGCGGCAGGGACAGGAGGCGGCGGATCGAGCGGTAGAGCGCATGCGCGTCGCCGCCGGGGAAGTCGGCGCGCGCCGTGCCGTAGTCGTGCATGAACAGCGTGTCGCCGAC
>ERZ777003.3437-NODE-3437-length-15404-cov-7.128152_pt1 | contig 15404 bp, 12 predicted proteins | sample MGYA00374956_ERZ777003 | MGnify/ENA primary metagenome ERZ777003 (study PRJEB29302, sample SAMN06268252) | bioreactor metagenome | isolation source: Joint BioEnergy Institute, California, USA | place: USA:Joint BioEnergy Institute, California, USA | collected... | reverse complement strand
GCTTGGAGCGGAGAAACCTTCCTGCGCAATAGCGAGGGCATCCACATACCTGTTTGGCTTATCTTGATCACCCATCGCGATCTCGATGGATCGATCGCTTTTATCTCTGCCATCGCACGCGACCTAACACCAATCAAACAAACAGAAGAAGCCCTTCGCCAAAACATCGCCCAAGAAGAGCAGCTTCGCGCCCAACAAGCGACCCTTCGCGAGCTATCGACGCCGCTTATTCCGCTTACCGACAACTTGGTCGTTATGCCGATCGTGGGCACGATCGATAGCGCTCGCGCCCAACAAATTATGGAAGTGCTGCTCGAAGGTATCAGTACTTACGGCTCAGAGATCGCAATTCTCGATATTACTGGCGTGAGAGTCATCGACACCCAAGTCGCCGATGGCCTTATTCGCGCCGCTCAAGCAGCCCGCTTGTTAGGCTCTGAAGTCATTTTGACAGGTATCAGCCCTGAAGTAGCACAAACCCTTGTACACCTCGCGATCGATCTATCGGGTATCGTAACCTACCGCGATCTGCGCGACTGTTTTTCGCACCTCTTCTCTTAGGGGCCTAACTCTGGCCTAAACAAACAGGCAACAACGAAATGAAAGCTCCTCTGTTAGCCAACAGAGGAGCTTTCATTTCAACGCATAATGCTGGCGGAAAACACGTTTACCTACAAAAAAGGCCTAACCGCGTCCGCCTACGGCTACCAACATCCCGCCCGCCCATTCAGCTGGATAACACGCGCCTAACAGTTCTCTGCCCAATCACATATTCCAATATTGTTAAAAAATACATAAATTCATACTATATAGCCTCAAAATCTTATTATTCGCTCTAAAAACCTGCATACAAAAACTTTTAATATATTTGAATCACAAATCAATCAAGATTACTTTACAAACAATCTGGGTGATTCTGCTTCATATAGCTTTCGAAATCTTAAAAAAATAAATCCTTTTTTAGCTTCTTTTCTTTCGTACAGAATATTGACAATTCAAATAATTATTTGTACTATAAGTTTTAATCAATTTAACACTCAAAAAGCACATCTTAACTGTGAGGGAGGGTCTCGTGGAGACAGGGCTCGACGCTAAAAACAACGCTTCCAGCGAAATAGCAGCACTTCGTCAACAATTGGAACAATTACAACGCGAACTCGCAATATCTCAACAAGAACGGGCCCAAGCGCTTGAATATCAAAACCGACTAACACATGGTCTTGCTCTCGGAAACATTGGCTATTGGGAGTGTGATTTAAGCAGGCAAGAATTTATATTTAACGATGCGACCTACGAGCAGGTCTATAAAACAACTGCAGAAAAGCTAGGCGGCTACCGCATATCGATCAGAGACTATTCGGAAACCTTTGTGCACCCTGCTGACCGCGAATGGGTAGCTCTCTATTTTCAGAAAGCGATAGCTACTTCAGAACCGCTTTATCGCGTTGAACACCGTGTCACCTTCGGAGATAAAAGCGAAGGCTTCCTGTTAGTTACTTTTCAGATTATTCGCAATCAAAACAATGAAGCAGTAAAGGTATTTGGTATCTGCCAAGACATTACATATGTAAAGAAACGCGAACACGAACTTCGGCGCTTCGCTGATGTCTTTGAGCAGACAACCGATCTGGTCAGCATCACTGATACCCAAGGACGGCCTACCTACATCAATCCGGCCGGACGTAAATTGTTAGGCCTCGAAGAAGAAACCCAGCAGATCGAAACAATCGCCCCGTTTTGTGGTGATGAAAATAGTTCGTTTACAAAACTTGTCGCTAAAGCAAGCAGTGAAGGTAGTTGGAGAGGCGAGACAGTCATACGGCGTAGCAGCGGCGAAACGATCCCTGTTTGGTTAGACCTACTTGCGCACCACGATCTCGACGGCTCGATTGCGTTTATCTCGGTTGTCGGCCGCGACCTCACGCTGCTCAAACGAGCAGAAGATACCCTGCGCCAAAACATCGCTCAAGAAGAGCAACTACGCGCCCAGCAAGCAATGTTACGCGAGCTATCGACACCGCTCATTCCGCTCACCGATAACCTGGTTGTTATGCCAATCATTGGCACAATCGATAGCACACGCGCCCAACAGATCATTGAAGTTTTGCTTGAAGGCATCAACACCTACGGCGCAGAAACCGCAATTCTCGATATTACTGGCGTGAGAGTCATCGATACACAGGTCGCTGATGCACTTATACGAGCAGCTCAAGCAGCTCGCTTATTAGGCTCCCAAGTTATTTTATCGGGCATTAGCCCCGAGATTGCACAAACCCTCGTACATCTCTCGATTAACTTAGAGGGCATTATCACCCATCGCGATTTGCGCGATAGTCTCAGAGTGCTGTTTAAATAAACGTAGCGTATTCGTTGAGAAGAGTAATACTGATTTCATCAGATCACTTACTTCATATAATACAAAAGCATTACAGCAGAATATTAAGGCTATGACTCATGTTGGAGAGTCATAGCCTTTTCAATACAGAATTTTTTAGGGCTTTTCTGCTACCACAACGCTCCAGTTACCGTACGTTTGCTGAATCTTGATATTAACGAAGCCCGCTTCGCTAAGGAACTCGCTATACTCCTTACTAGAATATTGGCGTCCTTCTGACCACAACATCATAGTAATGTTGAAGGATGCGATCGTCCTCGGGCCAGTCTTGAGATCATTGAGAATCTTCTCGTGTAAAATGATTTTACCGCCAGACGGAAGCGCTTCAAAGCTCTTCTTGGCTAGGAAGCGGCACTTATCCTCTTTCCAGTCATGGAAGATCTGCGAATAGAAGTGAACATCGGCTTCTGGATAGGGATCATTCCACATATCGCCGACATGAATGTCGATTCGATCCACTAGGCCTTCGGCCTCGACAAACTCGCGCGCCACCGAAGCGACGGCAGGCAGCTCATAGATCATCGACTTCAGGTGCGAATAATACTTTACAGCACCCATCGCGTGAGCACCCGAACCACCACCGATATCCAACATCAGCTTATGTTTCGACAGATCGACCACGCTCGGCCATACACGGGCAGGGCCGACGCTATTGGAGTGCATAGCACGTGTGAAGTGCTTCGCCATCTCCTCCTGCTCCTCGTGCGAAGAGAAGACCTCATCTACACCGCCATAAATCTGGGGCGAGTTGGTCATAATCATCTTCTTCACACCTTGGAAGGTAGAGATATCGGGGTTTTTGGTCCACAATTCAAAAGTGAAACCGAAGTAGTCAGGGCTATCTTCCAATAAGTAAGTTCGCGATAGGTGGGTCAGACTGTAGTAGGGTGGATCGACTTCGATCAAACCGCGCGAAGCACACACCGTTAAAAGCCCCTCTGCCGCACGCGTTGCTAGCCCTAACTTTTCACTAATCTCTTGTAACGTTAGAGGTTTTTCGGCAAGAAGAGGAAACAGCTTTAGATCGAAAGCAACCAAGATAGCCCAATTCCCATCAATACTGTAAACAATTTCCTCCAACGGACGTGTGCCTTCGTCCAATTCGCGCACAGTTGCAGATTGGTTACTCATTGTTAGGCCCTTCTTACAAACAGTAGTACGGTGGAATGCATTATATATAAATTTAAAATAATATCAAGTCAAATTAATTAAATGCATAATACGAGAAACCAACATAAGCAGCTTCTCATCTAGGAAAGGCTATACCAAGCCAAAAAAAGGCACTAGCAGGCCGTGTCGTGGGAATAACAGCGAACAGGAGAGGTCTATCATCTAAGCCAATAGGCGCATCCACAAAGCCAAGAAGGCAATAAATAAGGAGGGCATTCTGTTAACATTTACAGCACATCGTTCACCAAGCAGAGATGACGTTTCTCTTAACAGAAACGATGCAAAAAGCAGGCACGACGAGAGCTAGATCACCCAGAAAGCTCTGCTTTCGTGCAAACAAGCTATACCGAATAGGCTTTAAAGACATGTAGGCTTACCACGCGGAAAGGCGAAAACGGGAAAGAGTGAGATTTCGCGCTGTCGTGCGAAATCTCAAATAACATACAAGAGGTGTTCCACTCTGCCGAAGCCCAAAACAGAGAGTGATCAAGCAGATTTGATATTAGGCTAAGCGGCGCAGCAAATAGATATGCGGATGAGCGCCAAAGAGGCTGATCTGATGGGCTGCAACGAGGCGCAAACAGGGCGTCGTCTGCAAGGCCTGCATAAAGGCCGATCCACCGTCGGTTAAGAGCGCGGCCCGACCGTTAGGCCGCAAAATACGAGCCAATTCCTGCAAGATAGCACTGTAGTTTGCGCTTAGATCGCCCTCAACTGCAACTTGGCGCCCAAACGGCAGGTTGCTCAACACGACGTCGACGCTGGCGTTAGGCAGCGGCAGGCAGGTTGCATCGGCACGAAAGAGCAAGGGTGCGAAGGCACTTTCACGCGCGTTGGTCTGGGCCGCTTTGAGCGCCTCGGGGTTGATGTCGCTCGCAAGCACAGCTCGCGGATGCACACAACGCCCTGCCTCGATAGCGATCGTCGCTACGCCACAACAGGGGTCTAACACGAGCTCGTGCGGCTGGAGCTCGGCCAGAAAGGCCATGGCATAAGCGACCGAGGCTTTCAATGAGCCTGGGCGACTAAGCACCTTGTAACGTCGACGATGGAGCGGGTGCGCAGCGAGGCGCAAGCCGACCAAGCCCTCTTCGCCCTCTAGGATGACGCGCAGATCGAGATCGTGCTCAGCGTGATTCTCTGGAGTATTTTCGATATAGTGCCAAGCATAGCTGGCGGCGACGGCCTGCGATACAGCGTGTGCGATCTCGTAACGCGAATAGTTGCGTGCGCCCACAAAGCTGGCTGTGATCGAATAGCTCGGAGGATCGCCAAATGAGCGCACCGAACGACAGACGGCCAGCGCCGGGTCTAAATTGTATTGAGCGACTTGATCGCGCAGATCGGACAGAGCAGCGCGCGTTGATCCGATCGCCTGTAGCTCGCCAATAAACACAAAGACATCATCGACCGAGCGCAAACGCAGCAGATCTTCGGCAGACCCAGGATAAGCGATGTGAACGCAGCGATGCGCAAAGCCTAACAAGCGCACCCCCGGCAATACGCGGGCGCACTCATGCCAAGCGACCTGCTCTAGGCCAGCAGTAACGGTTACAAAGTAGCGGGTAACACTCATTGGAGGGTGGTCTGATCGCGGTGTAATGGCGCTTCGACCGGCATTATCAAACCGGTCAACACACCTGCGAAATAGCCTAACGCATTCGAAGGCGAACCTTCTTTCAGGCGAATATAGATCGTATAGAGGAGATTGTAGGCTTCGCTACAGATGTAGCCTAAACGCCACAGACCGCGTCGATATTTGCGGAAGAAGAGTTGGCGACTACGCGCCATATAGAAGTCGCGCAGGCCGCGCACGGAGCGCACACTAGCCGAAACGGCGTGGCGCACCGCCACATGCGGCAGATAGGCGGCCAAAAAACCGTGTTCCTTCGCTCGCAAACAAAGGTCGATATCTTCATAATAGAAAAAGAAACGCTCATCGAAGAGACCAACCCGTTCGAGCATACGGCGCGACAAAAACATAGCAGAACCAAAAGCCGACTCGATCACGACTGGCTCGCGACTTGTGCTAGGCTGATCGAGCACATCCCAACCGATCAATTCGAGGTCGAAGGCGCGCACTCGGCAGCCTAAACCTGCCAAATACTCTTCTCGCCCTTTCCAAAGCGTTTTTGGCGACAAAATGCCGATCTGGGGGTTGGCCTCTGCCGCTGCTGCCAACTCTTGCAGCAGCTCTGGGGGCACTAACACATCGCTATTGAGCAACAAGACGTAATCGCTGCCCTGTTCAAGCGCTCGTCGCATAGCTGGATTCATTCCGGCTGCGAACCCGAGATTCTGCTGATAACTATAGGTCTGAACCCAAGGATAGGCCTCTTGAAGCCGTTCAAGCGAACCATCTTGAGAGCCATTATCGATGACATAAACCTGATAATTGGCATAATTCGATTCGGCCAGCGAGTCGAGGCACTGCGTCGTCAAATTGTAGGTGCGCCAATGCAAAATAATAACGGTAATCTTTGGTTCAGACATACCAGCTCTTCAGGAGACGAACACCTCGCTAATATGGTCGCGCTTCGCATCATCACGCCCATAGAGATGTTCAATCCATACTTGACAAGGGCTTCTCCGTTCGGTATGGTAACAAACAACAGCAGAGCGTGCAAATAGTCGCGAAAAACGCATGATTCAAGATTGTTCGACAGTTCAACAGCAGCAGTTCCAGCCAGCCAGAGGGTCTGGATAGCTGCGTTTGCCTTATTAAACGCCTACTAGGCCCGAGTGGTCTGGTAGGCGTTTTTTCATGCCCGCCTTACTGCGCTCCATATAGTAGCAAATCCGTTTACAAGTTTGCGCTCTTGTAACGCAAAAAGAATGGAAAAGAGTCAAGTTCCACTCTGCCGAAGGCCAAATAAAACTCATCAACCAGATTTTGCATAACAACATCGGCTCTAGACCAAAATAGCAATAGCGACGTGTCATCAAGGAGGAACCGTGGAGCTTCCGATTTTCGTCAAAGGTCTCTTAATCGGTCTGTCGATCGCCGCCCCTGTCGGCCCAATCGGTATCTTATGCATCAGGCGCACACTCAGTGAAGGACGCTTAGTCGGCTTGGCGACGGGCATGGGTGCAGCCAGCGCCGACGCCATCTATGGTCTCATCGCGGGTTTTGGTCTTACACTCATCACCAGCATGCTCGTCGGCCAAAGTCAGCTCATTCGCTGCATCGGCGGTCTGTTCCTCTGTTACCTTGGCATACAAACCCTGTCAAGCCGACCAGCCGAGCGCGAAGCGCAAGTAACAGGCGAAAAGCTGCTTGGCGCATACAGCTCTAGCTTGTTTCTTACGCTAACCAACCCTATGACAATCCTCTCATTTATTGGAATCTTCGCAGGTTTGGGCATCGCATCGCAAACAGATCTAGCGAGCAGCTTAGTATTGGTGCTCGGGGTCTTCCTCGGTTCGGCAGGTTGGTGGATCGGCATCACGCATCTGATCGCGACCATCCGCCATCGTCTCGCAGCACAGCACTTGCGCTGGATCAATATCGCTTCCGGGCTAATCATCCTCACGTTTGGTGTCGGAGCGCTGCTAAGTTTGTTAGGCTGACGATGAACACAAAGCAAAAGCTACGACATTCCGAGCGCCTCATTTTGGGCGCCCCCTTTCCACAGGCAGCGAGCAGCCTCATTTGATGGGTGGGATGTTGGTAGCCGTAGGCGGACGCGCTAAGGATCGAATGGAGGCAAAAGACCTTACCGCCAAAGCGCTAAACTAATCAAGCGGATTCGGCATTATAGAGAAAGCGGTCGAGATAGCTTGAGATCCCGACCGCTTCTTTATCGTCGGCTAAGCGCATTCAGACGGAATCTAAATGAAAAGACATTCTTTACTAAGCTCGTCAGATCAGCATAGGCACAACAGAATCGCTAAAAAACGCTTTCCAAAACCAATCTACGCTCTCTAGCATGTACAAGCACTTGTTCTATACGAGCGATAATCAGCCTAACTTTTCGTATTTGTTATCTCTATCTGTTGCGATTGTCATCTTTTCTTTGCTTAAAACACCTATACTTTTGATATCAGCCAAAAAGTGTATTTCTATACTTGTAGCCAAAGGAGGACTAAGTGCTTTAGAGGGATACCGTCTAGCGGCCGGACCAAGTAGGGCAGCATTGGAAACAAGCGCTTGTTATGGTTATGGAATGTCGTGTATTCCGACCTAGAAAGAGAGCTATGTTGGGTCGTATTTTCTCAGCTCGCAAAGGAACGCTCCAGCTCATCATACTTGCTAGTTTCGCTATCTTCTGGACAGCCGTCCCCGCAAAAGCACAACTCGAAACTCCAGGACTCATTATTTCCGAATTTTTAGCTAATCCTGCTGGAACTGACTCGCCATTTGAATATATCGAGCTTGTCGCAACAGAATCGATCGATTTCAGTGTTACTCCCTTCAGTGTTGTCGTAAGCGATGGTGCTACCAACGCCGATGGTTGGATCGCCGGTGGCACAATGACCTACGGCTTCAGCATCACCTCGGGCACAGTCGAGCCGGGTGAGGTCGTCTATGTCGGCGGCTCTTCGATGACACCAACCGGCAAGAAGCTGCGTGTCATCGATACCGGTGTCACGCCAGGCGACCGTTTCGGCGATCCGCGTGCGAACGGCGTGGTCGGTAACGGTGGAGCGACCGCCGACGGCATCGCTGTCTTTGCCGCTCATATCGACACCTTAACCAGCAGCACCGTGCCAGTCGATGCGCTCTTTTACGGCACCAGCACCGGAAACGCCGTGGTAGCCAACGGTGCAGCGGGCTTTGAGCTGCCCTACAACGATCACTACCAAGGTGGTAAACTGCTGCCAAATAGCTTTTTAGGCCCCGACCCGGGCAGCGGCCAAGTGGTAGTCGCCAGCGGCGTCTACGATATCAAGAAGGCAACCTTTACAACACCGCGCACCTGGAGCATTGGGCCAGCAACCGACAACGTGAGCGGCGTCGAAGTGATTATTCCGGTGAATGAGCCGATCACGCTCACCTGTCCAGCGGCGCTGTTTAGCGAGCCGGGCATAGGCGCTTCGATCGATATCACTGCGGTCGATCCTGACGGCATCGTCAGCGCTCCTCAAATGATCAGCGCTCCGATAACTGGCATTAGCCTAACCAACGCCAGCGGGGCGACCGAAGTAGGTGGAACCGCTCGCGCTACGCTCAACCTTGGAACAAACACACCTGAAGGCACCCATACCGTTACCATCAAGGTACAGAACAACGACGATCCGCCCTTAGAAGCGACCTGCGATATAACGGTTGGTTTCGTAGAAAATACCACACAGGTCTATCTGCCAATCATTCGCAAAGAGAAATAATAAGCTCTAGCGCTTAACCCAGCTCGTTTCAATCAACCGTCTGAGATTCCAAGATGAAATCTCAGACGGTTTTTTAGTGAGAAGTGATGTATGCTGTGTTGTATAGCATAGACACATACGAATCTCGCGAGCACATCGCTTTGGGCGATGAGGGCACAAGCCTGCATCCAAGCTTAACCGCGTCCGCCTACGGCTACCAACATCCTACCCAACAAACGAGGCTGCTCGCTGCCTGTGGAAAGGGGGCGCCCGAAACAAACGATTGTGACATTCTCTGTCACAATTCTCCTATAGACTAGATCCAACAACGTCCTACAAGTGTGGAGATATCTTCATGACAGCGATCTGGACACGCGAAACAGTTTTGGCCCTTGCTCCTGACAGTAGTTCAGCCAAAGCGGGCACGGGCCTCGCCACACTGCGCAAATGGCTTACTCTCGGCCAGAATGAAGAGGCACTGTGGGGCGAATGTCAAGGGAGCGGTAGCACACCCTACCAAACCCAAATCGACCTCTCCGAGCCAGCCTTTCGCTGCTCGTGCCCGAGCCGCAAATTCCCCTGCAAACATGCGATCGGATTGCTGCTGCTCTATGCCGAGCAAGCCGCCAGCTTCCAACAGAAACAGCCGCCCGAATGGGTCGCGAAGTGGTTAGAAAGCCGAGCGCAACGCTCCGAGCGTAAGGCACAGAAAGCGCAAGCCTCAGAACCAAAAGATCTTGAGGCACAAGCCAAACGCAACGCCCAACGCCAAAAACGGGTAGAGGCTGGCCTCAAAGAGCTTGAAACCTGGCTTCACGACCTTGTACGCAACGGCATCAGCTCGGTTCAGGCCGAAGGCTACGCCTTTTGGGATAAACCCGCCGCTCGCTTGATCGACGCCCAAGCTGGTGCGCTAGCCCGCCGTCTGCGCGAAATGCCAGCCCGCATCTTTGGCAAAGAGCAGTGGGCCGACGATCTGCTCGAAGAGCTGAGCAAGATCCATTTGATCATCGAAGGTTTTAAGCGGATCGATGCGCTTCCCGAGCCGCTACAACACGATCTACGCGTTGCGATCGGCTGGCCCCAACGCGAGGAAGATCTGGCCGCCGCCGAGCCAGTGAGCGGTATATGGACGGTTGTCGGACAAACAGAAGAGCAAGCGGAACCGATGAAGAGTCGACGTACTTGGCTCTATGAGCAGGCAAGCCAGCGTTACGCGCTGCTGCTCGAATTCGTCCCGCGCTTCCAGGCCTTCGATCTGGCTCTGGTGCCAGCGGCTACGTTTGAAGCGACCCTGCGCTACTTCCCGAGCAACTATCCTCTGCGAGCCGCGCTACAAAACAAGAAAGAGCTAAGCACTTCGCCAGCCCCTAGCGGCTATCAATCGATCGACGAGCTGCTCGATAGCTACAGCCGCGCTCTAAGCCAAAAACCGTGGCTCAACGAATTCCCCATGCTGCTCGATCGCGCCTGCATTAGCATGCTACCGAACGACAATAAACGTTTTGTACTTCGCGATCAGCACGACCAAGGATTGCCGATCGCACCCGATTTCGAGCGATATCTCGAATATCTGGCCTACATTGGCGGCCAACCGGCCACAATCTTTGGCGAATGGGACGGTTATGTTTTCAGACCCCTCAGTATGTGGGGCGAAGCTGGCTATAGCTTCTTCGGAGTGGAGGTGTAGCGTGAACTGGGATGATCTGATTGCAAGCGCCCTGATCGGCAGCGCCCGCCGTCCGCTCAAGCTCGCGCCCGATGCGAGCGCACTAGGAGCGCTGAGCAGCAAACTCACAGAACTGTCGCCAGAAGCTCAACTGCTGAGCGCGGCCGCGCTCAGCAGTCTCTACCGCAAGGCGGGCCGCACAGCGCTTAGCTTAGGCCCCAGCGAGCTGCAAGCAGCTCCACCTAATAGCTCAGCCGAATGTTCGTTTTTTCTGAGCCAGATCTTTGTGCAGATCTGTGAACGAAGCGAGTACGCCAGCTTGATCCCCGAGTTTTGCGCTGGCCTCAAACAGCGCAACTTGGTGCTGCACCGCTCGATATTGGTGCGCGCCCTCAAAGCCATCCGCCTTCATAACGGCGAAAAACGCCAAGCCTTGATCGAGGTCTTGGGCGAGCGCGGCACTTGGCTGATGCAGTATGCCGAGCACATGAACAAATTCCAGCCTCTAGAAGAGATCGATCTCGACAACGAGGCGCTCGTTCAGAACTATTGGGAAACTAGCACGCACAACCAGCGCTTAACGCTCTTGGCACGCCTACGAGAACACGACCCCGCCCGTGCGCGCGAGCTGTTGCGCAGCAATTGGCAACAAGAGACAGCCCAAAACCGAGCTGAGTTACTTTCTAAGCTTCAGATCGGGCTGAGCATGAATGACGAGCCGCTGCTCGAAGAGACGCTCGAGAATCGCAGCCAAACGGTGCGCCTGCAAGCCGCTGATCTGCTCGCCCGCCTGCCAGCATCGCGCTTGAGCCAGCGCATGCGAGTACAAGCCGAACACTACATCAAGCTCAAAGCGCAGCCAAGAAAGGGCTTAAAGAGCAAAATCGCTAAGCTCTTTGGAGAACAAGAAGTAGTGCCCGCCTTCCAGATCGAATTGCCTCCTGAACATGATGGAGAGCTGTGGCGCGATGGCATCGATGGCAAGCAACATGTCTCTGACCTAGGCATACGGGCAGGGATCTTGATGCAATTGATCGCCGCCACGCCGCTCGACTACTGGGCAGAGAGCGGTTTCGATCAAAGCAGCTTGATCACAGCGGCCCAACACGACGAATGGGCAAAAGCAATCATCGCTGGGTGGGTGCTAGCTACCCTACGCCAACAGAATCTCGATTGGGCGATAGCACTTAGCAAACAGCCCCTTGCTGTGTTGCAACATGCATCGCACGGATCGTTGGAGCAACTACTTGACATGCTGCCTAGAGAGCGGCAAGAGGCGCTCGCTACCACAATTTTTCTCCAAGTGAAAGAAGATAAAAAGCTGCGCAACGTCTTGTTGCACATTATGAGCGCAATGAAACGCCCTTGGAGCGCAGCCCTCAGCGATGGAGTATTCGAGCATCTGCATGAGGTGATCACAAACAACGAACACAACAACACACTCTTCAACCCTCATAATCTCGATTGGCTGGCGGCGGTCGATATGGAACGGGCGCACTACTGGCTCCCTCAGTTGCTTGAGCTGGCCAAACAGAAGCAAGCGTTCATGCTGAATGTGATCGAAAAGTACGTCAGATTCTACGAGTTTCGCAATCGTATGCTAAAGGAGTTATCGCGATGAGCAATCCAACCGAAACAGTCCTACGCCAACATGCAGAGCAGCAGTACGCAGAAGAGCTAGCGGAACTCGCAAAAGTCGATACACGCCCGCGTCCACCTCAGTGGAAGCTTTCGCCTTGGGCCGTCGCCACCTATTTGATGGGCGGTAAGCTGGAGAACGGCTTTGAGGTGACGCCTAAATATATCGGCAATCGCCGCCTGATCGAGATCGCGATCGCCACGCTCACCACCGATCGCGCCTTGCTGCTTATGGGCGTGCCGGGAACCGCCAAATCGTGGGTTTCAGAACACCTCGCCGCGGCGATCTCGGGCGATTCGACTCTGCTGATTCAGGGCACAGCGGGCACCAGCGAAGAATCGATACGTTATGGCTGGAACTACGCCCGTCTGCTGGCCGAGGGCCCATCGCGCCAAGCCTTGGTTGAAAGCCCGCTGATGCGCGCCATGGCCCAAGGCAAGCTGGCCCGCATCGAAGAGCTGACCCGTATCCCCGCCGATGTGCAAGATACCCTCATCACCATCCTTTCGGAGAAAACTCTGCCCATCCCCGAGCTAAACGACGAAGTGCAGGCCAAACGTGGCTTCAATGTGATCGCCACCGCCAACAACCGCGACCGGGGCGTAAACGAGCTATCTAGCGCGCTCAAGCGCCGCTTCAACACCGTAGTTTTGCCCGTTCCCGAGACCGCCAACGAAGAGGTCGAGATCGTACAACAGCGCGTCAGCAGCTTAGGTCGTGCCCTCGAGCTGCCAGCCGAGCCACCAGCGATCGAAGAGATCCGGCGTGTGGTTACGATCTTCCGCGAGTTGCGCAACGGCGTCACCAGCGACGGCAAGACCAAGCTCAAGTCGCCCAGCGGCACCATGAGCACCGCCGAAGCGATCTCGGTGGTAAACAACGGCTTAGCCTTGGCGGGCCACTTCGGCGATGGCCGCCTCACCGCCTCGGATCTGGCAGCCGGTCTTGTGGGCGCGGTGGTCAAAGATCCGGTGCAAGATCGCGTGGTGTGGCTGGAATACCTCGAAACGGTCGTGAAAGAGCGCGACGGCTGGAAGGATCTCTATCGCGCATGCCGCGACGTGACCAATTAAGGCAGAGCGATGAACGAACGCATTCATCTCTTCGGCATTCGTCACCACGGCCCCGGCTCGGCTCGCTCGCTGCTGCAAGCGCTCAACGAACTAAGCCCCGACATCGTTTTGATCGAAGGGCCGCCCGATGCCACCGATCTGATTCCGCTGGCAGCGCACCCTGATATGCAACCGCCAGTTGCGCTCTTGGTCTATACGCCCGACGATCCTTCACAAGCGGTCTATTACCCATTCGCGCGCTTCTCGCCCGAATGGCAGGCCCTGCGTTTCGCCCTGAGCAAGCAAATTCCGGCCCGGTTTATCGACCTGCCAATGACACATCAGTTGGCGCTGGAGCGCGAAGAGCGCAACAAACAGGCTACAGAAGAGGCTGAACAAGCGCCAGAGCGACAAAGCGACGGGCCATTCGAGCATGAGGAAGAGTCTAAAGCGGAACTGACGCCAGAAGAGATCTGGCAAGAGCGCCTGCGACGCGATCCGCTCAGCCAACTGGCCCAAGCGGCGGGCTTTGAAGATAGCGAGCGCTGGTGGAACTTTATGATCGAGCAGCGCGGCAACAGCCAAGGTCTATTCGAGGCGATCCGCGAAGCTATGATCGCGCTACGCCAAGAGGGCCAACGCAGCTACGAAAGCCCCGAGCGCGAACTCTACGAAGCGAGGCGCGAAGCGTGGATGCGTCAAGCGCTACGAGCCGCCCTAAACGAAGGCTTCGAGCGCATCGCCGTGGTCTGTGGCGCTTGGCATGTGCCCGCCTTGGCCGAGCTTCCGCCAGCCAAAGAGGATCAAGCCTTGCTGAAAGGTTTACCCAAGCTCAAAGTGCAGGCGACGTGGATCCCCTGGACCTTCGAGCGGCTCAGCATGGCGAGCGGCTATGGCGCTGGGGTCGAGTCGCCGGGCTGGTACGACCACCTTTGGGAGCATAACGAACGCAGCAGCATCGTACCCGCATGGATGACGCGCGTGGCACGTCTGTTGCGCGACGAAGGGCTGGATGCATCCTCCGCCAGCGTGATCGAAGCGGTGCGTTTGGCCGATGCGCTGGCCGCTATGCGCGACCGACCGCTGCCCGGCCTGCAAGAACTGAACGAAGCCAGCGAAGCGCTCTTCTGCTTTGGCGACAGCTTGCCACTGCAATTGATCAGCCATAAGCTGATTATCGGCGAGGTTTTGGGGCAGGTACCAGACGAAACACCTATGGTGCCGCTCCAACAAGATCTGACTCGCGAACAGAAACGCCTGCGTCTGCCAGCCGAAGCGACCGCTCGCCCCTACGATCTCGACCTGCGCAAAGCCACCGATCTCGGGCGCAGCCAGCTCTTGCACCGTCTGAACCTGTTGGGCATTCCCTGGGGCACGCTGATCACGACCCGCAGCAGCACCGGAACCTTCCGCGAGGAGTGGCGGCTCGAATGGCAGCCCGAGATGATGGTAGCCCTGATCAGCGCCGGAGTATGGGGCAATACTATTCAAAGTGCTGCCAGCGCTGCTGCCCGTAAACGGGCCGAGGAAGCCGACGAGCTGGCAGAACTGACCAAACTTGTCGACGTGGTCTTGCTGGCTGATCTGCCCGACTCGATCGAGTTTATTGTCCAACGGATCGAGACGGTTGCCGCGCTCTCTAGCGATGTACTACACCTGATGGCTGCCCTGCCGCCGCTCGCCAACGTGCTGCGTTACGGCAATGTCCGCCAAACTGATACCAGCATGCTCGCTCAAGTAGTCGACGGCTTGGTGGCGCGCATCTGCATCGGCCTGCCGCCCGCCTGTGGCTCGCTCAACGATGATGCCGCCGAAACGGTATTCAAGCATATGATCGCGGTGAACAATGCGATCGCGCTGCTCCAGAACGACGACTATACCCGCAATTGGCAAGCCACGCTCACTCTGCTCAGCCAACGCGACAACCTACACGGTCTGATCGCCGGGCGTGCCTACCGCCTGCTGCTCGATCGCAACCAGCTCTCGCGCGAAGAGACCGCCGCACGCATGTCGTATGCGCTCTCGAACGCGAGCGATCCGAGCTACGCCGCCACTTGGATTGAAGGTTTGCTGCGCGAGGGTGCGGTCACCCTGCTCTACGACGACTTACTCTGGCAGGTACTCGACGAATGGGTCTGCAGCTTGAACGACGACAGCTTCATTGCAGTGTTG
>ERZ777003.3436-NODE-3436-length-15406-cov-6.738258_pt1 | contig 15406 bp, 10 predicted proteins | sample MGYA00374956_ERZ777003 | MGnify/ENA primary metagenome ERZ777003 (study PRJEB29302, sample SAMN06268252) | bioreactor metagenome | isolation source: Joint BioEnergy Institute, California, USA | place: USA:Joint BioEnergy Institute, California, USA | collected... | reverse complement strand
ACCGTGCCTGTCCAGGGTGATGTGTAGCCCTACGCGGTCGGCGGTGATCGCGGTGATGGCGACGTCGGAGAGCGCCTCGGTGGTTTCCGTTGGGGGGCTGGCTGGGCGGGCGAGGAACAGGTAACGCTCCGCGTTCTGGCGTACGGCAGTGACTTCGAGAACTAGATCGCGGGTCCTCACGCCGTTCATGTCGCGCAGCAACGCGCGTGTTTCGAGGATGGTCGTGTGCGACCGGGTGGGTTGCGTCAGCAGCGCTGCTTCGAACAGGGCCAGTTGCTGGCTGAGCTTGGGGAGCGTTTCTTTGAGCGGCTTGCCGGGTGCGAGGTCGAGGTCCGGGTGCTTGCGGCGGAAGGCGGCGCTGGCGGCGACGATCTCTCTCGGGGTGACGGCCAACCAGCGGCTGGCGGGGCGATCGGCGGTGGGGGCGTGGCGTAGCGCGGTGCGGATGAGGGGCGCGAGGCCGTATCGGGTGACACGTTCACGCTCTGGTGGCATGTGGGCGAGGAGGAAGGCGACGCCGTTGTCGTTTAGAGGGATGGGGGCGGCGAGCACGACGCCGGAGGGGCGTCGGCGGCGGCTCTTCTTGCCGTAGATGACGGCGACGCTGCCGGCGGCATCGAAGCAGCGCACGTCACGGCTGGCGAGGAGGGCTTCGCGTGTGAGGCCTTGATCGGGGGCGCGCGCTTGCAGATCGGGTTTGATCAGCGCGTGCAGTCGTTCTGGGGTGAGGTGACGTGCGAGGTTGCCGAAGGTGTGCATCCAGGCGCGGTCAGCGCGAACGTGCCGGACGGCCGGTAGCGTTCGGGTAACGTCCGCTTGGTAGATGGCATGGGAGACCGCTCCGTGCTCCTGCAGCAGGTTGAGCGTCGAGTCGGTGAACTTGGATGGGGTTGTGACCTGGGCGGTGTCGGTCAGGTAGTCGAGGATGCGATCGATGGTGAGGTCGGTTCCGGGGTCGCCGCTGCTGGAGGTCGGGATGCGTTTCGGTCGTGGCACGGCCGCTGTCCTTCGTTCGCGAATGTTGGCCGCATTATCCCTGGTGGGGAGGGTGGATGGCGCTTGTCGTTCTGCATCTGTGCCGGTCGCCGGGGCGCGCGCGGGAGCGTTGTTCGCGTGAGAGGCAAGCGTCCTACGGTGCTGTTGCTGGACGATGATGCCGCCTTCTTGGGTTGGTTCGGGGCTCGTTTGGAGCGTTCGGGCTTCGAGGTGGTGCGAGTCATGACGCCTGAGCAGGCGGTAGCCGCAGCGAACCGCGTCGACTACATGGTGTTGGATTACTACTTGCCTGGGGTTAGCAAGAGAGATTTCATCAAGTTGGTGCAGGCTCTCAGGGGGCGGAACCCATCGTTGCGGGGGATAGTGTTGTCGAACGTGACGGATCCCGACGTACGCGTGCAGGCCATGGCGAATCACCTCGTTTGGTTCGGGAAGCTCGAGGCCGCCGGTGATTGCTGGCCTGATTTTGTGAAGGCCGTGAAGAACGGAGTGGAGGCTGCATACCAACCGGGTCATTTCGGGGAGGTCATGCTGCGGGATAGCCGCACCGTGACCGTGGATGGCGTGACGGTAAGGTTGGGTTGGGTGGCGTTCGCCGTGTTGGAGATGCTAGGGCGCCATCCCAAGCAGGTGGTGCGAAACATGGACCTGTACTCTTGTTTGGATTTCGGTGACGGCAGCGCGCTGAAGAACCAGGTTTCCAAGCTTCGCAGGGTGCTGCGCGAGGGCGGCATCTACGTCGACATCAGGGCTCACCCTGGCAAGGGTTACGCTTTGTACGAGCTGCGCGCGTTGCGCGAGGAGGACGGGGACCTCGACCGATGAGCGCACCGCCCCCAACAGGGGGCGGTGCGCTGGACTTGTCGCGGTGTGACTCTCAGGCGCGGACGAGCGCGGGGAGGATGGGGATGTCCTTCGACTCGTCCGCGTCCTCGATGAGCAAAGCTGGGTCTCCGAGGTCGTGCGCGTCGTTGGCGAGGGCAACGTTGTGGGCGATGTAGCGGACGGTGTCGTCGCGGAGGCTTTCGAGCCACTGCAGGAGCCTGAGGAGCTGCGGCGCGTCGTCGAGGGTCCTCATCACGTCAGCGCTGCTTTCGGCGGTGAGGAGGAGCTCTACGTCCACCTGCTCCCAGTTGATAGGCACGCTCTTCTGGTGACCGTTCTGCTTGTCGACGACGTGGAGGACGAACTGGTCGTTCTTCTCCATGTCGACCCACGCTTTGTGCGTGAAGTGGTCGTATTCGAGGGTGTAGTCCTCGAGCAGTTGCACGTTGCTCAGGTCGAGCCTGAGCGCAGTCCTCTGGTTCTGCATATCATCTCCTCTTTATGCCCGGAGCGTCGGCTGCGCCCGCCGCCGTTCCGTTCCCCGCCCCTGTTTCGGTTCCGGGTCAGGTTAACCGGGTCGTCCCGCGGGACGGTAACGGTCTTGGTAACCCTATGTGGGTGACCCCGTAGCGGTGGCTACGGGGTCGGTCGCTTCTGTCGGTGGCTAGGGCTTAGCCGCCGGGATTCGTATCGGCGGCGGCGCCGAAGCTCGGGCAGAGGTCCGCGCCGCGCTCGTCGTTCTCGAGGTCGGGTTCGACGAGCTGGACGCCGGCGGCGGGGGTGAGGATGTAGGTGTTGTAGTTGTTGACGTCGCGGCTGTTCCAACGGGCGACTACGCAGTAGCCGGAGTACGGGTCGGGGTTGTTCGTCTTGAACACGAGCGAGATGTTTGCCGGGAGGGCGATCTCGAACGTGTCGCTCCACGAGGCGGCGGGGGTCGCGTCGTCGGAGAGGAACTCCTCTACGAACGTCTGCACGCCGAAGTAGATCTCGTCGCCCGGGTAGAAGCCGTCGGCTTCGGTGCCTTCGGGGAAGTAGCGGCCGTTGTCGGCGTAGACGGTCTCCATCTCCTGCGCGAGGTTCTTGAGGAACGTCTGCACGGCGCTGTTGTTGGCGCGCGCGCGGGCGCCGAGGGCGTTCGGGATGAGCACGGCGGCGAGCAACCCGATGATGAGGGTCGCCACGACGAGCTCGACGAGCGTGAAGCCCTGCGTGCGGTTGGAACGGTTCTTCATGCCTACTCCAGCTTCGTCCCGCGATGGCGGGCGGATGAGTTCTAGAGCGCCGGCCGCGCGCTCCGTTCTCATACTAGCGTGATAGCGAGGGTTGGATACAAGGCCCCCGCGGGGATAGTAGCGCGAGAGGCGGCGAGCGGGTCGAGGCGGTCGTGGGCGTCCGTGGCGTCGGCGGGCCGCTCGTCTCGTCGTGAGCGGCCCGCGCGTCGCGTGTCGTGTCGCGCGTCAGTCGACGATCTCGGCGGTGACGACGATCAGGAGTTCGCTTTTGTTGTTCTCGGTGACGTCGTTCTTGAACAGGGAGCCGATGACGGGGATGGCGGACAGCACCGGGACGCCTTGGACGGTGTTGGTGAGGCTGTTCTGTATCAGGCCGCCGATGACGACGACTTCCTTGTCGCCGATGACGACGTTGGTGTTGAGGCTCTTGTCGCTGAACCTGAGGCCGGTGAGGTTCTGCAGTTCGCCTTCGAAGCCGCTGACGCTGGTCTGGATCTGCAGGTCTACTCGGCCGTCGTTGGTGATGCGTGGCGTGATGGTGACTTGGGTGCCGAAGCTGATGGAGTCGCTGCGTTGGGTGGCGGTGTCGCCCTCCCCTACTTGGACGGCGACGTTGATGTTGCCGCCGCTGTTGAGGGTGGCGGTGCCGTTGTTGGCGACCATGAGCACGGCGTTGTCGAGGGTGCGGGAGAGGCTTTGCCCTTCGAGGGTGTCGAGGACGGCGTTGATGTTGAGGGCGGTGAGGGCTTGGGTGGGGTTGAACACGAACTGGGCGGCGCCGTTCACGAGGCTGGCGACCAGCGCGCCGGCGTTCGCGGTGATGGTGAGGCCGAGGTTCTCCGCTTCGCGCTGCGCGATCTCTTGGATGCGGACCGTGACCCTGACTTGTTTGGCGGGCTCGTCGAGTTCGGCTATGAGCTCTTCGACGGTGGGGATGAGGTCTTCGGGGGCCCGCACGACGAGTTTGTTGGTGCGGTCGTCCGCGACGAACGCGACGGGCCGGTCGTCGTCGCGGTTGGCGAGGACGGACTGGATGGTGGTTGCGAGCGCTGAGGCGTCGGCGTTGCTGACGCGGTAGGTGCGCTCGGCCATGGGCGCCTCTTCGCCGTCGTCGATGGCGCCGGCGCGTTCGCGTTCGCTCAGGAACGCCTGGTACTCGTCGACGAACGCGCGGACCCGCTCGAGCTCGGCGGGGACGGCGGTGACGTTGAGGGCTTTGGCGTTGGGTACGGGGCTGATGGCGGCGTCGGGGAAGCGTTCCCGCGCGAGGGCCGTGACCTCATCGAGGCCGCGGTCGACGGGGATGAACGCGCTCACCGGCGTATCGTTCCGCGGCTCCCCGCTCGCTTTTGGGGCGTGCTCGCGGTAGTCGCTGATGAGGCGGGCGATCTGCTCGTGTTGTTCGGGGGTGGCGGTGATGAGCAGGCGCGCGCCGTCGTTGACGGCCTGTGTGGCGGCGGTCGGGTGGAGGGTGTTGATGATGCGCGCGGCTTCGTCCGCCGGCGCGCCTCCGAGGTCGTGGAAGCGCGCTTCAGGCGTGGGTTTGGCGGCGCGGGCGCGGTGGTCGGCGATGAGCTCCGCGATGGCGGCGTGTTGTTCGGGGGTGGCGGTGACGAGCAGGCGCGCGCCGTCGTTGATGGTCTGCGCTTTGGCGTCGGGATGGAGGGCGGTGATGATCTGGGTTAGCTCGTTCGCGGGCGCGCCTTCGAGGTCGTGGAAGCGCGCCTCTCGTTCGCTTGGCGTGGCGGGCTGTTCGCTGGGGGCGGGTTGGATGATGAGCGCCGCGCCGGTGTCGGTGACGGTGAGGTCTTCGAGGGCGAGGATGGTGTTCAGCACCGCGTGGAACGGTTGCGGCGCCTCGAAGCGGTACGTGACGAGCTTGTCCGGCAGGTCCTTGGTGATGATGTTGACGCCGGCGCTGGCGCTGAGCAGGGCGAGGGCGTCGGTGAGCTTCACGCCTTGGAGGCTGGTGACGAGGGTGACGGGCGTGGCGTGCTCGGGCGTGTCCGGCAGCGCGCGCGTGGGCGTGTGGGCGGCGGCGAGCGCCGTGAGCAGCAGGGCGAGGGTGATGGCGACGGTCTTGTGGGGCGTCATGTGTTGGGGTGTCTCCTACTCCGCCTTGACGTGGGCTGTGAGGGTGATGCGGGTGATGAGGGTCGGGTCGTCGGGGTCGCCGCCGCTCTTGACGATCTGCACTTCGCGGACGCTGATGCCCGGCTTCGCTTCTAGGGCTTCCAGGCCGGCGGTGACGGCGGCGTAGGTGCCGCTGACGTCCATGGTGAAGCTCGCGCGCCGGTAGTCGCCTACTACGCTTTGCCACGCGTCTGGGGGGTCGGTGTGGGACAGTTCCAGCCCGGCGCTCTCGAGGGTCTCCGCCAGGGTGGCGGCGTAGTCGTCGATGGGTTCGAGCGCGCCGAGGTACGGGTCGAACTGGGCGTACTCGGCTTGCAGCGCCGCCACCTGGCCGCTGAGGTCGGCGATCTGGGCGTTGAGGTCCGCCACTAGCGCCTTGTTGTCGGCGAGGCGGGTCTCGGCGCGTCTGAGCTTGTTCTCGAGGTTGCGGATGGTGTTCGCGTCGGGTAGGGCGGCGAAGGCGTACCAGGCGCCGGTGCCCGCGGCCACGAGCGCGAGCCAGGCGGTCATCACCTGGTGCGGCGTGAGGCGGCGCTTCTGCCGCGGCGCTCGCTTCTTCTCGGCGGCCTTGCCGCGCCTGCCGCGTTTCACGCTCATGGCCGCACCGCCGCGGTGGTCTGGGCGAGGGGAAGCTCGAGGTCGCCGTCGAACGCGTACGTGCCGTCGGCTTCGGCTTTGACGACGGGCGAGGCGACGAGGAGGCCTTGGGCGTTGAGGCGCTCGAACCTGGCTTGGATGGGTGCGCCGGTGAGCGCGCGGCCTTTGACGGTGACGGCGAGTCGGTTGCCTGGCGTGCGTTGGGCGGTTATGCGGTCGAGTGTGATGTCGGGCTGGTCGTCGGCGGCGAACGCGGTGAGCGCCGCTTTGAGCGCGGCGGCGACGCCGGTCGTTTCGCGGGGGAGGGTGGTGAGGTGCGCGAGGGTCTCTTCGCGCCCGGCGAGGGTGGTGGCGTGGTCTTGGATGCGGCGGTTGAGGTCGGGGACGGGGGTGATCTCGCTCTCGGTGAGTTCGATCGAGCGGCTCAGCTCGGTTTTCAGTTGTTGGTTGCTGAGTTGCGTGCCGCCGACCCATACGGCGCTGGCGGCGGTGAGGCCGATGGCTGCGAGGGCGACGAGGCGGGAGCGGCGCTTGACGGTCTCGGTTTCGGGGAGGAGGTTGAGGTCGTGCATCAGATGCCTCTCGCGCCGCGCAGCGCCATGCCGTACGCGCTTAGCGCGTCCGTGGGCACCCCGTCGATGACCCGCACCGGGTACGCGGCGAGGTTGAGCCCTTCGACCGCGTCGAGCGCGTCACGGTGCAGCTCGGCTCCGGTGATGGCTAAGCGGGTGAGGTTCAGGTGGTCGCTGAAGCGGGTGGCGTACTCGATGGTGGCGATGAGGTCGCGTTGGAAGCCGTCGACGGCGCTGGGTTTGCCGCTCTCGAGGTCGCTCTTGCCGTAGGGCAGGTTCCTGGCGAGGCGCACGGCGTTCCCGGCGATCACGGTGAGGTTGGCGTGCGTTTCGGTGACGCTGAGCACGAGCTCGTCGGCGTTGATGCGGTCGTGGTGTTTCAGGGCGCGGAGCGTGGCGACCTGGCGGGGCTCGACGACGCCTAGTTTCACGCCGGCGGCTTTCGCTACGCGCATGAGCTTGAGCACCTGCGCGAGCGGCGTGGCGGCGACCAGCATGGACCGAGGCAGCCCTTTGCGTCCGTGCGTCGTGTGTTCTTCGTTCACGCTCCGGGGTGGCGTCTGGTCCGGCGCCGCCTCGGGGCCGGGGGTTGCTTGCTCGAGCGCCGCGGCGGGGTCCGGCTTGGCGCGGCGCGCGAGCAGCGACCGTCGCTTCGTTCTGCGGGGTTGGGGGCGGGTCTTGCGTTCCTTCTTCCGCTTCGGTTCGTCGGCGCTTATGTCGTCGAAGTCGATGCTGGCGTCGGTGAGGGGGAACGGCAGGTTGCGGCTGGCTTCGTAGCGGACGGCGCTCTTGACGTCCTTCTTCGGCATGGGGGGCAGCGATAGGTGGCGCAGCGCTGTGTGCTGGATGGGCGGGTGCGTCACCCAATGCCCGCTCTTGATGCCGCTGTCGGTCAGCGCTTCGAGGAGGTGCTTGGCGAACGCGCGTTCGTTGATGATCTCGCCGTTCTCCACGATCCCTTCGGGCAGGGGGTGGAGGTGGAGCTTGTCGAGCGTGTCGTCGCCGGGTTTGACGTGCGCGAGGGTGAGGGTGTGGTCTTGGATGTCCAGGCCGGCGGCGTAGATGGGGTTGAACAGGAGGCGGTGCAGGAGGGTGGGTTGTTGGCTCATGGTCGTCCTTGGTGATCGGCGGGGTCTAGTTCGGTCCAGGGGGTCTCGACGCCGTCCACGAAGACGGCGGGCACTCCGCGCGCGCCCGTGGCTTTGAAGGCGTCGTTGGCGCGTTCTTGGACGCCGCCGTCGGCGATGCAGGCGCGCAGGTCGTTCTCGGGTGCGTATTGCGCGGCGAGGGCGGGGGCGCGTGCGTTCCAGGCGCTCGTGTCGCCGCCTGGGGTCTTGAGGTCGGGGAGGAGCTGCAGGGCGGCGGCGGGACCGGCCAGGCTGGCGACGCAGTTGTACGCGGCGGCTTTGATGACGCTGCGTTCGTTGAGGAACGCTACCGCCGTGACGTTCAGCTGCGCGTGGTCGGCGTGCGCGAGCGCGAGGATGGCGGCGTACGCGCGGCTGCTTAGGAACTGGTTGCAGTACGGGCATTCGAGGTCGACGAGGATGTCGTACCTGGGGCCGCGCGCTCCGAGGGTGGGGTGGGCTTGAAGCTTCTCGAGGGAGCCGGTCGCGGGCGCCGGCGGGGGGTTGGGTTGGGGGCGCGGGTTGATGCGGCCGGTGAGGGCGTAGGAGGCGGCGGCCGCGATGGTCACCGTCGCGAAGGCGGTTATGACGGCGCGCAGCGCGCGGCGTTTCGTGGCCGGCCCGGAGCTGGTCATGGTTTCCTCATCCTAGCGGACGAAGCGCCTCTTGTCCCGCGTCAGCATGCGCGCCTGATAGTGCCGCGGGGTCGGGGTCAGTCGGTGGCGGTCACGGGCGCGCTCCAGGCGCTTGGGGCTGTCTCGGCGCCGTCGATGATGGCGGCGACGGCGTAACGGTAGTGGAAGCCGGGCGCGACGGCCACGTCGACGTACTGGGTGGCTTCCCCGCGCGCCGTGTCTGTGGTCGCGCCCCACGTGTGCCCGTCGACGCTGGCTTGGCGTTTGAGAGCGTAGAGCTGCGCGCCGGGGACGGGGCTCCATTGCACCGTCACGCTGCCGTTCGCGGCGGTGGCGGTGGGCGTCGTTGGGGCGGAGGTGGCGGCGCGGGTGTACGTGATCGCTTCGGACCATCCGCTCCAGCCGTGCACGTTGCGGGCGCGGACGCGGACGTGCAGCGTCACCCCAGCTGGGGGCGGTGGCAGGAGGAGCTCGGGTTGCTGCGTGGAGTGCTGTTTCACGTTCGCTCGGAAGTCTTCATCGGTGCTGGTCTCGACCTCGTACGTGAGCGCGCCGGGGATGTCGTCCCAGGTGGTGAGCAGCTCGCCGTTGGTGGTCGGTTGCAGCGTGACGCGCGGCGGTGTCGGGGTTTCGGCGGTGGGCGGTTCGGTGGTGATGGTGGCGCTGGGTTGGCTGGGGGCGCTGTCGCCGGCGGCGTTGGTGGCGGTGACGCGGTACTGGTAGGCGCGGCCGGGCTCGAGGGTGGTGTCGAGGTGCGTCGTGTCCGTGGTGGTGGCCGCTTGGGTCCAGGCGTTCCACGCGTCTCCGTCGGTCGGGCGGTCGCGGCGCTCGAGCCGGTAGGCGGTGATGGGGGCGTGACCGTCGCGCGGCGCCCACCATTGGACTTGGGCGTTGGCGCCTGCGCGCGCCGCCGTCGGCGGTTCGGGAGCGTCGGGGGGGCTCGCGGCGGTCACCGGGTCGCTGGCGGGGCTGGGTTCGCCGGCGACGCCGATGGCGTTGAGCGCAGCTACGCGGTACGCGTACGCGGCGCCGACGGTGAGGTTCGTGTCCGTGTATGCGGTGGCGGTGGAGGCGGTGTTGGCGACGATGGTGGTCCACGCTCCGTCGTCTTGGCGGCGGTCGACGCGGTACCCGGTGACCTCGCCGGTCGCGGCGGTCCAAGCGACGTGGAGGCGCGCGGTTCCGGCGATGTTGACGGTCGGCGCGCCCGGGGCCGTGGCGGTGGGGTGCGTCTGGTGCCAGTCGCTGGCGGGGCTGGGTTCGCTGGCGCCGGCGGCGTTCACGGCGGTGACGCGGTAGCGGTACGTGGCGCCGGGTTCGGCGCTGGCGTCGACGTAGTAGGTGGTCGCGGCGGCGACGGTGGCGATGGCGTGCCACCCGGCGGCGTCGCTGCGTTCCAGTTCGTAATGGGTGATGGGCGCGCCGCCGTCGAACGGCGCCTGCCAGGTCACGATCGGGCGGGTGGGGTCGGTTGGGGCGGGCGCGACGACCGGCGCGGCCGGAGCGTCGGGTGCGCGCGTGAGTGTCACGGGGTCGCTGGGGGGGCTGTAGGGGCTGGCGAGCGCCTCCCCGAGCTCGGTGATGACCGCGACCCGGTAAGAGTGCTGCGCGCCGACCACTCCCGTATCGTCGGTGTGCGTGGTGGCGGGGGAGGTGGTCGTGGCGAGGGTGGTCCAGTCTCCCCCGTTCACGGAGCGTTGGATCGCGTAACCGGCGGCTTGCCCGCCGCCGAGGTCGGTGGGCGCTGACCACGTGACGTCGATGCGGCCCGTTCGCGGGTCGGTTTCGGCGGTGACGTTCGCGGGGGCGGCGGGGCGCGCGAGCGCCTTGATGTTCTCGCTGGGTTGCCCGGCGTTCGTCTCGCCGTCCGCGCTGCGCGCGCGGACGCGGTAGGTGTAGGTGGCGCCGGCGGTGACGCGCGTGTCGGTGTAGGCGATGGTGTCGCTGGCCTCGGCGCGGACCTCGGCGTGACGCGCGTAGGGCTTGCCAGCCTCGGCGCGTTCGACGATGTATCCGGTCACGGCGGGGTCGGGGTTGGCGTCCCATTCGATGGTGACGCTGAGGTGCCCGCGCGCGGCGAGGCGCGGCCTGTCGGGGGTGGTGAGGTAGTCGGGGGCGGTGACCGCGATGATGTTGCTCTCGGGGCCGTTGCCGGCGCTGTTGCGGGCCACGACGCGGTACACGTACTGTTGTCCCCGCTGGGCGGCCCTGTCGGTGTGGGTGAGGCTCGAGATGCCCTGTTCAATCGTCGACCAAGTGTCCTCGCCCTCGAGCCGGCGGTCGACACGGTAAGTGATGGTGGCGGCGCTCACTCCGCCAAGGTGTTTGGGCGGGTCCCAGGCGAGGGTGACGCTGTCGAGGGTTCGTTCGAGCACCCTGAGGCGTTCCGGCGCCCCTGGCGCGCCGATGCCGGTGAGCACCTCGGCGGCGCCACTGTACGCGCCCGTGGTCGTTCCCGCCACCGCAGCCACGCGGTAGGAGAACACCCACCCGCGCTGGAGGCCCGTGTCCAGGTGGTTCGTGCCCGTTGGGGTGGCGATGAGCGTCCAGACGCCGTCGCGTGGGTCCTTGCGTTCGAGGCGGTACCCGGTGACGTTCGCGTCGACCGGCGCCTCCCACGTGATGATGGCGGTGGTGGCGTTCTGCGCTTCGGCGGTGAGGCCGGTGGGTGGCGGCGGCGCGTCGCGTGGCGTGGCGTTCACGCGCGCGGAGGGGCGGCTGTCGCCGTGTTGGTTGGTGGCGACGAGGTAGACGCTGTACGTGACGCCGTACTGGAGGCCTGTGATGGTGACGCTGGTCGCGCCCGCGGGGGCCGTGGTGGCGGTCCAGTCGCGGCCGTTGGCGCTGTGGTAGGCGCGGTACCCGGTGGCGCCGGGGGCGCTCTCCCAGGTGACGGTGATGGCTCCTGCGCCGTTCATGGTGTGCCCGTCGGCGCGTTCGATGGTCGGCGGGGCGGGCGGGCCGTGCGGCGCGGCTGCGGGCAGGTCGAGCGCTTCGCTGCGGCCCGCGGCGTTCACGGCGTGGACGCGGTGGTGGTAGGTTGTGTCGTTCTCGAGGCCGGTGATCCGCACCTGGGGTTGCGTGGGTTGGTGCGGCAGGGTGCGCCAGATCACGCCGTTGGTGGACTGCTCGATGACGTAGTGGGTGATGGGCGCGCCGTTGTTCGGCGGCGCGTCCCACGCGAGCTCGAGCGCCTGGTGCAGCGGCGTGACGCGGCCGTTGGCGGGCGCGCCGGGCGGTCCCGCGGGCGTGTACGGGCCGCTGAGGTGCTCGCGGACCGCGTCGCCGTACTCGTCGAGGGCGAGGATCCGCAGGTAGTACGGTTGCCCGTTCGTGAGGCCGGTGACGTGCACGCCGGCGTCGGTGGTGTGCGCGGCGTGCTGCCACGTCTTCGCGTCCGCGGCGAGCTGCACCTGGTAAGCGTTCACCGTCTCGCTGGGCGCGGCCCAGGCGATGGTGAGGCTGGCGTTCCCTGGCGTGACGGTGACGTTCGGCAGGTCGTCGTGCTCGAGGGGTGGGCGTTCGCCGGGGGTGCTTTGCCGCGCGGCGGGCGCGGCGCCGGCGTCGTGACCGGCTGGCCAGGTGACGAGCGCGGAGCCGACGATGGCGGCGTGGTACGTCTCGCCGGCGGCGAGCAGGTCGGCGCGCGCGACGGTGACGCCCCGCGCGGCTTGTTCGTTTGTAGTGACGCGCAGCTCGTGGGGTCGCGCGACGGCGCTGGTGAACCGCACGAGGCGCGCGTCGCGGGTGACGGCGAGGCCTTCGGTTGAGCTGAGGCTGTAGTGGGTGACGCGCAGCGGCTCGCCGGCTTGGTCAGTGAGGGGCGCGGGTGGCGCCCCGGCGCCCCACACCCATAGGCGCCCGGTGTTGTCCATGGCGGCGCTGCGATCTCCGCCGGCGGCGACGCTTACGATCCTGCTCGCGCCCTCAAGCGGCACGACGCCCGCCGCGCAGGCGCCGCCGCAGGAGCGGCCGAGCTGCAGACGGTCGTTCGCTCCCCACGCGTGCACCGTCCCGCGCGCGTCGAGCGCGATCACGTGATGGTCGCCGGCGGCGGCGGCGAGCACGGCCACGGGTTCCCCTTCGGGGTCGCGGAGGTCGAGTCGCGCGGGGGCGTCGAGCGTCTCCCCCGCCGCGCCGTTGGGGCGCAGCGGCCCGCGCGCGTTCTCCCCCCATGCCATCAACTCGCCGGTGCCGGTGACGGCGACCGCGAACGTGTCGCCGGCCGTGACGGTGGTGACGTTCGTCACGCCAGGCAGCGCTCTGGGCGCGCCGCTTCCGCGCAGGCCCCACTCCCAGACGTTGCCGTGCGCGTCGAGGAGCACTCCGAGCTCGTCGCGGGCGGCGCCGCCGGAGCCGCGCGCGGTGACGCGGGCGGGTGGCGCGTTGAGGGCGGGGAAAGGCACGAGCACGGGTATGGGCGCGTCGAGGTCGCGTTCGAACACGCCGTCCTTGTGGATGCCGATGATCAGCGGGTCGCCTTCGGGTGGTTCGTGCACGAGCGCGTCGCGCCATTCGCCTTGCAGCGCGAGCGCTTCGATGTTGGCGTTGCTGGTGAGGTGCTTGAGGGGTTCGCCGGTTAGGGGGTCGAGGCGCGCGGACGCCCACTGGTCGTTGCCGGTGAGGTCGGCGCGGACGTCGCCGTACGGGGCGAGGCTGAGGTCGATGCGGTACTCGAGGCCGTTCACGTCGCCGGCGACCACCTCGAGCTCGGCGAGCTGCTCCAGCGCGACCTGCGCGCCGATGGCTTGCTGCACGAGCGCTTTGCCGTGCTCGGCGGCCGCTTCCGTGGTGGCGCGTTCGCGGGTGCGTTCGGTGACGGCGCGGGTGTCTTGCGCGCTGCGGATGCGGGTCGCGACGATGCCCGCGCCGGTGAGGGTGAGCACGGCGATGATGACGAGCGCGTACACGAGCGCCGCGCCGCGCGCGCGGTGACGTGCCTCAGTCATTCCTGAACCTCGCTGTGACCTGGTGCGTCCTCTCCGTTTCCCGCGCGCGGGTGGTGAGGGTGATGGTGACGAGGTCGCCTTCTACGGTGGCTCGCAGGTCGGTGGCGCCGCGCGCGAGGGGGGTGAGGGTGGTGCGGTGCGCGCGGTAGAGGGTGCCGTTCTCGATGTAGTAGGTGATGGCGTTCTGGGGGGGGGGTTGGGGGGGGAGGTGGGGGGTGAGGCTGCCGGGCCGGTCGGGGTCGGTGCGGAGGGGGCTGGTTTCGGCGTCGGGGTGTTCGACGCTGCCGGCTCTGCTGGCGGCACGCAGGTCGTCTTTCAGGGCGTTGAGGGCGTAGCGCGCGTCCCTGGTGAGGGCGTGCGCGATCTGGTTGTCGGTGGCTGTGCGGGCGACGGTGTCGGTGAGGGCGATGGTGGCGAGGGCGAGGTTGGCGAGGATGGCGGCGCTGATGAGGACCTCGATGAGGCTCAGGCCCGCCGTCCTGGCTGTCTTGTTCAAGCTCCGCCCTCCTCTCGCTCGTCTCTGGCGCGATCGGATGTGAGTGACGCTAACGGGGCTGGATCCAAGAGCCCACTTGGTCGTATCAGTTTACTCCTTCCGTTTGGGTTGTAAGGAAGGCGTTCATGTGGGCGCTTGAGCAGTTGCAGGTCAGGCATGGGTGACGTGACGTGTTCTTGGTTGAGCGGGTGTCTCGCTTCCCCGTTCAAGGGTTCTGGCGGTGCCGTAGGCGCGCGGGCTCGAGGTTGAGGTTCTTGCTGGTCTCTGGCAAGCGTTAGGGGCGACGCCGGCGCATGTTGTGCCTGAGTGGTCGGCGGTGACCGATTGGTCTGTCCGCTGGGCTCGAAGGTGGCTCGCGCCGCCGCTTGGATCGTCTACGCGAGCGTTCGGTTCGATCGGTGCGGGCGTAGGTGTAGGCATGGTAGTTCGTGTGTGCCGTGGTGTCGCTCCTAGGCGTCGCGGTTCGTGGCGCACAGCCGGTCGGGTTGGGGGTGGGGGCGCTTGCGCCCCCCACGTGGGGTGATGGTGCGTTGGGTCGGTTAGGTGTTGAGCTCGCATGGATGGTTGGTTGTTGGTCAGGGGGCGGGGATGATGTCGGTCGGTTCGCTGAACTGGCTGTAGCCAACCGCGTTGCGCGCTTGGATGGAGATCCGGTACTCCCATCCAGGCATGCGGCTGATGGTCAGGCGAGGCGCGGTGGTGGTGGTGATGCTTGAGCTCCAGTTGGAGGCGCCACTCTGTCGGCGTTCGGTCCGGATGCGGTACTCGGTGATGGGCGCGCCGCCGTCGGAGGCTGGGGGGTGCACGTCGATCGTGATCCCGTCTTCGGAGAGGTCAACGATCGTGGGTGTCGGCGGGGCGCTTGGTGAGGTGTACGTGATGGCGCTGGTCCATTCGCTGAACTCTCCTGAACCGTAACCGTTGAGTGCTTGTACGCGGAATCGGTACTCCCGCGTCGAGCTGATCCCGCTGGCGCTGTGGCTGACTTGGGTGGTTTGGGTGTTAGTGGTCGAGTAGGAAGTTGGCCATGTCGTTGCGCCTCGGAGGCGGCTCTGGTACGCCACGCGGTACCCGGTGATGGGGGAGTTCCCGTCGAAGGCCGGAGGTTGGATGGTGATCATGACACTGTTGGTTGTTTCGAACTCCACCGTTGGTGGTGGCGGGGCGTCGGGGTAGGTGTGGTGCACGATCACGTCGGATAGCGCCACGGCCCCACTGCTCGCGGACCGGTTGTCGGCGTCGTTGTAAGCCTGCACGCCGATCCTGAAGTAGGCGCCTCGGTCGGTGAAGCTGGTCACGTGGGAGCCAGATGTGCTGTATGTGGTTGCCGTGCCTGTGAGGAGGTATGTTACGCCGGTTTGCTGCCAGTGTTCGCCGTCGGTGCTGTAGTAGCCGACGACGATCCCGTAGCCTTCGACCGGCCTGCTTCCTTCGTCGAGTGGGGGGTCCCAGGTCACGGTGAGCGTGTCGTGCTCGATTGTCGCTTGTACGTTGCGTGGGGGGCTGGGTGGTTGGGGGTCAGCTCCTGTGATCTGGGCTGCGTTGGACCAACCACTGATGGGGCCGATGCCGAAGTCGTTGATGGCGCGGACGCTGTACCTGTAGTAGCCGGCGGACATGGAGTGGCGGTCCTCGAATGAGGTTTCGAAGCTCAACGTGAGTCTGCTGTCTTGCCAGTTGATCCCGTCGCTGCTGTATTGCCGGTGGATCTGATACCTGGTAATGGGTGAGTACCCGTCGCTGCTGGGGGGCTCCCAGGATATGGAGACGCTGTCGGCGGTCGTGCTCACGATGGTCGGGGCGCTGGGCGCGTCGGGCGTCGTGGCGACTAGCACGCTGTT
>ERZ777003.3435-NODE-3435-length-15413-cov-4.981834_pt1 | contig 15413 bp, 14 predicted proteins | sample MGYA00374956_ERZ777003 | MGnify/ENA primary metagenome ERZ777003 (study PRJEB29302, sample SAMN06268252) | bioreactor metagenome | isolation source: Joint BioEnergy Institute, California, USA | place: USA:Joint BioEnergy Institute, California, USA | collected... | reverse complement strand
GGCACGATGCCGCTATGGTCGTCCGTGCAACACCAATAACAGCCGAACAATACATGGAGGAACGATCATGAGCGCCTTTACCAGGGCGATGGGCGCCGCTGCGGCGCTTGCCGTCGGCATCGCGGCAACGTCGGCTTCTGCGGAGACCTACAGGCTGGTCGGCGCCAGCCAGTTCGACGAGGAGCACGCCTTCACCAAGCTGATGCGCAGGTTCGAGGAGCTCGTGCACCAGTATTACGAAGGTCCGGACCAGGTGGTGTTCGAGCTCCACCTCAACAGCGAGCTGGGGCTGGAGAAGGATTATTTCGAGTACATGAGCCAGGGCATCTCGGTCGATTACGCCGTGGTGTCGCCGTCGCACATGTCCACCTTCTCCCAGATGGCGCCGCTGATGGACATGCCGTTCCTGTTCCGCGACCTCGACCACTGGAACGCGGTGCTGGAGAGCGACGCGCTGCAGCCGATCGTGGACGACATCTACCAGAACGCCGACGTGCTGCTGATCGGCTACGGCGGCGGCGGGACGCGCAACCTGATCGTCAACCGCCCGATCACCAACATGGCGGAGCTGGAGGGCCTGCCGATCCGGGTGATGGGCGCACCGATCCAGACCATGATCTTCGAGGCGATCCGCGCCGCGCCGTCGGTGATCGCCTATGACGAGGTCTACAACGCCATCCAGACCGGCGTCATCGACGCCGCCGAGAACGAGGCCGCCGGCATCGAGCAGATGCACTTCTACGAGGTTGGCCCGTACATCGCGCTGACCCAGCACGCGATCACCGTGCGCCCGCTGTGCATCTCGGGTGCAACCCTGCGCAGCCTGCCGGAGGATCTGCAGGAAGCCATCCTGCGCGCAGGCAGGGAAGCGGGCGAGTACGGCCGCATGCTCGAGTCCACCGAGGACAGCGAGAAGCTGGCCGCGATGGAGGCGGCGGGCCTGCTGACGACGGTCGAGTTCACCGAGCGCGACCAGCTGCTGGAGCTGGCCGAGCCGGTGAAGCAGCAGTACGCGGCGGAACTCGGCGCCAGCGAGGTGCTGGCCGCCATCAACGCGATCCAGTAGCGCGCGCCTGTCGGAATGCGCCGCCCGGGGCCATGCCGCCGGGCGGCGCTCGTCCGCCTGCCGGGCCGGGGACCTTCGCCATGACCGACCAGACCTGCCGCGGGGCCGGGGCGGCCGCGCCATGAGCCGTGCGATCCACCTGTACTACCGCTTCCTGTCGGTGCTGGTGACCGCGCTGTTCCTCGCGCTGGTGGTCCCGGTCAGCCTGCAGATCCTCTCGCGCTACCTCGGCTTCCTGCCGCGCTTCATCTGGACCGAGGAGATCGCGCGCTTCTGCTTCGTCTGGGTGATCATGCTCGGCGCGATGATCGCCGTCCGCGACGGCACCCATTTCGAGGTGGATGTGCTGCCGCACCGGATGCCGGCGGCGCTGCACCGGGCGGTGACCCTGTTCGCGCACGCGGCGGTGTTCTGCGTCGCGCTGACCTTCATCTGGTTCGGTTACGACTTCATGATCCTGGGGGCGCGGCAGCAGTCCGAGATCTCGGGGCTGCCGATGGTGACCATCTACATCGCGTGGCCCATCGCCGGGGTCTCGTGGGTGATCTTCCTCGCCGAGCGGATCGTGAAGGACCTGCGGGCGCCTCTGCGTGAGGAGAAGCCGGCATGAGCCCGGGCGAGGTCGCGGCGCTGCTGTTCAGCGTCTTCGCGGTGCTGATCGTGCTGCGCGTGCCGGTCGCCTTCGCGCTGGGCCTGGCCTGCGTGCCGGTGTTCTTCATCGAGGACCGGCTCACGCCGATCATGCTGCTGCGCGAGATGTTCAAGTCCTACAACTCGTTCGTGCTGCTGGCGGTGCCGTTCTTCCTGCTCGCCGCCAACCTGATGAACGCGGCCGGCATCACGGAGCAGCTCATCCGCCTGTCGCGCGCGATGGTCGGGCACCTGCCCGGCGGGCTGGGGCACATCAACGTCGTTGTCAGCATGATGTTCGCCGGCATCTCCGGCTCCTCGACCGCGGATGCGGCCGGTATCGGCTCGGTCCTGATCCCGTCGATGAAGAAGCAGGGCTACGACTCCAGCTTCTCGGTCGCCATCACCGCCTGTTCCTCCGTCATGGGGGTGATCATCCCGCCCAGCATCCTGATGGTGGTCTGGGGCGGTCTGATGTCGGTGTCGGTCGGCGGCCTGTTCCTGGCGGGTGTGCTGCCGGGTGTGCTGATCGGCGGCTCGATGATGCTGACCGTCTATGTCTACGCAAAGATCCGCAACTATCCGGTCTATTCGCGGGCGTCGCTGGCGGAGTTCGCGGCCGCGCTGTGGGGGGCGGCACTGGCGCTGGCGACGCCGGGCATCATCATCGGCGGCATCGTCGGCGGCCTTTTCACGCCGACCGAGGCTTCGGTGGTCGCCGCCGTCTATTCGCTGGTCATCGGGGCATTCGTCTTCCGCACCCTGGGGCTTCGCGACGTGGTGCGGGTGTTCTACGACTCCGCCCGCTTCGCCGCGGTCGCGCTGTTCTGCATCGGCACCGCCTCGGCCTTCGGCTGGATCCTCGCCTATTTCCGGATTCCGCTGGCGCTGGTCGAGGTGATCCAGGCCTGGGAGCTGGGGACGATCGGCGTCGGGCTGGTGGTGGCGGGGCTGTTCCTGCTGTTCGGCCTGTTCATCGACGCCATCCCCGCGATCATCATCCTGGGGACGGTGCTGTGGCCGGTGGCCGAATCGGCGAGCATCCACCCGATCCACTTCGCCATCATCGGCGTGGTGTCGCTCGCCTTCGGCCTGGTGACGCCGCCCTACGGGCTCTGCCTGCTGATCTCCTGCGCGATCGGCCAGATCAAGGTGACGCAGGCCCTGCGCGACGTGGGCATCATCCTGCTGCCGATGCTGCTGGTGCTGCTGGTCATCGTGCTGCTGCCGGACCTGATCCTGGCCCTGCCGCGGTGGGTGATGCCCCAGTTCGTGCAGTGAGCGCGGCTACAGGATGCCGTGCTTGGCGAAGGCGTCCTTCAGCGGCATGCCGCCGGCGAGGTCGTCGCGCAGGCTGTTCTCCTGGCTCACCTTCGCCAGCGCGAGTTCGACGGTCTGGCGCAGCACGTCGGCGGGGATGACGACGACGCCATCCACGTCGCCGAAGATCCAGTCGCCGGGCCGGACCAGCACGCCGCCGCATCGGACCGGCACGTCGATCCGCATCACCGTGCCGCGGCCCTTGCTGTCCAGCGGCCCGATGCCGCCGGCGAAGACCGGGAAGCCCATGCTGCGGATCATCCGCACGTCGCGGACGAGGCCGTCGGTGACGCAGCCGGCGGCCTTGCGCGCCTTCGAGGCCGTGGTCAGCAGCTCGCCCCACGGCGCCACGCGGTTGCCGCGCGGGCAGGCGAGCACCGCGACATCGTCGGGCTGGAGGTCGTCGATCAGCGCGATCTCCAGCTCGTAGGGGTTCTCGCCGGGGGTCTCGGCGAAGACCTCCATGTAGAGCCCGGTGCGGGCGCGGCCGAACAGCACCAGGCTGTCATCCAGCGGCCGCACTGACGGGTGCATCGCCTGTTCGGTGTAGCCGAGGCTGTCCAGGGTATCGGAAATGACGGCCGCATAGAGGCGGCCGCGGGCGAGGGCGATCAGGTCGGCGTCAAGCATCGCTGCTCCATCGAACGGGTGGAGCGGGCAGCGTGGCAGAGCCGCAGGCGTTCGTCACCCCCTGCGGGCCCTGCCACGTTGCGAAATCCCGGACCGCCTGCCCGCGATCAGTAACGCTGGTAGTCGACGCCGATCGCAGCCCGGCCCTGGGTATCGACCGCGACCCACTCCGGCGCCTTCTCCGGCAGCGGCGGGTAGCTGAAGAACTTCGGCTCGGCGCCCTCGATGTCGAGCAGGTAGCGCATGGCGGGCGTCGCGCGGTCCGCCAGGAACTTGGTCAGGTGATCGCGCTCGACCATCTGCTGCGGGATGTCGCGGCGGCCGATGGCGAGGTGCAGCACCCGGCGCGACTTGCCGGAGATGTTGCGCGTGCCGCCGTGCCAGCAGCAGCCGTTGATGACCGCAACCGAGCCGGCCTTGCCGGTCAGGTGAACCTCGCCGGGGTAGGGCGCCCACGGATCCTCGGGGATTCGCGCCCGCGTCTCCTCGTCGATCTCCTGGACCTTGACCTCGGCCATGTTGACTTCCGGCACGTTCAGCGGCGACCACTTGTGCGAGCCGGGCACCACGCGGGTCGGGCCGTTGTCCTCGGTCATGTCGTCGAGCATGACCATGGAGTTGACCATCCGCCAGTCGGTCGGATGCACCCGCGGCACGTCGCTGTGGAGCGGCTGCTGGCCCTCGCCCTTCAGCGGGTTGCGGGCGTTCAGCGAGTAGGTGTGGATCTCGCCGAGCAGGTAGTGGGCGGCGGCGAGCGTCGGCTGGCACTGCAGGCAGCGGTCGAACTCGGCCGACTTGTTGAAAAGGTTGGACAGACGCGGCGCACCCTTCTCGATGTGCACCTCGTGGCCGCCGAGCTCGCCCTCGATCTCGCGCAGGCGGTCGAATTCCGCCCGCATGATCTCGACTTCCTCGGGGGTGAACACGTTCTCCGCAATGAAGAAGCCGTCGCGGTCAAACTGCTCCTTCTGCTCCGGCGTAAGACCTTGGGTGATGCCGAGTTCGGCCAGGGCCTGGGCTGTATTCATGGCGTCGATGCTCCCGGTTCCGCGTGCGCGAAACGTTTCGAATTGCTGAGGCACGTTAGCGTGACAGCCGCGCGAACGCAATTGAACGGTGAATGCGCAGGGATGTCACTCAATGTCGCGGACGTGTCCCCCGTAGCGGGAGGCCACCACCTGCGGCAGCACCGGGATGAACTTGTCGCCGTATCCCAGCGCGTTCGCCAGCGTGTACGACTGGGCGGCCTGCGCAATCAGCGGCGTCGGAATGTCGGCGGCCGCGACCATGCGCAGGAAGGCGCGCATGTCCTTGGCGCCGACCCACAGCGAGCCGCGGTGGAAGCTGTCGTCGCCGTCGAGCACCCAGCGCATGGTGGCCCGGAACACCCGGCTGTCGCCGCCGCCGGTGGTGATCACGTCGTGCAGCGCGTTGAGGTCGATGCCCAGCTTGGCGGCGGCCGCGATGGCTTCGGCATTGGCCGCGGCGATCGACATCGCGATCGCATTGTTGAACAGCTTGATCCGGTGCCCCATGCCGAGCGCGCCAATGTGGAAGATGTTCTCGGTGAACGTCTCCAGCACCGGCCGCACCTTCTCCAGCAGCTCGGCCGGGCCGCCGACCAGCACGTTCAGCCGGCCTTCCTCCGCCTCCTTCGGCGTGCGGGTGAAGGGCGCGTCCATGTAGTGGATGCCCTTCTCGGCGAGGGCGGCGCCGATCGCGATGGTCGAATCCGGCTCGGAGGTGGTGCAGTCGATGACGATGGTGCCCGGCCGCGCGCCGTCGCGGACGCCGTTCTCCCCCAGCACCAGCGCTTCGACCTGCTCCGACGACGGCACGCACAGGAACACCACGTCGCAGCCGGCGGCGAGCTCCGCCGGGGTCGCCGCCTCGCGCGCGCCGCGCGCCAGCAGGTCCTCCACCGGCGCCCGGTTGCGGTGTGCCATCACGATGAGCGGAAAGCCCTTCTCCAGGATGTTCCTGGCCGCCCCGTGCCCCATCAGGCCCACGCCGATCCATCCCACCGTCATGCCTTCGGCCATGCGTTCGCTCCCCTTCTTGGCTGGAGCCGGTGGTGTAACAGCAGGGGACGGGTGCGGGGAAGGGTCAGCGGCCGACGTCGTCGATCTCCCCCGCCAGTGTGCTGGAGGCGGCCAGCCCTTCCTCCCGCCGCGCGGCGAAGGCGGGGTCGAGCACGGGGCCGGGGATGGTCGGCGAGGATGCGGTCGTGGGACGCCTGCAGGTCGGCGATCGCCCGGTCCGGCCACGGGGTGGCCTGGGCGAGGGCGGCGAAGGGAAAGGCGATCAGCGCCAGGGCGAAACGGGCGAGCGACGTGGCCATCGCCGGCGATGATGGCCCGGCACTGCCGGCCGGTCATGCGCGACCGCGACGCTCCTCTCCCGGGTGGGGAGAGGAGCGGTTGCGGTCATTGGCCCCTGCGGGGCGTCAGATGACGTAGGTGCGCAGCGGCGCGAAACCGTTGAAGGCGACCGAGGCATAGGTCGTGGTGTAGGCCCCGGTGGCCTCGATCAGCAGCTCGTCCCCGATCTCGAGCGCGAGCGGCAGCGGGTAAGGCTCCTTCTCGTAGAGCACGTCCACCGAGTCGCAGGTCGGGCCGGCCACCACGCACGGCTCCGTCTCGCCGCCGTCGTGCGGCGTGCGGATCGGATAGCGGATCGCCTCGTCCATCGTCTCGGCGAGGCCGCCGAACTTGCCGATATCGAGATAGACCCAGCGCATCGGGTCGTCCTTCGACTTGCGGCTGATCAGGACCACCTCGGACTTGATCACGCCCGCATCGCCGACCATGCCGCGGCCCGGCTCGATGATCGTCTCCGGCAGGCGGTTGCCGAAATGGCGGCGGATCGAGGCGTAGATCGCCTCGGCATAGCTCTCAACCACCGGCACGTCCTTCTGGTAGCGCGTCGGGAAGCCGCCGCCGAGGTTGACCATGGACAGCGTGATGCCGCGCTCGCCGAGGGTGCGGAACACCCCCGCGGACGCCTCCAGCGCCCGGTCCCACGCCTGCGGGTTGTGCTGCTGCGAGCCGACGTGGAAGGAGATGCCGTAGGCGTGCAGCCCCAGCCGGTGCGCCGTCTCCAGCACCTCCACCGCCATCTCCGGCGTGCAGCCGAACTTGCGGCTCAGCGCCCAGTCGGCGCCTTCGCCGTCGGTGAGGATGCGGCAGAACACGCGCGCACCCGGCGCCTGGCGCGCGATCTTCTCCACCTCGGGGATGCTGTCCACCGCATAGAGGTCGATGCCGAGAGTGCGCGCGGCCGCGATGTCGCGCTCCTTCTTGATGGTGTTGCCGAAGGAGATGCGGTCGGGCGTGGCGCCGGCCGCGAGCACCATCTCGATCTCGCGCAGCGAGGCGGTGTCGAAGCAGGAGCCGAGCTCGGTCAGCAGGCGCAGGATCTCGGGGGCCGGGTTCGCCTTCACCGCATAGAAGATGCGCGTCTCCGGCATCGCCGCGGCGAAGCGGCAGTAGTTCTCGCGCACGACCTCCAGATCGAGCACGAGGCACGGCCCCTCCGGTCGCTCGAGCGCAAGGAAGTCAAGCATGCGTTGGGTGGCCATCGACCGTTGTCCCCCGTCCAGACTGGCGAAGCCCGGCGTCCGGTCGGCGGGCCGGCGTGGTGGAGACGCCCGCACCCGCGCAGGCCGGCGCCTGCGGCAGAACTGGGCCGCGACCGCCCGGGGGCGGTCATGACCCGGTGATTGCGCCTTCGGTTTGGATCGGGAACGTCCCGGTCCGCACGTGGGCAAGGATGGTGTGCCTCTTCAGTAAAGTCGGCCTATGGACGGCCGACTGAGACCAAAAAAGCCCGCACCGTCGTTGCTTTAAGACGCCTTGTCTCCCCGCTCGGGAGATCGTGCCGGCGTCCACGGGCACGTGCGAATTAGGGCGAGCGGAGACATAGGGTTAAATCGCTTGAAACGCAATGAAGAATTCGCGGTTCCTGCGAAGATTTCACGCTGCCGGCGGAGGGCGATGCAGGGCGGGCGTACGCGGATCACGGGAGCGGCGGAATCCGCGGTGCCAAGCCGGCGCGGTCGTGGCTATAGTGCCCGCGTCGCAACGGCGCCGGGGCAGGCGTTCCGCGCCGGCGACGCCGCCACATCATGGCGGGCATGGAGGACATCGGGAGCCGGCGCCGCCGGCGAGAGGACGAGCGGGAGGAACAGGGAGTGGCAGCGAACGGAAAGGTGGCGATCGTCACCGGCGCCGGAACGGGAGTCGGACGGGCGGTGGCGCTGGGGCTTCTGAAGGCGGGGTATTCGGTCGGCCTCGCCGGACGGCGGGCGGACAAGCTCGAGGAAACCGTGAAGCTGGCCGGCGCGGACGGCGAGCGGGCGCTGGCGGTGCCGACGGACGTCACCAATCCCGATTCGGTGCAGGCCCTGTTCGACGCGGTGGTCACCCGGTTCGGCCGTCTCGACCTGCTGTTCAACAACGCCGGCACCGGCGCGCCGCCGGTTCCGCTGGAGGAGCTGACCCCGGCGCAGTGGCAGGCCGTGGTGGACGTCAACCTGTCCGCGGCCTTCTACTGCACCCAGGCCGCGTTCCGGCAGATGAAGAAGCAGACCCCGCGGGGCGGCCGCATCATCAACAACGGCTCGATCTCCGCGCATGCGCCGCGGCCGAACTCGGCGCCCTATACCGCGACCAAGCACGCCATCACCGGCCTCACCAAGGCCGCCAACCTCGACGGCCGCGCCTTCGACATCTGCGTCGGCCAGATCGACATCGGCAACGCCCGCACCGACATGACCGCGCGGATGAAGGACGGCGTGCCACAGGCCAACGGCACCATCGCGCCGGAGCCGGTGATGGAGCCGGAGCACGTGGCCAACGCGGTGCTCTACATGGACAGCCTGCCGCTGGACTCCAACGTGCTGACGCTGACGGTGATGGCGAACAGGATGCCGTTCGTCGGCCGCGGGTAGCCGGCCGCGGACCATTCAGTGCTGGCGGGCGGCGACGAGATAGGCCTCGATCGCCGAGCCGGCGCATCGCCTCCAGCCGGTGATAGCCGCTGATCAGCACGTAGCGGTCCTTGTCCCGGCGCACGCTGATCGGCGTGCGCAGGCCGTCGGCGAGGATGCTCTCCGCCAGCGCCTCCACCCGGGCCGGATCGAGGCTGCCGCGGAACTTGACCGGGATGTATATCTCCCCGACCATCACCTTCACCGGCTTCATCATCGCTGGCCGTCCGTTCTGGTGAGGCGCGCACCCTGCGCTGCGCCGGGGCCACTCTAGCCCATCGGGCGCAGCGGGACAGCACCGTCCGGGCCGGAACGGCCGCCGCGCCGACGTCTGGCGCGGTTCCCGCAACGGAAGGAGGGAATGCCCATGGCGAACGGCTATGCCGCCGCGGCCAGCCGCTACGAGACCATGCGCTACAACCGGTGCGGCCGCAGCGGACTGAAGCTGCCGGCGATCTCGCTGGGGCTGTGGCACAACTTCGGCCACGACGCGCGGCAGGACAATGCGCGCGCCATCTGCCGCACCGCCTTCGACCTCGGCATCACCCACTTCGACCTCGCCAACAACTACGGCCCGCCGCCCGGCGCGGCGGAGGAAAACTTCGGCGAGATCCTGCGGCGGGACTTCGCGCCCTACCGCGACGAGCTGATCATCTCGACCAAGGCCGGCTACCGGATGTGGCCCGGGCCCTACGGCGAGTGGGGCAGCCGCAAGTACCTGCTGGCGAGCCTCGACCAGAGCCTGAAGCGGATGGGGCTCGACTACGTCGACATCTTCTACTCCCACCGCTTCGATCCGGAGACGCCGCTGGAGGAGACGATGGGCGCGCTGGACAGCGCCGTCCGCCAAGGCAAGGCGCTCTACGTCGGCATCTCCTCCTACAACGCCCAGCGCACGAAGGAGGCGGCCGCGATCCTGCGCCGGCTGGGCACGCCCTGCGTCATCCACCAGCCGAGCTACTCGATGATCAACCGCTGGGTGGAGGAGGACGGGCTGCTCGACGTGCTCCATGGCGAGGGTATCGGCTGCATCGCCTTCTCGCCGCTCGCGCAGGGGATGCTCACCGACAAGTACCTTAAGGGAATCCCCGAGGAGAGCCGCGCCGCCAGCGGCAAGTCCCTGCGCCAGTCGTTCCTGACCGAGGAGAACATCGCCCGCGCCCGGGCGCTGAACGAGATCGCCGCGCGGCGCGGCCAGACGCTCGCCCAGATGGCGATCGCCTGGGTGCTGCGCGGCGGCCGCGTCACCTCGGCGCTGATCGGCGCCAGCCGTCCGGAGCAGGTCGCCGACTGCGTCGGCGCGCTCGCCAACCCCGACTTCACTGCCGAAGAGCTGGCCGAGATCGACCGCCATGCGGTGGATGGCGGCGTCAACCTGTGGGCCGCCTCCGCCGAGCGCGCCGGCCCCTCTCGCTGACCCGCACTGCCGCTTCCGGCGGCTGGTCGGTCGCCTGAGGGGTCAGGGGATCAGCCGTTCCGCGCGCAGGCGGTCGAACAGGTCGGTGAACGACCGGCGGGTCGGGATGTAGCCGGTGAAGCCGCGCTCGCGGCTCAGCCCCATGTCGCAGAACACCTCGATGTCGCGGCCGAGGTCGGCATCGACGTGCCACCACGGCGCCAGTGCCGTCACGTCCGGCTCGGCGAGCCCGTGCCGCTCCGCAAGCTGCCGCCACTCGTCCGCGACGTCCGCCATCATCCGCACCATCGGCTGGGCGTAGCCGGGATAGGGCGCGGGCTCCAGCCCGAACCATTCCGCGATGTGGCGCCACATGGTGCGCCAGCGGAAGACGTCGCCGTTGGTCACGTTGAAGGCGGTGTCCCTGGCCCGCGGGTCGGTCGCGGACCAGATCATGTGGTCGGCGACCTGGCGCGCGTCGCTCACGTCGGTGATGCCGTCGTGCTGCATCGGCGAGCCGGGGAAGACGAAGGGCCGCCCCGTCGCCTTGCACAGGCTGGCGTAGACCGCAACGGAGGTGCCGAGGTTCATCGCGTTGCCGGGGGCGAAGCCGATGATGGTGTGCGGGCGCGCCACCGACCAGGAATGGCCGCGGCTGCGCGCACTGTCGAACAGCGCGTCCTCGTGGACGTAGTAGAAATTCGGTCCGGGCAGCCGCGGCAGGGTCTCGACCAGCGGCGTCTCGACCGGCCTCTTCGCGAAGTCGTCGAACGAGCCGAGATAATGCTTGAGGCCGGTCACCAGCGCCACGTGCTCCAGGCGGTCGCCGGGGATGGCGGCCAGCGCGTTGCGGATCATCGCGCCGTTGACGACGCAGTTCTCCTCCTCGTTGGCGCAGCGCTTCCAGGTGGCGAAGAAGGCGTGGGTCACGGGTCCGATGCCGGCCAGTGCCTCCCGCGTCCCCGCCGCGTCGGCGAGGTCGCAGGTGACCGTCTGCACGCCGGGGATACCGGGGGTGCGCGCCCGCGACACGCCGACAATGTCCCAGCCGTCGTCGGCGGCGAGGCGCTCGGCGAGGTTGCGCCCGACCATGCCGCTGACGCCGAAGATCAGCGCTTTCCGTCGCTCCGCCATTCCTTCTTCTTCCTCCCCGGATCGCTTCCACCCGGACCGGCCGGCGGGCCGCGCGGGGCTAGTTGGTGAACTTCTGGCTGGCCGCCCAGAAGGCGCGGGCGTCGACCGCCATGTTGAAGTCGAAGAGGCCTTGGGGATTGGGGTAGGTGGCGGATTCGATCGCGATGATACGATAGCGGCCGTCCTGGGCCACGAACAGCGGCGAGCCGCTGTCGCCCTCCAGCGTGTCGCACTCGTGGTAGACGGTGTTGTCGTCCCACACGTCCACCAGCGGACAGCTCAGGTTGGCCGACAGGAACGCCATGCTGTCGCCGCCCTGCATGACATGGGCGCGGCCGGTCATCACCGCCTGCTCCAGCTCCCCCGTGGTCAGCGGCTCGATCACCATCCAGCCCACGCTGTTGCCGATCGGGCGGTCGAGGGTGAGGAACGCCCAGTCGTAGCCGTCGATGTCGGAGGTGCTCTGGTGCAGCTCCGCGTCGAACTGGGGCGGGATGTAGAAGTCCACGATCCGCGCCCGCTCCACCCAGTCCGGACCGCTGGCGCCGGCGATGAACTCGAACGGCGTGTCGAGCCCGCGTGGCCCCTCGCCGCCGAACATGCAGTGGGCAGCGGTGAGCACGGTCGCCGGGCCCACCAGTGTCCCCGTGCAGTGGCCGCCGCTGGCGAAGGTGATGCGGCCGATCATCCGCCACGGCGCCTGGCGCGAATCCGGGTAGATCCGGTCGTCGTGGCCGAAGAACACGCGCGACGGATCGATGCCCTCGCGGCGGCAGTCGGCCGTGTCGGTGTAGGGGATGCACATGCCGGTGCCGCCGGGCTCGTCGCATTCGCCGTCGTTGGCGTAGATGCAGCTCTCCGGCCCCGGCGGCGCCCCCTCGCGGCGGCAGTCCCAGCTGTCGGTGCCGTCCTGGCAGAGCCCGGTGCCCCAGGATTCGTCGCACTCGCCGTCGTAGCGGTAGGCGCAGGAATTCGACTGGGCGGCGGCCTCGTGGGGTGCGGCGGCCAGCGCGGCGCCGAGCGCGAGAAGGGCGAGGAGCGGGACATGGAGACTCCGGCGTGCCCGGAGCGGCAGGGTGATCATCGGACGGTCATCCCGGACATGGAGCCGCGAGGCGCGGCCGGCTGCGGCGAGAGGGTGCACGAGACCCGAAGATTATGGCGTTTCCCGGGTCCGCTTTGTAACGTTCCGGCACCGGTCACGCCATGGCCGGTGACAAGCGCCCGGTACGGGGCGCAGCAGGAACCGAGCCCCGGAGGAAACGCGTGGTCCCGCTGAACATCGGCATGATCGGCTACGGCTTCATGGGCCGGGCCCACAGCAACGCCTACCGCCAGGTTCCCACCTTCTTCCCCGGCCTCCGCTACCGCCCGGTGCTGAAGGCGATCTGCGGCCGTGATGCCGAACGGGCCAGGGCCTTCGCCGACCTCTGGGGCTACGAGACCGTCGAGACCGACTGGCGCCGGATGGTCGAGCGGCCGGACGTGGACGTGATCGACATCGGCACCCCGAACAGCACCCATGCCGAGATTGCGATCGCGGCGGCCCGCGCCGGCAAGTGGGTGCTGTGCGAGAAGCCGCTGGCGATGAACCGGGCCGAGGCCGAGGCGATGGTCGAGGCGGTGGAGGCCGCCGGCGTGCCCAACATGGTCTGGTTCAACTACCGTCGCGTGCCAGCGGTGTCGCTGGCGCACCAGCTCGTCCGCGAAGGGCGGGTCGGCCGGCCCTACCACTACCGCGCCACCTACCTGCAGGACTGGACGATGAACGCGGAGCTGCCCCAGGGCGGCCAGACACTGTGGCGGCTGGAGGCGGCGGTCGCCGGCTCGGGTGTGGTCGGCGACCTGCTCTCGCACTCCATCGACACCGCGATGTGGCTGAACGGGCCGATCGTCGCCGTCACCGCGGTGACCGAGACCTTCGTCCGCCAGCGCCGTCACCAGCAGACGGGGGAGATCGAGCCGGTCACCGTGGACGACACGGTGATGATGCTCGCCCGCTTCGCCAACGGCTCGCTCGGCACGTTCGAGAGCTCGCGCTACGCCCGCGGGCGCAAGAACTTCAACACGCTCGAGCTGAACGGCGCCGACGGGTCGCTGCGCTTCGACCTCGAGGACCCGCAGTACCTCGAGTTCTTCGAATACCGCGACCCGTCCGGCCGCAAGGGCGAGGACCACCTCGCCGGCTGGCGCCGGATCCACGTCTCCGCCCACGAGCACCCGTACATGAACAGGTGGTGGGTGCCGGGAACGACCATCGGCTACGAGCACAGCTTCACCAACGCGCTCGCCGACTTCCTCGAGGGCGTGGAGAAGGGGAAGCCGGCGCAGCCGGATTTCCGGACCGCGCTGGAGACGCAGAAGGTCTGCGACGCCGTGCTCGCCAGCGCCGCGAGCGGCCGCTGGCAGGAAACCGGGGTCGAGCTCCCGGAACGGTGAGGGGAAGCCCATGTCCAGGCCGTCCGTCCGACAGCGCCTCGCCGCCGGCGAACGCTGCTACGGTACCATGATCTTCGAGCTGTTCACGCCCGGGATCACCGCCATCCTCGACCAGATCGGCTTCGACTTCGTCGTGCTCGACATGGAGCACAGCGGGGCGGGCATCGACACCATCAAGACCCAGATCGCCTGCGCCCGCGGGCTCGGCATCGAGGCCTATGTCCGCGTGCCCGACGGCCGCTACAGCACCATCGCCCCGGTGATGGACGCGGGCGCGCAGGGCATCATGGTGCCGATGGTGGAGACGGCGGAGCAGGCGGCGGCGATCGTCGATGCCGTCCGCTACCGGCCGGAGGGGCGGCGCGGGCTCGCCTTCGGCATCGCCCACGACCGCTACGGGGGCAGGGACCCGTCGGACACCATGGCCCGGGCCAACGCCGACAATCTGGTCATCTGCCTGATCGAGACCCGCCGCGGCGTCGAGAACGCCGACGCCATCGTCGGCACGCCGGGCGTCGATGTCGGCTGGGTCGGCCACTACGACCTCACCAACGACATGGACATCACCGCCCGGTTCGATCATCCGGAGTTCCTTGCCGCGGTCGAGCGCGTCGGGGCCGCCTGCGCCGCCGCGGGCAAGGCGGCCGGCATCCTCGACGCCAATCCGGCGCTGCTGGAGCGGTTCGCCCGGCTCGGCTTCCGCGCGCTCGGCTTCGCGACCGACGTGGCGGCGCTGAAGATCGCCTACGGCGACGGGCTGAAGATGCTGCGCGGCCTGCCCGGCCGCGGCAACTGAGGGGAAGGGAGAGGCGGCATGCGGCTGCGCGACAAGGCAACGCTGGTCACCGGCGGCGGCTCCGGCTTCGGCGCCGGCATCGCCCGGACCTTCGCCCGCGAGGGCGCGAAGGTGGCGGTGGTGGACATCAACGCGGAGAGTGCGCAGCGGGTGGCGGAGGAGATCGGCGCGGCCGCAGTGGCGATCCGCTGCGACGTTGCCGACGGCCGCTCGGTCGCCGCCGCGGTGGAGGAGGCGGTGGCCCGGTTCGGCCGGCTCGACGTCGTCGTCAACAACGCCGGTACCAGCCACCGCAACCGGCCGATGCTGGAGGTGGACGAGGCCGAGTTCGACCGCGTCTTTGCGGTGAACGTGAAGGGCATCTTCCACATGGCCCATGCGGTGGTGCCGCGGATGCGCGCCCAGGGCAGCGGCGTCATCATCAACATCGGCTCGACTGCCGGCATCCGCCCGCGCCCCGGCCTCACCTGGTACAACGCCAGCAAGGGCGCGGCGAACCTGCTCACGCGCTCGATGGCGGTGGAGCTTGCGCCCGACCGGATCCGGGTGTGCGGGATCGCCCCTGTGATGGGCGAGACGGCGCTGCTCGAGACCTTCATGGGCATGCCGGACACGCCGGAGAACCGCGCGAAGTTCGTCGCTACCATTCCTCTCGGCCGGATGAGCACGCCGCAGGACGTGGCCAACGCCGCGCTGTTCCTCGCCTCCGACGAGGCCGGGTTCCTCACCGGCGTGGTGCTGGAGGTGGACGGCGGCCGCTGCATCTGAGCCGCCGCCGGCCGCGCCCTACAGGCCGGCCAGCGATCGCGGCAGTTCGAAGGTCGGGTCCGCGCCCTCGGCGAGGAGGCGGCGGGCGAAGTCGAGGGCCGCGTCCAGGGCCGGCCGGTGCCGCGCCGCCAGCTCCGCCTGCTCGCGCGCCCGCTGTTCGCGGCCGTAGGCGATCGCCGGCGCCTTGGCGTGGCGGTGCCAGATGTCCGCCGCCAGGACGCGGGCGAGATCGTCGTCGGAGGCG
>ERZ777003.3434-NODE-3434-length-15416-cov-5.086778_pt1 | contig 15416 bp, 14 predicted proteins | sample MGYA00374956_ERZ777003 | MGnify/ENA primary metagenome ERZ777003 (study PRJEB29302, sample SAMN06268252) | bioreactor metagenome | isolation source: Joint BioEnergy Institute, California, USA | place: USA:Joint BioEnergy Institute, California, USA | collected... | reverse complement strand
TTGCCCGCGTAGGAGACGAAGTCGCCGCCGTCGCCGATCACCACCGCGTCGTCGTCCAGGACCCGGTTGAGCTCGCCGTAGATGCGGGCCGGGTGGATGGGGGAGGCGTCGCTGTCGAGGACCTCGCGGTCGTTGGCCGCGGTCGCGGCGGCCGCCTCGGCCACCTCCGCGCGCCACTGCGCGACCTCGGGACGGGGCGCGGCCTGTTCGGCGAGGCCGCGCAGGACCAGGGAGAGGTCGCCCGAGACCGCCCCCGCCAGGGTGAGGTGCGTGGCGAGCTGGCCGGGGGAGTCGGTGATGTGCACGGTGCGGGCCAGGGGGGCGCCGTCGCGGCCGCCGAACAGGCCGTGGTTGAGCCGGAAGTCCAGCGGGGTGCCCACGACGACGACCAGGTCGGCGCGGCCCAGGGCGAACCCCCGGGCGCGGGTGGCCAGCAGCGGGTGCCCGGCGGGCAGCACGCCGCGGCCCTGGCCGTTGGTGACCACCGGGATGCCCAGCTCCTCGGCGGCCTCCAGGGCGACCTGCTCGGCGCCGTCCAGCCACACGTCCGAGCCGTACACCAGCACCGGCCGCTGCGCCTCGCCGATCAGGCGGGCGACGGCGGCCACCGCGTCGGGGTCGGGGGAGCGGTCGGCCCCGGCGGGGCGTGCCTCCAGGGTGACCTCGGCCTGGTCGTAGAGGCGGTCCATGGGGATGTCCACGAACACCGGTCCGCGGTGGGCGGTGTTGGCGAGCGTGAACGCCTCGTCCAGCGCGGGAGCGATCAGGGCGGGGTCGTGGACGGTCCACGCGCGCTTGGTGATCGTGCTGAACAGCGGAGGCTGGTCCAGCTCCTGGAGCAGGCCCTGCCCCCAGCGGCTGTCCGGGGCCCGGCCGCCGACCACCACCAGCGGGGAGCCGTTGAAGTGCGCGGTGGCCACGCCGCTGACGCCGTTGGTGACGCCCGGCCCGGCGGTGAGCACCGCCCACCCGGCCCGCCGGGTGAGCTTGCCGACGGCCTCGGCGGCGAAGACCGCGGTCTGCTCGTGGCGCACGTCCAGCAGGCGCAGCGGGGGATCGGAGGTGACCGCGCCGTCGTAGACCGGGAAGACGTGTCCGCCCGAGAGCGTGAAGACGGTGTCCACGCCGTGGCGGCGGGCGACCTCCACGGCGTGGTTGCCGCCGTGGCCGGTGAGCTTCACGGCGGGCTCGGAGTGGGAGGAGGCGCTCATGTGCTGTCACGCTCCTTGCTGGTGGGGTGGCGGGTGAGGGCGGGAGGGGGCCGCCCGCCACCAAATTACCAGCGAGTAGCGTTCTTGGGTGAGGCACCTCACAGAATTCGGTTCCGACAGGGCGTGCGGAGTGCTCCTAACTCCGCTCCTTGGGGGGACGCAGCCGGGTCACGAACTTGTACCGGTCGCCGCGGTACAGCGACCGCACCCACTCCACCGGGTTGCCCTCCGCGTCGAAGCTGTGCTGGCAGTGCAGGACCAGCGGCAGCCCGACGTCCACCCCGAGCAGCCGCGCCTCGTTGGGGGTGGCCAGCACGGTCTCGATGGTCGCCTCGGCCTCGGCCAGGTGCACGTTGTAGACCGCGGCGAGGGCCTCGTACAGCGAGGCGTACTTGTTCAACTGGCGGCGCAGGCCCGGGAAGCGGCGCGCGGGCAGGTGGGCGGTCTCCACGGCCATCGGATCGCCGTTGGCCAGCCGCAGCCGTTCGATGCGCAGCACCCGGCCGCCGAGCCGGATGGCCAGCAGGCCGGCCAGCTCCTCGTCGGCGTTGACGTGGCTCACGTCGAGAATCCGGGTGTCCGGGTGGAGGCCGTGGGAGCGCATCTCCTGGGTGTAGCTGGTCAGTTGCAGCACCTGGGTCACCTTGGGCTTGGCGACGAAGGTCCCCTTGCCCTGGATGCGCAGCAGGCGGCCCTCCACCACCATCTCGGCGAGAGCCTGGCGCACCGTGGTGCGGGACGTGCCGAACTGGGTCGCCAGCGTCCGCTCCGGTGGCACCGGGTTGCCGGCGGGCATTGTCTCGATCAGCTCCAGGAGCTGCTTCTTGACCTGGTAGTACTTCGGAACCCGAGGGCTGTCCTCAACTGTTCGCTGACCCGTCACGTCGATTTCCTCCACCGATCCCCGCCTGTTCGGCGTTTGCTGCATCCTCGCAGTGCCCGGGGTCCGACGTGTAGTCGGGCCGCCGCAAAAGACGGCAACTGGTGTAGGCCATTGGTAGAAAGCCGCATCTCTTGAGTATGCCCCGCCTCATGGGATGATTTGTGAGTGCCTCACCTCAGTGACCTCATCAGAAGGTATACGGCGCTCACGACGGTGGACCTGGAGTGGCTGCAGGCCCTGGTCTCCGACTGGCAGTTGCTCGCCGACCTGTCCTTCGCCGACCTGCTGCTCTGGGTGCGCGTACGCAACGACGACGGCTGGGTCGCGGTCGCCCAGATGCGGCCGACCACCGGGCCGACCGCGTTCCAGAACGACCTCGTCGAGACGTTCCTGCCGGACGTGCCGGCCGCCGAGGGGGAGCCGGACCCCGTGCCCCCGGTGCTGCGCAACAAGCGCACGCTCATCAACCGCGCCTGGCGCGAGGGCAGGATCTGCCGGGAGGGCGACCCCGACTGGTCGGGCGGCGTCCCGGTGCGCGAGGAGACGATCCCGGTGCGCCGGGCGGGGGTCATGCTGGGAGTGATCCAGCGCAGCACCAACCTCAGCGCGGCGCGCACGCCGAGCCGTCTGGAGCTGACCTACCTACAGAGCGCCAACGACCTGGCGCAGATGATCGCCGAGGGCGGCTTCCCGTTCAGCGACCAGGGGCCGCTGATGGTCCGCTCGCCCCGCGTCGGGGACGGCCTGGTCCGCCTGGACCGCGAGGGACGGGTGGTCTACGCCAGCCCTAACGCCCAGTCCGCCTACCGCCGCCTGGGCCTGGCCACGGACCTCGTGGGGACCTCGCTGGCCCGCACCACCGTGGAGCTGTCCGCCGACCCCGACCCGCGGGACGAGTCCCTGAGCTGGACCGCGGGCGGCCGGGTGCCGCTGGAGGCGGAGGTGGAGGCCCGCGGCACCACCGTCCAACTGCGCGCCATCCCGCTGATCATCAGCGGGGAGCGGATCGGCGCGCTGGTCATGGTGCGCGACGTCACCGAGCTGCGGCGCCGGGAGCGCGAGCTGATGACCAAGGACGCCACCATCCGGGAGATCCACCACCGGGTGAAGAACAACTTGCAGACCGTCGCGGCCCTGCTGCGGTTGCAGGCCCGCCGACTGCACAACTCCGAGGGGCGCGCGGCCCTGGACGAGGCGGTGCGCCGGGTCGGGTCGATCGCGATCGTGCACGAGATGCTCTCGCACACGCCGGACGAGACGGTGGACTTCGACGACATCGCCGACCGGGTCATCGAGATGGCCGCGGAGGTGTCCTCCACCGGCGCGGCGGCGGTGGCACCGCGCCGGGTGGGGCACTTCGGCCTGCTGTCCGCGCTGGTCGCGACCCCGCTCTCCATGGTTCTGGCCGAACTGGTGCAGAACGCGGTCGAGCACGGACTCCGGTACGGTCCCGGCACCATCGAGGTGCGGGTGCGCCGTCAGGCGCCGGTGCCGGGACCGGACGAGTTCGAAAGCGGAAGGGGTGCGGGAAGGTTGATCATCGAGGTGGTCGACGACGGAACGGGACTACCCGACGACTTCGACCTGGAGACCAGTAGTAGCCTTGGACTGCAGATCGTCCGGACCTTGGTGACGGGCGAACTCGCGGGCCGGCTCGAGATGATCCCCCAGGAGGGCGGCGGCACCAAGGTCCTGCTCGACTTGCCGGTGGATCATGAGGTCCAGTACTACAACTGAGAACGGACGGTGGGACGAGGGCTCAGCTCAGACCGCGGTACGCAACTGGACGGCCGGGCGGAGCGAACGGCGGCGCTTCAGGGCGCGGCGTTCGTCCTCGCTCATCCCGCCCCAGACACCGCCGTCCTGACCGGTCTCCAGCGCCCACTGAAGGCAGGCGGTGCTCACGGAACAACGGCGGCATACTTCCTTGGCCTCTTCGATCTGGATCAGTGCCGGACCGGAGTTGCCGATGGGGAAGAAAAGTTCGGGGTCTTCGTCACGGCAGGCAGCGTGGTGGCGCCAGTCCATGCGGGTCACTCCTCACGGTGAGGCGGTCGGGGCGTCGTCGGCCTTGTGAAACAGTTCACGAAGCAGGGCGTTTCGGGGCCGCCGCAGTAGTGCGAACGGTCCCCGCTGCCTCCTTCGCGCGCCCCACACGGGCTGTCGCGGTCGTTTCTGGCGGTCGCTGCGCGGAAACCTGGAAAAATGCGGCCACCGAGCCCGGAACCAACCGTTAACGCGCCCGTAACGTGCGGCGATACTTTGAGCGTGGCAGGGTTAAGAGAAGCTTTCAAGAGAGAAGGCGCACGAAAGCCCGATATGGGGTGTCGCGTACGTCACAAGTGCCCTGGGCTGGGCTTTTATGTTCTCTTAAGCCACGATTCGTAACGCCTTCGGAACCGATCGGAAGTTGACCTGTTGCCGGTGTCCGAGGTATTCTCCGTCAATTTGGAACGCCCGCGGCCACCGCGAGCGGATCGTGAACTCCTCTCGGTCGTGCCAGGTCAGGTAGCCGCGCCCCCGCGGCGGCAGCCCCTTCGCCGAGAACATCATGCGCAGCACGTTGGCGGTGGTCATCGTATCCACCCTGGTCAACGCGAACACGTCCAGCCCCAGCTCGAAGCGGGACCGGGGGGTCGGCTGCACCGGGGACGGCCCCGCATAGGTCCACGGGGTCGTGTTCGTCACCAGCGCGAAGTACAGGCCCCGGACAGGGTGGCGCTCCGGCATGTGCACGCTCAGCGACGGGTCGCCCCCCATGCCGCCCCTGAAGAACAGGTTGAGCGCGATGGCCGTGTACAGGGCGGGGGTGGCGCGACGGCCCTGCTTGCGCTGCCGCTCCACCTCGTGGACCACGTCGGCGTCCCAGCCGAACCCCGCGCAGAAGGTGAAGTAGCGGCCCCCGTCTGGGCCGTCGATGCGGCCCAGGTTCACCGTGCGCCGCGAACCCGTGTGCAGCGCCTCCAGCACCGCCCCGGTGGCCTCCACGGGGTCGACGGGCAGCCCCAGCGCGCGGACGAACACGTTCGCGCTGCCCCCCGGAAGGGCGGCGTAGACCGGCCGCTGCTCCTCGGGGACGGCCATCAGCCCGTTGGCCACCTCGTTCACGGTTCCGTCGCCGCCGAAGCTGATCACCAGCTCGTAGCCGTCCTCGGCGGCCTGCCGGGCCAGGTCCACCGCGTGGCCGCGGTACTCGGTCAGAGCCGTGTCGAGCTTGATGTCGCTGGCGAGCGCACGGACGATCACCTCGCGCGAGCGGGGGGTCATCGTGGTGGCGTGGGGATTGGAGATGAACAGGGCACGCACACGGCCAGTCTATTGACCTGGCGGGTAGGCGGAGCCGGACGGGAGCCCTGCCCCGGAACGCCGAAGGTCCCCGTGGCGGGGTGCCGGAGGAGCCGGGTTACAGTGAACACGTGTCCCGACGACCGATCACCCTTCTCCTCGCCGCGGTGTGCGAAGCGCTGCTCGGGCTGCTGCTGCTCGTCCTCGGCGGCTACGTCCTGGTCAACACGCTGCTGGGCAACGCGACGGACATCACCTTCGCCCTCCCCCTGGCGGTGTTCGCCTTCGGCGGCGGCGCTGCGCTCTGCTACGTCTCCTGGGGCCTGTACGGCCTCCGGGACTGGGCGCGCACGCCGGTCGTGCTGACCCAGATCTTCGCCCTGGTGGTCGCCTACTACATGTGGACCAGCGACCAGCCCGAGATGAGCCTGGCCCTGGGTGGCTACGCGCTCCTCACCCTGGCCCTGGTGCTCGCCCCGCAGACGACGGCCACGCTCTTCCCCGCCGAGGGCCCCTCCCGGAACCGGAGGTGACCACCCGCGCCACGGACGCCGGTGGCCGTGACGCGGGGCGGGAGAGGCGTCAGTCGTCGCTGGTGAGAGCCTGACGCAGTTGGGCGAGCGTGCGCGCCAGCAGTCGGGACACGTGCATCTGCGAGATGCCGAGCTCCGCAGCGATCTGCGACTGGGTCATGTTGCCGAAGAAGCGCAGCAGGAGAATGCGCTTCTCCCGGGGCGGAAGCCGTTCCAGGAGCGGTTTGAGCGACTCCCGGTACTCCACGCCCTCCAGGGACTCGTCCACGATCCCCAGCGAGTCGGCGACCGCCGGCGAGTCCTCGTCGCCGTTGTCGGGGGCGTCGAGGGAGACGGTGGAGTAGGCGTTGGCCGACTCCAGTCCCTCCAGCACCTCCTCCTCGGACATCTTGAGGTACTCGGCCAGCTCGGCGACCGTGGGCGCGCGTCCCTGCCGCTGGGACAGTTCGCTGACGGCCTTGGTCAGCGAGAGCTTCAGCTCCTGTAGGCGGCGCGGCACCCGCACCGCCCACCCCTTGTCCCGGAAGTGCCGCTTGATCTCGCCGACGATGGTCGGGGTGGCGTAGGTGGAGAACTCCACCCCGCGGTTCAGGTCGAATCGGTCGATGGACTTGATCAGCCCGATCGTGGCCACCTGGGTGAGGTCGTCGAGCCACTCGCCGCGGTTGCGGAACCGGCGGGCGAGGTACTCCACCAGCGGGAGGTGGAGCTCGACGAGTTCGTCCCGGATGCGCTGGCGCTCCGGCGCGTCCGGGTCGAGTTCGCCCAGACGTTCGAACAGCTCCCGCGCACGGGCCCGGTCAGGCGTCGAGTGCTCCGTTTGCGCCGTCAGAGCGGGCCCCCTTTCACTCACGCCGACTCCACCGGGTCGCGGCGTTTGTGCAGGACGATGGATACCCGGTCATCGGAACCGACGACGGCGTCGACGTCACCGGCCAACGCCGAGAGTACGGTCCACGCGAAGGTGTCACGCGCCGGCAGCCGCCCGTCCGTGGTCAGCACCGAAACGCTGATGCGCATCCCGTCCCCGGTGAGTTCGAACTCCGTGGTCAGATCTGTACCGGGCAGCGCCTGGGTGAGGAGCATCGCGCACGCCTCGTCCACCCCGATACGCAGGTCTTCGATCTCGTCCAGGGTGAAATCGAGACGGGCGGCGAGCCCTGCCGTAGCCGTGCGGAGCACGGAGAGATAGGCGCTGTCCGCGGGCATGCGGACCGTCACCGTGTCTCTCACGCCCATGGCGTCCGCCGTCGGTACAGCGGTGTCTTCGGTCACGTCCCTCCTTAGGGAAGCGAGATTGCCGCTTGTAAGCAATCTATCTTGTTCCCCCGGGGTACGTGACACCTGAACGCTGATCATCCCCCACAGAGCGTGGGGGCGGCCCTACAGCGTGTCCGGTCCGCGAAGGGGGCGCGGCCGGTGCGCCGACTTACGGAGCGTCCGCGAGATGAACCGGGGTAGGTCTACGCATCTGTGCGTGGGGCTACCCCGGTTTTTGCGTTGTAGGGCTCGCGCGTGCGGGGAGCGGTTCGCCGAGCGCGAGGTGTCAGCGCGACGCTGACACGTGCTCGCCGCGAGCCGTGCCGCGTTCGGCTCGCCGAGCCCGTGACGTCGCCGGAGCCGCTACCGGACACCTCCCGCGCGCGTTCCCGCGTTCGCCGGTCCGCGGACCGGTCGCGTGCGGGAGCTGCTTGCTGCGGGATGCTCGCCGGTCCGCGGGTTGCTCCGCGAGGTGTCGCCGCGGGGCTGCTCGGCGGACCGGTACCGCTCGCCGAGCGCGCACCGTTCGAGCAGGGACAACACACATGACGGTTACTTTGCATTGGGTTGACTGTCGACGGAGAGTAATTGCTCTCGAGGTGCGTTCGCGTGCGGGAACCGGCTCGGCGAGGTGTTCGGCGAGCGTTGCCGCGGGAGCGGTACAGCTTGCCGCTCGCCTTGCCGCTCGGTCCGGCGAGCGTGCCGCGAGGTACGGCAAGGCTTGCCGCGGGAGCGGAGTAGAGCAGATATCGGGAGTGTGCTCGGCGAGTGGCACGCTCCCGATTTTTGTGGTTTGGGGAGGTGCGCGGCTCGCGCTAGTCCGTCGGACGCACAAACGTTCCCTTCGCGGGAAGCGTGATCACCAGTCCGCGGTCTCTGAGTTCCTTGACCGCACGCCGCGCCGTACCGAGTGCGACACCGTAGGACTCCGCTAGTTCCCGCTCGCCGGGCAACCGCGCTCCCGCGGGGAGTTCTCCCGACTCGATACGTGCGGCGAGGTGGTCCGCCATTTCCGCGTATACGTACGCCGCTTCTGACGGTTTGAAGTCCGGAACGTCGCTCACGCGCTCACTGTAGAACTGCCTTGAGCTGCGCACATGGGTGGGTAGCGGCGTACCGCTGTACAGAGCGGTGCAGAGCGGCCAGGATCAGAGTTCCGCGAAAACGGACCCCGGCGGACGGGCCAACGTTCCCGGGGGCGTGGCCAACGCTTCCCAGGAGCGTTGACAGTGAGAACTCTACTTGCCCTGTGCGCGCTGGTTTCGCGCGCGATTCGCCCCTCCCGCGGCACGCACGCCGCACCTCGCGAGCCGCTCGCAGAACGGAGCCCGCGAGAGCACTTCGTCGCGGCTCGCCGAGCCACCCGGAAGCCGCTCGCGAACAGCTCCGCGGCTGCTTCCCCGCGGACGACTCACCGAAGCACCTTGCCGGAGCTGCGGACCGGTACCGCGGACACCTCGAGCCCGCGGACGGTTCGCCGGAGCGTTGCTGAGCGGGAGCCGCTCGAGCGGTCCGCGGAGAGCCCGCGAACTGCTCGAGGGAACCTCGCCGAGCGCTCCGGACACTTCACCGCGGCGAGTCCGTGAACGTCGGCGAGCGTGCCCGTGAGCACCATGCGGACGCACCTCGAGTCCGCGGGAGAGACGCTCGAGCACCTCGAGCCGCTCGCGGGCGTCGTTATGCGGAACTGCTTCCCGCGACCGCAACCGCTGACCCGTACGGGTCACCGTTGCCGGGGACACCGGTCGTTCGCGCGGAGAACGTCAACCCGCAAGCCGCTTTGGTCCGCGGCTACTACCTCGCGTTTGAGCGCGAGCACGCGAAGGGGGCCGCACAGTGACCCGTGATCACCTCGAGCCGGAACCGGAGCCCGCGGACGCTCCCGCGTTGTGGGATGCGGGAGAATACGCGAACTGGTTGTACGACGTGCTCTCTGACGCGCTCCGCGAGCGTGCGGACGTTTTCCCGGACACGTACGCCGCGTTCGCCGCACTGGACGACTGGCTCCGCGGGGGCGGTGTGCTGCCCGGCCCGTGGCGCGACGCCGAGCGTCCGCCGAGCACCGACTAGTCTACTCCGCGGCCGATCCCATGCCCCGGGGAGGTGCTTCCCGGGGCATCCTCGCTAGGTGCGGCTACTGTCCCAGCGTGAGCAGTGCCTCCCCGTCGAGGCGGTAGACCGTCCACTCGTCCATCGGCACGGCCCCCAGCGACCGGTAGAACCCGATGGCGGGCGAGTTCCAGTCGAGCACCGACCACTCCAGCCGCCGGTACCCCCGCGCCACGCAGATCCGGGCCAGCTCGGTCAGCAGCGCCCGGCCGTAGCCGCGCCCCCGGAACTCGGGGCGCACGTACAGGTCCTCCAGGTAGATGCCGTGGCGGCCGGTCCAGGTGGAGAAGTTGCGGAACCACAGCGCCATGCCCACGACACTGGTGGAGCCGTCCTCGGCGGTGTGCTCGGCGACGTGCGCGAAGACGGCCGGATGGGGGCCGAACAGCGCGGCGGCGAAGTCCTCCTCGGTGGCCGTCGCGGACTCCGGTTCCTTCTCGTACTCCGCCAGTTCGCGGACCAGGCGGGTGATGGCGGGGACGTCCTCGGGACGGGCGGGGCGGATCACGGCAGAGACCTCACAAGACGGTCGGAGACAGCCCGTCCACGGTAACCCCGGCGGTGGGCGGCCGGGTGCGCGGGGGCGGCGGGAGGCCGCCGACCGCGCACCCGGCCGCTCAGAGCACCTTGGAGAGGAACGCCCTGGTCCGCTCGTGCTGCGGGGAGTCGAGGACGTCCCGGGGGGCGCCGCGCTCCACGACGACTCCGCCGTCCATGAAGACGAGGGTGTCGCCGACCTCGCGGGCGAAGCCCATCTCGTGGGTCACCACGATCATGGTCATCCCGCCCTCGGCGAGGTCCCGCATCACGTCCAGGACCTCGCCCACCAGCTCCGGGTCGAGCGCGCTGGTGGGCTCGTCGAACAGCATCAGCGACGGGTTCATCGCCAGCGCCCGGGCGATCGCCACCCGCTGCTGCTGGCCGCCGGACAACTGCTCGGGGTAGGCGCCGGCCTTGTCGGCCAGCCCGACCCGCTCCAGCAGTCCCATCGCGATCTCCCTGGCCTCGGCCCGGGGCATCCGCTTGACCTGGACGGGAGCCTCCGTCACGTTGGCCAGGACCGACATGTGGGGGAACAGGTTGAACCGCTGGAACACCATGCCGATGTCGCGGCGCTGCGCGGCCACCTCCGATTCGCGCAGCTCGTACAACCTGCCGTTCTTCTCCCGGTAACCCATGAGCTGGCCGTTCACCCACAGGCGGCCCGCGCTGATCTTCTCCAGGTGGTTGACACAGCGCAGGAAGGTGGACTTGCCCGAGCCGGACGGCCCGATCACGCAGCACACCTCGCCGCGCCGCACCTCCAGGTCGACCCCGCGCAGCACGTGGAGCCGCCCGTAGTGCTTGTGGATGTTGTCGGCCACCACCATGCGGTCGTCAGCTTCGGGGATGTTCTCTGCGACCATCGAGCACGCCTCAATTCCTGGCTTGGACCCGCAGCAGCCTCAGCCCGGCCCCCGCCCGCCGGTCGCCCCGGGCGAAGGAGCGCTCCAGCAGGTACTGGCCGACCATGAACACGCTGGTGATCGCCAGGTACCACAGGCACGCGGCGACCAGCATCGGGAACGGGTCGTAGGTACGGTTGCCGATCGCCTGCAACTGGAACCACAGCTCGGTGGTCAGCGGCACGTAGGCGACCAGGGACGTGTCCTTGAGCATCGCCGTGGCCTCGTTGCCGGTCGGCGGCACGATCACCCGCAGCGCCTGCGGCAGCGTGATCCGGCGCAGCACCGTGGAGCGCCGCATCCCCAGCGCCTGGGCGGCCTCGGTCTGCCCGGGGTCCACCGATTGCAGCCCGGCCCGCACGATCTCGGCCATGTAGGCGCCCTCCGACAGCGCGAGCGCCAGCAGCGCCGCGACGAAGGGGGTGAGGAGGTCACGGGTGTCGAAGGAGTAGAACCGGGCGGACTCCAGGCCCAGCAGCGGCGCCCAGTAGTGGTCGAACGGCAGGCCCAGGTCGATGCGGTTGTAGAGCACGCCCAGGTTGCCGAAGAGCACGCACAGCACCAGGCGGGGCACCGCCCGGAAGAACCAGGTGTACAACCAGCCGACCCCGGCCAGCACCGGGTTGCCGGACAGCCGCATGACCGCGACGGCGATGCCCACCACGACGCCGATGAGCATCGCCAGCAGGGTCAGCACGAGCGTGGTGCGCACGCCCAGCAGTACCGGCTCGGAGAACATGTTCTCCACCATGAACGGCCAGTTGAACGCCTCGTTGGTGACCAACATGTGCGCGAACATGGCGGCGAACACCAGCAGCACCCCGGCCGCGACCCAGCGGCCGGGGTGACGGACCGGGACGGCCTTGATGAACTCGGGGGAACCCGTCCCGGGCGAAGACGCCTCCGCCCGGGACGGACCGGTCTGCGTATCCACGGTCGGCCGCTACTCCACGTCCGGGTTGACTTCGGGGGCCTCGATACCGCCGCTCTCGATACCCCAGTCGGCCAGGATCTCGCCGTAGGTGCCGTCCTCCATGATGGCGGCGAAGGCGGCCCGGATCGCCTCGGCCAGCTCGGCGTCGTCCTTGGGCAGCACCACGCCGTAGGGGGCGGCCTCGTACTGCTCCCCGTAGGTCTCCAGCTTGTCGCCGGTCTGCTCGATCGCGTAGGCGGCCACCGGCAGGTCGGCCAGGCTGGCGTCGCTCTGCCCGGACACCACCGAGGAGGTCGCCTGGGTCTGGCTCTCGAACTGCTGGATCTCGATGGGGTCCTTGCCCTCGTCGACGCACTTGTCGCTGCGCGCCTGGATGTCGTCCACCTGGATGGTGCCGGCCTGCACCGCGATCCGCTTGCCGCAGGCATTGTCCGGGTCGACGCCCTCGGGGTTGCCCGCCAGGCCGAACCACTGGGTGCCCACGACGAGGTAGCTCACCATGGTCACGTTCTCCAGCCGCTCGGCGGTGATCGTGAAGGAGGAGACCCCCACGTCGTACTTGCCGGAGTCGACACCGGTGATGATGGAGTCGAACGGGGCGGACTGCCAGTCGGTCTCCAGGCCGAGCTTGGCCGCGACGGCGTCGAACAGCTCCACGTCGAAACCGATGACGGTCTGGCCGTCGGTGTCGAGGAACTCGGCCGGCGGGTACTCGCTGTCCACCCCGATGGTGATGACGCCCCGCTCGGCGAGGTCGTCGGGGACCAGCGCGGCGAGTTCCGCGTCGGCGGCCGGTGCGTCGTCGCCTCCGCCTCCGGCCTCCTCGCCGCCGCCTCCGCAGGCACTCAGGGTCAGCACGGCCGCCGCGGGCAGGGCGGCCAGGTGGAGCAGGCGCCGGCGGGGGCCGGAGAGCTGGGTGTCCCGGGCCGTCGCGGGTTCCGCGGAGCGCCACAGGTCCTTCACGTCGGTTTCCTCCCTCTGGGGTGCAGGCACACCGGAGTGGGCCAGCCTGGTGCGGCGCGTGGTCCACGCGCCGCATGCGTGGTCAGAATGTCCAGGTTGTGGGGTATTAGTCATTAATCATCCACTCCCGGGCATGGGGCTGCGGTCACCGTTGTGAGATGATTGAGTAACGGGCCACCCCCCGTACCGCTGGCAGCGCTTCCGCACAACCGTTGCGGAGAGTCCCGACCGCCGCAACCGATCACCAGAGATCGGTGTGGACGAGTCTCCACCCGCAGTTTCGACCCTCTCCGCTCGCTGCTTCCCACCGCATCACTGTCCCCGTCCCAGCCGAGGGGGACGCGCACGGATCCACTGAGGGGTTTTTACGTGACCAGCGACCGCAGTTCCCTGCTTGACGACGATCCCGCGTTTGCTCTGCACCGCGGCGGCAAGCTGGAAGTCCACTCCACCATCGAGGTCAACGACCAGGAGGGCCTGTCCCTGGCCTACACGCCGGGCGTGGCGCGCGTCTGCACCGCCATCGCCGAGAACCCGGAACTGGTGGACACCTACACCTGGAAGAGCAAGGTCGTCGCCGTCGTCACCGACGGCACCGCCGTGCTCGGCCTGGGAGCCATCGGCCCGGAGGCGTCCCTGCCCGTCATGGAGGGCAAGGCGCTGCTGTTCAAGCAGTTCGCCGGGGTCGACTCGGTGCCGATCGCTCTGGCCTGCACCGACGTGGACGAGATCGTCGAGACGGTGGCCCGCATGGCCCCGTCCTTCGGTGGCATCAACCTGGAGGACATCTCCGCTCCGCGCTGCTTCGAGATCGAGCGGCGGCTGCGGGAGCGCCTCGACATCCCGGTCTTCCACGACGACCAGCACGGTACCGCCATCGTCGCGCTGGCCGCGCTGCGCAACGCCGCCCGGGTCACCGGCCGGGAGCTCAGCGACCTGCGGGCCGTCGTCTCCGGGGCCGGAGCGTCGGGCATCGCGGTCTCCCGCATGCTGATCAGGGGCGGAATCGGCGACATCGCGGTGGCCGACAGCAAGGGCATCATCTACGAGGGCCGGGCCGGGCTCAACGAGCACAAGGCCGCGCTCGCCGCCATCAGCAACAAGGCCGGACTACAGGGCTCCATCGAGTCCGCGCTGGCCGGGGCCGACGTGTTCGTCGGCCTGTCCGCCGGCGAGGTGCCCGAGGAGGTCGTCGCCACGATGGCCGACAACGCCATCATCTGCGCCATGGCCAACCCCAACCCGGAGATCCACCCCGACGTGGCCCGCAAGTACGCGGCGGTCGTGGCCACCGGGCGCAGCGACTTCCCGAACCAGATCAACAACGTGCTCGCGTTCCCCGGCGTCTTCCACGGCGCCCTGGAGGTCCGCGCCACCGACATCACCGAGAACATGAAGCTCGCGGCGGCCAAGGCGCTGGCCGACCTGGTCGGCGATGACCTCGCGCCGGACTACATCATCCCCAGCCCGTTCGACGAGCGGGTCGTTCCGGCGGTCTCCTCCGCGGTGGCCGAACAGGCCCGCAAGGACGGCGTCGCCCGGGCCTGACCCGGCCCGGGAGACGACGGACGGCCCGGCGCGGCGATCCCGCGCCGGGCCGTCGGCGTCACGGAGGGACAACGTTGTGGTCTCGGGCGGGTTGCGGCCCTCAGTCCTCCGGTGCGGACTCCGCCAGGGAGCGCATCCGCTCCTCCTGCTCGGCCAGCAGCGCCCGCGTCTCGTTCGGGTGCAGGGCGGCGGCGCGCAGGTGCTCGAAGGCGGTCGAGTAGACCCGCACCTCCTTGGCCTTCTCGATGTAGAGGCTGCCGGTCAGGTTCTCCGTGTGGACCAGGCGCGGCGCGTAGACCTCGGGCTCGCTGAACTCCAGGATGTTGAACGCGCCGTCCAGGCCGGGGTGCGCACCCCGGCCGAACGGCAGGACCTGCACGGTGATGTGCGGCAGTTCGCTCATGCGGATGAGGTGCCGCAGTTGGTCGGCCATGACCGCCGGACCGCCGATGACGCGGTGGACCACGGCCTCGTCCAGGACCGCCCACACGTGCGGCGGGTCCTCCCGGGCCAGGATCTGCTGGCGGCGCATCCGCAGTTCCAGGCGGCGGCTGATCTCGTGCGGCTCGACCGGGACGGGGTGCGTCTCCAGCAGCGACAGGGCGTACTCCCTGGTCTGGAGGAGGCCGGGCACGAGCTGCCCGTGGTAGAAGCGGAGGGTGCACGCCTCCGGCTCCAGGCCGAGGTAGACGTCGAACCGCTCCGGAATCACGTCGCCGTACACGTGCCACCAGCCGCGGCGGCGCGACTCGCGGGCGAGCAGGATCAGCGCCTGGCGGATGCTGGGGTCGGTGACCCCGTACAGCTCCAGCAGGTCTCGGATGTCGTCGGAGTTGCTGGACACCTGGCCGCGTTCGATCCGGGAGAGTTTGCTGCCCGACCAGGACATCCGGGCTGCGGCTTCCTCGCCGGTGAGCCCGGCTTTCTCCCGCAGCAGACGCAGTTCCACTCCCAGACGGCGGCGCCGCGCCGTGGGACTGGTGTAGCCGGCGGCCACCACGATGCTCCTTCTCTCCGGGAGACAGATACTCGGGGACCAGAAAAGGCTAGTACACGGCGGGGGCCCATCGGATACGGCGGTGGTCCTCCGGGCGAAGGAAAGTTCCGCGGCCGACCGGCGGGGACGGGGAGCCGGGGACGGCGGCGGACGCCCAGCGGGAGGCCGGGCCGCCGTCGCCGTGCAGCGCGAAGTCGATGTCGACCTCGCACCGCTCGGCCCGTACCGCGCGCACGGTGTAGGTGCGC
>ERZ777003.3433-NODE-3433-length-15419-cov-21.282869_pt1 | contig 15419 bp, 16 predicted proteins | sample MGYA00374956_ERZ777003 | MGnify/ENA primary metagenome ERZ777003 (study PRJEB29302, sample SAMN06268252) | bioreactor metagenome | isolation source: Joint BioEnergy Institute, California, USA | place: USA:Joint BioEnergy Institute, California, USA | collected... | reverse complement strand
CGTCAGGCGACTAGTCGCCCCACGTGCCGCTTGACGGACAGCCGGCCTCGCCCGCCGTCTCGCACTCCAGCAGGGTTGTGCCATCGGAGTTGCGGGTGATGGAGAACTCGTTGCCGGTCTCCGACCGGGCCGTGACCGTGTAGGAGCTGTCGTCCGAGGTGACGTTGAAGACGCGGTCGGTGAGCGTGGACTCGATGGCGATCAGGGAGGCTTCGTCGGCGCCGGCGTAGCTGCCACCGTTGTCGGTCGCGTACGTCTCGATCGCGGTCTGAGCCGTACGGGCGGCCGACTTCGCGTCCGCGTCACGCGCCTTGTCGCGCTGGTTGAAGAAGGACGGGATGGCGATCGCGGCCAGCAGACCGATGATCAGCATCACCACGAGGAGCTCGACGAGCGTGAAACCGCCCTCGCCGTGCGCCCTCTCACGGAGCTTCTGGACCATGGGTACCCTCCTGTGGGACCTAGTGTTCGCCTTCGCTCCGTTAGCCCTAACCCTGGAGGTCCGGGGAACCCCGGTGGCAGCCCGGCTGTCTCCCATGGGGAAGACCCGTGGCTTTGCGTCACCACCTCGCGGTGGGTTTGCCTTTGGCACCGGAGCGTTGGCCTTACTCATCGCACCCTTCATCGGTGCGGGGCGAGGAACCCTTTAGGGCCCTAGGGGGAACATTCGTACAGTCTGGGTGATGACCCCTAGTACGCACATCGGGTTGGCTTGAGCCATGGCAGCGCGGCGCCTCGTGATCCTCATGATCGTCCTGCTGATCGCCTCGTCGATCGCGGCCGCGCTCGCGCCGCAGCCGCCCCGCAGCCAGGAGGAGACGACGACCACGCCTCCCCCGCCCGAGCCGCAGGAGCTCTCACCGGTCCTGTCCGAGCGCGGCGAGCTGGTGCGCGCCCACGTCAGCGTGGGCGACGAGCCCGCCCGGGTGCGCGCCCAGGCCGGCGACCAGCTCGAGCTCACGGTCACCTGGGACGAGGTGGCGACCCTGGAGATCTCCGGGATCGGCGAGAGCGCGGACGTGGGGCCGGGCTCGCCGGCCCGCTTCGACGTGCTGCTCAACGACCCGGGCCGCTACCGGGTCTTCCCGATGGACGACCCCGAGCGCACGGTCGCGACCATCGCCGTCCGCCCCCGCACCCCCGGCGATTGAGCTTCCCGGTCCCGTAAGGCGAGAAGAGTCGGTCACGAGAGGAGGCGGAGGACCGCCGCCTCGATGCGCTCGCGGCGCGCGAAACCCGGGGCGCCGTTCAGCCGCTTGAGCGTGCGCGCGATCGTCTTGCCGTCCGCGTAGCGCTCGATCACCCGCGGGTCCACGTAGGAGGCGCGGCAGACCGCGGGCGTGTTGCCGAGAACCTCGGCCACGTCCTCGATGGCGGCGCCGACCGCGCGCTCGCCGTCCTCGTCGCCTGCGCGGGTCGCGAGGTTCACGGCGGCGAGCACCGTCGCGTTCCAGGTCCGGAAGTCCTTGGCGGAGAACTCGTCCCCGACGAGCCCCTTCAGATGTTCGTTGAGCTCGTCGGCGCGGAGGTCATGCCACTCGGCGCGGCGGGCGCGGTAGGCGAGCAGGCGGGCGTCGGCGCGCGCACGCCGCCGGCGCAGCGCGGCTACCGTCGGGGTGACGAGCTCGTCCTCCACCTGCTGGGTGCGCTGCAGGCCGCCCTTCGCGATGAAGTCGAAGTGGATCGCGCCGCGGCGGATCCGGACGTGCTCCTTGCGCAGCGTCGTGAGCCCGAAGCTCTCGTTCTCCTCCGCGTAGGAGTCGCCGCCCACCCGGAAGAGGCCGATGTCGAGCAGGCGCACCGCGCAGGAGAGGACCCGGTCGCGCACGAGCCCGTCCAGCCCCAGCCCCGCGGCTAGGCGCTTGCGGACCGCCGGCATCGCGGCGCCGAACTCGAGCAGGCGCTCGAACTTCTCGCGGTCGCGCCGCTCGCGCCAGGCCGGGTGGTAGAGGTACTGGCGCCTGCCTGCCGCGTCGGTGCCGACGGCCTGGATGTGGCCGCGCTCCTCGGCGCAGATCCACACGTCCTCCCAGGCGGGCGGAATCGCGAGCGCGCGGATGCGCTCGACCTCCGCCTCGTCGGAGATCAGCTCCCCGTCGGCGTCGTGGTAGCTGAACCCGCGACCGCGCCTCACCCGGCGGATGCCCGGCTCGTCGGGGTCGCTTCGGGTGGTTCGCACTCGGCTCGCTCCTCCCCCGCGGCGCGGGAAGCCGTCAGTCGTCGCGCGCCTCTTGCTGGCGCTGGGAAAGGGCCTCCTCGTCCTGGCCTGGGTTGCCGATCGGCCCGCCGTCCTCGCCGGGGGTGGGCTCGGGTTCGCCCTGCTTGGAGGGAGGCTTGGTGCCGCGCTCGTCGCGCTCGGCGTCGTCTTCTGTGCGCTCGTCGTTCACGGGAGGGCGGGTTCCCCCGCCCCGGTCCGCGAAACGCGGCGCTCAGGCCGCCGCGCGCGTCCCGAGCTCGGCGGCGAGCTCGGCGCGGGTGATGTAGCCGCTCTCGACCAGGGCCTCGCCGGCGACCTCGTGCACGGCCCGTCGTTCCGCCGGCGTGAGCGACTCGCGCCAGCCGCCGGGCGTCGCGGAGCGCGCCTCGGAGCGCTCGCCCTTTTGGAAGCGCGGCAGCCGGTTGAAGTCGTGCCGCTCGGCGATCCGCTCCAGCTCGGCGTCGTCGGGCGCGATGCCCACCGCCCGGCAGATGCGGCGCAGCTCGCGCGGGGTGCGCGCGAGCAGGTCCTCGTAGCGGACCAGCACGCGGCGGTCGGGATCGTGCCTGCGGAACGCCTGGTGCACCAGGCGGGTGCGGTACGCCCACACGCTCGCCTGCCAGCGCACGAACGCCTCGCGCCCCTCCTCGGCCAGCGGGAAGGCGCCCTCGCGCTGCGCCCAGCTCCCGTCCTGGTAGGCGGCGATCCACGAGTCGACGACGTCGCGGCCGTCGCGCAGGAGGAAGATGAGGCGCGAGCGCGGGAACAGCGAGAGCAGCAGCTCGGCCGCCTGCGAGCCGGGCTCCTTGACGAAGACCAGCGGCTCGCTCTCCCCCTCGCCCGCGGCCTGCGCCGCGAACCGCGCCTCGATCAGCTCGCGCAGCTTCGGGCGCCACACCTCCGCGAAGCGGTCGGCGAAGAAGTAGCCGGGCTTGGAGCGCTTGACCCGGTCGAGCGTGGTGAGCTCGGGCTCGGCCTCCGCCGCCGCCCAGGCGAGCGGGATCGGCCGCCAGACGCCGAGGTGGTGCCCCAAATGCGGGTCGTCGACCGCGACCGCGTGCGGCAGGTCGGCCAGCATGCGCAGAAGCCAGGTGCTCCCGCTGCGCGAGGACCCGAAGATCCACGCGAGCCGCTCCTGCGGGACGTCCGGCAGTGCCTCGTCGAGATCCGGAGAGCCGTTCGCCATGGATCCCTCCATTCGCCAGGCGCCTACCCCCGGAGCGCCAGTTCTAATCGCGGCCCGCGCCGCGATCGGCGCGATTTCCGCGGGGATCGCCGGCGCCAGGCGCCTAGTCGAAGCTGAACGGCGGGTAGCGGTCGGTGACCAGGCCGAACGCGTAGCCCTGCACCCGGTTGCTCCAGCGCAGCGTGCCCTCGACGTAGTCGAAGATGCCGCGCGGGTAGCGCCCGGTGAAGAGGATCGCGAACCACGCGATGATCGCCGCGATCCAAACCCCGATGTAGAGGACGAGCAGCACGATCGCGTGCGGCAGGATCAAAAGCCACTTGATCAGCGGGAGGAACCGGTTCAGGTCGCGCTCGGCGTCGGGATAGACGTAGTCGAGCCGCACCGACTGGTGCTCGTCGGTGGAGGGGTAGCGGTCGTCCATGAGCAGCAGGTAGGCGAACACCCGGTTCTGGAAGCGCCGCATCTCGAGCCCGAAGTCGAACCACCAGCGCGGGTACTTCTTGCGGAAGAGGATCATCAGCATAGTCGGCAGCCAGAGCGCGGTCAGGGCGTTGCCGAGCAGCGCGAGGATCACCCAGATCGGGATCGCCGCAAACAGGCGGAAGAAGGTGGACAGGCGGTTCAGCGCGCGGTCGGGGTAGTCGACCGCGAACGTGATCGGATAGGGCTCCACGGGATTACTCCTCCCTCTCGGTTGCCGGCGCGAGGCCGAGCGGATCGGCGCCGGCGCCGCGCGCCAGCACCATCACGGGGCAGTGCGCCGCGTCGACGACGCCCGCGGCGGTGCTCCCCAGGACCACCCGGCGCACGGGGCCGTAGCCGCGTGAGCCGAGCACGAGCAGGTCGAGCTCGCTGGAGGCCTCGACGAGCTCGCGGATGGCCGAGCCGCGCCGGATCCGCCCGTCGACGGGCAGGTTCGGCGGGACCGCCTCCAGCGCCTCGTTCAGCACGGTCTCCTTGGACTCGACCTCGAACGCCTCCCAGTCGCCCGCGCTGATCACGGCGAGGGCGGCGCCGTAGCCCATCGGCGCGGGCTCGGCGACGGTCGTGATCGCAAGGCGCGCGTGGAAGCGCTCGGCCAGCGCGATCGCCGCCTGCAGCGCGGCCCGCGACTCGTCCGAGCCGTCGTAGGCGACGCCCAGCCGCAGCAGGCGGTGCTCCTCCTCGGCGGCGTACCCGCGGGGGGCGACCGCGACCGCGCACGGCGCGCCGTTCAGCAGGTTGTCGCCGACGCTGCCGCGCACGACCCGCCCGAGCGGCCCCTTGTGCGTGGAGCCGACGACGATCGCCCCGGCCTTGTGCTCGGCCGCCAGCAGGTAGAGCCCGCGAGCGGGCGAGCGGTTGGCGACCACGTCGATCTCGACGCCGGTGCCGCCCATGCGCTCGGCCGCGACCCGCTCGAGCCGCTCGCGCGCGTCGGCGAGCACCTTCTCCTTGGGCCCGCCCGCGATACCGGGGCCGGACGGGACCACGGTCGTCAGCACCGCCCGGTAGCCGAGCGACTGGGCGAGGAGCCGCCCGAGCGCGACGGCGTCGTCGCCCTGCGGGGTCCCGTCGAATCCGATGATCAGCTTGCTGGACACGCCGATGGGTCGCAGCGTATGGCCTACGTCGGCCGTATGTACCCGCGGATACCCACGATCGGTATCCGAGGTTTACCCCGAGGGACGGCCACCGTGCGGGGTTTACCCTGGGAGGCGATGGCCGAGCCGCCCCCGCGCAAGCGTGTGCTCGTCGCCGGCGGTGGATTCGCGGGCCTGGAGACGGTCCTCGCCCTCCACCACCTGGCCGGCGACCTGGTGGACGTCGTGCTGCTCGCGCCGGACCCCGAGTTCGTCTACCGCCCGCTGCTCGTCGAGGCGCCGTTCACGCGCCGCCCGCCCGAGCGCCGCGAGCTGGCGCCGATCCTCGACCAGCTCGGCTGGCGATTCGCGCGCGACGGGCTCGCGCGCGTGGACGCAGAAGCGCGCGCCGTCGAGACCACCTCGGGCGAGACCCGGCCCTACGACGCGCTCGTCGTCTGCACCGGGGCGCGGCCCAAGCCCGCCTACGAGCGCGCCGTGACGCTCACCGAGAGCCTCGCCGACTCGGACGCGGTCGATGAGCTCCTGCGCGCCGCGCCCAGCGAGGGCCGCGACCGGATCGCCTTCGTGGTCCCGCCCGGGGTCACCTGGTCGCTGCCCGCGTACGAGCTCGCGCTGCTCGCGCGCGCCCGGGCCGAGGACCTGGGCGCCGATCCCGAGATCGCCCTGCTCACCCCCGAGCACAAGCCGCTCGCCATCTTCGGGACGATGGCGAGCTCCACCGTCGAGCGCCTGCTCGCGGCCCGCCGGATCGAGGTCCACTGCGGCGTCCACGTGGTCGAGGAGGACGACGGCTTCCACGTCGTCCCCGAGCGCACCCTCCTGGAGGCGCGCGCGGTGATCGCGCTGCCGTACCTGGAGGGCCCCGCGGTACCCGGCCTGCCCGCGGACGAGGCCGGGTTCATCCCGATCGACGAGCATGCGCGGGTCCCGGGCGCCGAGGGCGTCTACGCGGCCGGCGACGGCACGTCCTTCCCCGTCAAGCAGGGCGGGATCGCGACCCAGCAGGCGGACGCTGCCGCCGAGCACATCGCCGCGTCCGCGGGGGCGGACGTCGAGCCCAAGCCGTTCGAGCCGGTCCTGCGCGGCAAGCTCTTCACCGGGTCGGAGTCGATCAACCTGCGGCAGAAGCTCACCGGCGGCGCCGGCGAGGGCGAGGCTTCCCACGACTACCTGTGGTGGCCCCCGCACAAGGTGGCGGGCCGCTACCTGCCGGCGTTCCTGGGGCTCTCGACGCCCGCGCCGTCGGCCGACGTCGACCCCTCCTCCCTGCTCGTCGACGTCAACGTCTCGTTCCCCCACACCTGGCACTCGGAGCCGGGCGGCCCCAAGCGCGGGCCGCGCTACTCCTAGGCGCGCGAGCCCTGTCAGAGCCCGAACGCCGCCGGGCGCGCGTCGCGCGGCAGCACGAGCAGCGGGCTCGGGCAGTGGTGCATGAGCCGGTGCGTCACGCCGCCGAGCAGGGCGCGGCGCAGCGGCCCGTAGCGGCGCGAGCCGACGACGAGCAGGTCGACGTCGGCGGCCGCCTCGGCGAGGGCGAGGCCCGCGTCGCCGTGCGCGAGGCGCGAGCTCGCCCGCACCCCCTCGGGCGCCTCGGCGAGGGCGCGTTCCAGCACCCGCTCCATCGCCTCGGCGATCGCCTCGCGGTAGGCCGCGCTCTCGTACAGGGCGGGCAGGGTGAGGTGCCCGAAGTTCGGCGGCTCGGCGACCGCGATCGCGAGCAGCTCGGCGCCGAGGCGCTTGGCGAGCGCGCCCGCGACGGCCATCGCGGCGTCGGATTCCTCCGAGCCGTCGACGCCCACCCCCAGGCGCCGGAAGGGCCCGGGGCCGGGGGCCGCGTAGCCGTGCGGCGCGACGAGGATCGGGCAGGGCGCGCCGGTGAGCAGGGCGCTGCCCACGCTCCCCAGCAGGATGCGGCCCAGCGCGCCGTGCTGCGCGGAGCCGATCACGATCGCGGCGGGCTCGATCTCCTCGGCGTAGTCGTGCAGCGCGGCGGCGGGCGAGCTCCCGGTGATCACGGCGAACTCGACGTCCTCGCCGACGAGCTGCGCGCCGGCGGACTCGGCGAGCGCCTCGCGCTGCGCCTCGAGCGCCCGCTCGAACTCCTCCTCGGTGAACATGTAGCCCGCGGCGGGCACCGCCGTGACCACGAGCAGCTCGAGCCCGAGGGCGCCGGCGAACGCCTCGCCCAGGGCGAGGGCCTCGGCGCTTCGGTCCGAGCCGTCGTAGCCGACGACGAGCTTCGGCGCCATCTCAGCCGCTCCCCGCGCCCGCGCGCGGCCAGGGTCGCTGCGGCCCAGCCGGCTCCACGCGCACGCGCGCGTCGGCGATCACGGCGCCGCGCGGGCCCGCGATCACCGGGTTGAGGTCGAGCTCGGCGATCTCGGCGTGCGCCTCGACCATCGCGCTCGTGCGCAACAGCAGCTCCTCGACGGCGGCGACGTCGGCCGCCGGCGCGCCACGGTAGCCGGTGAGCAGCGGGTACATCTGCAGGGAGCGGAGCATCTCGCGCGCGTCGTGGCGTGTCAAAGGCGTGAGCCGGACGGCGACGTCGCTGCGCAGCTCGGCCTCGGTGCCCCCCGCGCCGCAGGCGACCACCGGCCCGAAGGTCTCGTCGAGCACCACCCCGACGAGCAGCTCGACGCCCGCGGGGACCATCTCCTGCACCAGGAAGCGCTCGGCGCGCAGGCCGGCGCGCTCCAGGTTCGCCTCGATGCGCGCCGCGGCGGCGCGTACCTGCTCGGGGCCGTGCAGGTCGAGCTCGAGCGCGCCCAGGTCGGTCTTGTGGACGATGCCCGGGCCCTCGGCCTTGAGCGCGACCGCCGTCCCCAGCTCGCGCGCGGCGGCGACGGCGCCTTCCGCGTCGGGGACGAGGCGCGAGCGCGCGAGTGGCAGCCGGTGGGCGGTGAGCAGCTCCTCCAGGCGGTCGAAGCCGAGCCACTCCTGCCCCTCCTCGAGCGCCTGCGCGAGCGTCGCCGCGGCCACGTCCGTGCGCGCGTCGGAGAAGCGCACCGGCGGCTCGGGCGGGCGCGCCCGCCAGCGCACGTGCTCGTGCACGCGCGCGAGCGCCACCGCGGCGCTCTCCGGGAAGGCGTAGGTGGGAATGCCCCGCGCCGCGGGCGCCGGCCCGTGATCCTCGGGCGACATGAAGACCGCCTGCAGCGGGATCTCGCGCGGCAGGCCGGCGGCGGCGTCGCGCACGGCGGCGGCCACGTCCTCGGCGCGGGTCAGCAGGGGCCGCACGAAGATCACGATGAGCGCGTCGAGGCCCTCGCTCGCGGCCATGATCCGGATCGCCTCGCGGTACTGCTCGGCGGTGGCCGTGGCGATCATGTCGACCGGGTTCGCGACCGAGGCCTCGGCGGGCAGCAGCTTGCGCAGGCGCTTCGCCGTCTCCTCGTCGAGCGGCGGGACGGAGAGGCCCGCCGCCTCGCAGGCGTCGGCGCACATGATCGCGGGGCCGCCCGCGTTGGTGAGGATCCCGACCCGGTTGCCGGCCGGCAGCGGCTGGTTCGCGAGGAGCGCGGCCACGTCGAGGAGCTCGGCGAGCGTGTCGGTGCGGATCACGCCTGCCTGCCGGAAGAGCGCGTCGACGGTCACGTCCGAGGCGGCGAGCATCGCGCCGGTGTGCGAGCTGGTCGCCCGCGCCCCCGCCCGCGAGCGCCCGCTCTTCACCGCGACGATCGGCTTGCGGCGGCCCACCCGGCGGGCGACGCGCGCGAAGCGGCGCGGGTTGCTGAAGGACTCGATGTAGAGCAGCGCGACGTCCGTGTGCTCGTCCGAGTGCCAGTACTCGAGCAGGTCGTTGGCGGTGATGTCGGCGCGGTTGCCGAGCGAGGCGAAGGCCGAGATGCCCAGGCCGCGCTCGGCGGCGAACTCGATCAAGGCGAGGCCCATGGCGCCGCTCTGCGAGGCGAAGGCGACGTTGCCCGCGGGCGGCACCCTGGGCGCGAACGTCGCGTTGAAGGGCGCCTCGGAGGTGAGGCTCATCACGCCCAGGCAGTTCGGGCCGATCAGCCGCATCCCGGCCGCGCGGCAGACCTCGAGCAGCTCGCGCTGGCGCGCGCGGCCCTCCTCCCCGGTCTCGCCGAAGCCCGCCGAGATCACGATCAGGCCGCGGACCCCGTGCGCCGCGCACTCCCGCGCGACGTCGAGCACGCGGGGCCCGGGCACGGCGACCACCGCGAGCTCGACCGGGCCGGGGACGTCGGCGATCTGTGGGTAGGCGCGCAGGCCCTCGACCTCGTCGGCCTTCGGGTTCACCGGGTAGATCGGCCCCGGGAACCCGGAGGCCACGACGTTGTGGATGATCTCGCCGCCCACGGTGCCGCGGCGGCGGGAGGCGCCGATCACGGCGATGCTCGCCGGGGCGAGGAAGTGCCGCGCGGCGGCGGCCGCGGAGATCGCCTCGCGCTGCTGGAAGCGGGCCCGCGCCTCGTCGCTGAACTCGGTCGGCAGCTCGATGTGGATCGACCCCGGCGCCGATGAGATCTCGACCGGGAAGCCGCTCTCCCGGAAGACCTCGATCATGCGGTGGTTGTGGGGCATGACCTCCGCTTCTAGGGTCCCGACTCCGGCGGCGCGGGCCGCCTCGGCGAGGTGGGCGAGCAGGATCGTGCCGAGCCCCTGGCCCTGAAGCTCGTCGGCGACCGCGAACGCGACCTCGGCGCGGTCGGGCGCCGTGCGCGCATACATGCCGTGCGCGAGGACGCGGCCCTCGGCGCCGCGGGTCGCGATCAGCGCGAAGCGGTCGACGTAGTCGATTTCGCGCGCGAGCGCCTCGGCCTTGGTCGGCGAGATCGCGCCGGTGAAGAAGCGGAACACCCGGGCCTCCTCGGAGAGGCCCTCGAACAGCGCCTGGACCTCCGGAGCGTCCTCGGGGCGCGCCGGCCGCACGCGGACGGTCGAGCCGTCGCGGAGCATGACGTCCGCCTCGAGGTGTGCGGGGTACGCGGCTGGCACGGTGGGGCCTCCTCGCTGGCATTGTCCCCGCTTCCGGGCGTGATGGGATCGCCCCTGCGGCGTAGAAGGGGCATGACGAACACACGGATCATGAAGCGCACAGCGCTCACAGCGTCAGTGGTGGCGGCGGCCGCGGTCTCGCTCGGGATCCTGCTCCCGGGCGCCGCGAACACGGCGCCCGTCCAGGCCAAGGCCGGCGGCAAGGCCCTCTTCGGCAGGGCGTGGGTCGCGAAGGAGGTCGTGAAGGGCGGTGAGCGCAAGCCGCTCGCCGAGGGCACGCGGCTCGTCCTGCGCCTGCGTCACGGCCGGCAGAGCGACAAGGCCCGGTGGAGCGCCGGGTGCAACGACTTCGCCGCCAGGCTCGAGGTCGACGGCAAGCGCCTGCGGTTCCGGCAGGTCGTCCAGACCCTGATGGGCTGCGAGAGGAAGCTTGAGCGGCAGGACCGCTGGATCGCCCGCTTCCTCGACTCCGACCCGCGCTGGCAGCGCAAGGCGGGCAGGCTTACCCTGCGCAAGGGCGGCGACGCGATCACCTTCAAGCGGCGCGCCCGCGCGATCGAGGCGGTGCCGGTCATACACGAGAGCGTTCCGGTCTTCGTGCGTTAGCCGGTTGCAGAGGGCGCAGTCCGCCGGTCGATGCGCGAGGATGTCCGAGTGGCAGCGCAAGAGCCCGATCGGTCGAGCGGCGTCGTCGAGGCGATCTTCACCGCGCCCGAGGGCAAGGCGGAGATGCACCCGCACGAGAGGGTTGAGCTTCACGCCGGGAAGGGGATCCCCGGCGACCGGTACTACACCGGCACCGGCACGTACTGGAAGCCCGGCGACGAAGGACAGGAGCTCACCCTGATCGAGGCCGAGACGCTCGACGCGCTGCGCGAGGAGGGCATCGAGCTCGACCCCAGCGAGACGCGCCGCAACGTGCTCACGCGCGGGATCGACCTGAACGCCCTGGTCGGCCGCGAGTTCCGCATCGGCACCGCGCGCGCCGTCGGCCGGGAGCTCGCGGAGCCGTGCAGGCACCTCGAGCGGCTCACGGGCAAGCCCGTGATGCGCCCCCTCGTGCACCGCGGCGGCCTGCGCGCCGACCTGCTCACCTCGGGCGAGGTGGCCGTGGGCGAGCGGATCGTCGCCGAACCCCCCGTTCAGCCCTAGTTGCCGCTTTCCGGCAACGTGGGCTGAACGGGGCGCGCGGCGGGGCAGCTCGAACGCGCTATATACCCCTACCCGGTATTGGTAAGCTGCCGCGTCGATGAACCCTCGTCGTGCGGAGAACGCCGGTGGCTGAGGCGGCTCTCGTCCTCTACGTCGTCTACATGGCGCTCGCCTTCGGGCTGCGCTCGTACCTGATGTGGCGGGCGACGGGCTCCACCGGCTTCAAGGGGATCAGCGGCAGCCTGGGCTCGCCCGAGTGGCTTGCCGGCGTGCTCTTCGTGGTCGCGCTCGTCGTCGGCGTCGCAGCGCCCGTGCTGGCCCTGACCGGCACCGCCGAGCCGATCGAGGCGCTCGACGCCGCCGCGCTCAACTGGATCGGCGTGGCGCTCGCGGTCGGTGGGATCGCGCTCACGCTGTACGCACAGCTCGCGATGGGCGAGTCGTGGCGGATCGGCGTGGACCCGAGCGAGCGCACCGAGCTCGTCACCTCCGGCCCGTTCGCGTGGGTGCGCAACCCGATCTTCTCGGCGATGATCCCGACGGGGCTCGGCCTCGCGCTCATGGTCCCCAACCTCCCGGCGATCGCGGGCTTCGTCGCGCTCGTGCTCGCACTGGAGCTGCAGGTCCGTCTCGTCGAGGAGCCCTACTTGCTCGCCCAGCACGGCGAGACCTACCGCGAGTACGCGCGGCGCACCGGCCGGTTCGTGCCCGGTGTCGGCAGGTTGCGGAACCTCTAGGCCCGCGCCGTCAGGCGGCTCGCGACGCCGCGCGCGCGTAGCCGAGGTCTTCGGCGATCCGGTCGAGCCTGGGCGTCGCGTCGATGTGCTGGAGCGCCGCCTCCAGGTCGTACGCACGCGACTCGGGAAGGCCGAGGCCGGCGTTCGCCCGGAACTTGGCGCGGATCTCCTCCGGCCCGGCGGGCATCGACGGGCTCCCCGGCGGGGCGGCGAGGAAGCGGTCGAACTCCGGCCCGTCGTTGGTCACGAGACGAGCGCCGCCGCAGAACCGCGAGGCGCCGCGGCCCTCGTCGCCCAGGGGTTCGGCGTCGACACGCGCCGCGAGCTCGAGCACCTCGGGATCGGCGATCGCGGCCTCGGTGAACGCCGCGAGGCCGAGCGACCCGCGGACGATCCGATGGGCCGCGGTGTACGGGAGGCTGAACTTGGCGTCGTAGGGCGTCTTCGGACGGAGCTTCTCGGCCAACGGCTCGAGCACGAGCCGCGCGCCCTCGGGCGGGACCCGCACGGTGATGCGCCCGATGTCCGCGGCCCCGAGTCCGTGCTCGTCAGCGAGCTCGCCGGCCGCCCAGGTGCTCGCGTGGGCGAAGTGGCAGGCGGGATAGAGCTTGATCGCGAGACCCTCGAACTCCCAGCGCTCGCCGAGCCCCGCGACGATCGCCTGCGCCTCCTCGCCCGCCCGCTGGGCGTGTGAGGCGAGGAGCCCAAAGCGGCCCTCGATCACGCTCGCCGGCCCGGTCGCGCCGGCGGCGGCCAGTCGCGCCGCCTGGATCCCGGCCTGGGCGGCCCAGCCGGCGTGCAACGGCTTGGTCGCCGACCCATCGCTCAGATACTCGAAGAGCCCCGCGGCGAAGCTGCCGACGATGCCGAGGGCGTTGGCCGTCGTGACGCGGTCGGCTGCGAACAGCCGGGCCGCCGCCGCGGCGGCGCCGAACGCCCCGCAGACCGAGGTCGGGTGAAAGCCCCGCTCGTAGAGCTCGTCGGCTGCGGCAACCGCGATCCGCAGGGCGATCTCGCTGCCGAGGACGTACGCGGCGAGCATCTCCCGCCCCGAGGCGTCGGTGACCTCCGCGGCCGCGAGCGCGGCGGGCGCCACGACGACGCTCGAGTGGCAGATGCCGGCCTCGTGCGTGTCGTCGAAGTCGAGCGCGTGACAGCGCGTGCCGTTGGCGAGCGCCGCCTGCGCCGCGGGAACCTTCGGCCCCGCCCCGATCAGCGAGGCCTCCCCCCTACCGCCCTGTCTCCATGCGAGCTCGCTTGCCTGCGGCGCCGCATCCAGGCCGACGGCGGCGATGCCGCACCCGAGGACATCGGTGAAGTGGAGGGCCGCGCGCTCGCGCACTTGGGCGGGGATCGCCGCCGATTCGAACTCAGCGGCGAACCCGGCCAGCGTCTCGGCGATCGCGCCCACAGACGAAGCTAACTCCCCTCATCCGGTGACGTCAACGGCAGCCATGGCGACCGGCCGCTTATGCGCGGTTCACGAGCCCGTCTATTCGCTACGCACTTGCCGGAGCAAATCCTAAGTCGAGGCGCAGCGGGCGAGGAGCACACTCGCCAGGGCCTGACGGTCGCCAGGCCGGGCAGCCGCAGCCACTTCAGAGCACGAGAAGCTGCGCGATCCCGAAGTAGATCAGCAGGCCCGTCGCGTCCACGAACGTGGAGACGAGCGGCGCGCTCACGACGGCCGGATCGATCTTCAGGCGCGTGGAGAGCAGCGGCAGGAAGGCGCCGATCGCGGTCGCCCAGGTGCAGACCACGAGCAGGCTGATCGACACCGTCGCGGCGATCTCCACCGACCAGATCAACGCCACCGGCGCAAACCCCAAAAGCGCGAACAGCACGCCGATCAAAAGGCCCACCCGGGCCTCCTTGACCACGGACGGGCCGAGGTCCGAAAAGCGCACGTCACCCACCGCGATCGCGCGCGTCATGGTGGTCGCGGCCTGCGCGCCGCAGTTGCCGCCGGTACCGATCAGAAGCGGCACGAAGAGCGCGAGCGTGACGACCCGGTCGAGCGTGTCCTCGAACGCGCCCAACACAGCAACGGTGAGCACGGCCGCCGCCACTAAAAGCAGCAACCAGCCGATGCGCGAGCGCACGATCCGCCGCACGGAGACCGCGTGGTACGGGAGCCCCAGCGGCTCCGCCCCGCCCGCGCGCGCCAAATCCTCGGTTTCCTCATGCTCGAGGACCTCCATCGCGTCGTCCACCGTCACGATGCCGAGCAGGCGTCCCTCGTCGTCGACCACCGGGACCGCCACCAGATCGCGCTCCTGGATGAGCCGCGCCACGTCCTCCTGGTCGTCGCGAGCGCCGACGGCGGGATAGTCGGCGTCGACCACCTCCGCCACGGGAGCGTCGGGCGAGGCGAGGACCAAATCGGTAAGGCGCACGACGCCCTCGAGGCGGCGATCGGGGCCGCGCACGGGCAGGATGAGGAGCGTGTCCAGGCCGGCGCCGCGCTCGCGGATGCTCGCCAGGGCCTCCGCCGCCGTCACGTCCCGGCGAAGCTCGAGGTACTCGGGCGACATGATCCGCCCGGCGGACTCGGGCGGATAATCGAGCAAGAGGTTGGTGAGCTCCCGCTCGCGGCCGCTGAGCCCGCTGATCAGTCGGCGCGCGACGACCGCGGGCATCTCGTCGAAGAGCCGTACCCGGTCGTCCGGCTCCATCTCCTCGAGGAGGTCCTGGACCTCGGGACTGCGCAACGTCTCGACCAGCTCGCTCTGCTGCCACGGATCCATCGCGTCGAAGACGGCGGCCGCGGTGTCCTTGTCGAGCAAGCGGAACCTCGCGGCGCGCTCGACTCGGGCGAGGCGCTCAAGCTCCTCGGCCTGCTGGGCGGGCGAGACGCTCTCGGTCGGGGGCGAGCTCACGCCCGCATCATCGGGGCTCTCGCGGATGGACGGCGCAGCGACCAGGTTTAGGGGGCAGTGGCCGCGATGGCGGCCGCCCGAGATTGGGATCGCCGCACACCCGAGCGCCCTCGCCCGGCAACGCCCGTCCGTGCGGCCGCAGCCGCGCTCATCAGCGCGGCGCTGGCGGTCCTCGCGGCACAGCTCGCCTGGGACGTCGGCGACCTGGACCGTACAATCCTCTGAGCCACTAGTGATGAAAGCCAAGCGAGATCCGTCCGGAGCCGCGGCCCGCCCCACTGTCTTGTTCGCCTGTGTCCACAACGCGGGCCGGAGCCAGATGGCCGCCGGTCTCATGACTCACCTCGCTGGCGACCGGGTTGTGGTGCGTTCAGCGGGCTCTGATCCGGCTGACCAGATCAACCCGGCGGCGATTGAAGCGATGAGGGAAGTTGGCGTCGACATCTCGACCGAGACGCCAAAGCCGCTTGAGGCCGACGCCGTGCGCGAATCAGACGTCGTTGTGACGATGGGCTGCGGTGACGAGTGCCCCTTCTACCCAGGCAAACGCTACGTGGACTGGGAGCTTGAGGATCCGGCCGGCAAGGATCTCGAGACCGTGCGCCGGATCCGCGATGAGATCGAGGACCGGGTGCGCGCGTTGCTGAGTGAGCTCGGCGTCGATTACCCACGCTGAGTCGACCGGAGGCTTCGAGGGAGCCGTGATGGCCCCCCCAGCTA
>ERZ777003.3432-NODE-3432-length-15425-cov-4.130904_pt1 | contig 15425 bp, 12 predicted proteins | sample MGYA00374956_ERZ777003 | MGnify/ENA primary metagenome ERZ777003 (study PRJEB29302, sample SAMN06268252) | bioreactor metagenome | isolation source: Joint BioEnergy Institute, California, USA | place: USA:Joint BioEnergy Institute, California, USA | collected... | reverse complement strand
CGCCGAGCGGCGGGGCGCCGGGGGCGCCGGAACCACGTCCAATAGACGTGTCTTTATTGATGATCTGGTTGATCAAGTCGGCCAGGTCTTTCGCACGCGCGTAGCGGATCGGAATGACCGCGAGTTGCTCTTCGAAGCCCGGGCGGTCGATCTCCTTGATGATTTTCATGATCCGTTCGACGTTCGAGCCGAAGTCCGTGATGATGAGAGTGTTGGTCGGTTCGTACGCCACGATCTCGCCGTCGCGTGATTGCAGGATCTTCAGGCGCCGGTTTACTTCTTCGGCCGAAGTGTGTTTCAAGTGGACGATCCGAGTGATCAAGAGGTCGGAGTTGGGGTAATAGTCGCCCGCATACGTGTCGATCGAGTCACGTTGTGCGAGACGCGTGCTCTTGACCTTCAGGAATTTCCCGTAGGGCACGACCGTGAGCTGGTTCACGGCGAGAGCGGCGAGGAACGCCTTCCACGCTTCGGCGACGGTGATTTTCGAAGGGGCGATAATGCTGATTTTGCCGCGCACTCCCGGGTCGATGATGAAATTCTTGCCGGTGAGTTGGCTCATCGCCTGAATCACGTCGGTGATGTCGGCGTTCGGGTAATCGAAGCTTTCGATCAAATCCGGATAGTTTTCGTTCGTAATGTCTTCGATGCTCGCTTCCGAAATGTCGGGCACCTTTGCTTTTTTTTGCGTTTGAGCCGGCTTCACCGTGGGCACCGACGTGGTGGAGGAGCGGGACGGGCGCGACGCCCCGCCATTTTGCGGAGTCGGGAAGCGGCGGGTGCTGCCGCTATCGTCCGGCGGCGGTAAACCTGCCGGAGGATTAAAATCCGAGTCCGGAAGCGGAGGAGCCGGCGGTGGTGGCGGCGGCTCTACGGCCGGTTCAAACGTGCCGGGCATCATGTCGCCCTCAAACTCTTCGTCCGAAAAGAGTGCGTCTATGTCCTCCTCTTCTTGTGCGTAAATCCAACCGCTGTGAGGAGCGGGGAGAGTGAGCAAGAAGACGAGGGCTAATGTCAGTACGGCTCTTGGTTTGAGAGCTCCCATACGATCCACCTTCCATCCTTGGTTGAGCGGGCTTCGGAGCCCGGCACATCCTCTATTGCGTAATCGTGTACTGGTTGTTGACGTCTTTTCCGTCTCGTTCAAAACCCAAATTAATCGTTGTCGCGCTCGAACGAAGGGCGTTGTAAAGCTCCATCGCTTTCGCCGGGCTGTCGACGCGCTCGCCGTTCACCGACTTAATGCAATCGCCGCGTCTTAGCCCCAGTTTTTCGTAAATCGAGCCTGACGCGATCTCGGCTAGCGCGAAGCACTCAATGGTGCCGCCAGGGCCCATCCGGGGAACGGCTCTCGCTTGTTGCAAAAGTTCGGGCAGATTGCTTGTCAGCCGGTTGATGTCCTGGCGTTTGAGTTCGAAATCGTGTTCGCTTTTCTGAAGAACTTCGCCGTTTTGAACCGGTCTTGCTTGCGTTTGCGCTTGCCCGAAGTTGATCCGCGATTCTTCTTTCAGTTCGACGAACTCGCGTCGGCCGGTCGCTTTGTTTCTAAAAACAACTTTCCGTCTCTCGATGGAGAGGACCGTACCGAGATCGTCGGGGATCACGCTATTCACTCTTACCGAATAGTCTTCGTTCTTGGATTTCACGTGAATCGTCGCGATCGAGCGCTCGGGATTCGCGTGCACGATCGTTCCGACGAGGTTGATTGCGAGATTCGTGGGAACGGGTTCCGGATCCTCCTCGGGCATCGAGCCGGGGGTGCTTGCGTCGCTGCCTTCGCCGAGAGCGGGCGGAATTTTCCCGTCTGAATTAAAGATGTTGCGTTCTTTGATGACGGCAAGATAACCGCTGCTCGGGCGTTGTGGCGGCCGGGCTGGAGGTTGCGCGGGCGGGGGTTGCTGCGGATACAAGTCGCCGCGGACGAACATCAAGCCAAGATCGCCTAAAAACAGCCCCAAAAGAACCAAGAGGGCGAATATCGACAGTTTCTCAACGGGCAGCTGTGACCTCATGATGCCAGAATCTTCCCTCGTCGCTTCAATGTCCGCCGCTTAGGAAAACGCCACGAGCGCACCCAAGTCCTTGCCATCTCGAGAAAATTATCAATGCACTCGCAGCTCAATTGTAGCAGTCGCATCATCCGAATCGAAGAAATGATTTTTAACGCAGGACTCGCCTAAGGTTGGGGAGGGGATTCTGTGCGAAGCCGCCGACGACAGCCCGGCGCCTACGCCATTCTTTCAAACAGCTCTGAAATTTTCACAGACCGGGGTGACCATTTTCGTTTTCGTGCCAACCCTCAAAACCAATTTAATTGCATCCTGAAGTGGATTCGTCCGATTTGCCTTGTGGCACGCCTGTTGCTTTCGACGGGTTTTGAGTGCCCAATTTCGTCACTTAAACGGGTCGAGTCGATTTCGCTTGAAATCGAAATCGGAGGCTTGTGTGGGCGGCGGGAAAGGGTGCTTGTCAGGGAATTGGAAAACAAACTTAAACGAGACGCGGAAGTCGGGGGAAAGAAAAATGACGAAGCGGGCAGTGGTTTTCGCAGGCAGAAACGGTTTAGATTTCATTGATTTACGGATGAGTGTTATTCGAATTCCTGAAGTGTCCTTGCGAATCCGTCAAGCCCAGTCGGTCTTCGATTCTTTGGGTTTACAAAAGAGCGTTAACCTGATGTCTCTAATCACGGCCGACGATGAACAGTTCTTCCGAAATATCGGGCTGAAAGGTCTGCTGGCTGCGATCGTTCAAGTCGGCCTTTACGACCGTTATCTGAGAACGCAGCGGGCTTCCGACTTCCTCGTCGGGAATACTAACGGCGACTCGGCGTTGCTGGTGGCCGCGGGTAAACTTAGCTTCGAGGAGATGATCAGGACTTCGCAAGCGGTTACAGCCTTACGTCCAGTTGAACCAGTTCAGCCTGTCGTGGCTCAACCGGTTCCGATTTTGAGCGGTCTTTCGCTTACGGAGTACGGAGCCTTTGTGTCGACGACGAACGACCAGGGGATGAGAATTTACGAGCCGTTTAAGAGCACGTCGATGGATCTCAAGAGCATCGTCTCGTCGCTTCACATCGATAACGGCGTTGAACTCTTCATCAATATCGGTCCGGCGAGCGCTCTCCGGGTTTCTGATTACCGCATGATCGGTACCGGAGACCTCGAAGCCCTCGACTCGATCGAGCTCGATCCGATGCTGACTTGGTTTTGGAACGAGCTCGAGAACTTGAAAACCGGCACGTTGAATTGATCTCTTCGCGACTAAGTCGCGGTGTTAAGTTGTAAACGCGGCGCCTCGGTGGATAGCGCCTTTGACACTCGCGGTTCGTATAGGAGGGGAGCGGGAGTGTTCGAGGCGCTTTGTTTTTTTCATTCGGGTGCCATGGTCTCGTGCCTCCCGTTATCGGCACCCGGTACAACTTGTCGTGGGTTACACCGTCGGTAACCTCATCACCGTCTGCAGTCGCACGACAAGTTGTTCCAGGTCCACGCAAGAAGCCTGAGATAACGACCTCATGAGCGCAAGCCTGGTCGTTCTCACAACCACGCGCCTTCGAACTCGGGCGGTAGATGCTGGAGTCCCAGATTCGGCCACGGAGCGGGCTCCATCGTCGGTGTGAGGACTTGATAGAATCCGAACGGCAAGCTGGTGGAAACGAACGAGGGCGGAGGAAGAGTCCGCCAGTTGCCACGGAAATGCAGGTACGCCAAAAGCTCACGCGGGGCCAGGCGCGAAAAGGCATCGTCGACGAGGCTGAAGAAGATCTCCTCACTGTCGCAGGAGAGGAAACTCAGAAATTTCATTTCCAGAGGGGCTCCTTGCTTCGGTGTCGGCCGCGCCAAACGGAAGAAACCGGCCACTTGCAGAAGCTGGTGCACGGTTTGTGCGAAGCCTCGATAAGATTGCGGCGTAAGAACTTGCGTGTTGCGTGGATCGTAAAGGGCTGCGACTCCGCGGATGGCTCCTTTCGAATCGCGGGCGATCCGGAAGTCTGAAAGGCTGAGACCGGGCCAGCGCCCGATTTCGCCCAGAAAGTTTTCGGGGGTATGCACGCGTGCCAGAGGTCGTTGCGCCGCTTGCTTACGCAGGTAGGTACAGAGTTCTTCGAGCTCGTTTTCGGCGAGCGGGGAAAGCCGGATCGTGGGAAGCGGCCGGCTCGAGAGCGGAATCCGCCCGTGCAGAACCACGACGCGGAAGCGGTTGAGGAGGAAATACCGCGGAAGTTTCCGGCGCGTGTGGCTGGTCGGGCGAATGAGCGCGTTGGTCGCCTGGTTGTCCCCCAAAGCGACGGCCGAAAAAATATAGCGGCAGCCCCGCTCTTCGAGCACGCGCTCGAGAACAGGAACGAAGTATTGCGCCCACTGTGCGATCGCGCGGCGGGTGGGAGCCACGCGAAGATCGGTGGCGTAGGCCCATGTCGTTTTTTCGCCGAGGACGAAGCCTTCTTTGAAGATCAAGGAGGCGAGGCCTGCGATGGACCCGTCGTCGTCTTCCAGCCAGACCGTTTGGTAGTCGTCGGAGAGAAGGCGGTAGTGCTCGAAGAAACCGCGCGGCCTGCGGATGGAAAAGTCGATCGTTCCGGGTAAAGCCCGGCGTTCGAAGAATTCCGTTAAGCGAGGATCGTCGGATTGAGTCGCGTGAACGAGCTTCATGACCGGTCTTTTCCCATCCAAATCGGTTCATCAATCGAGAGCAAGCGATTGAGATGGCGAGCCAGCACGAAGAAATAATCGCTCAAGCGGTTCAGATATTGAATATGAATTTCGGCGGCGGACTCCGGCTCGGTTTCCGCAAGATGAACGATCAGGCGTTCGGCCCGACGGCAAACCGTTCGCGCAAGGTGAGCGACACTCGCGGAGCGGGCTCCTCCGGGCAAAACGAAGTGTTGGAGAGGCTTCAGTTCGGCGGAAAACGAGTCCATCGCCGTTTCGAGGTTCGTGACTCGCGACGGGTCGAGTGCCGGCAATTGGTTCCGCATCGCCGCGTCTTCGCACGCGAGATAGCTTCCTAAGTCGAAGAGATCACTTTGAATGGACGCCAACTCCTTGAGAAGCCTGGAGGATTCTTCCTTCAGGCCAGCTTTTTCCAAATCGTCACGAAGATCGTGTGCCAAAAGCCCGATGACGCTGTTGAGTTCGTCCACGGTCCCATAAGCTTCAAGCCGCGTATGCGCTTTTGAAACCCGCTTGCCGCCGATCAGACTTGTTTTGCCTTTATCGCCGCCTTTCGTATAGATTTTCATAGCGCCGTCGCCCATTCCTTCCTCCCGAGTTCGATCCAATCACATGTCGGACGAAAAGGGGAGCCGGGTGAATGCGCAAAGTGAAGAAATCGGGGCCAACGGCGGACTCGTGAGGAGGATGTGAAATGGAAATGAAGATTCGGAAGCCGCTCTTGATGACCATTCCTCATTCCGGCGAGCGGGTGCCGGATGAAACGCCCTGGCTGAAAAAACTGCCGGAAACGCTCCTCATGTTCGATGTCGACCGTTACGTGGACCGTCTTTACGAACCGGTGATCACGCGGTTGAATCTCCCTTTCGTGAAAACCGAATGGCATCGGTACGCCGTCGATCTGAACCGTTTGCCGGATGATGTTGATTGCGACTCTGTTCAAGGGCATCCCAATCCGTCCGGTAAGTTCTCGCGCGGCCTGCATTGGTCCATTACGACGACGGGAGAAAAGCTGATGCCGGCGCCCATGCCGCCCGAAGTGCATGACACATTGGTGAAAAAGTATTTTGAGCCCTTTCACGAGAATGTGAAGGCGACGCTGGCGGAAATTCGGCAAGCTGGCGCAAGAATTACGTATCATCTTGATTTACACAGCATGCCATCCGTGGGGACGCAGGAGCATCGCGACCCGGGAGAAAGACGGGCGGACATCGTCGTTAGTGATTGTGATGGAAAAAGTGCATCTCCCGAGTTCAAAGATCTCGTGATCCGGGCCTACAAGGAAGCGGGATTTTCTGTCGCATATAACTGGCCCTATAAGGGCGGGCGTGTGACGGAAACTTATGGCCGTCCGCAGGAGGGCCAAGAGGCGATTCAAGTTGAATTGAATCGCGCTCTTTATATGGACGAAAAGACGAAGAGGTTGCTCGAAGACCGTTTGCGGGCGATGCAGGATCGCCTCTCCCAGGCTATCACGACGATTTACAACGCGCTGCCTGACGTTTCTTAAGGCACTTTAGGTGTGCGATGAACGGCTGCGCCATGACGATTTGACCGGTGTTGAGAGCCGGTGCTAGTCCTTGCGGTTCGCCAATTCTCAAAATTGAAGGAGAGTCATCATGGTGAACCGCTTTCTCTATCCGACGGTCGCCATTCATTTTGCTGCGTTTGTCGTTGCTGTCTTGGCGCTGAGTTCAGACTCCATGAGCTCGCTAGCCGGTCGGAAGAGTGTGGTGGAGCCGGTTTCGGAGACCGAAACCGGTGCGAACGAAATTGAGTTGAGCGGGGGGCAGCAAGGGGCGCAAGTCGCACGCCCAGGGGCTCAAAACGCGGTTCCTTTTAATCATGCGCGGTCTGTTCAGGTCCGTTGAGGCTGGATCCGGCCACACGTAATCAAAGATATCTGAACCAGAGGTCGAAAATCAGGTGCAGGCGTCCGTCGAGCGTTTGGACGACGGATTTCATGCGCGTCTCGTTTCCATACTGGTCGACTTCGACGTAGTTCGGGTCGTAGTTCAGGTCGATCAGCACGATGCCTTTTTCCTCGAGAGAGTAAAGCTCCCATTTCTGAGCGACGCCGTCGAGGTTGGCGTCTTGCCACAGACGGAGTTCGCGATAGATGTCGTCTTTGGGCGTGATGTAGCCGTCGATCGCCTCGGCTCGATAAGTGCCGTCGCTGCGGCGCCCGTCATATTTGCGGAGAGCTTCGTAGCCGTTGGAGGCAAAGGTTCCATCTGGACCTAAAGTGTTGTCGCCGAAAAGCTCGTCGATCCCGTTGACATTCCCGTTCCGGTCCGGTTTCACCAGGAAGTAGTGGTGCTGCATGCTCCGGGGCGTGAACCAAGAGACTTGTTTCGGCGTATAAGGCGCTGGGCTCGAGCGCTTGCCGAGAATATCAAAGAGAACGCCGTCGAGCGGAGCGGTCAGTTCGATCGCCGAGGGAACCACGCTTTCCGACAAGCGCACGACGAGCGGGCTCGCCCGGCGATCGCACGGATCGTCATCCCGCAGATAATCCGGGAGTGTCTCGTTTGTATCGTAAAGGATTTCGATTTTGTTCGCCGAACCCTTTTTGGGTGAGTACGAAACGGAGCCGAGTGTAGCTTTTTTGCTTCCTTTGACACCGACGACGTCGATTCTGACCAGAGTGGCCGAGTCTAGATTGATCTGGCATTTTTGTGCGATGGCGCCGACATTGAGCTTTTTCTCGTTAAAGAGAAGAGATTGGATCCCTAAGCTCGGCGAGTCTTTAATCACGCACGACTTGGGTGTCGAGACTTTGATTTCCAGCGAGGTCGCCGCTTTCAGGTTGATGCCGTTATTCGTCTGCGTCCGGTTTCTTGAGCACAGATAAGACACTTGAGCGAAGTCTGTGACCGGAGAAGACGCGGATCCCGGAGATGAAGAGGCCGGAGAGTCGATGAGGTAGTCCGGAAGGTCGCCGGAAGACGGGGGATCGATGAGATAGTCCGGAAGATCAAGGGATGAAGAGGGGGCGATGGTACCCGTGGTATGCCGACGCGTGATCAACGTGTGTTGAAAGACCGGTGTCGTCGAGATCAGGGCCTGTTTTGCGCTTTGATCCAGGGTTTCGAATCCGCCGCAGCCGACAAGGATGACCGGAGTTGCGACGAGAACTCCGAATTTAGAAATGAGCTCTTTCATGTTCTTTCCCCCCACTTTCGCCTCAAAATGATTCACGTTTTAAGGCGTCCCCCTTTGTCAGGGTTTCAGCAAACGGAGGGCCGGGAAAAGTTCGAATGAAACGTCGACGGCCGAATAAAAGCTGAACGGCTGACAAGAAGTCTGACACCAGGGTTCGAAACTAGGTTTCGGAATACTGCGGAACCAATGCTTGATGTTTGCGGGGTCCCAGTCTATCCTCGCGCCGAATCCGAAAAAGGGAGCACAGTGGCATTCAAGAAATCTCGCGTCTTGAAATTTTTGGCTTCGATTGAACTCGGTGTCATTATCATCGTGATTATCGCCGCTCTGACCGCTTGGGGCACGTTCGTTGAAGCCAAGTACAACGATCCGGTCGCCGCTAAGAAGCTCGTTTATCATTCTGTTTGGATGTACAGCGCTCTCATTGCGCTCGCCATCTCCCTCATTTCAGTGATGGTGGATCGCTGGCCGTGGCGCGAAAAACACATTGGTTTTGTACTGGCGCATCTTGGCATTGTGATCTTGCTCATCGGTTCCGTCTTAACGAGGTACTTCGGGCTCGATGGCACGATGAGTCTCGCGGTCGGCCAGAGTTCCCAGTTCGTCTTGAACGAAGATACGGTAATCGCGGCTTATGCGTCTCTCGGGGACGATTCGGGATTCCGAAAAGTCGGCGAAGCGAAAGTCGATTTCTTCTTAAACCGCCCGACGGCTGAAAAGCCGTTTGAGCTTCCTCTTGCTGGCGGGAGCGTTTACGTCATTGATTACTATCCTTACGCGTTCCGCGAAGAGAAGATCGTCGAAAGTTCGCGCGAAAACGCGGGGGCGGGGATTCGCTTCCAGCTTCAAAACGACCGCGTGAGCTTAACTCAGTGGCTGGTGCAGCCGGCGTCTGGGCGGGATGTATCGAAAAACTTAGGGCCGGCGGAGGTCATTCTGACTCAGGAAAAAGTGACTCCGCCGAAAGGGCGGAATGTTCTTGTTCTCAGACCTCAAGGAGACGTCGTTGAATATGAAATTCATACGGCTCGCGAGCCGGGCAAAGTGAAGCGGGGGCGGGTCCGGTCCGGCGATACGGTCGACACAGGATGGATGGGGCTTGTGCTCCGCATTCTGAAGTACGTCCCGAGAGCCGAGGAACAAATCAGCTTCAAGCCGACCGAAGCTGCAACTCCGATGACGATGGCGGCGATCAAATTGAAATATCAGGGGCAAGAGTATTGGGTGGGAGAGAACTCGATGCTCAAGCTCTTTACCGACCAGGCGGTCTACATTTTAACCTATGGTCGGACGCGGACGGACATCGGTTTTCCCGTGACGCTTAAAGATTTTCGGATCGGGCGTTACCCCGGCTCCATGAGAGCCGCCAGCTATGAGAGTGTGGTGGAAGTGCCGGGAGTGGGTGAGCGGGTTATTTCGATGAATGCCCCGCTCTATCACAATGGCTACACGTTTTATCAGGCGAGCTTCAGTGAAGACGAGGAGGGAAGGCCGACGATTTCGGTTTTCTCCGTGAACTGGGACCCGGGGCGTTGGTTCAAATACTTGGGCTCCGCGCTGATCGTTCTCGGTTCCATCCACTTGTTCTATTTTAAGCAAAAGACCAAGCGCCGGAACGCGAAGGCCGAAGCGCAAAGCGCCGCTTGAGCCGCATAGATCTTGGGGGTGGCATAATGAGTTCCCAATACGTATCGACGACATCCGGTTTCACTCATCGTGGTTTGCGACGGGTTTTGATTGCGGCGACAATGATTTTTTCGCTTTTTCACTCCGTCGGCCACGCGAAGGCTGAAGGCAGCGATCCGCTTCGCTATTTACCCGTCCAAGATGCGGGGCGGGTGAAGCCGCTCGACACGCTGGCGCGCGAAACGTTGCAGCTCGTTTACGGTTACGAAACGTATAAGACGCCCAAGGGGGAACGGCGTCCGGCGATTGAGATCGTGATGACGTGGATGCTGATCCCGCGGTATTGGGACACGCAAAAAATTGTCCAGATCACGCATAAAGGGCTCAAGGATTCGTTGGATCTGCCGGCTGAAGAAAAATACTTCTCTCCGGAAGAGCTTTTCGCCAACCCGCGCACGTCTCTCGTTTTTCAAGAGCTCAATTCGTTTCGAGCGACGAAGCAAAAGCTTTCGCCGTATTTTCAGGCGGTTCAAAGGCTTGAGAACCAGTTGGGGATGTATCAGGCGATTAAGAATGGGTACGGTATTCGCGTCGTGCCGCCGCGGGCTGGGGATGATTCGCGGCTGGCGGATGATCCCCACGGAGAGTCTGCGCGTTGGCTTTCGGTCTCGGAACTCCAAGGCGAACTCCAAGATAAATTCGGCGAAATCATCAAAGCCTTTGTCCGCAGTCTGCCGGCTGACGAAGATATACCAGTTGCTCCGGGTGACAATGAGAGCGGGCCGTCCCTCTCGGAAGCGGTGGAGAACTTCAAAGCTTCGGCTCGCGCGGAAAACCCCGCGCTGTATCCGGCGGACCGAGTGATTGCGGTGGAAGTGCATGAAAGATCCTTCCATCCTTTCATGTACACGTGGATTCTTTATCTCTTGAGCGGCGTGGTACTCGCTTATGCTTGGCATTTGGGAACGTCGAAAATCGGGCTGGGATTTTATCGCGCGGGTTGGGTGCTGACGGTTCTGGCATTTCTCCTTCATACGTATGGATTCGGTTTGCGGATCTATCTCACGGGCCGGCCACCGGTTTCGAATATGTATGAATCGGTTGTCTGGGTCTCGTGGGGAACGGTTCTTTTTGCGGCGATTTTTGAGGCCCTTTACCGACGCCGCTTCATTCTCTTGGCGGGGACGGCGGTCGGGGTTCTTTGTCTGATCGTCGCTGATATGGCTCCCACAATTCTGGATCGCAGTATCCAGCCGCTGGAGCCGGTGCTTCGCAGCAATCTTTGGCTTACGGTGCACGTATTGACAATCACTCTCAGTTACTCGGCGTTTTTCCTTGCCTGGGGACTGAGTAATATTGGGCTCGGCTTCATCTTGGTTGGGGAGCGTCCCACTTCGGATCGCATGCGCGCCATTGTGCAGACCGTCTATCGCACGCTCCAAATTGGGGTGGTTCTCTTGGCTGCGGGAACGATCTTAGGAGGAATTTGGGCTGATTACAGCTGGGGGCGCTTCTGGGGATGGGATCCCAAAGAGACGTGGGCCTTTATTGCGCTCATGGGCTATATCGCGCTTCTCCATGGTCGTTTGATCGGTTGGGTGAAAAACACCGGGTTGTTGGTTGGCTCGGTGGTGGCCTTTAGTCTGGTGATTATGGCTTGGTACGGGGTCAATTACGTGTTGGGTGCGGGCCTCCATTCGTATGGTTTCGGTGCTGGCGGGGTTCAATACGTGGCTGGCTTTGTGATACTCAATTTCATTTACCTCGCTTACGTTCTTTACGTTCAGCACGTGCGGGCGAAGAAGTTGGCGGGTTGAGGTCGCCGAGCTATCGTACGGTTTGTTCGCCACGGTGATCGGCCGTAACAGTCGTGAAAAGCGCGACTGTTGCGGTTTTCCGGTTCTTGTAAAGCTCTTGCAAAGATCCCCTCCAAAACGATCAGCTGCTTGCGTCTTAAGCAGTTGAACGTTGCGGAGGGGAAAAGTTCCTGCTTCTCGTCGCAGCAGCGAATTGCCTGCGCGGAGTTCATTTTCAATTGCTTCTCAGAAAATATTTGCCAAATTGCCAGAAATTGATGAGTTAGGAGACTTGAGCCAACTTAAAAATTCGATATCGGCAACGTCGAATGGCAACTTGAGTGAGGAGTCGTATGGAATCTCTCCTGGACGAATCGGCTGAGAAAGCGACTCTCGGTCCGATTCAATCGGCGCCCTCAAAGGGACGCGATCAATTTGGTTTCTTCGGATGGAGCTTCAAACTCATGACAATCCCCGTATTAATGCTTTTCGCTGCTTTCGGGCTGACGGGCTGCGAGTGGGGATCGATCGGCTACAACAAGAACTACGCCCCTGAACAGCCGATCCCGTTCTCGCACGAGTTGCATGCCGGCACATACCAAATCCAGTGCCTTTACTGCCATTCGGGTGTCGAACGCTCGGCTCATTCGCCGGTTCCGTCCCTCAACATCTGCATGAACTGCCATCTCGTGGTCGCAACGGATAAGCCGGCGATCCAGAAGCTGGCTGACGCCTACAACAATAATCAGCCCATCCCCTGGGTGAAGGTGCACATGTTGCCCGACCACGTGAAGTTCAATCACAAAGCTCACGTGGATCGCTTCGGCGCGCCTCAGGCTTGCCAGAAGTGCCACGGCCCCGTGGAGTCGATGGAGACGCTTTATCAGTATTCATCGTTGTCCATGGGCTGGTGCGTGGAATGCCATCGCCAACCTGAGAACCAGGCGCCCGTGAATTGCTCGACTTGTCATTATTGATGGCATCGAACCAATGTCTCTCTGGAGCGGACTCTGAATATGATGAACGATCAAAAGCAAACCCAAGCTAAAAATGGTCCCGAGTTCTGGCTGAGCCTTGAGCAGTACTATGGCGATGCCGAATTCGCCAAACGTGCTGAAAATGAGTTCCTCTCGTCGCCTTTGTCTTCAGAAGACGGCAAGGACGGTCTGGCGCGCCGGGAATTCCTGAAGCTCATGGGCGCCAGCATTGCCATGGCGACCACGGCTTGTGTGCGCCGCCCGGTTCAACACATCATTCCGTACGCCCAAGCTCCCAAAGGTTACACTGCGGGCGTGCCTGATTTTTATGCAAGCACCTGGTTTGACGGAGTAGAGGGTTACGGGCTTCTTGTAAAAACCCTTGAAGGGCGTCCGATTAAGCTTGAAGGTAACCCCAAACATCCGATGAACGCGGGCAGCCTTGTCGCCCGCACGCACGCCGAGGTTCTGGCTCTCTACGATCCGGATCGGCTGCGGAATCCCGTCCGCAACTTGCTGAACAAAGAACGGACGAACCGCGAGGCGGTTCGCACGAATTGGCAAGATGCCGACGCGAAAATCGTCGAAGAACTGAAAAACGGCGGTGTCGCGATCCTTTCGTCGACGCTGCCTTCGCCGTCGGCTCGCGCGATGATCGAAGATTTCCGTCGCGCTTACGGCGCTCGCTGGGTTCAATACGACTCGCTCCCGGTCGATGCCGTTGTCGAAGGGCAACGCCGTTCATATGGCAAAGCCGTCATGCCCCGCTACCGCATCGATCAGGCGAAAATGATCGTCTCAATCGATGCCGACTTCTTGGGTACATATCTTTCGCCGGCTGAGTTTATGCAGCAGTGGAAGAAGATTCGCAAGCCCGGACCGGACATGGCCCGTCTCGTGGTTTTCGAATCGACGGCTTCGCTGACCGGCTTCAACGCGGACGACCGCATTCGCATCAAGCCGTCGCAGCAACTTGATGTCGTCGTGGCGTTGATTCAATCGGTGGTGAACGCATCGAAAGGCGCGTTGTCTCTTCCGGCCGCTGTTCGTCCGCTCGTGAAAGCGGATGCGGCCGCCGGCTTGGGCATGAAGCCTGAACTTCTTGTGAAAATCGGTGAGGAGCTTTGGGCGAATCGCGGAAAAGGCTTGGTGATCGCCGGCGGTCTTCCGACGGCGGACGCGGTTGAAGTGCAAATCGCCGTCAACCTGTTGAACTCGCTCCTCGGGAATGATGGGCGCACGATCGATTACGACGGCGTGACATTGCAAACCCGCCAAGGTTCGGCGGCGGAACTCGCGAAGCTTATCGCCGATATGAATGCGGGTTCGATCAAAACTTTGATCATTCACAACCTGAACCCGGTTTACGTTTTGCCGCCGGATGCGGGGTTCGTGGAAGCGATGAAGAAAGTGAACCTCGTCGTGTACACCGGAAACCGCAACGACGAGACCGGCAAGTTTGCGCACTACGTTCTCCCGGCCGGCACGTCGCTTGAAAACTGGGGCGATTACGAACTCGAAACCGGCGTCTTCAGTATCCAACAACCGACGATCCGTCCGCTGCATGATTCGCGAGGCTTCGAAGAGTCGCTGCTTGTTTGGACGAAACAGGCGACGAACGCTCCCGCGCGCGTGAAAGCGGCGAACGATTGGCACGAATACGTACGCGGCGTGTGGAGATCCGACATCTATCCGAAGGCGAGCGAAGGCCGGGGTAAGTCGTTCGACGACTTCTGGATCACTGTTCTTCAACAGGGCGTGATTCAAATCGGCGACCGCCGTGATCGGATGAGCGCAAGCCGCACGTTCCAGGGCACGATTTCGCCGTCCCGCGCGAACTCGGGCGGTTACGAGATCTCGCTCTATTCGACGCCGCAGCTTGCGGACGGCCGTTACGCGAACGTTTCGTGGCTGCAAGAGCTTCCGGATCCCGTGACGAAAATCGTTTGGGACAACTACGTCATGGTGAGCCCGGCGACCGCCCGCAAAGAGAAGTTAAACGAAGGCGATAAGATCGATATCACGGTCGGCTCAAAAACGATCCGGCTGCCGGTTCACATCCAGCCAGGCCTCCACGATGAAGTTTTGAGTATCGCGGTCGGCTACGGCCGTCACGAGGCGGGCAAAGTCGCTAAGGGCATCGGGGTGAACGCGTTTGAACTGGCGACCTTCGCGAACGGTAAGGTTCAGTTCTCGGGCCTTCCGGCGATGTTCAAGAAAACGGGCGAGAAGTACGATCTCGTGACGACTCAAGGCCACCACTCCATGGAAGGCCGTCAGATCGTCATTGAGACGACGAACGCCGCTTATCAGAAGAATCCTGAATCCGGTATCCATCGTCATCACGTGTTCTCCATCTGGCCGGAGCACCAATACACGAAGCACCGTTGGGCGATGGCGATCGACCTCAACGTGTGCACGGGCTGCTCCGCATGTGTGATCGCGTGCCAGGCCGAAAATAATATCCCGGTTGTCGGCAAGCGCTACGTGATGGAAGGCCGCGAGATGCATTGGATCCGTATCGACCGCTACTACAAAGGCGCTCCCGAAGAGCCCGAAGCGGTTTTCCAACCCGTGCTTTGCCAACATTGCGAAAATGCGCCGTGTGAAACGGTTTGCCCGGTTCTTGCGACAGTTCACAGCGATGAAGGCTTGAACGACATGGTTTACAACCGGTGCGTCGGAACCCGTTATTGCGCGAACAACTGTCCGTACAAAGTTCGCCGCTTCAACTGGTTTAACTACACGAAGAAAATCGAGTCTCCGTTGCACATGGCTCTCAACCCGGATGTCACGGTCCGCACTCGCGGTGTGATGGAGAAGTGCACGTTCTGCGTCCAACGCATCCGTAGCGTCACCACCGGGATTGGCAAGGAAGGCAAACCTGAACGCGTCGCGGATGGTGAAATCCAAACGGCATGCGAGCAAACGTGCCCGACGAACGCGATCGTCTTCGGCGATCTCAACGATCCCGAATCGAGAGTGCGTAAGCTCTTTGAAGAGAGACGCGCATATCGCTTGCTCGAAGAGGTCAACACGCAGCCGCGCGTTCGTTATTTGAGTCGCGTGCGCAACGCGGAACGGGACGCTTCTCACGGAGAAGGGTCTCACCATGGACAGAAGGTGAATGATCATCAAGCGGAAGGTATGCAGGTATGAGTCAGGTCTCAAGGCGGCCCCTGATT
>ERZ777003.3428-NODE-3428-length-15437-cov-11.119945_pt1 | contig 15437 bp, 12 predicted proteins | sample MGYA00374956_ERZ777003 | MGnify/ENA primary metagenome ERZ777003 (study PRJEB29302, sample SAMN06268252) | bioreactor metagenome | isolation source: Joint BioEnergy Institute, California, USA | place: USA:Joint BioEnergy Institute, California, USA | collected... | reverse complement strand
GGCGACGGCGCCTACCGGTCCGGCGCATACGCGCCGAGGGCCGTCGGGACCTACCGCTGGGTTCGCGTCGTCGCCGGCGAACGTGACGACGGCCGTCGCCGTGACGGCGCCGCCGCCGGTGCGCTGCGGCTGCGGCTCCAGCCGGCGCTCTACCGCATCACCGTGCGGGCGCGGACCGCCGACGGCCTGTCGGCGCCCGCCCGGCGCTTCCTGCGCGTGCTCGCGCCGCGGGGCTGACGGTCGCGCCGCGGGCCTGACGGTTCGCGCCGCCGGCGGCCGGCGTCGTCCGCGCGGTCGCCGCCGGCGGCGGGGCCGCGCGATCGGCGTGCCGTGGGGGCTTGCGCGTGGCGCCGCGTCGCCGACGGCCGTGCCGGCGCGCGGCGTGGCGTGCGCGTCGCGGCGCCATCTGCGCGGAGCTCGAATTGACATCGATTAGCCATTATCGATAATCTCGCGCCCATGATCGGGCCGGAGACGCGTGTCGCTGATCTCGTCTACGCGCAGCTGCGCGAGCAGATCCTCGCGGGCGAGCTGAGAGCCGGCGCGCGACTGCGCCAGGTCGAGCTGGCCGAGCGGTTCGAGATCAGCCAGACGCCCGTGCGGGAGGCGCTCGCGCGGCTCGCCAGCGACGGGCTCGTCGCGCTGCGGCCGCGGCGCGGCGCGGAGGTCGTCGCCCTCTCGCCCCGGGAGGTCGAGGAGGTCTACGAGCTGCGCGCGCTGATCGAGCCGTACGCGGTCGCCCGCGCGGCCGAGCTCGCCTCCGACGAGCAGCTGGCGGCGATCCGCAGGCTCGCCGAGGTGCCGGACGGCTTGACGCCGCGCGAGCTGTTCGAGCGCAACCGCCGCTTCCACCGCGCGCTCTGCGAGAGCGCCGGCAACCGCCGCCTCCTGCACGTGATCGACGGGCTGTGGTCGTCGGTCACGGCGGTGCGGATGTTCGACGCGTACGCCACGCGCGGCGCCTTCGACGAGGAGGCGATGGCCGCCGAGCACCAGGCGATCGCCGACGCCGTCGCCAGGCGCGACGGCGCGACCGCCGCCGAGCTGGCGCGCCGGCACATCACCGGCGCGCGCAGGGATCTGTTGGGTCGTATCGATCAGGAGGGATGATGCTGACGGTCGCATCGCGGTACGAGAGGTGCCGCAACGCCGGGGAGATGACCGCCTCGACGGAGTTCCAGGACGAGCTGCAGCGCGCCTACGAGCGGCTCGTCGAGGCCGGCGTCGAGGCGGTCTACTTCGTGATCCCGTCGGTCGACGGCCGCGCGCTCGGGAAGATGGCGACGATCGACCACTTCCGCTCGACGGCGAGGAACGGGATCCGCCTGCACTACGGTGCGACCAACGACGCGCGCGTCGACATCTTCGGCGAGCTGATCGGCTTCGGCGAGGAGGATCCCGAGGGCCTCGGCATCCCCGACCTCTCGACGCTGCGCGTGCTCCCGTGGGAGCCGCGGATGGCGTCCGTCCTCTGCTTCTTCTACGACGAGGACTCCGGCGACCTGCTCGGCCACGACGTCCGCGGCAACCTGCTGCGGCTCGAGCACGAGATGGAGTCGGCGGTCGGCCTGCGCATGACGTGCGGGATCGAGCCGGAGATGATGTGGCTGCGGCGCAGGGAGGACGGCTCGCTCGGCCACTCGACCGACGCCCTCTCGTTCTACGAGATGTCGAACTTCCACGAGCTGCAGCCGGTCCTGCTCGACCTGCTCGAGTGGGGCAGGGGCCTGGGGCTCGACATCTCCCACGGCGACTCCGAGGACAGCTCGCAGCTGGAGATCAACCAGGCGCCGAGGACCCCGCTCGCCTACGCCGACGACTTCTTCCGCTACCGCCAGCTGTGCCGCGTGACGGCGAGGAAGCACGGGCTCATCTGCAGCTTCATGCCCAAGCCGTTCATGCGCAGCTCCGGCAACGGCCACCACCACCATCTGTCGCTCATCGACCGCGACGGCGCCAACGCCGTGCTCGGCACGCTCAAGGGCAACTGCCGCCTGAGCGAGACCGGCGTCCACTTCCTCGGCGGCCTGCTCGCGCACGCCGACGCGCTCACGCTCGTCGGCTGCCCGACCGTCAACTCCTACAAGCGCTTCTGGGACGTCGGCTACTGGGCGCCGTTCCACAAGTCCTACGACTACAACAACCGCACGAGCCTCATCCGCATCCCGGCGCCGGGGCGGTTCGAGATCCGCCAGTTCGACGCCTCCTGCAACGCCTACCTGACGCTGGCCGCGTGCCTGGCGGCCGGCCTCGACGGGATCCAGCGCAGGCTCGACCCGGGCGACCCGGTCCACGACAACGTCGCCGCCGACATCAGGGTCCCGCGCGAGGAGCGCGTGCCGATCACGCTCGACGAGGCGATCGCCGCCTTCGAGGCCGACGACCTCATGCGCCAGGCGATGCCGGAGACGCTCCACCGCGCCTTCCTCGGCCTGCGGACCGACGAGCTGCAGCGCTACTGGTCGCAGATATCCGACTGGGAGCTGGAGTTCTACCTCGAGCGCTGGCCGTGAGCCGCCGGCCCGCGGCTCCCCCGACCGCTTGCTGACCACGATGGCCAACCGCATTGACGCAACCACGTCGAGCGGCCCGCGGCTGCTCGACCCCGACGCGCGCGCGTGGGAGGACCTCGGCGTCGGCGGCGCGCGCGCCGAGATCAAGCCGATCGTCACCCCGCGCGAGTCGAGGACGTTCGGCGCCGGCTTCGCCCGCTTCGAGCGGACGCGCTTCGACTGGCGCCTCACCTACGACGAGTCCATCCACGTGCTCGACGGCGCGCTCGAGGTGGTCCACGCCGGCGCGACCGTCCGCGCGAGCGCCGGGCAGGTCCTCTTCCTGCCGGCCGGCAGCGACGTCACCTACGTCGTGCCGGAGGCGTGCCACCTCTTCTACGTCGCCTACCCCGTCGACTGGCAGGAGCGCCTGGAGGCCGGCGATGCCTGAGCTGCAGCCGACGATCGGCGTGACGACCGGCAACACGCTCGTGCCGATCGTGGAGGGGAGGCTCGACGCCCACTACGTCGGGCGCAACTACACGCGCGCGATCGCCGAGGCCGGCGGCGTCCCGGTCGCGCTCCCGGCCGTCCCCGGCGCGGCGCTCGAGCCGCTCGCGGCGGCGTTCCTCGACCGCGTCGACGGGCTCCTGCTCGCCGGCGGCGTCGACATCGCGCCGTCGGTCTACGGCGCGTCGTGGGCGCCGGCCCAGCAGCCGGAGCCCGAGCGCGACGCGCTCGAGGTCGCGCTCGTGCGCGGCGCGACCGCGCGCGGGATCCCCGTGCTCGGCATCTGCCGCGGGATGCAGATGCTCAACGTCGCGTGCGGCGGGACGCTCCACGAGCACGTCGAGCACGAGGGCGTCGAGGGCGAGACGTACGAGACCTACGAGGGCGTCCGCTTCCACGACATCCCGGTCGCGCCCGGCTCGCTCCTGCACCGCGTGCTCGGGCGCGAGCGGGTCGAGGTCATGTGCCTCCACCACCAGTCCCCCGACCGGATCGGGGAGGGGCTGCGCGTCGGCGCCCGCGCCGACGACGGGATCGTCGAGGCGGTCGAGCTCGACGGAGACGGCTTCGCGCTCGGCGTCCAGTGGCACCCGGAGGCGATGAAGGACGGCCGCGAGCTGCAGCTGCGCCTCTTCCGCGCGCTCGTCGAGGCCGCCCGCGCGCGCCGCGACGAGCGGGCCGCGACCGAGGAGGCGGCCGCATGATCGGGCGCGAGGTCGTCGTCCTCTCCGCCGTGCGCACGCCGGTCGGCCGCCACGGCGGCCAGCTCGCCGCCGTCCGCGTCGACGAGCTCGCCGCGCACGTCATCCGCGCCGCGATCGAGCGCGCCGGCGCGCCCGTCGAGGCCGTCGACGCGGTCGTGATGGGCTGCGTCAACGGCTCGGGCGAGGCGATGGGCAACGTCGCCCGCTACGCGGCGCTGCTCGCCGACCTCCCGCACCGCGTCGGCGGGTTCACGATCAACCACTTCTGCGGCTCGGGGCTGGCGGCCGTCAACGCCGCCGCGCACGCGATCGCCGTCGGCGAGCAGGACCTCGTCGTCGCCGGCGGGGCCGAGTCGATGACCCGCTCGACCTGGAGCATCCCGAAGCCGGCGGTCGGCTTCGCGCGCCAGCCGCTGAGCGGGCGCGACACGATGTGGTCGGGCGCCGGCGGGCCGTACCACCCGGTGCTCACCGAGCGCGGCGACATGATCGAGATGCCCGAGACGGCGCAGAACCTCGCCGACCGCTACGGCATCCCGCGCGCCGAGCAGGACGCGTACGCGCTGCGCAGCCACGAGCGGGCCGCCGCCGCGCGGCGGGCCGGCCGCTTCGACGACGAGATCGTCCCGCTCGAGGTCGACGGCGCGACCGTCGCGCGCGACGAGACGATCCGCGAGGACAGCTCGCTCGAGAAGCTCGCGCGGCTGCGGCCCGCGTTCCCCGGCGTGACCGACATCACCGCCGGCAACGCCTCGCCGATCAACGACGGCGCGAGCGCGCTGGTGCTCGCGAGCGCCGAGCGGGCGCGCGCGCTCGGGCTGGCGCCGCTGGCGACGATCCGCGCGACCGCGCTCGTCGGCGTCGACCCGGCGATCATGGGGATCGGGCCGGCGGTCGCGATCCCGCGCGCGCTGGAGCGGGCCGGCTGCGCGCTCGACGACGTCGCGCTCGTCGAGATCAACGAGGCGTACGCGGCGCAGGCGCTCGCCTGCCAGCGCGAGCTCGAGCTCGACGACGCGCGCCTGAACGTCAACGGCGGCGCGATCGCGCTCGGCCACGCGCTCGCCAACTCCGGCAGCCGCATCAGCGCGACGCTCCTGCACGAGCTGCGCCGCCGCGGCGGCGGGATCGGCGTCGCGAGCCTCTGCGTCGGCGGCGGCCAGGGGATCGCGACGGTGTTCGAGGTGACGAGGAGGGACCGGTGACGGCGATCCGCAGGACGCCCGCGCCGCCCGTGGCGCCGGCGAGCGACCGGCCGCCGGTGCTCGAGGGCGTGCGCGTCGTCGACTTCTCCCGCATCTTCGCGGGGCCGCTGTGCACGATGACGCTCGGCGACCTCGGCGCGGAGGTGATCAAGGTCGAGTCGCCCGCCGGCGACGAGGCACGCGGCTTCGGGCCGCCGTGGCTCGGCGGCGAGGGGATGAACTTCATGGCGCTCAACCGCAACAAGCGGTCGGTCGCGCTCGACCTCAAGCACGAGCGCGGCCGCGAGGTCGCCCAGCGGCTGTGCGACGGCGCCGACATCGTGATCGAGAACTTCCGGCCGGGCGTCGCGCAGCGGCTCGGGATCGACTACGAGACGCTCGCGGCGCGCAACCCCGGGCTCGTCTACTGCTCGATCTCCGGCTTCGGGCAGCGCGGCCCCAACCGCGCGCGGCCGGCGCTCGACCTCGTGCTCCAGGGCGCCTCCGGCGTGATGGTCCGCCAGGGCGGGGCCGGCCGGCCGCAGATGATCGTCATCACGATCGCCGACTGCTACGCGGCCGCGCTCGCCGTCCAGGGGCTGCTCGCCGCGCTGCTGGCACGCGGCCGCGACGGGCGCGGCCAGCGGCTCGAGGTGACGCTGTACGAGGCGATGCTCGCCTCCCAGGCGTACCGGATCGTCTCCGGCGCGGGGGAGGAGGTCGAGCTGCCGGCGGCGACCGACATCGCGCCCTACGCCGCCTTCAGGACCGCGGACGGCTGGGCGACGATCGCCGTCGTCACCGACCGCTCCTGGCAGGCGCTGTGCGAGGCGATCGACCTGGGCCCGATCGCCTCCGACCCCCGCTTCGCGACGAACGCCGGCCGCGTCGAGCGCATCGACGAGGTGATGGAGGCGGTCGAGCGGGCGGTCGCGAGGTACCCGACCGCCGAGCTGCTGGCGCGGCTCGACGCGGCGGGCGTGCCGTGCGGGCCGGTCAAGCGGGTCGAGGACCTCTTCTTCGACGAGCACGTGCTCGAGAACGGGATCATCGTCGAGCTCGACCACCCGACCGCCGGGCCGATGTGGACGCTCGGCGTGCCGTTCCACCTCAGCGGGACGCCGCTGACGATCCGGCGGCCGGCGCCGCTGCTGGGCCAGCACACCGACGAGGTGCTGCGCGAGCTCGGCTACGCGCCGGCGGAGATCGCGTCCCTGCGCGCCGACGGCGCGCTCGGGCCGCAGCCGTCCGCGCCCGTTGCCGACTGATTATCGATAGTGCATAGAGAGGATCGAGGGGCAGGAGTGACACCGCCACGCAATCCCCGTGTGCTGGCGATCGACGCCGGCGGCACGATGACCGACACGTTCATCGTCGACGAGCACGGCAGCTTCGTCGTCGGCAAGGCGCAGACGACCCCCGAGGAGGAGGCGCGCGGCTTCTTCGCGTCGGTCACCGACGCGCTCTCCTACTGGGGCCTCACCCCGCAGGAGGGCTTCCCGAGGATGGTCTCCGGCGTCTTCTCCGGCACGGCGATGCTCAACCGGCTGCTCGAGCGCAAGGGCCTGAGGGTCGGCTGCATCGTCTCCGGCGGGCTGGAGGACTACTTCCGCTTCGAGCGCGGCGTGCAGACCTGGCTCGGCATGACGTACGCCGACCGGCTCCACGTCACGACCCACTACCACAACGAGCCGCTCGTGCCGCGCGAGCGGATGCGCAGCGTCCGCGGCCGCATCGACGTCTTCGGCGAGGAGGCGATCCCGCTCTACGAGGACGAGGCGCGCCAGGCCGTCGAGGAGCTGATCGACCTCGGCGTCGAGGGGATCGTCGTCTGCCTGCTGCACAGCTACCGCAACCCGGCCCACGAGCGCCGCGTCGGCGAGATCGCCGCCGAGGTGAAGGCGGCGCGCGGCCTCGACGGGGAGCTGCCGATCTTCCTCTCCTCGGAGCTGTACCCGATGCGCCGCGACTTCCCGCGGCTGAACTCGACCCTCATCGAGGCGTACGCCGCCGAGCCGTCGCGCGGCCAGCTCGGCAAGGTCGTGCAGCGGTGCGTCGACGCCGGCGCCCGCTTCGACCTGCGCGTGATGGCCTCCCACGGCGGCACGATCTCGACCGACGCCAAGGAGCTCGCGCGCACGCTCGTCTCCGGCCCGATCGGCGGCGTCGTCGGCGCCCGCCACCTCGCGCGCGAGCTCGGCGTGCCGAACGTCATCTGCTCCGACATCGGCGGCACGAGCTTCGACCTCGCGCTCGTCACCGGCGGCGAGTTCCAGATCCAGCAGACGCCCGAGATCGGCCGCTTCATCCTCAACCTGCCGATGGTCGACATCGAGTCGATCGGCGCCGGCACCGGCTCGATGGTCCGCATCGACCCGAACTCCAACCGGCCCGAGATCGGCCCCGACTCGGCCGGCTCGCGGATCGGCACGAGCTGGCCGGAGGGCGGCGTCGACGTCGTCACCGTCACCGACCTCAACCTCGTGCTCGGCCGCGTCAACCCCGACAACTTCCTCGGCGGCCAGGTCAAGCTCGACGTCGAGCGGGCGCGCGCGGAGGTCAGGCGCCAGGTCGCCGACCCGCTCGGGCTGCGGGTCGAGGAGGCGGCGAGCGGCATCGTCGAGCTGTTCGAGGAGCAGCTGCGCCTCGCCGCGCTCGCGAAGGTGCTCGGCAAGGGGTACGCGCCGGTCGACTACGCGCTGCTGTGCTACGGCGGCGGCGGGCCGCTCCACGTCGCCGGCTACACCGACGGCGTGCCGTACGCCGACATCCTCGTGCCGACCTGGGCGGCCGGCTTCTCCGCCTACGGCTGCGCCTGCGCCGACTACGAGTACCGCAACGACCTCACGACCGACATCCCGCTCGACCGCGACGGCGCCGCCGAGGAGCTCGGGGCGGCGTGGGCGACGCTGCGCGCCCGCGTCGAGGCCGAGTTCGCGAGGGCCGGCGTCGCCGCCGGGGACGTCACCTTCAACCACCTCGTGCGGATGCAGTACGCCGGCCAGCTCGACGACATCGAGGTCGCCGCCGGGCCGGACGGCAGGCCCGACCTCGCGCGGCTGGCCGCCGGCTTCGAGGAGGCCTACGCGCGCATCTACGCGAGGTCGGCCCGCTCGCCGGAGCTCGGCTACGTCATCACCTCGGCGATCGTGACCGGCGTCGCGCCGGTCGAGAAGCCGGTCCTGCCCGACGAGGAGCCGACCGACGCCGCGCCGGAGCCGACCGCGACGCGGCCGGTGTGGTGGTCGGGCGCGCAGGCGACCGAGACGCCCGTCTACGAGCAGGAGCGCGTCCGCGCCGGCCAGCGGCTCGTCGGGCCGGCGATCGTCGAGGCGCCCTCCGACACGTTCGTGATCCCGCCGGGCCGCACCGCGACGCTCGACCGGCACCGCATCTTCCACCTGTCGACCTCTGGGAGCGATCGATGACCAAGACGACCGCGGCGCCGCCGCGCACGCTGCGCGAGCAGCTCGAGGAGAGCGAGCGCCTCTTCCGCGAGACCGGCTGCTACCACGGCCTCACGGGCGAGCTCGAGCTCAAGGAGCGCGACCCGATCCTCTACGAGAAGATCTTCTCGCGCCTGCGGGGCGGGCTCGTGACCGCGCGCGACACCGCGCTGAACATCTCGGCCAGCCCGATCGTCAAGGAGCTCGGCGAGCTCTGCTTCGCCCTCTACACGCCCGAGGGCGACTCGGTCGCGCTGTCGACCGGGATCATCGTCCACGTCCACACGATGTCCGACGCGATCAAGTACATGATCCGTCAGGACTACGAGGAGAACCCGGGCATCAACCCCGGCGACATCTTCTGCAACAACGACGCGATGGTCGGCGACGTCCACAACGCCGACGTGCAGACGATCGTGCCGATCTTCCACGAGGGCGAGCTCGTCGGCTGGGCGGGCGGCGTCACGCACGAGCTCGACATCGGCGCGCGCACCGCCGGCGGCGTCCCGCTCGGGCCGATCAGCCGCTTCGAGGACGGCATCGACCTGCCGGCGCGCAAGATCGGCGCCAACGACGAGCTGTTCCGCGACCACGTGCTCGCGGCCGCGAAGGGGACCCGCACGCCGAGGTACTGGATGCTCGACGAGCGGACCCGGCTGGCCGGCTGCCACATGGTGCGCGCGACGGTCGAGCGCGTCATCGCCGACATCGGCGTCGACACCTACAAGCAGTTCATCCGCGAGGTGATCGAGGACGGGCGGCGGTCGTTCAAGGCGCGCGTGCGCGAGATGCTCATCCCCGGCCGCTACCGCGCGCCCGCGTTCTCGGAGTTCCCGCTGGCGGAGGAGCAGATGCTGCCCGCCCACGCGCGCAAGGACTCGATGATGCACGCGCCGGTGGAGGTGCGCGTCACGCGCGACGGGACGCTCGAGCTCGACTACGACGGCGCCTCCGCCTGGGGCTACCACTCGGGCAACTGCACGCCGTCGGCGATGCAGGGGGCGCTGTGGGTGCTGCTGACCCAGACGCTCATCTGCAACGACAAGATCAACGACGGCGCCTACTACGGGCTGCGCACGAACTTCCCCGCCGGCTCGTGGGCCAACCACAGCAACCCGCTCGCCTCGACCGGCCTGGCGTGGCACTTCCTGACGCCGAGCTACACCGGCGTGCTGAAGTCGCTCTCGCGCGGGCTGCAGTCGCGCGGCTTCATCGAGGAGGTGCTCGCGCCGTACGCGATGTCGTCGAACACCTTCCAGGGCGGCGGCATCGACCACTACGGCGAGCAGTCGTCGATCACGAACTTCGCCGTCTCCTGCGTCGGCGTCGGCGCGCGCATGCACGCCGACGGGCTCGACCACGCCGCCGCGCTCTGGAACCCGCAGGGCGACATGGGCGACTACGAGATGTGGGAGGTCGTCGAGCCGTTCCTCTACCTCGGGGCGCGCGTGAAGCCGAACACCGCCGGCCCCGGCCGGCGGCGCGGCGGCTCCGGCTGGGAGGCGGTCCGCTTCGCCTGGAAGACGCCGTTCTTCGAGACGCAGAACCTCGGCAACGGGCCGGTCTTCATCCAGGCCGGGCTGTGGGGCGGCTACCCGGGCGCGACCGGCTACCGCCACAACGTCCGCGACACGAACCTGCTCGAGCTCATGCAGGCGCGCAGGCCGTACCCGCTCTTCGACGGCGACCCGGAGGACTCGGAGATCGAGCGGCTCGTGACCGGGCGGCGCGACTTCGACCAGCGGACGCTGACGCTGCCGGAGGCGATGCGGGAGGGCGACCTCTACCTCTCCTGCTACCGCGGCGCCGCCGGCCTCGGCGACCCGCTCGAGCGCGACCTCGACGCGGTCCAGGCCGACCTCGACGGCGGCTACCTGCTGCCGCGGCTGGCCGGCTCGATCTACGGGGTCGTGCTCGACGCCGACGGGCGCGTCGACCGCGCCGCCTCGCAGGAGCGCCGCCGGCAGGTGCGCAGGGAGCGGCTCGAGCGCTCCCAGCCGACGCGGGAGTGGATCGAGCAGGAGCGGGCGCGGCTGCTGGCCCACCTGGAGCCGGACGGCGAGCGGTTCCTGCCGACCGTCCAGGAGATGTACGCCGAGTCGCTGCGCCTGTCGCCGCGCTGGGCGCGGGAGTTCCGCGCCTTCTGGCGGCTGCCCGACGACTTCGACTTCCCGGTGCAGACGCCGACGGTCGAGGTCTCGCGGCGGCTGCTCGGCGACCAGCTCGGCGCCTCCTCGATGGCGCCGCCGACGACCGACCCGGTCGTGCGCGGGCCGGTGCAGGCGTCGTCGGGCGCCGTCGAGGTGACCGAGCGGACGCTCGAGGAGCTGATCGCGGGCAGGCTGCCGGACACCCAGGTGCGCGCGATCCAGTCCGGCTTCAAGGACGGCGACCGCTTCCAGAAGTACGTCGCGACGCTGCAGCGGTCGGTCGCCTGGGACGACCGCATCCTGCTGCCGTTCGGCGAGCACCTGTACATCGTCCAGCGGGCCGACGGGGCGCGGGTCGTCAAGTGCGACTGCGGCCACGAGTTCGGCGACTACCGCGAGAACTGGAAGCTGGCGGCGCGCATCCACGTGCGCGACACCGAGGAGAGCTTCCGCGAGCTCTACCCCGCCAAGATGCACGGCGACCCGCGCTGGAACGTCCTGCGCGAGTACTTCTGCCCCGGCTGCGCGACGCTGCTGGAGGTCGAGGCGGTGCCCCCGGGCTACCCGGTCATCCACGACTTCGTGCCGGACCTGGAGGGGTTCTACGAGGAGTGGCTCGGGCTCCCGCTGCCCGAGCCCGGCCCGGCACGCTAGCCGGTCCCGCCGGCGGGCCCGCGCGGGCCCGCCGGCGGCTTCATACGAATGTCCGAGCCGACGCCGTCGGTTCTGACGACCGCGACCGCCAGCCATGGGCCGTCGCGCAGGACCATGGGGCGGTCCCAGATGAAGGGAGAGAGAGGGATGAGAATGGATGTGGAGGAGCTGGAGGCGCGGCTGGCCGAAGTCGCGGCCGACGCCGCGCAGGCGACGACGCTGACCCGGCGCGACTACGCGCTCATCTACCTCGTCACGCTCGTCGTGCCGGCGATCCTGCTCTTCGTGGGGTGGCACCTGTGACCCCGACCGCAACGCCGCGGGCCGGTGGCGTCGAGGGCGCGTGGCCGACGACGCCGCGCGAGCGCAGCTGGGGGCCGCTCGCCGTCTTCGGCCTCTCGGTCTCGACCGCCGTCGCGACCTGGTGCTTCCTGATCGGCGGCTACGTCGCCTACTACCTGCCGGCCGCCTCCGGCACGCTCGTGATGATCGCGGGCGGGCTCGTCGGCATCCTGCTGATCTTCCTCGCGCTCGTCCCCGTCGGGACGCGCTACGGCGTCGACTCGATCGTCTCGACCAAGCCGCAGCTCGGCGAACGCGGCTCGTACCTGGCGCTGCTGATCGCCTACATCACGCTGATCGGCTGGAACACCGTCCTGCTCATCTTCCTCGGCCGCGCGGCCGCGGAGATCCTCATCACGCTCGGCGTCTTGGGCGAGGGTGCCCGGCAGGCGGTGATGGTCGTCTCGGGCCTCGTCGGCGTCGCCGTCGTGTGGTGGCTGCTGCGCGGCGGCCCCGAGCGGATGCGCAACGTCGGCCCGTGGATCGCGTCGCTCGTGATCCTGCTCGGCATCTGGATCTTCGTCCTCCTCGTCAAGGAGGTCGGCTGGTCGAACCTGATGGACGCCAGGCCGTCGGCGGCCGCGCCGGACAAGCTGTGGAACTACACGACCGGCTTCGAGCTGCTCGTCGTCTCGGCGCTGTCGTGGTGGCCGTACGTCGGCGGCATGGCCCGGCAGGCGTCCGGCGGCGTGCGGCGCGCGCTGTGGCCGGCGCTCGTCGGCCTCAGCCTGCCGCTGTCGATCGTCTCGGTCGTCGGCCTGCTCGCGGGGCTGGCGGTCCCGGACTCGGGCGGCGACCCGACGACGTTCCTCGTCGACCTCGGCGGGGTCGCGAGCGGGATCCCGGCGCTCCTGTTCATCGTGCTGGCCAACATCGGCACGGTGATGGTCGGCCTCTACGCGGTCACGCTCGGCGTCCGCCAGGTGCCGGCGATCCAGCGGCACCAGTCGTGGAGCGGGACGCTGCTGCTGTCGCTCGTCCCGGTCGCGGCGATCATCGTGCTGATCCCGAACACGTTCTTCGACAACGTCGACACGCTGCTGGCGTTCATGGGCGTCGTCTTCGCGCCGATGTGCGGCATGCAGATCGCCGACTACTACCTGCTGCGCAGGCAGCGGCTCGACGTCCGCTCGCTGTTCGTCGCCGGCGGGGCGTACCGCTTCTGGGGCGGCGTCAACCCGGCCGGCGTGCTCGCGCTCGCGTCGGGGTTCGTGACGTACCTGCTGCTGCTCGACCCCGTCAACTACACGTCGAACAGCCCGTACGAGTACATCTCGGCGAGCCTCCCGTCGGCGTTCGTCGCCGCCGTCGTCTACCTGCTCGTGACGCGGCTCGTCGTGATCCCGGCCGGCAAGGGCGGCTACCCGTCCGCGCAGGCCGCCGAGCGGCCCGTCGTGCCCGCCGCCGGCGGGTCCGCCGCCCCGCCCGCCTAGCCGCGGGCGCACGCCTCCGCGCAGCTCCCCCCGAGGCCCCGGCGCGCCCCGCGCCGGGGCCTTTCGCGTGGGCGCGCCGCCGCCGTCCCGTCCTGGCGCGCTCGCGCGCCGGGGCGGTTCGACCGCGTCCCGATCGCCGCCGTACGATCGTATGAAGCCGCCGGGCGACACGTGGATCGGCGCGGTGGCCGGGCCGCCCGCGCCCCGCTTGAATCGCCCGCGTGACCACGCTCGCTCGACCGACCGACGCTCCCCCGATCCCCCGCTCCTTCTGGATCGAAGAGGCCCAGGCCGCCACCGGCGCGGCCCCCCAGCCGCCGCTGCGCGGCGACGTGACCGCCGACCTCTGCATCGTCGGCGGCGGCTACACCGGCCTGTGGACCGCCATCCGCGCCCTCGAGCACCAGCCGAGGCTGCGCGTGATCGTGCTCGAGGCCGACGTCTGCGGCCACGCGGCGTCCGGCCGCAACGGCGGCTTCTGCCTGTCGTGGTGGGCGAAGATCGAGACGCTCGTCGAGCGCGTCGGCGAGCGGGAGGCGGTCGAGCTCGCGCGCGCGTCGACCGACGCGATCGAGGAGATCGGCCGCTTCTGCGAGGCCGACGGGATCGACGCCCACTACCGGCGCGACGGCTGGATCTGGACGGCGACCTCGCCCGCGCAGGAGCGCGCCTGGCGCGGCGCGATGGCGGCCGCCGAGCGGCTCGGCGAGCGGCCGTTCGCGCCGCTGGAGGCCGACGAGATCCGGCGCCGGCTCGGCTCGCCGGTCCACCGCGGCGGCGTGTTCGAGGCGGCCGCCGCGACCGTCCAGCCCGCCCTGCTCGCCTACGGGCTCAGGACGGCGGCGCTGCGGCGCGGCGCGGTCATCCACGAGCACTCGCCCGTCGTCGCGATCGACCGCGACGAGGGCGTCGTGCGGACCGCCGACGGCGCGGTGCGCGCGCCGGCGATCGTGCTCGCGACGAACGCGTGGCTCGGCCGCGAGCCGCGGCTGGCGCGCGCGGTGCTGCCGATCTCCAGCGACGTGGTCGCGACCGAGCCGGTGCCCGAGCTGCTGGAGGAGATCGGCTGGACGGACGGGACCGCGGTCTCGAACTCGCGGCTGATGGTCGACTACTACCGCACGACCCGCGACGGCCGCATCGTCTTCGGGCGCGGCGGCGGCGCGATCAAGTGGCGCGGCCGCTTCGGCAGCGACTTCGACCACGACCCGATCCGCACCGTCGTCGCGACCGCCGCGCTGCGGCGGCTCGTCCCCGCCTTCCACACCGTCGCGATCACCCACGCCTGGGGCGGGGCCGTCGACCGCAGCACCGACGGGCTGCCGTTCTTCGGCCGGCTGCCGGGCAGGGCGCGCGTCCTCTACGCCGCCGGCATGTCGGGCAACGGGGTGGCGCCGTCGGTGCTCGCCGGCCGGGTGCTCGCCTCGCTCGCGCTCGGGCTCGACGACCGCTGGAGCCGCTGCGGCCTCGTCGGCGGGCCGCCCGGCCGCTTCCCGCCGGAGCCGCTGCGGTTCCTCGGCGGCAGCCTCGTGCGCGCGGCGGTCCAGCGCAAGGAGACGCGCGAGGACGACGGGCTGCCGGTCGACTGGCTGACGCGGCGGCTCGCGGCGCTGGCGCCCTCGGGCTTCTTCAAGGTCAGCGACGACGAGTGAGGGCGGCGGGGCCGGCCGGGCCGGCCCCGGGCCGTCCGACCGGGGCGGCGCTGCGGCGGGCGGCGGTCAGGCGGCCGTCGCGGCGCCGGTGATCCGGCGCGCCCGCAGCGCGAGCCACAGCTCGGCGACGTCGTCGGTGTCGTCGAGCCTGCGGCCGGTGATCTCCTCGATCCGGCGGACGCGGTACACGAGCGACTGGCGGTGCACGTACAGCTCGCACGCCGCCCGCTTCCAGGAGCGGTTGCAGCGCAGGAAGACCTCGAGCGTGCGGGTCAGCTCGGTGCCGTGCTCCTCGTCGTAGCGCAGGAGCGGGCCGAGCACCCGCTCGACCGCCTCGCGCGCCTCGCTGACGGTCCGCGGCAGGAACGGCGAGCTCGCCGTCCCGTAGCGGACGACGCGCCTGCGCTCGCCGAGCGCGCACTCGAGCGCCCACTCGGCCTCGCGCGCCCCGTCCGGCACGCGGTCGACCCCGGGCAGCTCGTCGCGCACGCCGACGCGCGCGTCCGCCGGGAGCGCCGCCAGCAGCGTCTCGAGGCTGTCCTGGCCGCCGGGCAGGAGCGCGAGCATCGTCGCGCCGCGCGTGAGCAGCAGGTGCGGGAGGCCGCGCTCGCCGAGGCGGTGGTGGAGGTCCCCGGCGCCGTCGGCCTCGCCGCGGGCGATCGCCGCCACCTGCAGCGAGCGGACGCCGTCGAAGCCGAGCTGCGCCAGCGACGCCGCCGCCCGCGCCGCGTCGATGCGGGCGTCGAGCAGGTGCGCGAACGTCTCGGCGCCGAGACGCCGCGCGCTCTCCCGCTGCGCGGTCAGCCGCTCGACCTCGATCGCGACGATCGTGGCGACGTGCTGGAGCACCGTGAGCGCGGGCGTGCCGCG
>ERZ777003.3427-NODE-3427-length-15440-cov-5.379786_pt1 | contig 15440 bp, 17 predicted proteins | sample MGYA00374956_ERZ777003 | MGnify/ENA primary metagenome ERZ777003 (study PRJEB29302, sample SAMN06268252) | bioreactor metagenome | isolation source: Joint BioEnergy Institute, California, USA | place: USA:Joint BioEnergy Institute, California, USA | collected... | reverse complement strand
GATGAGCGCAGCCTCGCCGGCTTCTTGCTGGAACGCAGCCGGGCGGACCGGAGCAGCTCGTGCTCACGGAGCGGCCGTTGCCGTCGTCTGGTCCGCATGATGTGTTGATCAAGGTAGCTGCGGCTGGATTGAATCGAGCAGATATCCTGCAACGCCGTGGAGCGTATCCGTCGCCGCCGGGTGCACCGACGAATCCGGGCCTCGAAGCGTCGGGCACCGTGGAGGCAGTGGGCGCGCAGGTCCGCGAGTTCAAAATCGGCGATACCGTGTGCGCGCTCCTGCAGGGCGGCGGATATTCCGAATATTGCGCCGTCCACGAAGGACAAGTGCTGCCGATTCCGCGCGGGATATCGCTCGTGCATGCAGCCGCATTACCGGAAGCGTTCTTCACCGTTTGGAGCAATGTGTTCGAGTTCGGCCGGCTGCACCCGGGCGAGACTTTGCTCGTGCACGGCGGAACGAGCGGTATCGGCGTGACCGCAATCCAGCTCGGTACCGCGCTGGGACACACAGTGTTCGCCACGGCGGGATCCGATGAGAAATGCCGTGCTTGCGAATCGCTCGGTGCGAAGCTTGCGATCAATTACAAGACTCAGGATTTCGTCGAGGAAGTGACGAAGGCGACCGACGGGCGCGGCGTCAACGTGATTCTCGATATGGTCGGCGGCAAGTATCTGTCGCGCAATCTGCAGGCGCTTGCCGTCGAAGGTCGGCTCGTCATGATTGCGTCGCAAGGCGGCACAAAAGGCGAGCTCGATGTCCTGAGGGTGATGCAGCGTCGGCTCACGGTCACCGGCTCGACGCTCCGTGCGCGCGAAGTCGAATTCAAGCAAAGCATCAAGAAGAAGTTGCTCGACAACGTGTGGCCATTGCTCGAGTCAGGGCGAATCAAGCCTGTCATCGATTCCGTGTATGCGATGAAAGATGTCGCACAGGCGCATGCGCGCATGGAGAGCAGCGAGCATATCGGGAAGATTCTGCTGGAGTGGCGCTGAGCCAAACGCGCTGCGTTTGGAGGCTGAAGGCTGAAGATAGGGCGCGCATTCGCGCGATTGGCCTCAAGCCGCGCGCCCCGGGCCCCAAGCCCTTGTGCGTCGCCTGCACGAGCGGGCGATCTAATGGTCTCGCTCGATTCTTCCCGGCATCGCCAGCAACGCCGGTTCGAAACGTTGATCCGTGCGAACGCCTTCGCCCGGAATCGACGAATAAGTCGGGTCCCAGGGCATGACGATGAGCGTCTTGCCGTCCGTTTCCGAGAGCTTCGGCATGATGGCGGCGACCTCGCGATTCGATTCTGCGCTCAGGAGCGCATCCAGCGTACGATGCCGCTCGATGCTCGTACGCAAGTCTTCGAGCGTGTAGAGCGTCGGCTGTGCAATACGCATGTCGCCGCGTGCGGCGCGCTCGAGCAGATCCTGCGGCGTTGCCCACAGACACTCGGCAGTTTCGTACTTATCGGCGATCAGATCCTGTTGCTCCGGCGCCCGGCCGACGAAGAATCGGGTATCGAAGCGCCTCGAAACGGCGGACGGCGTAATCCAATGCGCCCAATAGACGAGCTGATCGACGGTCAGAACCAAGTGTTCTCGGGCGAGCGCGTCCATGAAGCGCGCCGGATCGGCACTGAGCTGCGCTCGATCGGTTTGTAGCTGCTCCAGTTGTTCCCTATTAGGCGATCTTCCATCCTTGCGCCGCGCGAATAAGATGCCTGCTTCTTCGAAGGTCTCGCGAATGGCCGCGATGGCGAGCGCCGTGCACAGATCTTGCGGGAGGACATCGCCTTCAATGTCGCGCAATTCGAACGATTTACAGTTCGGCGGCAGAAGCCTGCGTGCAGCTTCGCCGCGATCCGCCTCGGTGAGCGTGCCGCCGGGGAACACCCACAAGCCGCCCATGAAAGCGAGCGACGCATGACGGCGCGCCATCAGGACCTGCACTTCTCCGGCATACTCGCGCAACGCGATCATCGTTGCAGCGAGGCGCGGCCTGCGAGCGGAAGGTGATGGGCGTGGCTCGTTCTCGCTCATTGCGACTCTACGGGTGGCTGATCGCCATTCTGCTCGTCCTGGTCGTCGTTTCGCCAGACACAGGCGACTCCAGGGCGATTCGCGCGGCACACGATTTTGCGCATGCTCCCGTGTTCGGCGTCGTATGTATCGCGATGTTGCTGATGATGCGCGAGTGGTCTCGGCTGAACGATTTGCGCGTCGAATGGCAGTATGCGATCGCGATAGTTGTAACGAGTGTCTTCGGACTGGTCACCGAAGTTGCGCAGGCATTTTTCGAGCGCGACGCCTCGTGGCTGGATGCGCGCAGCGACATTCTCGGGACGCTGGCTGCTGCTTGCGTGTTTGCGGCGTTCGACCAGCGGGTTTCTCGATCGCTTGCGAAGGTCACTTTTGCGTTCGGCATTGCAGCGTTCGTGTGGCACTCGATCCCGCTGCTGACCACAGCCGCCGACTATGTTCGTCGTACCCGCGACTTTCCCGTACTGTTGGCGGGAGATCGCGTCGAGCGCAATGGGTTTCTGTCTGGCAGCCATGCACACCTCGAGCAGCGCGCGATGCCTCAACGGTTCGCACGGGCCGCGCACGAACGCGCGCTGTATGTGCGCTTCGAGCCGGGCACATGGCCGGGCATTCATCTCGATGAACCGGTGCCGGATTGGAGCGGATTCGGTGCGCTTATGATCGACGTCGCAAATCCAGGCGACACGGTGTTTACGCTGAAGCTGCGGGTCCACGATCGCAAGCACGATCAGCGCTTCGAGGATCGCTTCAACCGCGAGTACGAACTGCCGCCGAACGAACGCACGACCTTGAGGGTGCCGTTGGCGGAAATAGAGCGGGGCCCGAGCGGGCGTCTGCTCGATTTGCGACAGGTCGCAGGCGTCATCCTGTTCACGACGAACGATGCCGCCGGGCGGGAGCTTTACCTTTCGCGAATCTGGCTAGAGCACGATCACTGAGCGAATCGCTTCGCCGCGCTTCATCAGATCGAAGCCCTCGCCGATGCGCTCGAGCGGCAGCTTGTGCGAGATCAACGAGTCGAGCTCGATCTTCTTCTCGACGTACCAGTCGACGATCTCGGGCAGGTTCTTGACCCGAGCGCCGCCCATGTAGCAGCCGGTCCACTTGCGACCCATGAACACGGTACCAGGCGCGACGCTCATCTCGGCGCCGTGCGGAGCGACGCCGATCGCATAGCTCACGCCCCACGCGGGATTCGTGCATTCGAGGGCAGTGCGCATCACGTGCGGAATCCCGATGCATTCGAAGCTGTAATCCGCGCCTCCGTTCGTCAGCTTCATCAAATGCGACACGATCTTCTCGACGCCGGTCGGATTCACGAAGTCGGTGGCGCCGAATTTGCGTGCGACGGCTTCCTTCGCCGGGTTCGTATCGACGCCGATGATCTGACGGGCGCCGGCGAGCTTCGCGCCTTGGACGACATTGAGCCCGATGCCGCCGAGGCCGAACACGACAACGGAGCTGCCCGGCTCGATCTTCGCCGCAAACAGCGCAGCTCCGAGGCCGGTCGTCGCGCCGCAACCGATGTAGCAGATCGTGTCCAGATTCGCGTCTTCACGAACCTTGGCAATCGTGTCGACGGGTAGCACGGTGTATTCGGCGAATGTGCCGAGTCCCCAGAGCTGCGTCACGGGCTTGCCGTTCAAGGAGAAGCGGCTCTCGCGTGGGCGCAGGCGCGTGAATGCTTCTTTACACAAGTTCGTCTTGCTGGAAGCGCAGTACTGGCACTTTCCACAATGTGGAATGAGAAACGGAATGACGTGGTCGCCAGGTTTGAACTCCGTGACTCCGGGACCGCACTCGACAACGATTCCGGACGCCTCGTGGCCCAGAATGGCCGGAAACTCCCACGGTGACTTGCCTTCGTAAACGTGCAGATCCGAATGGCACAAGCCTGTCGCCTTGACTTGAACCAAAACCTCGCCTTCGCGCGGCCCTTCGAGCTGGACGTTCTCGATGACGAAAGGCTGATTCGGGCCGTGCAATACCGCAGCGCGGACGTTCAATGGCACTGGAACGCTCCTCAGTGATCTGACCGAAGGGCGGCCACTGTACGTGATGAAAGCGGGACGGTGAAGCTCTCGAACGCAAAGTTATGCGCGACGCGCTGCGAGCTCACGCATGGCCCTTCACCTCGTGCGGCCGGTAGTCGGCCTCGAGCGCTTTGATCTCGTCCGGAGTGAGCTTCAAGTCGAGTGCCGCGACTGCATCCTCGAGGTGCTGCATTTTCGTTGCGCCGATGATCGGAGCCGTGACGACCGGCTTCGACAACAGCCACGCGAGCGCAACCTGGGCGTTCGGCACGCCACGCGATTTGGCGACTGCGCTCACGCGCTCCACGACGGCGAAGTCGTCGTCTTGGTAATAGAGCTCCTTCGCGAACGCATCCGAATTGGCGCGGGCTGTCTCGCCGCCGGTGCGCGTGCGATTGCCGGCGAGGAATCCGCGTGCGAGCGGCGACCAGGGAATGACCCCGACGCCGAGATCCGCGCACAACGGCAGCATCTCGCGTTCTTCTTCGCGATAGACGAGATTGTAATGCGGCTGCATCGAAATGAAGGTCGTCCAGCCGTTGAGCTTGGCGGTGTATTGCAGTTTCGAGAACTGCCACGCCCACATGGATGAGGCGCCGATGTAACGCACTTTACCGATTCGTATCAGGTCGTGCAGGGTTTCCAACGTTTCCTCGACCGGCGTTTTCGGATCGAAGCGATGGATTTGGTACAGGTCGATGTAGTCCGTGCCGAGCCGTTTCAGGCTCGCATCCACCTGCGCCATGATGTGTTTGCGCGAGAGCCCCTTGTCGTTCGGACCCGTGCCCATCGGCGAGAACACCTTGGTTGCGATGACGACGTCGTCGCGCTTGGCGAGCTCTTTCAACGCGCGACCGAGCACTTCCTCGCTCTTACCGGCGGAGTACACGTTCGCAGTGTCGAAGAAATTGATGCCGAGCTCGAGCGCACGCGCAATGAACGGTCGACTTGCCTTGTCGTCGAGCGCCCACGGCCATCGCTCCGTCGGCTCTCCGTAGCTCATGCAACCCAAACAAATGCGCGAGACTTTGAGGCCGCTGCGGCCGAGACGGACGTATTGCATTGTGAGCTCCTTTTTCAAGCGACAGGCGACAGGCTACAGCAGGGCGCTGGGCTCTGGTTAGACGGGCAACGGGCTACGGGCTACGGCTAGAGTCGGCGCGGACGCGCCATCTACTCAATTGACAATGGACAATTGGTAGCGAAAGACGCGGAGCGCGCATTGCCTCAGCGCAAACGCCCCAACCAATTGTCAACTCTCAATTCTCAATTCTCGATTCATTCTCAGTTGCAGCCTTCTTCTGCCAGTAAGCGCGCCAGTGCGCGACACACATTGATGCTGGGGGCCGGATCGAGCGCCGCCGAGGTGACGGTTGGCGCGAGCAGGCGCAAGGCCATTTCGCTCGTGAGATCGGGTGCGCGTGCGCGCAAGAGCGCAATACCCGCGGAAACGCTGGCCGCGGCAAGCGAGCTGCCGGAAAGAAAATCGTAACGTCCGGCTGGAATGAGCGTCAGCACTTCGTCTCCGGGCGCGAATAGCTGGGGGCCGTCCTGCCATCGTCCTGCAGATCCGACACAGATCACGTGTGCCAAGTTGCAAGGAAAGCCGAGCTCATCGGGCGGCAATGCACCGACATAGATGAGACCCCGCTTGGCGCCGTATTCGACGAGCCGTTTCAGCAGCGGATCAGCGGGACCTGCAAGACTCAAATTGACGATGTGGCTCTTCGACTCGACCGCAGCGACCAACGCCTTCGCGAGCGTGAACGTGTTGCAGACTGCGGCGGTGGGATTGTCGTCCTGCGGCCAGCAGGCTTTGAGTCCGACGATCGATGAAGCAGGGGCGACGCCCGTAATTCCCTCCCGATTGTTCGCGCGTGCGGCTATCACGCCCGCGACGGCGGTGCCGTGCTGCTCGGGCGGAACGGGTGCGCTCGCGTCAACGAAATTCCTCTGCAAGATCACCCGCCCAGCCAGGTCCGGATGCGTGTCGTCGATGCCCGTGTCCACGACGGCGATCCGCACGTTCTCGCCGCGCGACCAGCGGTGCGCCTGGCCGACCTGCATCACGTCGAGATTGCGCTGCAATCTGCGATAGGGGTCGGTGGCCGTCGACAGCGTGCGAAACGAATTGAGCGGCTGAACGGACTCGACGCGTCCGTCGCGCTCGAGCTCGCGCAGCGCCTGGCTTTGCGGAACGTCGGGCGGCAGCTCGAACACGACGCAATGAAGGTCAAGCGCCTGAATCGGCCAGCCGTCCACTTCGCGCAGGCGATAGTCTGCAGCGAGTGCACGTACTTCTCGCCGCGCGATGGCCGAAACGCCATATCCGAGGTTGCCGTCGTAATCGCGGCGAGTCGAACCGGCACGCGGCACGAGCGCGTGACGGTTGTGGAGCGTCACGACGATGAACCGGTCCGCGTTACCAGCGAAGGCGATCCGTGCATCTTGCGCTTGCTCCGGCTGTAGTGCACATCCGGCGGCGAGGAGCACGGCGAGCACGCAGATGGCTCGAATCATGGCCGACGGCCCTCATAGACGTGCTCAGCGAACACGACGCGCGGATGTGCGCGCACGCGCTCGAGCACTGCGCCGACATTTCGATTGCTGTCGTCAAGCTGCAGCGTGAAGACACCTGCCTCAGTGGGTCCTTGCACGACCTGCGCCCCGACGCTGCCGAGCAAATCTTGCAGCTCGGCGTTCGTCATCTCGGGCTTGAAGACGACGCGTAGGAGAATGCCGTCTCGTGCGGTCGTGTCGACTCGGCTCAACGTCGTGAAACGAGGCTCGTGCAATTGGGCTTCGCGTTGCTGCCAGATGATCGCGAGCAATACCGCAATCGCCACGGCCTGCACGGTCGCCGCAATCGCCAACCACCGGGACGCCTGCATCGTGCGTCTTTCGACTGCAAGCTCCGGAACATCGCCATCGTCCTGGGTTGCCGGCGTGCTCGCATCGATCCGTGCGAGCAGCTTTTGCAGCGAGGCTTGCGGTGCAAGCATGACCGATTCATCGCGTCGAATGTGCTCGCACAAGATGCGTTGCCGCTCGAGCTCCTCGCAGCACGCGGCGCAATCGTGCAGGTGAAGCTCGATACGTTGACGGTCGCTCGAAGAGATTCGGCCCGTCACATACCAAGGCAGCATGCGCCAGCACTCGGTGTGCAACTCGTTCGACATGAAGATCACGCGCTCGCTCATGGGATTCGATTGGTTCCGGCCAATCGCGGCAGCAGGACGCGTAGCTTTTCGCGCGCGTGAAACATGCGTGTTTTCACGGTGTTCACCGGACAATGCATGATCTGGGCAATCTCCTCGCAGGAGTGTCCCATCAAATAAGAGAGCTCCAGCACGAGCCGTTGCTCGAGCGGCAGCTCGGCCAATGCGCGCTCGAGCCATTGGCGAGTTTCGTTGCCGTCGGCGAAATCCGAATCACTTGCTAGGTCGATGAGCTCGTCCATGTAGGGGGAGCGCGCAGCGCGCGCCTGACGCAGCGACTTCAGGGCGCGGCGATAGGCGATGCCGACGATCCATGTGGAGACGCGCGAGTCGCCTCGGAAAGCGGAGCATTTCTCCCACACTGTCCAAAGCGTGTCGTTGATGATTTCCTCGACCGCCTCCGGACTCAGCGACATGCGCATCAGAAAACGCGCAAGCCGACGGTGGTACAGCAAGTACAACTCGCGAAAGGCGTCGCGATCGCGCAGGACGACCCGTCCGAGCAGCTCGAGCTCGCGCTCGTTCGCAGTTCCGGCGGCGCCGAGCGAGCGGGTTTCAGGTGCGTTCAAGGGCGTCATAGGCCGCTTTGCCGTTCACAACCGGCGCTCGTGCGACGCCGGGCTTGCACGTAGGTCCCCGATGAAGCCGACTCGGTTCACCAGGCACTTGTGACCTGCAGCTCAGAAGCTCCATGACACTGCTGCCGTCCAGCCCGCCTTCGTGCGCATCGAGCCGAAGAGACGTTTGGCCGTCGAATCGTTATCGATGCGCGACAGATCGAATTGAACCGCGCCGACCGAGTAGGTCACGCCGGTGTTCCAATACCAGTAGCCGATCTGGAAGATGTCCGTCAGATCGTTGTAGCCCACGCCAGCGGTCAACGAGAGCGATGACGTAATCGGTTGCAGACCGGTCAGTTCGTACGCGATTGCGCTCCCGCGTCCCATTTGCCGGTCGCCCTCGTAGCGCCCGAAGTAACCGATGTTGGGCGCCCAAGAGACGGTTGCAGTCAATTGCGCGCGAAAGGTGAGTGAAGCTGAGATTTCGTCGTACTCGTAGCGCGAGCGTGCGGGGTCGTCCGGATACCAATAATGTGCAACGGACAACTTGGCGTTCCAGTCCGGGCTGAGGGTCCAGGCAACGCCCACGTAGGCATCGATTTCGTAGGTCGCAGACGGTCCTTGGTTGCGATCCATCGTCGAGGCCCACGCACCGACGAACCAACCTGAATCGAAGCGCGCATGCACGCCGCCTTGTATTGCCGGCTTGTTGCGCGTTTGCGTGAGCCCGCGCACTCGGTAGTCGTTCGTAATCGAAATCGAACCGCCGAAACGATCCTGCGCGACCGTGGGCGACGCAAAGAACCCGACGCCAATGCAAGTAGCGACGAGCCCCGTGAGGGTGGGATGGTGCGACGCACGGACGGAAATCGCGGAGCCCATGGACCTACCTGAACGCAAGACGCCCCTGAACCCGCAGTCGAGTATACGACTGCGGGCGGCGCCTCCGCGCCGCGGATATGTCTCGCGAGCTGTTGCGATCACCGCTTGTCGGCGTCGTCCAGTCGGCCGCGAACTTCCTTTCTCATGATCATCTCTTGCGGGTTGCTGTCGAAGGCACGGGCCGCAGGTACGTTCGGATGCGCACCCATCGTAGGTATGTTCCCGAGAAGGTGCCGGAGGTTCTAGCGGAGGGCGCTGACGTGTCTGGAAGCCCCGAACCGCTCGCAGGCAGAATGCGCCTCTTTGCAGCGGGTTGATCAAGATTGGGTGTGAATTGCGAGGAGAACCGTCTTGTCCCAAGAGGCGGATGCTGCAGCGCAGGTGCTCTTCGTGCCGTTCGAGAGCGGCGTGCTCGCATGGCCGTCGCGGGGCGCGTTCTTGAGAGCCAAGCTGAACGCTGAGCTGCTCGCGCGTCCGCGCGATTCCGTCGTCTGCGAGCAGTCGTTCAAACCGCAAGCCGATGCGCTGCGAAATGCGGGATTTCAGGTGTGGCCCGAGCTACCGGCAAACGCCACGGGCTTACCGCTGGTGCTCGTGCTGCCGCCGCGACAGCGCGAAGAGGCGAGGGCACTGCTCGCGCGCGCACTTCGACTCGCTCGTTGCGACGGACAAGTGGTGGCAGCGGCGAGCAATGCTGCCGGCGCGCGAACGTTGGAGCGAGACTTTGAACGGCTGTCCGGCGGCATTGCGACGCTTTCGAAGCGGAAGTGTCGAGTGTTTTGGACGACGGGTGCAGGCGTGCGCAATGAGGCCCTCATATCCGAATGGCTCGATCTCGATGCACCGCGACCGATCCTCGATGGTCGCTTCGTGAGTCGGCCTGGCGTGTTTGCCTGGGATCGCCTTGATGCGGCATCGCATTTGCTCGTCGAGGAGCTCCCCGATTCGCTCTCGGGAAGTGCCGCGGACCTGGGCGCGGGATTCGGATTCATCGCGGATGAGCTGCTGCGCAGATGTCCTGGAATACGCGCGCTCGATGTCTACGAGGCTGATGCACGGGCGCTCGAGCTTGCGAAACGAAACTTGTCGCCGCACGAACGGCGCGTCGCGATCGAGTATCGATGGCACGACGTATCTGCGGGGCTCTTGGACACGTACGACGTCGTCGTCACGAATCCGCCGTTTCATTCGGACAGCGGCACCGACGATCCCGGCATCGGCAAGCGCTTCATCGCTGCTGCCGCGCGCGCTTTGAATCCGGGCGGGCGGTTCTATCTCGTCGCCAATCGTCATCTGCCGTATGAAGACGTGCTGCACGCGAACTTTCGGTCGGTGCGCATCCTCGCGCAGCGAGACGGTTTCAAAGTGATCGAAGCGCTCGCGCCATCCAAGCGCAGTCAATCATGAAGCTTCTGAAGCTGATCGCGAACCTCGGCTACGGCAGCCGCAAGGAAGTCCGCGAAATGTTTCGCGAAGGCCGGATCACCGACGTCCGCGGCGAGGTGCTCTACGCCGACGATCGCGTAGATCCTGCCGTCGTGCGGATCGACGGCGAACCGCTCGATCCGCCGCCAGGACTCGTGCTCATGCTACACAAGCCGGTCGGCTACACCTGCTCGACCAGCGATGCCGGGCACATCGTCTATGAGCTGTTGCCGCCGCGATTCCTATTGCGCTCGCCGATCGTCTCTACCGTCGGTCGATTGGATCGCGATACGAGCGGTTTGCTGCTCATGACGGACGACGGCGTGCTCCTGCATCGAATCGTTTCGCCGAAGTCGAAGATCGAGAAGGTGTACGAAGCGACGCTCGCGCGCGACTTGCGCGGCGACGAACCGGAAGTCTTCGCGAGCGGCCGACTCAAGCTCGCGTCCGAAAAGACGCCATGCGCACCCGCGCATCTCGAGATCATCGACGCACGGCACGCGCGTCTGACGCTCACGGAAGGTCGCTACCATCAAGCCCGCCGCATGTTTGCTGCCGTCGGCAATCACGTCGAAGCGCTGCATCGCAGCCGGGTGGGTGGACTAGAGCTGGGAGATCTGGAGCCGGGAGAGTGGCGGCTGCTGGATCAGACAGACCTGAACAAACTGTTCAGAAATTGAGAATGGAGAATTGAGAATTAGGAAAGCGCGGTCGCGCTCTCGCTCGACACCTCGCTAGAAAGGGCGGACGCTACGTTCTTCGCTCCGCTTGTTCGGCTGCTTCTTCCAATTCTCCATTCTCAATTCTCAATTGACACAAGTGTGTCCGTCGGCAACACCGCTCCTGGTTCAATGCCCGGCACATCTGCGTACTTCCTGTACAGCGGCGCGAAATCCGTGTCGTAGGCGGCGCGGAAGAGCTCGTCGAAGCTCTCTATGACGAAGTATGTTTTCTGATAGTCGTCGATCAGATAGTCGGTGCGCATGACGCGTTCGAGGTCGAAACGAATGCGTTTCGGCTTCGGGCTCTCGACGCAATACACCGTCTCGCCTTTGGAAGAGAGGATTCCTGAGCCGTAGGCGCGCAATCCTTGCGGCGTGAGAATCAAACCGAACTCGACCATGTACCAATAGAGGCGGGCGAGCATCTTGAGACCGTTCAGCGCAAGCGCTTTCTCGCCTGCCGCGCCGTAGGCCTGCATGAAGCGCGCAAACGTCGGGTTCGTGAGCAGCGGCACATGGCCGAAGAAGTCGTGGAAGATGTCGGGCTCGGACAGGTAGTCGAGCTCATCTCTCCGACGAATCCACACGGTTACCGGGAAGCGCTTGTTCGCCAGATGCTGGAAGAAGTGCAGCTCCGGAATCAGCCCGGGAACCGCAACGATCTGCCAACCGGTGGCTTCGCCGAGGATGCGATTCGTTTCATCGATGCGCGGAATGCGATCGGGCGGAGCGGCCAAAGCGCGCGTTCCTTCCACGAATTCCGGCGCGGCATAGCGTTCGATGAGCTGAATCTGACGCGCGTACAACGTGCGCCAGATATCGTGATCTTCCGCCGTGTACGCGTCCCAGTCTTGAGCGACCGTGTAGTCGCTTGCGGCATGCGTGTAATCGCCGCGCAGCTGCACGGGTTTTGCTGTCGGCGCAAACGGTTGTTCGGGCATTTGCGACGTCTCGTGAAAAGAAGATGGAAACAAGGCTAGCACTGCCACTCGTGCGCTGCGATCCGGAAGGGTGCGTCGGCCGTGCACGTACACATTCGCCGCGCGACGGTGCGCAATCAACTAGGTAATTCGAGCAACATGCTGCGTGCTCGTAGCGCGCATGTATACACGTAAACAGCGAGCGCGAATGCGCTCTGCGCAGGCCCGCGCAATGCATCGGCTGTCACAGCTTCGGCCAATACAAGTACCGTTTGCCGGCAAGAAATTGTTGAGCGATTAAGCGCGGTGCCGTGGCGCGCTCCTGTCTACAGCCTAGCGCCTACAGCTTTTCGGTAGCGCGAAAGCGCTACCGATAAGTAATGAGCTGCCTCCGCCCCTCCCGCTCGAGATGAGGCAGCGCATTGAACATCGAGAGCGTGACTTTTTCGGCGTTGTAGATGAGTCGGGTGATCGACGCATTGTGAATGGCCCAGTTGAGCTCGACGGCCATATGGTTCGACAAGCCCAGCACGTGCGCCACGGTCGTGCCGATCACACCGCCGGACGTGCTGATGAGGAGCGTCTTCGAGCGCCCTTCGGTTTTCATGATGCGTTCGAGCGCAGCCTTGATCCGGCCGTGAAAGCCATGCCAAGGCAGGAGGTCCTCCGCTTCGATCCGCGCTTCCACCCATGCCTTCGCGGCACGTTCCAGAAAGTACTGAAAGCGGCGGCGGTCCGATTTCAACGCAGGCCACCCGGCTTCCTCGAGCTCTGCGGGCGTCAACGATGCCGCGAACCGACGCAGGATGACGTCGCTGTCATATTCGTCGAACGCATCGTCGACGACGATCGGCTCCGCAAGCCCCACGGCATTCGCGACGATCTCCGCCGTTTCGCGCTGGCGCTGCAAGGTGCCGGAGTAGATGCGATCGATTTTCTCGCCGCTCTCGGCGAAGAACTGTCCGAGCAGTTCGACCTGTTGCTTGCCAAGAGGCGAAAGCTGGTCGTAGTTATCGGTGCCGAAGGAGGCTTGGCCGTGGCGGATAAGGTAGAGGGTGCTCATTCTCGAGGCTGTAGACTGTAGGCTGTAGGGTTACGCGCATCGCGCGCGAATTTTGGGCTAAGGCTCCGACGAAGAAAACAAAAACCGCGAAGCCCAAAGGACTTCGCGGTCTGGTTCGCTCAGCCGCGGCGCGAAAGCGCCTTCTAACTACAGCCTGCAGCCTTCAGTCTTCAGTCTTACCGCGCAGCGGTCTTCTGAACGGAATCGTCCGCACCCAGTTCCTTCACTTCAACGGTCCAGGCGGGTTCGCTGAGCTGCCGAACCTCGACCATGCCGCGATCGTCGTTCTTCGATTTCAACAGGGCGCTCGAAAGCCAAAAGCCGCCACCAACGATGGCGAGGGCCGCGACAGCGCCAACGATCGTCCGCGATTCAATCACCATAATTCCTCCTCAGCGCTTCTCGCTTTCGCAGCGATGCACGACCAGCGTTTATGTTGGGTGACAGATTAGGCGGATCTGCAAATTGCTCCGTGCGGCAGGTCACAACCCAACGGTGAGGTGCGCGTGGATGTCGCTATATCGGGACACAGGTCTCAGCGCAAAACGATCTGCGGGAATCTCGCAACGCGCTGCGCGATTTGACATCGCGCATTAATGTGTTTTGTCACATGCGGTCGAGGAGAGGGAGAGGAGAAAGGGAAATGGAAATGGGAAAAGAGTCGGTCGTGGGCGAACGAGAAACGATCAAAACAATTCGACTTCGCCGGCCGCGGGTGCTGATTCACCATCGGATGGTGTTGCGGCGGCGGAGTCGGACGCGACGCCATCCATGATCGCGCTGAAGACTTGTCGTTCTTCTTCGGTTCGATACAGGCGACGCATCGTGTTGAGCAAGCGCGTCCATTGCTCGGGCTGATTCATTTGCGTGCGGTCGCACGCGAAAAGGGCAAGCGTGGAAAGACTGTAGCGAACGTGGCCGAGGCGCTGCGTCAGCTTGTCGTAGAACTGAAACGCCATCACGGCGGTGCCCATTTGTTGCGACATCGTGGCGAGCTGTCGATCGAGGTCCTGTGCGATACCGGCCTTGACCTCAGGCGGCAGGTTTGCCGCCATCGTGCTGAGCGAGCGCGTGACTTCGACCAAGCCGCCGAACGCTTTGATGAGCGTGTCGACGGCTCGGTCGGATTCCTGCAGCGCCGATTCCATCTGCGCTTCGCAGAGCCCGAGCAGATTCGCAAGCTGCAGCTCCGGCGAAAATGCCTCCTCGCTCAGCGCAAGAGCAGCGGTCGAGTTGTCTTGGCTCGCGGCCATGGCGGTGGCTTGCATTCCCCTATCAGAGCACGCGCGCGATCGTTGCCAGCAACTGCTCGGGGTTGAAGGGTTTGACGATCCAGCCTGTGGCACCGGCTTCTTTGCCGCGCTGTTTCGTGTCGTTGCCGGACTCGGTCGTCAGCACGAGCACTGGCACGAACTTGTAGTTGTCGAGCGCGCGCAGCTCGCGCACGAGAGAAATACCGTCCATGCGGGGCATGTTGACGTCCGTCAACACGAGGTCCGCGGGATTCTGTTTCGCGAACTCCAGCGCTTCGACGCCGTCGGCCGCCTGCACCACTTTGTAGCCGGCGCTTTCCAGGGTGAAGCGCACCATCTGGCGCATCGAAGCCGAATCGTCAACCGCAAGGATTACACCGGGCATTCGGGCAAGCTCCCCAAATCGAGAACGAATCGAGCTCTCCGGGCCACGGCAGATCCGGATGCCTCGAAATTTGAGTTTCTTAACGGCACCGTGGGCGGCGAGTTGAGCTGCTCGCCGCGGAATCGAGCGGGAAGGAGAGCTGAGTCTCAGTTTCGCTACGCGGTTGCGAGCGGTTCTGCCCGGTGGATCTGCACGGGCTCGGATGGACGCTTCAGAGGAATGTCATAGGTGACGGTTGCACCATAAGCCTCCGGCGCCTGCGAATCGTGCCTGGGCTTGTCGAACACGAGCACGCGTGTGCCGAGCGCGAAGCTCTCTTGCAGGTCGTGCGTGACCATGAAGATCGTCATTTTGTTCGCAGCCCACAACCTGAGAACGATTTCGTGCATGTCGGCTGTGATGCCCGGATCGAGCGCGCCGAACGGCTCATCGAGCAGCAGCACTTTCGGTTCGCAGATCACCGATTGCGCGATGGACAGGCGTTGCTGCATGCCGCCTGAGAGCTGAGCGGGATACTTGTCGCGTGCGGAATCCAATCCGATCGCTTCAAGGAGCGCACGCGCCTTGTCGATTGCCGCGCGCCGCTTGGCACCGAACAACCGTCCCAGGATGGGGGCACTTCCAAGCTCGAGGCCGAGCAGGACGTTTTCGAGGACCGTGAGATGCGGAAAGCAGGCATAGCGCTGAAAGACGATTCCGCGTTCTGGTCCAGGTTCGTGAGCGATCGGCTTACCGTCGATCAGAATTTCGCCGCGCGAGGGTTTCTCGACGCCGAGAAGCATTCTCAGGAAAGTCGTCTTGCCGCATCCCGACGCGCCGACGATCGTCACGAACTCGTGGTCGCCGACGGTGAAGTTCAAGTTCTCGAGCACGACCTGAGGGCCGTACATCTTCCAGACGCGGCGAACCGTGATCGTCACTTCGCGTCCCCCGACCAGGGAAACAGCCG
>ERZ777003.3425-NODE-3425-length-15456-cov-4.296799_pt1 | contig 15456 bp, 12 predicted proteins | sample MGYA00374956_ERZ777003 | MGnify/ENA primary metagenome ERZ777003 (study PRJEB29302, sample SAMN06268252) | bioreactor metagenome | isolation source: Joint BioEnergy Institute, California, USA | place: USA:Joint BioEnergy Institute, California, USA | collected... | reverse complement strand
ACGTCCGGGTCCTGACGCAACAGCGCCCGCAGGGCCGCAGCAAACGTCATGTTGATCTTCTCGTGTGTCTGCACCTGATTAATGCCGTTGAGGTGGTACTCCACCGGGTCCTCAACCGTGGAAATGTTGAGCTGATTGCGGTCCATCTGCCCCAGCGAGGCGTACAGTGTCGTCGTTTTACCGCTGCCCGTCGGCCCGGTGACGAGAATGATGCCGTGTGGCTGCGAAATCTGATGCTTCCACATCAACAGCGCGTCCTCATCCATACCCAGGTCGTCCAGTTTCACCTGAATCGACCGCGTGTCGAGGATACGCATGACCGCCTTTTCCCCCTGAGCGGTGGGCAGCGTTGAAAGACGCAGATCGAGCTTGCGTCCATGCACCATGGCGCGGATGCGGCCGTCCTGCGGCAGACGTCGCTCCGAGATGTCCAGGTTCGCCATGATCTTCAGACGCGAAATGATCGCCGCGTGCATGTGTGCGGGCGGGTTCATCGCTTCGAACAGCACGCCGTCGATGCGGAAGCGAATCTGAAGCTTCTTTTCCTGCGGCTCGATGTGAATGTCGCTGGCACCCTCCTTCACCGCCGTAAAGATCAGGTAGTTCACGAAGCGGATGACCGGCGATTCACCGGCCATCTTCTCGAGGTCGACCTGCTCCTCCTGCGTCTCGACAACTTCAACGTCGTCTTCGTCGATGCCCGCGATGATCTCATCGACCGCAATCGTCTCGCCTTCGCTTTCCTCCTCGTGAAGCGTTTCGAGTGCTGCGGCGATGTCGCTGCGACACACCAGCACCGGCTTCAGCGAAACGCCCAGCTTATGCCGCACTTCATTAAGCACCGTCAGCCGATCGGCATGGGTCATGCCCAGCAACGGCCGCGGCCCCTCGCTTACGAGCGGAATCACACCGTTGGTCTTGCAGTAGTCGCGCCCCAGCCGCTCCACGTAACGCAGGTCAACATCCACTGCGGTGAACCGCTGGAAGGCAATACCGGTCGTGCGTGAAATGGCCGACTGAATCGCAGCCTCATCCACGCCCATCTCAAAGAGGATGTCCGGAAGCGTGCGGCCGGGTGATTTTTCCACAACCTTCCGCGCGCTGGTGAGCATGGCGGCACTGATCGCGCCCTCGCTGAGCAGCACCTGCCCCACATCGGTCACAAGCGCCGTTTCCGCATTGCCGCCGTCATCCTCCGGCGACCACAGATCGCTCAGCGACGAAGCCGAGCGAAACGGTTCCAGCGTCTCGATAGACTCTTCATCCACGCTGTTGTCGCGAAAGAATTCGAACGCCATGACCTCTCGTCCTCCCGCCTGCCGTCACCGTCTTAGCGCCGACGTCGGCTGCCACGATCCGCTCCCGTGTCCATCTCGAGCTTGAACGTTTCACCGTCCACCGTCAGTTCGACCGAAAGACTGTCGATCCTGCCGACCTTGAAACTCCCCAGTTGCTGGCCAGACTGAACAAGCTGGCCATTGATGATCGCTACAGGGTTACGCCCCTGCATTACCGTCTGTAACTCATAGGAAGCGGCCTCCATCTGCAACTGTCGCCGACGCGCCTCGGCCGCACGTTCCGCCGCGGAGGGGTTCGTCGTCGGCTTTTCCACCTTCTTCTGCTCCAACAACGGATTAGCGAACGGGTTCTTTTTCACATATTCGATAGGGACCTGTTGACGTGTGGGATCGTCCGCGAACATCGCCACAATCGCATCGGTGTCGCCGAAAAGACTTTTCAGCGCCTCCTGCCCCAGCGGGTTTGAACCGTCACGGTCCGGCTTGCCGAGCTTTGCCAACACCTGGTCGATGCGTTTCTCCACATCCTTGGTCACTACGCCCATATCACTCTGTGTCAGCCTCATGCCGTACAGCGTGCCCGCGGCAATCAACGTGACCAGCAGCAGCAACACAGTGGTCTGGCCCAGAATCCCCCCACCGTGATCGGCAGTAACCTCGGCGGCTTCCGCCTCGTTCGGCTCCACGCCCGCCACACCGCCCAGCAGCGATAGCGTGCGTGCTTCTTCCGAACCACCCGCGGTTTCCACGTGATCTGTTTCCGTCCCGAATCGACTCATGATCTACTCCCAGCCTGCTGCATCGTTTTCCCCGATCGCCTTACGTTTCAGGCGGGACGGTTACCGCTTGGCCGCATGAGGATCACGCGGGTCGAAGTAGATGCTCAGCACCACTTCCGCTTCCATGCTGCCCTCTTCCCCTGTCAACTTCTTAAGTTTCATCTGGGGCATGCGCGTGATCCGGCGCAACCGCTCCAGATCGAGCAGGAAGCTGTAGAATCCATCGAAGTTGCCCACGATGACCATCTTGATGGGCATCTCGGCGTACTGCGCGTTGGTCACCGTCTTGTCCGTCCGCACGCTGCGCGGCTTCAGGTCATGCCGTTCAGCGAGGTTCCACACTTCCTTCAGGATGACCTCGACTTCCTGCTCGGCAGGCAGCTTCTGTTCAAACACCTCCACCGCTTCCGCCAGCTTCACGATCTCCAGGTCCAGGTCGGGAATCGTGCGTGTCGCAGCCTCAAGCTGCGCCAGCTTCGCCGCCTTCTCGTTGATCTCCGCCTGAGCCTGGGCAATCTGCTGGTTGCGAGGCTCAAAGACGAAAAAGTAGGCAGCCACCGGCATGCCCAGCAGCAGCAGGATGAAGATGAACTCTCGCAGTCCGAAACGCATGTTCCAACTCCTTTTTCAGGAAATCCGATCCGTGGTGACCACCGATCGCCGTACGACATCCGGTCAAGGCGTTTCGTACGGATTCGCGACCGGTGCCGCCACTGTCTCGGGCTGCTCCAGCACGTCGTGCTCGAACTCCACTGTGTTGGCCATCGGGTTATGCATCAGCCCGCGGCGCACACGCTTGGGGCTGAGCGACCGCATGTCCACATCCTGATTCAACTTCAGGTCGACGCGGAACCGCCGCATCTCCTGACGTTCCACGGTGATCTGCTCACTGAAGATCAGCGTGACGTCCTTGAAAAGCGGTGAGGCGCCAAGTGATGTCATGAACTGGGCCACCTGAACGTCGGTCGGGGCAAGACCGACCAGCTTGAAGATGATCTCCGTGGGCTTGATCTCGATTGCTTCAAGCGCGTCCTGTTCCTTCGCATTCTTGTTCTTGTTTTTGTTCTTGGATTCGTTGGCGCGCTCGAGGGCTGTCTTGGCGGTCGACGGTGTGTGGATCACCTTCGTGTCCATCTCAAACTCGAGCAGGCTCAGCGCCGTGGGCATGTTGTTGATGAGTTCAGCCAGGATGACACTGCGAGGCACAGTCTCAATCAGCGCCGAGGTCACCTTCGCCTTACGAATCATCTGCTGCTTGCGCTGGTGCAGTTGTTCAAGCTGCTCGATGCGTTTGGCTTCATGGACAAAACGTTCCTGCTGTTCCTTGAGCAGTTGGCGCACGCGGGTGCGCTCGCGGTCGGTCACGAAGAACGCCGCCGCCACGAAGCCCATGACCAGCACAAACAGTGTCAGACAGATGAAGTTGGTCCGCCTCTGGATTCGCTTTTCCAGGTAATCCTCGGGCAGAAAGCTCATGTTGTTGGGCATGACGACCGTCCTTCGTTCTCACGTGTTTCCGATGCGACGCCGCCCCTCGTCACAGATTCGCCTCGCTGAGGCACAATCCCAGCGGCACCGCCCAGCCGGGCTGAGGCTGACGCAGGTCCACCCCCGTCGGTTCAACCACCTGGCCCAACCGAACCATGCGTGCCAAAGGATCGCCCAACTGCGCCCCAATGCGCAGCGCCCGTGCGATCGTCTGACAGTGCTTCACGTGATGTGCCTCGCCCCCCACGAAAACCAGCTTCTCGATTCGGCGATTGGGGAAAAGGCTCTGGTGGTAACGCACGCAGAGCTGAAGTTCATCAATAATGCACTGGATCGCATCTTCGGCGGTGGGCGCAGTGGTAACCGGCCGCACACCCGTGGCAACGCTCGGTTCCGCAGCAAGTGCCGCTCCCACACCGCGCAGCCGCGATGTCGCCATCAACGGCACATCCTCCGACGCATCAGACGTCGGTGACGCCCCCCCGGCACGACCCGCTGCGACCGCACGAATGCGCAGCAGCCGCGCTTCATCAAAGCTCACTTTCCGATCACGCGCCAGTTCCTGTGTGATCTGGTCGCCCCCGGCGTGGATCGTCCGGGCGAATACCATCGTCTGGCCGTGCGCAATCACCACCTTGGTCGTCGCCGCCCCGATGTCAATGAAGCAGGTCGTCCGTTGAGCGTCATCAGCCCGTCGATACAGATGCCCAAACGCCCGCAGCACCGCCACAGGCTCCGCGTGCATCCCGATCACATCCAGCTTCGCCCGACGAGCCGCGTCGATATACCGCATGACCGCGTCCCGGCCGATCGCCAGCGCGATCACCTCCTGTCGGCTCGCTCCTTCGCGCCCCGCCTCATGGACAGGGAAACCGCGCACGACCATGCGCAGTGGTTCGATGTTCAGTCGTTCACGCAGCTCCTCGCCCACCTGCTGGTCCAGGTCCACACCATCGGCCCGGACGAGGTCGAACTGGTGCAGGATCATCTGCCACGCGGGAATCGAGCAGATGACCTTGCGTCCCTTGAAAGGTTGAGTGCGGGTCAGGTCGCGAAGTGCATCAGCGACGAAGGCATACCGCGCTGCCGGGTCGTTACGAACCGCTTCAGGAACACTCACCGCCCCGGCGGCCACGAACTGCGGCGGATCGGTGGGGACGATCTGCAGCAGCTTGATCGAATCGACGCCGAAATCGACGCCAATCGGCGAGTAACGCTTACTGGACAAACCAAAAGCCATGTTTTCTCCGCCACCGTCGCGAACACCCACAGGGCGTCCGCCTTCCGCCGTGGTCCATACGGACAGCCGTTCCCCGTGCACATCGACGAAATCAAATGGGGGATTTAGTCCGATACGTGCGAAGCTGATCGGGCCGCGCCTTTTGTAACGACCACGTCGATCGCAGGGGTTTGCAGGTTATTCCGGACCTGATTTCCCCCAGCAGTCGCCCCGCCCTGATCAGCATCCAATCGCACCAGGAGGTTGGCCACAGTATCCGTCCTGCCGCTACCATACGCGCATGCGTGAAATGACCCCCCGGCAGATTGTTGAGGAACTGGACCGTTACATCATCGGGCAGAACGCCGCCAAGCGTGCCGTCGCCGTCGCCATTCGCAATCGTTGGCGCCGCAGACGTTTACCCGACGAAATGGCGCGCGAGGTCTACCCGAAGAACATCATCATGATCGGACCCACCGGCGTGGGCAAAACCGAAATCGCCCGACGCCTGGCCAAGCTCACCGGCGCTCCCTTCGTCAAGGTTGAAGCCAGCAAGTTCACCGAGGTGGGCTACCACGGCCGGGACGTCGAATCGATGGTGCGTGACCTGCTGGACGCAGCCCTGTCGATGGTGCGGACCGAGCAGGCCGAGCAGGTCCGGGAAAAAGCCGCCGCCAACGCGGAGGAACGGCTGCTGGATCTGCTGCTGCCCGGCTCTTCGGATGTATCAGGGCCACGCACTGTCGAAGACGACCTGGCAGCCGACCGCCGTGCCCAGACACGACAGCGCCTGCGCGAACAGCTCCAGGCCGGCGCATTGGAGGATCGCGAAGTCGAAACCGTCGTCACCCGCCGCCCCGCCGTCTCCTTCATGTTCGCCAACATGGGCCTGAACCAGATGGACCCGGACATGGCCAACATGTTCGAGAAGATCCTGCCTGAACAAACCAAGCGCCGCCGCATGACCGTCGCCGAGGCGCGCGAAATGTTCATCGAGGAGGAGACCGATAAGCTCATCGATCAGGACAAGCTTACCGGCGAGGCGATCGAACGCACCGAGCAGAGCGGCATCATTTTCATCGACGAGATCGACAAGATCGCCACGCCCTCAGGGGAAGGCTCACGCAGCGGTGGGCCGGACGTCTCGCGCCAGGGTGTGCAGCGCGACCTGCTGCCCATCGTTGAAGGGTCAGCCGTCAACACACGTTACGGCATCGTTCACACCGACCACATCCTCTTCATCGCGGCTGGGGCCTTCCACAGCGCCTCAGTGAGCGACCTGATGCCCGAACTGCAGGGCCGCTTTCCCATCCGCGTGGAGCTGTCGCCGCTGACGCGCGATGACTTTGTGCGCATCCTCACCGAGCCGGGCAACGCCCTGACACGTCAGCAGCAGGCCCTGCTGGGCGTCGAGGGGCTGGAGGTCGTTTTCGAGGACGGTGCCATTGCCGCCATCGCCGACTTCGCCGCCCAGGCCAACGCCCGGCTGGAAAACATCGGCGCCCGCCGCCTAATGACCATCGTGGAAAAGGTTTTCGAGCAGGTGAACTTCGACGCCCCCGAGCGCGTCGCCGCTGGCGAAACCCGCTTCGTCGTCACCCCCCAGTTCGTCGAGGAACAGGTCGCCGCCATCGTGAAGGACGAAGACCTGAGCAGGTTTGTGTTGTGACTTGGAGGGTCACCCCGGGGACGTGCGGCCCCACAAATCAGACCGCAGCCGGTTCGTCGATGGTGCTGGGGTAGCTCAGTTGCTCGGCGATGGCGTTCTTTTCATCCACCACCACGACCTGGGCAACGTGGTCGTCCAGTCGCTGTTCGTCGAGCAGGCCGTAGGCCACGATGATGACCTTGTGGCCTTTTTCGACCAGGTGGGCCGCCGCGCCGTTGACTCCGATGACGCCGGAGCCTGGCTCGCCGCGGATGACGTAAGTTTCGAACCGGGCACCGTTATCGATATCCAGGACGTGTACCGCCTCGTTCGGGCGAATCCCCGAAGCACGCAGCAGATCCGCGTCGATCGTGATCGAACCGACGTAATTCAGATCACAATAAGTGATCGTCGCGCGGTGAATCTTGCCTCGCAGGACTTTACGGAACATCGGTCAACTCATTGATTGGCCCCGGGACACGCCCGACGCGGCTGGCGATTATACGCCTGCCAACCATGCGGGACAAAATGAGCCTGTCAGGGCAGCGGCGCATTCATCTGCGGCGAAATGACTTGGCGGGACACCTGTCCCGCCGGCCACAGAATGCGACAACACCCGACTCAGTCGGCCTTCTGACTCTGCTGACTGGCGGTCAGTTCGGATGCGGCCTGCTCAGCAGGTGGTTCGGCCGGGGCAACGGCGTGTCGGCCCTCGCGGAACTCAGAGATGATCCGCTGCACCAGCGGCACCGGCAGGGCGTACGACTCCGTCCGGCCGGAACGGGCAATATTCAGCCCCACCGCCTTGCCATCCAGGTTCACCAGTGGCCCACCGCAATCGCTGGGCCGGAGCACCGTATCGTGCTGGAATGCCCGTTCGAAGCCGTAGTTGCGCTCTGAAAGTTCACCGCCAAGCTGGTTCTGGATCCGGCTGCGCTGCCGCATCGGCCGGGGACTGAGAATTACCTCAACCTCGACCGGTTCTCCGCCTCGCAACAGGTTGACTCGCACCGCATCGCCCGGGCGGAACTCCTGAATGTAGTTGATCAGTTCATCGCCATTGCGCACCGGGCGGTCTGCGATCATCGTGATGATGTCGTTGGGCTGCAGCCCCGCCTTCGCCGCCCCGGTGTCGGGGAACACCGCCTGCACCCGGGCGGCATCATCGGTACGGCTGAGCTGGATACCCAGCACCGCCGGCTCAGGCACCCGTCGCTCCTTCACACTCACGATCCCCACCGCAACCGGGTCCGCCCCAGCGCCAACGGTCACCGCCCACTGCCCCACCTCCACCGGCTCGTCAGCCCATTCGATGACCGGCAGGCCGGTCGCTTCCACCTTCAGCATCGCCACGTCGTCCCGGTCATACCGCCCCACCAACCGCGCGGGATAGACCCGGCCGTCCGCCAGATGAGCCGTGAGGGTTTCCTTGATCTCACTCACCTCACTGGCCTTGGTCAGAATCAAGCCATCCGAGGCGACGATCACCCCCAGGGCCACGTCGTCCTTGCCCTTGCGGATACGCACGGTCGCCTGCGAGGCCTTTTCCACCACGGGACGGAAGGCACGCAGCATTTCCTCGCCGCTCTTGTGCAGTCGTCGATCCAGCCGGGCGGGCTGAGCGTAAGCCTCGACGCCCGCGAAGCTAAGCACCAGCGCGACAAGTATCGCCGTCCACATCGCACGATGCTGGGAAACGAGACCGACCTGTTGCGGTTTATGGATGGAGCGATGGTTCATCGTCGTCAGTCGTCCTGAGTATTGATTCGTTGTTGCTCCGCCGCGTCCCGACCACGTCACGGCCGCGCCCCCACCACGACCGGCACCATGGCAGTACCGCTGCCGCGCTCGATCTGAACGTTGAGCGTATCACCCGGTTGCAGCATGGCGATCATCTCGACAAACGCCGCATACCCCTCCACCGGCTTGCCGTTGGCACGCACAATCACGTCCCCCGCCCGCAGCCCCGCCTTGTGAGCCGGGGCATCCTCCATCACATAGGTAAGCTGGCATCCCTTGGGATGATCCCCACCAGTCACGCCCAGATACGGGTCGCCCGGCGCCGGCCGCCCCCAGTTGTCGCCACGAGTCAACCGGTCCCACGTCAGGTGATAGGTATCGATCGGCACATGGAAGTTTGCAGCCGTCGGATTGCCGATTCGGCTGTGTATGCCGATCACCCGGCCATCCATGTCAAACAGTGGCCCGCCCGAATCGCCCCCGAACAGCGTACAGTCGGTCTGGATGACGCCCGAATCGCTGCGGATGATGCGTCCCAGCCGCACCACGCCCGGCCGATTCGGATCGAACCCGCCGGGATGCCCGGTCGCCAGGCACCAGGCCCCCGGTTTCAGGCGAAACGCGTCTGCCATTTCCACATAGGGCCACTCGCCCTCTTCGGTGATCTGCACCAGACCGCTGTCGATCCGTGCGTTGACACCCAGCGTGATGCCTCGCACATGCCGACCATCGGGAAAGGTCACCAGCACCTGCCGTCCCGGAGCGCCACACACGTGAGCTGCAGTCAGGACATAGCCATCCTTGGACACGATCACGCCGCTGCCTGAGGCGCTGCCCACCTGGATCGACACCGTCGCGGGAAGTACCCGCTGAGATAGCTCGCGAACCCGTCGCTCGATGATGCGAAGATCATCCAGGCTCTCGGGGACCGGCTTGTTCAGAACCCGAGCCAGCCGGGTGTCGGTCTGGGCCTCGGCCGTGCGCGGGGCGGGGACGATCCCCGGGGCGACCAGCCCCAGCAGCAGGATCGCCAGCAACGCCAGCCCCGCCGATGTCAATTGTCGTAACTGACACCTGGAGCCATCCGAACGGGAAGGATGAGGCTGACCCATCGAAAATCCTCGCGATCGCAAGAAGTCCACACGGGCTGGTCAGGTATCGCCCGCATACGGGAATAACGCACAGGGCGAGAGGCTATTTCAACGGCTACCGCCCCGGACTTGCCGCACCATCTTTCATACGCGCCGGACGCCCTGGCGGGTTCGGTGCAACCCCGATGCTGCCATGGGGAGATGTCTTATTTTGTAAGCGTGCGGCGGGGTGGAGGCAAGGGAATAATTGATTGAGCGATGGCAATTTGTTGATCTGGTGATTGCGAGCCTGACTTAAGCTCGTCCGACGCCTGAGGATGCCCGCGGCAAGGCGAAAGCTGCCCTTCGGTAATGGAGCATTGTGTCACTGAACAAACTCGTCGGAAAATGCTGCCAACCGTACCGTGGCGGTGTAGTCGCGGACACCGGACCAGCCGCCCAGGGCGGTGATGCAGCAGGCGGCGGTGGCAGCGCCGAGGCGGCCGGCCTGTTCAACTGAGAGGCCACGGAGCAGCCCTGCCAGCAGGCCGGCATAGAAGCTGTCGCCCGCACCGGTGGTGTCGATCACCTCGCCCGGCGGCTGAACGACGGGCACATGGATGTATTCACCCGCCGCCGGACTCAGCAGCACGCCTTGTCTGCCCAGCTTCACCCCCAGCAGGCCGGGTGCGCCGCAGTCGCGGTACATCTCGATCATTCGCTGCGGATCGCTCAGCCCCGTCTGATGTTGCGCCTCAGCCAGCGATGGCACGTACACATCCAGATTCGGCAGGATCCGATCCAGCGGCTGCATCGTGCCGCCCCGCCCCGCAGCATCCAGGGCCGTTCGGCAGCCCACCTCGCGAATCCGGGCGAACACGTCTGCCAGATCGTTTTCCAGGTTCGGCATCAGGCTGTAGTAGCCCAGCAGTAACATTCGGCTGCGACTGAAAAGATCGAGATTGTCGAGAAACGCCGCCGCGTTGAGCAGCTTCGGCGCGCCAACGCAGTGAAAGAAGCTGCGCTCACCGGATGGATCGATCGCCACCACCGTTGTGCTGGTGGCGCCGGTCGGATGGGTCAAAAGCGGTCGATCATCCACGCCCTCGTCGCGCAGAAGCTGTCGCAGCACGGTGCCCCACCGGTCGTTGCCCACGTAGCTGAACGCACCGACGCGCATACCCAGCCGAGCGAGGCTGATGCCGCTGTTGCTCACGATGCCGCCGGCGGTCAGTTCCACAGGGTCGGTGGCGTGCAGCACGCCAGCACCAATCGGTTCGTTCAGCGAGATCGGTCGACACAGCAGGTCCACCACGCAGGAACCCGCCACGATGCAGTCATAGGAGATGTGGTCAGAGGATGATGCCGCCATGGGGGAGATGATAGCAGCGCGAAGACGCAAGCGTTGGTCGGAAGCGAGATACCGAACGATGTGCGTTCAACTTTGAACTGAACTTTGTACTCGCTCAGGGCGATTCGAGCCATCGCACGCGTGCCCGACCACCACCGCCCCCGCTACCGGTCATGCGTCGGACGTCTTCGGCAGTCAGCACTCGTTCGTAAATCGCAAGTTCGTGCAGCGTCCCCAACCAGGGGGCGTGATGGTTCACCTCGTTGGCGAGACTCAGCCACGCATCGACGTCCCAATGGCTCAGTTCGCCGTAGCGTGGCTCCGCCACTTCAAGCTTGCCGTTGCGATAGATGCGCAGCTCCTCGCCATCGTAGGTCACCACCACAGTCTGCACCGTGCTGGCTCTCAGCACATCATCGGTGACAACCTCAGGTGTGCCGCCGCTTCCTGTGGAGCTAGTGCGCAGTCGCATCCCCAGACGGGACAGCGACTGACTGAGCATGACGTTCCGCTGAGTCGCATCCAGCCCGTAACTCACCACCGGAGCGGACTGCGTCACATTTTCAGGTGTGAACCGTGCCACGATGGAGAACTCGCCCGACTGCTTCAGCCGATCGTACAGCTTCGTTGCCGGGGTCAACGATATGAGTCGTGTCTCATCCAGCAGGCGCAAACCGCCGCCCTCCTGCCACGTCACGCGCGGCAGATCAGCGATCAGGAGATCGACCGCAGGCGCAACCTCGCTGACATCACGCACCACATCCGCAATACTCTCACTTGTGCCGGGCGATTCGTTCTGATACACGCGCAAAGCCTGTGCTTCATCCACTGTCTGGTCATAGATGCGAATGTCGTCGATTCGTCCCTTGAAAAAGTGGCTCAGCGGCGTCGCTCCGTGAACCAAACTGTTGGAAGCATTCGCGCCGATGATGATCGGCTCACGATTGGCCTCGCCGCCCGGCGTGCGTGAAAGTCCGCCGGTGAATGGACCGCTCGCCACCAGCGAACCATTGCGGTACAGCAGCATCCCAGCTGGGCCCCATGCGAAGATGACGTGATACCACTGATTGGCCTGCAGCATGCCCGCGTCGCTGATGATGTAATCCACCCCATCCTGCTGCAATCGCGCAAAGAGGCGCGAACCCTGCAGGTAGACATACAAATGCCCGTTTTCACCGTAGCCGGCTGCATCCTTGGATATCAGCCCCTGTTCACCAGTGAGCGATTCGGGGCGAATCCAGAAGGCGATCGCGCCGCGGTGCAGGTGGTAGTCCTCGTGGTCGGGGATGACCAGGTGACTGTCCACGCCGTTGAACGCGGCGGCTGTGCCATATCGACCCGCTTCACCAAGCGTCACACTGTGATACGCACCGGGGTTGGGTGCGATATCGTTCTCCGCGATCGCCCCACTGCCACCGCTCCAGGACGATGCCATCGTCATATCCACATGAAGGAGCGCCCCTTCCCACAGCAGAAACTTGTCGCGAGCGCGGAACGTCCCGAAAAGCTGCCCTGCACCTTTCATCTGCAGGGTGCCGGAAAGATCGAGCAGGCCACACACAATCGCGCTGTTGTCGATGCTGGTGACGGTGTTGCCAAGACCATAGATAGTCAGCTTGCCGGGTGTGGCGGAGTCGTTGTGAACGCGCGCGTTGTCGAGGAACCGGATGTTCCTGCCCACCCAGACCGTCAGCGACGCGTTGGGCGCAATGACCAGACGACCTGCGTTGCGTATCTCAAAGTTATCGCTGATCCACAGCCGCACATGTCCAGTGATGTTAAGCTGGCCGTCATCGCGGATGTCAAGGTTGCGGAAACTCGCATCGGCACTGAGGGTGTGTGAAGTCTTTACGGTCAGGTCCGTCGTCGCGGGCGGCAGATCGTTTGGCGGCACGATGGGCGACATATCGACATTCGTTTCCTGCGCGACCCGATCGCCGGTGATGACCGCCCCGCCAGTAATGCGGATGACATTGGAAGGGTTACCTCCCGCGCCGACGAGGGCGGTGCCGTTGAGGCGTGCGCCCTCCATGACGCTGAAGGCGTTGGCGCTGGTGGCGTTGGTCGACAGCACCGCGTGCTGGCTCACGTTGCTGCCACCATATGCACCACGCGACGATTCGTAGGCGTCGACAATGGTGCCGCCCTTCATTTCGATTTGTCCCGCGACGGCTGCACCACCCGCTGCACCGCCACCCCCCAGATCATCCAGACGCCAGTGCCCCACCAGTCGCGGCTCGATCGACTGCGGTTCAAATGTGTAACGGGCGATGCAATGGGCATCCTCATCCAGGGGCTGATTTGCAGCCGCCCAGATGAGCGACTGCCGAATCAGTGTGCGTCCGTTTTCATTCAGCGCGGTGATGTCGAACCCACCGCCACCGAAAGGCAAAGCCACCCTGCGACCGGGCGCTTCGCCATTCAGGAGCGCTTCGCCACGATCCACCGCCCACATCACCGAATGCGGTGCGCCCTTGCGTTTGGCGAGAAGCACAGCACCAGGCGCGAGACTGCTGTCCGCCCGCACCATCCGCACGGTGCTGTCCGCGATAGACACCTCGCCCAGCGTAAAGCCCGCGGTGATCGGGTGATCGTCGTTAAGAATCTCGATCGTGTTGCCGTTGTTGCTCTTGCCGCTCGCCGCCAGGCCCAGCGTGTTCCACAACTGCTCGTTCTCGCAGACCAGCCCTATCGATTGCAACGTGAGCTTGTTGCTCAGTGTCCCGGGGGATATCGAATCGGGAATGTAGACGACTCGTGCATCAGCGCACGCTGCGTTGAACGCGCTGGCCGATGCATTCTGTGCGAGGGTAACCACCATCCAGCCCCAGGATCGAAAGACGCCGATGCGCGCCTGTTCATCCTCATCCGGCGTTTGCATCGCGGTCACGAAAAGCAATCGTCCAGGTGTGGACGACACCGTCGTGATGCGTGCGCTGACGATATGGGTGACGCCACGAAAATAGCCCGTCACTGTCAGCGTGACGGGGTCGGCGGGGTTGTTCGTCAGGTCACCATCGTCATCCTCGCCGCGCAGCGTGAAGCTGCCCTCCAGCAGCGGTGCCTGCTCGATCCACACGCCGTTGGGAAACGTGGTGCGCCAACTGTTGTCTTGCTGTACGAGGTGGATCGCCATCGCCAGCGCCGATTCGGCGATGTGCCGCGCCACGGCGTGACGATCGACGTTCTGGGCCACTCCCGTGGCGGTGGTCTGGGCGTGCAGGTATGCGGCCGCGAGTATCGTCGCGGTCACCACCGCCACCAGTGTGAGCAGCAGTGCGATGCCCGAAGCGGAAGGCAGCTTTCGCCTGTGGCGAAATGACAGACAAGACGCCTGTCCCACCGAAGCCGTCGGCGTTCGCATGGGCATTTTCATGCTCCCGCCCCCGTGGTGCGCAGGGCCGCCGCATTGATCACTGGTTCATGTGTATTGCCGATGCGGATCGTGACCCGATAGCTTACGAGACGCGCCACCTGAACATCGGCATCGTTGAGCTTCACCGACCACGCCTCGACACCTGTCGCCCATGTTTCTGATGGAAAGCTTGCTGTTCCTCGCAGGTTGCGCGTCAGAGCATCCCAGTCGCTGGCCAGATCCCACGCATGGTCGTTCTGCGCGGGCAGATCATCCGGCGCGCGGCAGGATCGCAACTCCCCTTCCACCAGTTCAATGCGGCGAATCTCCGAAAGATTCGGTTTGCCATCGTCGTTGAAATCATCGATCCACAGCACCAGTGCATCATCACTGAGCGCCAGCACCATCGTTGAGCCGCGAATTGCCGCTCCCAGTCGTGCATCGATCAGCTTCGCCTGCACCACCAGTGCACGCAGGTCGCGGTCGTGCTCGGTACCTCGACCGATCGCAAAGAGCATGGTGACCACCGCGGCGCCAACGAACCCCGTCCCCGCCAGGGCCATCATCAGCTCGACGAGCGTCATGCCCGTGTATCGATACCGTCGCACGCCCCACCACCTCATGACGTCGGTTCCTGGGGATCGGCGACGAATCGTCGCAACGTCCAGGTCATGCCGCGATCGTCCGTGACCGTCACGGTGATCCAAACGCCGGCGATTGTTTTGTCCACACCGGGCATCACCTGCGTCGCCGGCTCGACGGTCACGCTGCGGCTGAAGCGATCGAACGCAGTACCGTATGGCTCACCCGCCGCATCCACCACTGTGCCGAACGGTTCGATATAACCGTTGTAATCGTCAATGTCGTCAAAATTGCTGCGATCGGATTCTCCCGCATCGGGGCCGGGTGAATCGGCTCCCTCTGGGTCGCGGAACGGCAGAGCGAGCATCTCATCCAGCATCGCTTCGGCAAGCGACTGACTGCGGCGATGATGCAGCGCTTCCAGACTGTGCGTCTGGCCCACGGTGACCATCTGCGTGATCGAGATCACCGCGAACGCCAGAATCGCCGATGCCACCATGACTTCGGTGAGCGTGAAGCCGGTTTGTGCCTTTTTTCCGCCCATGGATCCCAATCGGAAAAAGGCGACAATCTTTTGTCGCGTGAGGGATTTATCGGCAAAGCGGGAAGGCGAATTCGCCGATAAGCCGCTGCAGATGCGTTCAATCCCATCCACCCCGTACATGCGGCCGCGCGCGGCGCGGGACGGCGGCTTCTCGCTCATCGAGGTGCTGATGGTGGTGCTCGTGCTCGCCATTGCCGCGGCGATCGCCGTGCCGATGTTCGCCAACACCCATGCCTCCCGGCTGCGGGCTGCGGCGGAGATGCTGGCGGCCGACCTGGCCTACGCCCAGGTTGAGTCCATGACCCATGCCGATGACCTGCGTCTGGTGCGGTTCGATGCCGTCAGCCATCGCTACGCCATCGTCGCGATGTCGAATCCGAAT
>ERZ777003.3420-NODE-3420-length-15467-cov-5.134376_pt1 | contig 15467 bp, 14 predicted proteins | sample MGYA00374956_ERZ777003 | MGnify/ENA primary metagenome ERZ777003 (study PRJEB29302, sample SAMN06268252) | bioreactor metagenome | isolation source: Joint BioEnergy Institute, California, USA | place: USA:Joint BioEnergy Institute, California, USA | collected... | reverse complement strand
GGCGGCGCAGGCGGCCAGCATGCCTGCCTGGTCGCCGATGCGCTAGGCATGAACACGGTGTTCGCCCACCCGTTGGGCGGCGTGTTGTCCGCCTACGGCATGGGCCTGGCCGACCAGGCCGAGATGCGCCAGCAAACGGTGGAAAAGACCCTGGACGAGTCGCTCATGCCAGAGCTGGGTGCAGGGCTGGACGCGCTGGCCGGCCAGGCCGAGGCCGAGCTGCGCCGCCAGCACGTGCCGCAGGGTGATATCTCGGTGACGCGGCGCGTCCACCTGAAGTACCGCGGTACCGATACCGCGCTGGAGGTGCCGTTCGGCACGCTCGCACAGATGAAGCAAGCCTTCGAGGCCGCGTACCGGCAGCGCTACTCCTTCCTGATGCCGGGCCGCGAACTCGTGGTCGAGACGATTTCGGTCGAAGCCAGCGGCGGCGGCGAGCGCGTGGACGAGGCCGTGCCGCAGCGTAGGCGGGAAGGGCCGCTTGCGCCGCGGTCGACGGTGCGCATGTACAGCGAGGGTCAGTGGTGCGACACGCCGCTGTACGTGCGCGAGGACCTGGTCCAAGGCGACCGCATCGATGGTCCGGCCATCATTTCGGAACCCAACCAGACCACGGTGGTGGAAGCCGGCTGGCAGGCCGAGGTCACGCCGCGCGACCATTTGGTGCTGCGCCGCGTCAAGGCGCGCCCCGAGCGGCGCGCAGTGGGCACTGCGGCCGATCCGGTCATGCTGGAGGTGTTCAACAACCTGTTCATGTCCATCGCCGAGCAGATGGGCTACCGCCTGCAGAACACCGCCTACTCGGTCAACATCAAGGAGCGGCTCGACTTCAGCTGCGCGATCTTCGACGCCGAAGGCAACCTGATCGCCAACGCCCCGCACATGCCGGTGCACCTGGGATCGATGAGCGAGTCGATCAAGACGGTGATGCGCGAAAACGCCGGGCGCATGCGGCCTGGGGACGCCTATGTCGTGAACGACCCTTACCACGGTGGCACCCACCTGCCGGACGTGACGGTGATCACGCCGGTGTTCGACCCGTCCTCGCCGCAGCGCATCCTGTTCTTCGTCGGCTCGCGCGGCCACCACGCCGACATCGGCGGGACCACGCCGGGGTCCATGCCGCCGGATTCGCGCACGCTGGAGGACGAGGGCGTGCTGTTCACCAACTTCCAGCTGGTGCGCGAAGGGGAATTCCGCGAGGACGCCGCGCGCGCCATTTTGGCCAGCGGCAAGTGGCCGGCGCGCAACCCGGACCAGAACCTGGCCGACCTGCGCGCGCAGATCGCCGCCAACGAAAAGGGCGTGCAGGAACTGCTGCGCATGTGCGAGCACTTCGGCCTGGACGTGGTCCGTGCCTACATGGGCCACGTGCAGGACAACGCCGAGGAATCGGTGCGCCGCGTCATCACGGTCTTGAAGGATGGCAGCTACGAGTACCCGCTGGACAACGGCGCGGTGATCAAGGTGGCCGTCAAGGTCGACCGCCAGGCGCGCAGCGCGGTCGTGGACTTCACCGGCACGTCGGCCCAGCTGGCCAACAACTTCAACGCGCCGGCGGCGATCGCCGTGGCTGCGGTGCTATATGTGTTCCGTACCCTCGTCGACGACGAGATCCCGCTGAACGCAGGGTGCCTGAAACCCATCGAGATCATCGTGCCGCAAGGCTCGATGCTGCGCCCGAACCCGCCGGCGGCGGTGGTGGCCGGCAACGTCGAGACCTCGATGTGCATCGTCAACGCCTTGTATGGGGCGCTGGGCGTGCTGGCCGCCAGCCAGGGCACGATGAACAACTTCACCTTCGGCAACGACCGCTACCAATACTACGAAACCATCGCCGGCGGCACCGGTGCGGGTCCGCGCGAACTGGGCAAGCCCTTCGAGGAGGCAGGCGGCTTCGACGGCACGTCGGTGGTGCAAGCGCACATGACCAACTCGCGGCTGACCGACCCGGAAATCCTGGAGCTGCGCTTCCCGGTGCGGCTGGAGTCCTACGAGATCCGCGCCGGCTCGGGCGGGGCGGGACGCTGGCGCGGCGGCGACGGCGGGGTGCGCCGCGTGCGCTTCCTGGAGCCCATGACCGCGGCCATCCTGTCGAACAACCGCCTGCACGCGCCATTCGGGCTGGCAGGCGGCCAGCCCGGCAAGGTCGGCCGCAACTACATCGAGCGCGCCGACGGCACCGTCCAGGAGCTGGGTCCGCAGGACAGCGCGCAGCTCAATCCGGGCGACGTCTTCGTGGTGGAAACGCCGGGAGGCGGCGGTTACGGGCCGCCCGCGGCCTAGGGCGCACGTACGCCCGCGCGGCCTGGGCCGCGCCTAGAGGATCGGCAGGGTGAGCACAGGCTCCGGGCTGCGGTCATGAATGCGCAGGGCAAGGCCGCCGTCGCGCATTTCGAACAGTGCCGTGGCCAGGGTGTTTTCCTGGTCGGGATCATCGGGCGCGCGCCGCAGGATGGGCAGCGGGCCTTGCTCGTCGAGTAGCGCCGCCACGACCGTGTCCCCGTCGGCTTGCGGCGGCCAGGTATCCATCAGGTTCTCGGCCCGGCTTTGCCGCGCGCGCGAAGAGTCGGTGACGATTTGCGGCACGCGCTCGGCGCCCGGATGCGTCAAGTGGTTGGCGTGCGCCGTGCCGCGCGTGACTTCCTGCACCGAGCATAGGCCGGGGGCGGCTTCCACGCCCACGATGCGCGGCTCGCGCGCCGCGCCGAGCAGGTGGTGAAAGCCGCCGGCGCGCGGATGCGACTGCAGCACTGCCAGGGCCTGGTCCAGCGTCGCGCAGTCCAGCACGGCGCGCGCCAGGAACATGCGCGGCACCCCGGCATGGCGCCGGCGCGTGCGCAGGTTGTTGATGACCTGGACCAGTCCGGCCCGGTTGGCGCCGAAGGTGTGTCCCGGCAGCGACCCCGGATAGGCGAAGGCGACATAGCCCGGCGCGTCGTCGGGCCGCACGTCCAGCAACAGGCAGCGGCCGTACAGGTAAGGGTCGCCATCCTCGTTATGGCCGATCCAGCGCGTGCCGTCCGCGCCATGCCAGGCAATCGACGTGCAACCCTCGGGCGCGCTGTGCAGCAGCTCGCCGCGGCAGTGCCACAGCAGCACGTCGGGCAGCGGCATGCGCAGGCCTTCGGCCAGTCCTTCGAACTCTTCCCAGACCGACGGCAACGCGCGCTGCACGCAGCCGGCCAATTCGTCCAGGTAGGCGTGGCCGCGCCAGGGACGCAGCGCCGCCCAGACCGGGCTTTGCGCCAGGTAAGCGGCCATGCGCGGTCGGGCCAGCTTGCCGATTTCCTGGCCGATCCTGCGGCGCGGTCCGCAAATCGTTTGAAGTTTGAATGGCATGGGTTCTCCGGCTTGCGGTCATTGTAATGGCCCGTCCCGGCGGGCCGCGGCGCTGTCGGAGAAGGGGACGGATGCGCTAAGATTCGCTCCAGCGTCCCGCCGTGCCCCACACGGGCCAGGCGGGCGTTCCGACCCCGGTCCCATTCGTCGTCAAACCATCCGGACCGGCCGTCGCGTCCGAGCGTCCGACCCGTATAGGAGCCTGTCATGATCAAAGCCAAATTCGCCGCCATGCTGGCCGGCATGTCCCTCGCCCTGGGCGCGTTTGCCCCCGCGGCGACGGCCCAGGAACGCGAACTGATCGTCGCCACCGACACCGCGTTCGTGCCTTTCGAATTCAAGCAGGGCAACACGTATACCGGGTTCGACATCGACCTGTGGGCCGCCATCGCCAAGGAGCTGAACCTGAAGTACAAGCTGCAGCCCATGGACTTCAACGGCATCATCCCGGGCCTGCAGACGCGCAACATCGATGTGGCGCTGGCCGGCATCACCATCCGCGACGACCGCAAGAAGGTGATCGACTTCTCCGATCCCTATTATGAAAGCGGCCTGGCCATCCTGGTCAGCAGCAAGAATGACAACATCAAGACGGCGCAGGACCTGGTTGGCAAGACCGTCGCGGTCAAGACCGGCACGGCCACGGTTGACTTCTTGCGCGAACAGGTGCCCGGCGCCAAGCTCAAGCTCTTCCCCAACATCGACAACGCCTACCTGGAGCTGGCCACCGGCCGCGTCGATGCCGCCGTGCACGACACGCCCAACGTCCAGTACTACGCCAACACGGCAGGCAAAGGCCGCGTCAAGGTGGCCGGCACCGTCAAGAGCGGCGACTTCTATGGCATCGCCTTCCCCAAGGGCAGCGAGCTGGTCCCGCAAGTCAACAAGGCGCTTGCCGCGCTGAAGGCCAACGGCCAGTACGACGCCATCTACGAGAAGTGGTTCGGCAAGCAGCCGTAAGCGGCTGCAGCGCCTGCATGCCGGTCGCCGGCCGCGCCGCCGCCGCGCGGCTTGCGGCCGGCCCGTCGTTTGACGCGGACGCCGTGGCCATGTCCCGGCCCGCAGGTTCCGGGGGGACATCGTGGACTTCGACTGGTCTGTAATCTGGGACGCGCTGCCCAACCTGCTCGACGGCACGCTGATGACCGTCAAGATCACCTTCTGGGGGTTGATCGGTGGTTTCGTGTTGGGCGTGCTGGCCGGCGTGGCCAAAACCTATGGGCGGGCCAGCGTGCCCGAGGGCGCGTTGCGCCACGGCTGGCGCGTGACCGTGGCGCCGTGGGTGCTGGTCGTCGCCGTGCTGCTGTACGCCTTGTTCGCGCATCGGTTCGCTGGCGGCATCCAGGCAGCGTATTGGATCGTCGCGGCGGCGGTGCTGGCAGCCATGCTGCTGCCGGCGCTGCGCGAAGTGGGCTTGCCCGTGCTGGCCGCGCCCTTCGGCATGCTGCTGCACGACATTGCCTCGGCCTACGTAGCCGTCATGCGCGGCACCCCCATCGTCGTGCAGGTGATGTTCATCTACTTCGCGCTGCCGGTGTTGGCCGACGTGCGCGTCGAGGCAGAGCCCGCCGCCATCGTGACGCTGATGATCAACTCGGGCGCATACATCGCCGAGATCGTGCGCGGCGCGCTGCAATCCGTGCCCAAGGGCCTGCATGAGGCCGGGCAGGCCATGGGCCTGCCGTTTTACAAGATCCTTGCGCACATCATCGGCCCGGTGGCGTTCCGGCGGATGATCCCGCCGCTGGGCAACCAGTGCATCATCAGCCTGAAGGATTCGTCGCTGTTCATCGTCATCGGCGTGGCCGAGCTAACCCGGCAAGGACAGGAAATCATGGCGGCCAACTTCCGCGCGCTGGAGATCTGGTCGGCGGTGGCCGTCATTTACCTGATCCTGACCGGCCTGATCGCCGCCGGCCTGCGGGCCGTGGAAAAAAGGATGCGCATACTATGAGCATGGTCGAATTCCGTGACGTCACCAAGCGCTTCGGCGATTCCACGGTCCTGGATGGCATCACGCTGAACATCGAGCAGGGCGAGGTCGTCGTGGTCGTCGGGCCGTCGGGCTCGGGCAAGTCGACCTTCCTGCGCTGCATCAACGTGCTGGAAACCATACAGGGCGGCGACCTGCTCGTCGACGGCCTGAGCGTGCGCGGTCCGGCCGCGCAGGTGCGCGAGATTCGCCGCGAGGCCGGCATGGTGTTCCAGCAGTTCAACCTCTTCCCGCAGATGACCGCGCTGCAGAACGTCATGTTCGGGCCCATCCACACGCGCGGCGCCAGCCGCGAGCAGGCCCGCCAGGCCGCGGTCGAATTGCTGGGCAAGGTCGGGCTGGCCGAGCGCATGAACCATTATCCGTCTGAGCTGTCCGGCGGGCAGCAGCAGCGCGTGGCGATCGCCCGGGCGCTGGCCATCCGGCCCAAGCTGATGCTGTTCGACGAGCCGACTTCGGCGCTCGACCCGGAGCTGCGCCACGAGGTACTCAAGGTCATGCGCGATTTGGCCGAAGAAGGCATGACCATGATCGTGGTCACCCACGAAATGGAGTTCGCCGCCAAGGTCGGCAGCCGGCTGCTGTTCATCGACGGGGGCAAGATCGCGCACGACGGGCCGCCCGCGGAACTGCTGTCGAATCCGCCCAGCCAGCGGTTGAAGGATTTTCTGCAGCACGTGGCCTGATTGGTCCGTTCCTGCCGTTTTGGGTGGATCGGGCGCAGTGGGCCAGGCTGTGGCTGTGCCGATCACCAGGCTATACCTGACAATGCATCAGCGACAGGCCACGCCAACATGGGTCATTGATTCCGATTGGCTTGGGAGCGCTTTTTCTTGGCAGTGGGCAGATCGGACGGCCGGCGTTTGGTCGGTCCGATACCGTCCAGGTTGGATAGGTGGGCGACGGCGAAATCGATGAATGCACGAACCTTGGCCGACTGGGCGGCGCCCTCGGGAAAGACCACGTATAAGTCGCGGTTGGGGAGATCGTAGTCTTCCAATACGATTCTTAGTTCGCCACTTCGGGCGTAACGCACCGTATCCCAGGCCGAGCGCATCAATATTCCCCGACCTTCCAGCGCCCACGCCTGTGCGACTTCACTGTCGTTGCATCGCAGTGCGCCATGGACCTTGACGGTCTCAACGGTATCGCCACGCGTGAATGTCCAAACCCCGTAGGTGTCATCGCTTCGCGGAACGACGATGCATTGGTGATGAACCAAGTCCTCCGGACGTTGCGGAATGCCGTACTTCTTGAGATAGGATGGCGACGCCCAGAGATGGCGACGGTTGGTAGCGATGCGGCGCGCCCGCATGCCGGAGTCCGGCATCGCTCCGAAACGGATCCCGGCATCGAACCCACCTTCGATGAGGTTGTAGGGATGATCGGACAGGATGAGGTCCACTTCGAGCTTGGGATAGGCTTGAGAAAACGCTGAAATCATCGGAGCGACTCGCACCCTGCCAAAATTCAACGGAGCATTGACGCGTAGCACGCCGGATGGTTCGGAGCGCCTATTCATGACATCTTGCTCCAGCGCGTCGAAGTCCGCGAACAGTTGTGATGCGCGCTCGTAGTAGAGCTGTCCCTCGTCGGTCAGGTTCATTGCACGCGTATTGCGATGGAGCAAATGCACGCCGAGTCGCTCTTCGAGTTGTGCCAGTCGCTTGGAGAGCGCCGGCGGCGACAGCCCGAGAGCGCGTGCCGCCGCTGAAATCGATCCGTGCCGGACGATGGATATGAAAAAAGACGTGTCGGTCGCTACGCAACACGCGATGGCCGTCGGCGGGATCATTTTATCGGCGGCGATCCTCATGATGGCCCCATGCCCATGGATTATTTCGTGTGGGCTGCAGTGTGCCAGGAACGGACGGTAGTCATCGATACCGGATTTACGGAGCAAGTGTGTTGTCGCCGCGGCGGCCGTACTTACCTGCGATGTCCGATCGAAGGGCTGTCGCTACTAGGCATCGCGGCCGATCAGGTCAGTGACGTCGTATTGACCCATCTGCACTACGACCACGCCGGCAACTTCGAAAGGTTTCCCAACGCCCGCTTCCATTTGCAGGAAGCCGAACTGCACTATGCCACTGGCAAATATATGCGCTACCCCCGGCTTTCCCATTCGTTCGAAGTCGACGATGTTTGCGGACTGGTGAAGCTCAATTACCGGCAGCGTGTGCATTTCCATGGCGGAGACGGCGAGGTTGCCCCGGGCATCAGCGTGCATTATGCCGGTGGACACACGGCGGGATTGCAGTTTGTCCGGGTTCGCACGGCGCGCGGATGGGTTGTGTTGGCCTCGGACGTCAGTCATTTCTACGAGAACTTCGAAAAAGGGCGTCCGTTCTCCAGTGCGTTCCATGTCGGCCAGATGCTTGAAGGTTTCGATCGCTTGAGAGTGCTGGCCGACAGCGATGCCCATGTCGTACCTGGCCATGATCCGTTGGTCATGCAGCGTTACGCCGCTGTCGGACCCGGCCTGGAAGGAATTGCGGTCAAGCTGCATGAGCCGCCGCGTGCGTAGCCTGCCTAGCGACGCAACGAACTGAGACGTTTCACGAGAGTTTTTTGGCAGGAGCCCGTGCCCACAGCGCGACGGGGTGCTTGCATGCGACCAAGATTGATTTGAACGAGAGAGGAGACATTCATGAACCGCGCAGCACGTTTCATCCGGCATGTCATCGTGGGACTTTCGGTGTCGGCCGGCATGTGCCTTGGCGCAGCCGTTCAAGCAGCGTACCCGGACAAACCAATCAAATTGGTGGTGCCTTTCCCTCCAGGAACTGCCGCCGACATTTCGGCCAGGCGGGTTGCGCAGGGCATGGCGTGGACGGCGTGACCGATAGGCAGCCGGGAACGCCACTTCCGGCGGAGATGTTCTTGTTAATCGACTGCATTGCCCCAACGGCCGCCCGCGCTTCGGAAGTCATGCGCACGATGAAGCAGTACTTGCTGCATTTCGGCTATGAAGGCCGGTTGTCAGCCGGGGGGAACCTGGCCTTTCCCTTTACGCCGCCCGAAGTGTCCGTCGGCCCGGCTTACAAGTTCAACATTTATCACGTCTTGGAGTCCGAGCGGCTCGATGATCTGTTTCCACTCACTGTGGAGCAGCTGTAGCCGCCATCGCAAACCAAGCGGTGCTTGCCAGGCGCCGACGCCTCAGCCCTTGACCCGCACGATCTTCTGCACCTGCGAGACGTGCCGGATTGCGCGGATGACCTGCGCCAGGTGCTTGCGGCTGTCGACCTGAATGGTCAGGTGCAAGGCGATGGTCGCCACCGCGTCGTCGTGCATGGTCACGTGCACGATGTTCGAATCCGCCGCGGTGATCTCGGCCGCGATGCGGCCGAGCACGCCACGCTCGTTGCGCGCGATGATGTCCAGGCGCGTGGAGAAGTGCCGCGCCGTCTGGGCATCCCAGCCGACGGACACCCAGCGCTCGGGTTCGCGCGCGCGGGCGCGCGCGGCTACCGGACAGTCTTCGGTGTGCACGACCAGGCCGTGGCCGAGCCGGATGCCGGCAACGATGGCGTCGCCCGGCAGCGGGCCGCAGCAGGGGGCCAGTTGCACGGCCTGGCCTTCGTTGCCCTGGATCAGGATGGGCGCGGCGCGTGCGGCGGTGATCTCGTCGACCGCAGCCGCGGTGGTGGCCACCAGGGGGTGTTCGGGTGCGAAGCGGCGTGCCACGACGGCGGCCAGGCGCTTGCCCAGGCCGATGTCGGCCAGGATTTCGTCGCGCGAGCGCGCGCCGCTGGCGCGTGCAAGCTTTTCCCAGACAGGGTCGTCCGCTGGGGGCAGATCGAGCTTCAGTTCCTGCAGGGCCTGCGTCAACAGACGCTCGCCGAACGCGACCGATTCGGCGTACTTGACCGTGCGCAGGTAGTGCCGGATTTCCGAACGGGCCCGGCCGGTGCGCACATAGTTGAGCCATTGTGCGTTGGGGCGGGAGGCCGGCGAAGTGATGATCTCGACCGTATCGCCGCTGGACAGCTCGGTGCGCAGGGGCACGAATTCGCCGTTGACCTTGGCCGCGACCGCCTGGTTGCCCACGTCGGTGTGGATGGCATAGGCGAAGTCCACGGGCGTGGCTCCGCGCGGCAGCGAAATGATCTTGCCGCGCGGCGTGAAGACGTAGACCGCATCGGGAAACAGGTCGACCTTGACGTGCTCGAGGAATTCGCCCGAATCGCCGGTCTGGCTCTGGATGTCGAGCAGTGACTGCAGCCACTGGTGGGTGCGCTTTTGCAGGTCGTTGAGCGACAGGTCGGAATTCTTGTAGAGCCAGTGCGAGGCCACGCCTTCCTCGGCCACGTGGTGCATGTCGCGCGTGCGGAACTGGAACTCCACCGGCGTGCCGTAGGGGCCGACCAGCGTGGTGTGCAGCGACTGGTAGCCGTTGGCCTTGGGGATGGCGATGTAGTCCTTGAACTTGCCCGGCACCGGTCGGTAGAGCTGGTGCAGCACGCCCAGCGCCAGGTAGCATTCCGGCAGCGTGTGCACGATGACCCTGAAGCCGTAGACATCCAAGACGTCGGAGAAGCTTTTCTTCTGCTCGACCATCTTGGAATAGATGCCGTAGAGGGTCTTTTCGCGGCCGCTGACCTCGGCCTCGATGCCGGCGGCGGGCAGCGCCGCCCGGACCGCGTCGCCGATCTTGCTGATCACCTCACGCCGGTTGCCCCGGGCGGCCAGCACGGCCTTGCGCAGCACCTGGTAGCGGTTGGGGTACATGGCCGCGAAGCACAGGTCCTGCAGCTCGCGAAACAGCACGTTCAGGCCCAGGCGGTGGGCGATGGGCGCGTAGATTTCCAGGGTTTCGCGGGCGATGCGGCGGCGCTTTTCGGGGCTGACGGCGTCCAGGGTGCGCATGTTGTGCACCCGGTCGGCCAGCTTGATCAGGATGACGCGCACGTCGCGCGCCATGGCCAGCAGCATTTTCCGAAAGCTTTCTGCCTGCTGCTGGGCCTTGGTGGCGAAGTCCAGCCGGTCCAGCTTGGACAGGCCGTCGACCAGCTCGGCGACTTCGGTGCCGAAGCGCTCGGCCAGCTCCTGCTTGGTGACCCCCTGGTCCTCCATCACGTCGTGGAGCAGGGCGGCCATCAGCGCGTTGGCGTCGAGCTTCCAGCCGGCGCAGATTTCCGTGACGGCGATGGGATGGGAGATGTACGGCAGGCCGCTGGCGCGGAACTGGCCCAGGTGGGCCTGGTCGGCGAAGCGGTAGGCTTCGCGGACCCTGGCGACGTCCTTGGGATCGAGGTAGCCGCTGATGATCTCGGTCAGCGGGGCGAGCGAAACGGCCGAGGAAGCGGCCGCCTCGGCGGGTTCGGATGCGGTGGCGGCCGGGGCCGCCGGCGCGGCCTTGCCGTTGCGCCGGCGCAGGCGGGAACGGGCCTTCAGAGCGGCCAGCAGCCCGGAAGATGCGTGTCTCAGTCCGGGGAAAGCCATGTCGCCGCGGCCGCAGTCAAGGTCAGGTGGGAACCTTGCGCAGCATCTCCAGGCCGGTATGCCCTTGGGCGATTTCGCGCAGCGCCGTCACCGTGGGCTTGTCCTTGGTTTCGATGCGCGGGGCATGGCCCTGCGCAAGCTCCCGGGCGCGGTAGGTGGCCGCCAGCGTCAGCTTGAAGCGGTTCGGGATTTTCTGCAGACAGTCGTCGACAGTGATGCGTGCCATGGTTTACCTGTGCGTAAAAAGGGTATCAGGCGGCGACCGGGATACCGAGTTGGGAGAAAAGCTCCGGATGCCGCGCCGCCTGAGATGCAAAACGCAGCCGCGCCGCATGGACGATCTGGGTGAGATCGTTCAGGGCGACGCTAAATTCTTGATTAATAATAACATATTCGAATTCCGGCGCATGGGCGATCTCGCCGCCGGCGGCCAGCAGGCGCCGCGCGATGACCCCTGGATCGTCCTGGCCGCGCTTGTGCAGCCGGGTCTCCAGCGCCTCGATCGACGGCGGCAGGATGAACACGCCGATCGCATCCGGGAAGTGCCGCTTGACTTGGCGCGCCCCTTGCCAGTCGATCTCCAGGACCACGTCGCGTCCCTCGGCGGTGGCCTGCTCGATGAAGTCGCGGGGTGTGCCGTAGAAATTGCCGTGCACCTCGGCCCATTCCAGCAACTGATTGGCCTGGCGCATCCGGCCGAACTCCTCCGGGGTGACGAAGCGGTAATCTTTTCCGTCGACCTCTCCGGGGCGCGGCGGGCGGGTGGTGCATGACACCGACAGGCACAGGCTCGGGTCGGCCGCGAGCAGGGCGTTGACCAGGCTGGACTTGCCGGCCCCGCTGGGGGCGACCACCATGAAGACGTTTCCGGAGCGCGCGGGCATGGCCATCGGTAAAAAGGGCGGATAATGCCAAAGATTCAAAGGATAGCAAAACAGGATGTTCCGCCCATGCGCTACACCACGCTGATTACCGCCGAACAAACCGACAGCTTGCTGCACGACCGCCCGGCCCGGGTACTGATCTGCGATTGCCGCCACGACCTGGCCGATCATTCGGCCGGCGCGCGCGCCTATGCCGAGGGCCACATCCCCCAGGCCATTTTCGTCGACATGGAGCGCGACCTGAGCGGGCCGAAGACGGGACGCAACGGCCGCCACCCCTTGCCCGAGCCCGAGGCGTTCGCCGCGCGCATGGCGCATCTGGGCGCCGGCGACGACACCCAGGTCATCGCCTACGACGCGGGCAACGGCATGTTCGCCGCGCGGCTGTGGTGGATGCTGCGCTGGATCGGGCACGAAGCGGTCGCCGTGCTCGACGGCGGGTTGGCCGCCTGGCAGGCTGCGGGCTTGCCGCTGTCGCAAGAGCCGCCCGCGGTACGCACCGCGGGCAGCCTGTCGGTGCGTCCGGCGCTGGCCACGACGGTGGACTACGCCGCCGTGCGCGCCAACCTGGACGGTGGCCGGCACCTGGTGCTCGATGCCCGGGCGGCCGATCGCTTCCGTGGGGAAAACGAAACCATCGACCCGGTGGGTGGCCATATCCCGGGTGCGCGCAACCGGCCGTTCGCGGACAACCTGGACGCTGGGGGGCGCTTCAAGCCAGCCGAACAGCTGCGCAGCGAATACCTGGCGCTGCTGGGCGAGACGCCCGCCGAGCGCGTGATCGCCCAGTGCGGCTCGGGGGTGACCGCCTGCCACAACCTGTTGGCCATGGCGGTCGCTGGGCTGCAGGGAGCGGCGCTGTACCCTGGCTCCTGGAGCGAGTGGTGCGCCCAGCCGGATGCACCGGTGGCCACCGGTGCGGACTGAGCGCCGGCAGGACACGCACGGTTTGGCGGTGTGTTTCCGGCGCGGCGGCCAGGCCCCGCCGCGGGATCACCGTCCGTCGCCATCATCGACACGTATCACCCCTAGACACGTCAACAAGGAGGCAAGGCATGAACGAGGCAAACGGCAAGGTCGCGCTAGTCACCGGGGCCGGCAGCGGGATAGGCAAGGCGGTGGCGCTGGAGCTGCTGCGGCGCGGCTATCGCGTCGTGCTGGCCGGGCGCCGCGCCGCGCTGCTCGAGCAAGTGCGCGACCAGGACGAGGCACTGCGTCCGCGCGCGCTGGCCGTGCCGACGGACGTGTCCGACGAGGCGTCGGTCGACGCATTGTTTGCCCGGGTGCGCGAGGAGTTCGGCCGGTTGGACGTGCTGTTCAACAATGCCGGGCGCGGGGCGCCGGCCGTGCCCATCGAAGACCTGCCCGTGCAGACCTGGCGCGAGGTCGTCGACGTCAACCTGACTGGCATGTTCCTGTGCGCGCAGGCCGCCATCCGCATCATGAAATCCCAAGATCCGCGCGGCGGGCGCATCATCAACAACGGTTCGATCTCGGCGCACGCCCCGCGTCCTTTCTCCATTGCCTATACGGCGACCAAGCATGCCGTCACGGGGCTGACCAAGTCGATTTCGCTCGATTGCCGGCCGTACAACATCGCCTGCGGGCAGATCGACATCGGCAACGCCGCCACGGAAATGACCGAGCGCATGGCCGCGGGCATCCTGCAGGCCGACGGCAGCACGCGGGTCGAGCCGCGCATGGACGTCCAGCACGTGGCAACGGCCGTGGCGTACATGGCCGAGCTGCCGCTGGATGCCAACGTGCAATTCATGACCATCATGGCGACCAACATGCCTTTCGTGGGCCGCGGCTAGGGCGGCCGGCTCCCCGGGGGGTGTGTTCTCCCGGGCCGTGCGGCCGGATCGGTTTGCGTCCCGCGGCAGCCGCCGCGGGGCGGCCAGCCTTGCCGGGAACGCCGCTTGCTCGTGCGGGAGTTTGGGCCGCGCGTGCGGCCGGGCGACGGCGAGGAGGCCGCATGCAGACCGTTTCGGATTTCATGGTGGCGCGGCTGCGCCAATGGGGCGTGGCCAGGATATTCGGCTATCCCGGCGACGGCATCAATGGCTTGCTGGGCGCGTTGCAGCGCGCCAGCCCGGGCATGGCGTTCGTGCAGGTCCGGCACGAGGAGCAAGCCGCCCTCATGGCGTGTGCGCATGCGAAGTTGACCGGCCAGGCCGGCGTTTGCATGGCCACCTCGGGGCCGGGCGCAATCCACTTGCTCAACGGCCTGTATGACGCCAAGCTCGATCACCAGCCGGTAGTGGCCATCGTCGGACAGCAGGCACGTTCCTGCCTGGGCGGCGACTACCAGCAAGAGGTCGACCTGGTATCACTGTTCAAGGACGTGGCGCACGACTACGTGCATATGGCCGTGGATCCGGCCCAAGTGCGCCATTTGGTCGACCGGGCCATGCGCACGGCGCTGGAGCGGCGCGCGGTCACGTGCGTGATCGTCCCCAACGACGTGCAGGACTTGCCGGCTGTGCCCGAGCCGCCGCGCGAGCATGGCACGCTGCACAGCGGCATCGGCGACACCGTCCACGCGCGCGTGCCGACGGCGGCCGGCCTGGAGCAGGCTGCCGCCGTGCTCAACCACGGCAGCCGTGTGGCCATCCTGGCCGGCGCAGGCGCCCTGGGCGCGGGGGCGGAACTTGCGCAGGCGGCCGAACGCCTTGGCGCCGGCGTGGCCAAGGCGCTGCTTGGCAAGGCCGCGCTGCCCGATGGGCTGCCGTACGTGACCGGCGCCATCGGCATGCTGGGCACCCGCCCGAGCTGGGAGCTCATGCAAGGGTGCGATACGCTGCTGATGGTAGGCACGTCCTTTCCGTATGCGGAGTTCCTGCCACGCGAAGGCCAGGCGCGCGCGGTGCAGATAGATGTCGACGGCAGCAGGCTAGGGCTGCGCTATCCCATCGAGGTGGGGCTGGTCGGCGACAGCCGCCAGACGCTGCGCGCCTTGCTGCCGTTGCTGGCGCACAAGCAGGACCGGTGCTGGCGCGCGCGCGTGGAGGAGACAGTCGCCAAGTGGCGCGAAACCGTCGCGGCGCGCGCCCAGGAGCCGGCCAAGCCGATCAATCCGCAGCGGGTGTTCACCGAGTTGTCGAAGCGATTGCCGCCGCGTTGCATCCTGACGGGCGATTCCGGGACGGTGGCGGCCTGGTATGCGCGCGATATCGAGATGCGCGAAGGCATGTCCGGCACCTTGTCCGGCGGGCTGGCCAGCATGGGCAGCGCCGTGCCGTACGCGCTGGCCGCGCGGCTGGCGTATCCCGACCGGCCGGTGGTGGCCCTGGCCGGCGACGGCGCCATGCAGATGAACGGCATCAACGAACTGATCACGGTGGCTGCGCGCTGGCGCGACTGGCCGGGCGCGCCCTTCGTCGTGGCGGTGCTCAACAACGGCGACCTGAACATGGTCACCTGGGAATTGCGCGCGATGGGCGGGCAGCCGCGGTTCGAGGCGTCGCAATCGCTGCCGGACTTTCCCTACGCGGACTACGCGCGCCAACTTGGCTTGACCGGTCGCCGCGTCGACCGGCCCGAAGACGTGGGACCGGCATGGGACGAGGCGCTGGCCGCGGACCGGCCCATGCTGCTGGAGTTCATCGCCGATCCCGACGTGCCACCGCTGCAGCCGCATGCCGACATGAAGCAGGTCAAGGCTTACTTGTCCGCGCTGCGCCGCGAGGGGCCCGGTGCGGTGGAGTTGCTACGGGCCACGGTACGCCAATGGTGGGCCTGACGGACCGCTGCAGGGCGCGGATGGCAGGCCTGCCGGGAGCAAGCCATGCGACAGG
>ERZ777003.3419-NODE-3419-length-15468-cov-6.033673_pt1 | contig 15468 bp, 16 predicted proteins | sample MGYA00374956_ERZ777003 | MGnify/ENA primary metagenome ERZ777003 (study PRJEB29302, sample SAMN06268252) | bioreactor metagenome | isolation source: Joint BioEnergy Institute, California, USA | place: USA:Joint BioEnergy Institute, California, USA | collected... | reverse complement strand
GTCCGAGCAAACGCGCCGATGCCGCCCCTGGTGCCGACGGATCGAGACACCGATCCATGTGGGTCGGAGGGTGACGGCGCAGCCTATGGAGCGGTCACCGGCTGGGAGCGCTGGGTCCGGACATGGCGCCCCGGCATCTGACCGCGTCCGGCGGCCGATTTGTGGGGCATTCTGCGGGGACTATCGTGGTTTCCACGGGAGAACTTTGTAGATCCAAAGCATTTGAGCATCAGAGGGACGGAACCTGCTCCGCCAGTTCCCATGCGAAGCAAGCTCCCGCCCGCTTCGATCTTGCCATGATGCGCAGGTTTCCTGCGGTCTCGGCAGCAACCTGTCGGCCGTGCCCGGGCTCGGGAGGGCGAAGAACGGCCCTCCGGGTGAATGCGGGGGGCTCGCGACCGCGATGGTCGCCGTGCCAATGGTCGCCGTGCCGATGGTCGCCGCCTTCGCGGTCGGCGTCGTCACTGAGATCCCGGGGCGCGAGCCCTCGCCCGTGGCTTCGGCGCCATCCTATTCGTCCTGCTGTCCCCCGTTTGCCGACGCGCTCACCTTCGCAGCGGTGCCGGCGCACGGACACCGGCGGGGGCCCGGCTATTCGGCACGAAACCGGTCGCGCAGGAAGTGCTTCTCGATCTCCAGGAACACGAAGCTGGCCGCCCCGATCGCCACGATCATCACCCCTTCCGCGAGCGTCAGGGGCCTCGAGCCGAAGATCGCATGCATCACCGGCAGGTAGGTGAAGGCAAACTGCCCGAGGATGACGACGGCCAAAGCGATCAGCACCGCCGTGGTGCCCTTCACGCCGGTCAAGGTGAAGGATGTCATGTGCAGGTAGCGCACGCTGAACAGATAGAAGATCTCCAGCACCACCAGCATGTTCACGACCATGGTGCGCGCGGTGTCCAGATCCCGCCCGTGGCCGAGCGCCCAGAAGAAGACGCCGAGCGACACGCCCGCGAAGAGCAGTGAGACCAGGAAGATCCGCCATACGATGAAGGGCGTCAGCAGCCCCGCATCCGGCCGGCGGGGCTTGCGGCGCATGACGCCGGGCTCGGAGGGCTCGAAGGCCAGCGCGAGGCCCAGCGTGCTGGCCAGGATCAGGTTGACCCACAGGATCTGCACCGGCGACATCGGCATGGCGAAGTTGAAGAGGATCGCCGCGATCACCGTCACCGCCTCGCCGCCATTGGTCGGCACGGTCCATCCGACGACCTTGCGGATGTTGTCGTGGACCGTGCGCCCTTCATGCACGGCAGCGACGATGGAGGCGAAGTTGTCGTCCATCAGCACCATATCCGCGGCCTCCTTGGCCGCCTCGGTGCCCTTGATGCCCATCGCGATCCCGACGTCGGCACGCTTGAGCGCCGGGGCATCGTTGACCCCGTCACCGGTCATGGCGACGACGCGCCCATCGGCCTGCAGCGCTTCGACGATGCGCAGCTTGTGCTCGGGACTCGTACGCGCGAAGACCACGGTCTCCCGGACGGCCGCAGAGAACGCCTCGCTCGAAAGCCGGTCGAGATCCTGCCCCGTCAGCACCCCCACATCCTCTCCGAGGCCGAGTTGGCGCGCGATCGCCTGGGCGGTCGCAGCATGGTCGCCGGTGATCATGCGCACACTGATGCCGGCCGACCGGCACTCGGCGATGGCGCGAATCGCCTCCTCGCGCGGCGGGTCGATGAAGCCGATGATGCCGAGAAAGATCAGCCCACGCTCGACATCGGCAAAACCGATGCTTTCGGTGTCGTCCGGCATGTGGCGCATGGCGAAGCCGAGCACGCGCTCACCCTGGCCGGCGGCCTCGGCGATGCGCTCCGACCAGAAGCCGGCATCGAGGGGCGCGCTGCCGCCAGGTCCCTCCTGGCGGTCGCACATGGCCAGAACCACCTCCGGCGCGCCTTTCACCAGCACCACCTTCTCGGCCAGCGACATGTGGTGCAGCGTCGCCATGAAGCGGTGGCCGGCATCGAACGGGATCGTGTCCAGACGCGGCCATTCGGCCCGCTCCGTGTCGGGATCGAAGGCCGCCTTCATGGCCAGCGTGACGAGCGCCCCTTCCATTGGGTCGCCTTCTACGTGCCAGCCCTTGTCGTCGTGCCTCAGGCGCGCATCGTTGCAAAGCAACCCGGCGCGGATCAGCGAAAGCGCGGTGGCGTGGCCTTCGGGGCTGCCCGGCCCGGCGCTCTCGAAGATGCGGTGCCCGGCCGGATCATACCCCGCACCCTTCACGAGGATGGTGCCCTGCGGCGTGACGACCCGCCGGGCCGTCATCTCGTTCCGCGTCAGCGTTCCCGTCTTGTCCGAACAGATGACCGAGACCGCGCCGAGCGTCTCGACCGCCGGAAGCCGGCGGATCACGGCGTTCCGCGCAGCCATGCGCCGAACGCCGATGGCCAGGGTGATCGTGATGACGGCGGGCAGTCCCTCGGGGACGAAGCTGACCGCCAGGGCGACGACGGCCATCAAGGCGTCGGCCCAGGCAAAGTCCCGCAGAGCGACAGCGAACGCGAAGAGGGCCGCCGCCGCCACGAAGGCGAAGGCGGTGATCCGCCGCCCGAAGCGGTTGATCTGGCGCAGCAGCGGCGTCGTCAGCTCCTCGACGCTGCCGAGCAGTTCGCTGATCCGCCCGATCTCCGTCCTGAGGCCCGTTGCGACGACGATTCCCACGCCCTGCCCCGTCACGACGAGCGTCCCCGAAAAGGCCATCGACCGCCGGTCGCCCAGCGCGGCCCCCTCGGGCACCGGTTCAGCCTGCTTCGTCGCCGCCACGGATTCGCCCGTCAGGACCGCCTCGTCGATGCGCAGGTTGCGGGCATGCAGGATGCGCAGGTCGGCGGGCACGCGGTCGCCGGCTTCGATCAGCACGACGTCGCCCGGAACAAGATCCGCTATCGGCACGCTCACGCGGTGGCCATCGCGCAGGACATGCGCCTTCGGCGCAATCAGGTTCCGGATCGCAGCGAGAGCATCCTCTGCCTTGCCTTCCTGGAGGAAGCCCACGACCGCATTGACCAGGACGACGGCAACGACCACGCCGCTGTCGATCCAATGACCAAGCGCGGCCGCCGCCAAGGCCCCGGCCAGCATGAAGTAGATCAGCGCGTTATTGAACTGGACCAGGAAGCGAAGGACGGGGTGGCGCCGCGTGCCTGACGGGAGCGCATTGGGCCCATACTGCAGAAGGCGCCGTTCCGCCTCTGCGCTGGTCAGCCCCTGGGGCGAGGAAGCCAGATCAGCGATGACGTCGGCGGCATTGCGGGCGTGCGGGGCAGCACCCACGCCGGATGGCCCGGTGGCGGCATCAGTCAAAGCGAGCATCCCGGCATGGTCTTGGAACGCGAGTGATCGAATGGATCGAAAAGCATCATAGGGAATTCGCTCGCTCGACGACGGATCGCATCGGGATGGCGGTATTGCGCACGGGACCGCGCCTCAGCGAAGTTGCTCGTGGTTCTCTGTGCTGCTCCCTCCGCGCCGCCCCATGCTGCAAACGGAAACAGGAGACGGTCTAGATCCGAGGGCGCCCCCTCCGCCAATTATCTCCGCCGGCGCCATAGAAAAACCCGGGTTCCTCCCGGATTGGCTTGCCGGCCGGCCCCAACCCCACCCGCAAGACCACAGCAGCTACCCCGCCGCTGCCGCCTCCGCTTCAGCGCGCGCTCCACGAACACGGCGCACAACGCGAATTTTCTATAAATAGCTCAACCGAATGCATGCGGCACCTCTTGCGACGCCGTGTCGATCCGAAATTGATGCGCGCTACGATTGAGTGCCGGAGGAGCGTCGCATGCCCGGCATGGGCTACATCTACCTGCCGGTGGGCTCGGACGAGATGCTCGAGTTCGCCAATGATTGGAACACGTCACGGAAGCGGCGCGGCGAGGCCGAGCTGCCGGTGATCGCCACCACATCGAGGGGCGCGATGAAGGTGATCCGGCGCCTCTGCGGGCATGGCAATCTGCGCCACGTCGGAACCGAGGACACACTGTTCGTCATCGCCCACGGCAGCGCGCAGGGGAGCCGCTACATTGGGGCGGCGCGGGACGCCCAAAGGGAGTTACGCAGGGGCGTCACCGTGTGGGAGGGCGGCACAATGAAGAAGTGGTCGCCGCCGGAGTTCGCCCAGCATCTGGAGAAGGAGGGCTTGCCGAAGGGATTCCGAGACTTGCGCCTGGTGGCCTGCGGCTCCGGGCTCAAGAGTCCCAAGGCGGAACGCCCCTACGGCGAAGACCTGTTCAATGCGCTGCGGGCCAACGGCTACTGGAAGATCCAGGTCACCGGGTACCTCGGTGCCGTCAGGTTCACCGACATGTATGGCCTGACCGTGGAGTACAACTCGCACGGCGTCACCTTGGAGCCGGGCGATGAGTTCACCCGAACCTGGATGTGAGACACGGCGCCCCCGGGATTTTCCTGAACGGATGCCGTGGCAGAGGCCCCGAAGGCCCATCCGCGGTGCGCTTCCGATGCCCGGTCGCCGCCGGACGCCCCGAGGAAAGCGAACGGCCGCCATCCTCGCAGCGGCGGCGATCAGCCGAGCGAGGCGCCGACCAGCGCGCCTGCGCCGTAGGTCAGCCCGGCAGCTGCTAGGCCGATCAGGAACTGACGCAGGGCGGAGAAGAGCACGCCCCGCCCGGTCATCAGGGCCGTCGCCACCCCGATAACGAGCAGGGCGGCGCCGCTCAGGACCAGACTTCCGACGATGGCAGCCGTCCCCGTCAAGAGCAGGAACGGCAGCACCGGGACGATGGCGCCGGCCATGAACAGCAGGAACGAGGATCCGGCGGCGGCCCAGGCCGAGCCCCCGAGCTCCTCGGGATCCACGCCGAGCTCCTCCCTGGCCAGGGCGTCGAGCGCCAGCTTCGGATCAGCCATGACGCGGTCAGCGAGCGCCTGTGCCTCTGTCTCGCTCATGCCCTTGGACCGGTAGATCAGGACCAGCTCCTCCCTCTCCTCCGCCGGGAATGCCTCGAACTCGGCGGCCTCGCTCGCGATCTGTCCGGCGGCGAGCTCGCGGGAGCTGGTGACGGACAGCCACTCGCCCATGGCCATGGAGCCCGCGCCGGCGACCAATCCGGCGAGGCCGGTGAGGAGGATCGTCTCGCTCGGCACCTGCGCGCCGGCCACGCCCATGACCAGGCTCAGATTGGAGACCAGGCCGTCATTCGCGCCGAGCACCGCCGCGCGCAGGGCATTGCCGCTCACCCCGCGATGCCGGCCTTCGAGCCGCGCGAGCGTCGCGCCGGGCAAGCCCTTCGGCGCGGCGGAGGCGGCGGCGCCGATCAGCAATGCGTGCCCGTGCTCGGCCGCCGCAAACCCTCGGGCGACCGCCTCGGGCTGGAGATCGTAGGCTCTGCTGTCGCGGCGCTCCTGGGCGGCGATCGCCGGCAGCACGAATTGCGGGCCGAAGCGCCTCGCGAGCCAGCCCAGCGCGCGGACCCGCCAGCTGGGGCGGGGCTCCGGCCCTGCCGCCACGCCGATCTCGGCGAGGCGTCTGCGCCAGAACTCGGCATGCGCCTCCTCGATGCCGGCAAGCCGTGCAAAGACCTGCTTGAGATCGGGATCGGTCTCGGCCTCGGACAGGGCGCGGTACAGCGCGGCGCCATCGGTTTCGCTCTGCAGGTTCTCCCGGTACCGGGCCACGGTTTGCTTATCCGCCATCACCCGAAGCTACCACGCGGCCTCCGCCCGGGCGACGGCGGCGAGGCCGCTCATGGAACCGAACCTGCTGTCGTCGCGCGCATGGCATCCGCCGCCTGGCACGGACGGACCGCCATAGTGCGCGGGCGCCGGACCGCGCACCGCGCCAAGGCGCCGCCGCGCTGCGGATGCAACGTCCTACAGGAAGCCCTCCGGGGCGCGGCCGAGCAGGACCTGTCCGGCGGCGGCGAAATGCGCGCTCCGCGCCTGGATCTGCTGCGAGAGCGTGTGCATGTCGCGGAACCGCCGCTCGAACGGCCCGCCGGGGAAGATCGCGTCCACGCCGGCGGCACGGTAGATGGCCTGCGCCACCTCGACCGCCGCCTGGATCGCGTGCGCGCTGCCGAGCCGCACACGGGCGCGTTCCGCCACGCCGATCGGCGCGCCGCCGGGCACCGCCGCGGCGTAGATCTCCTCAAGCATCTCGCGCAGCCAGGCGCGCGCCGAGCCGATCCGCGCCTCGGCCCGCGCCACTTCGGCCTGCACCAGCGGGTCGTCGGCCAGCGGGCCGAGCCCGCGCGGCGTCTTGCCGCCCACCGCCAGTCCGACGAACGCATCGAGCATCGCCCGCGCGGTGCCGAGCGCGACCCCGGCGACGCCGACCGCGTACAGGCCCTGAATGGTGAAGGCGTAAAGCGGGCCCGGCTCGCGCCGCAGGCTTGGGTCCTCGCGGGTGGTGCTGAACGCCTCGGGCACGAAGAGGTCGGTAACGGCATAGGAGTCGGAGGCAGTGCCGCGCAGCCCGATGGTGTCCCAGGTATCGAGGAGCTCCGCCTCGCTGGCCGGGAACAGCAGGGTACGGATCGCCGGACGGCCGAGATGGTTCAGCCGCAGCGAGCCGTCCGGCTCGCGCACGCGGCAGTGCACGCCCATCCAGCTCGCCATGCGGCAGCCGCTGGCGAAGTCGAAGCGGCCCGTCACGCGGTAGCCGCCGCCTGGAACGGCTTCGGCGACGGTCGCGTTCGGCGGCCCCCAGGCGACCACGGCGCGCGAGTCGGCGAAGATGGCCCTCGCCTCGGCCGGGCCGAGATAGGCGGCGATCAGCGCGGCGCTGTTGGCGACGAAGACATTCCAGGCGACCGAGGCATCGTGGCGGGCGAGTTCCTCGACCGCGAGCAGGTAGGTCGCCGGGTGGACCTCTTCGCCGCCGACCGAGCGCGGCAGCAGCAGGCGCAGCAGGCGCGAGCGGTGCAGCGCCTCGACCAGCGGCGCCGGGATGCGGCGCGTGGCCTCGATCTCCGCCGCGGCGGCCGCGATGGGTCCGGCCAGCGCGCGGGCGCGTGCGGGGGGCGAGTCGTCGGCGCGGTTCGGCGGGTCCATCGCGGGGTCGCCTGTCCTTCGGCCGTCTGCTGCGCGGCCATTGCGCGCCGAGGCGGCGAGCGCTGTCAATCGCGGCGTGACCCGGCCGGCGGATGCACCAGCGCTGGCCGCAGATTCACGAGGCAGCGGCAGCCGGCGGCGGGCGCAGCGCACGCGGCCCGGCCACCGATCGGCTGCCGAGCCGGTCACGCTGCTACGCGCATCACGGCGAGCGAACCGGCTTCCTGGTTTGCCGCTGACATCCACCCGGAGCGTCGTCGGCGGGGGGCCCACGCAGCAGCGTTCAGCCTGCCGCCTGGCGCGGTCGCCAGATGGCGGTGTGCAGCACATGCGCGACAGGGCGCCGCTGCCGGTCCGTCACCGCCACGACCAGCGCATCCAGCTCCACTATGCGGTGGCCCTTGCGATCGCCGTTCGACAGCACGCGCGCGCAGACTGCGAGCGTCTCACCGGCACGGGCGAGGGATAGGTTCCGCACCGTGCTTCCGACATGGATCCAGGGGCCGAGCACCAGGTTATGCGTCAGCACACGGTTGCACAGGCGCAGGATCTGCCCCGGATGCACCAACCCCTCCGCGGCGTAGAGCGGATCGGTCTCCGCGATCCCCTGCAGATAGTCCGCCAACGCCTCGGCGGAGATGCGCTCCGGCACGGTGCACAGCCAGGTGCCCGGCGCGAGCGTCGCCTCGCTGGCCGGCGGGCGTTCCGCGGGCAGCGGCGGCGGCGGGCCCCAGGGGCGATGCTCCGCGGCCATCCCCACAGCGGGCGGGTCGGCGGGCATCCAGGCGCGGCCGGTCGCGCAGAGCACGCCGCCGCTTTCGGCCCGGAGCGCCAGGCCCCCCTCCCCGCCCTCCGGTTCGGCCGTCACCCGAACCGGCGCCCCGTCATAGACCGGCTTCAGGAAGCGGCACTCGGCCGCGCCCTGCGCCAGCCAGTCCTGCCCCCAGCGGGCGACGACCGGGTGGCAGGCATAGGCATAGACCTCCACACCCGGCACCAGCGCGCCGGTGAAGCCGAAGCGGCGCGCAACCTCGTCGTCGTGGATCCGGTTCTCCGATGCGCGCGAGAGGTTGTTCGCCCGCACCTCGTAGGAAAGTTCCGCCGCCGCTCCGCCCATGCCCTGGCTCCCTCGCCCCTGCGAACCCCGCCAGGGTCGCGCGGCCGGCGGCCGCCGTCCATCCTGGCCCTGTGGGCGGGCGATGGCGGACACCGCGTGCGGCAGACCTGTGCGGCGGATAGGGCCGGCTTGCCGGGACACGTCTGGCCCCTCGGACCGTATTCGAGGGTCCCACTTCGCGATCAGGGAGGCATCAGGGGGAGGCCGGCGCGGTCATGCCGTCGCCGCCATGTGCCTTTCCCGTCGCAGCGCGCCTCTCGCGCGACCGCCTGCCATGCGACGGTCTGGCGCGCAGACCGCGCGATCAGCCGCGCCCGATCGTGGCGAGCGCAGCGCGAAGGCGTCCGGTGCGCGCGGCGTCACGGGCGCCGACGGCCAGCGCGGCCCGTGAGCCGTCGGCGGTCACCGCCAGCGCGGCGACGGCATCGCGCTCCCCCAAGGTGACGCGGCGCGCCAGCCGGTCGAGGACCGGCGCGATGGCCTCGCCCTCCCTGGTGCGCTCGACGGCGACGACGAGGAGGTGCCAGCCCTCTTTCCTGCGCAGCACCGCCAGCGCGCCACGCTTCAGGAAGGCGGCGATGTCCGCATCCGCGGGCGCCCGGTATACGGCCCTCACATCGTAGCAGGCCCGTCCACGGTAAACGCGGATGCGGACCGTCCGCGCCTCGTCCGTCTTACCACTGACCGTCTGCATGGCGGCAGTCTAGCCCGATCGTACCGTGCGGCGGGCCAGGAATCGCTTGGCCATGTCCCGCCCTTCGAGCCGCCTCTCAGCCGGTCTCGGTCCCGTACCGCACCCCAAGGCACTGCGTTCGCAGGACCCCGCCGGCCGCGCCCGCCCACCCGGACGCCGGCGCCCCTTCCGCGCTGCGCGGGGGACACCGGCAACGGGCAATGCGATCAGGCTGTCGCCCTCACCACGACCGGTAATAGCCCTGTGGGGCACGGTAACCGTAGCCATAGCCGTATTGCTGCTGGCGCCAAGCCTGCCGCGCGGTGCGGCGCGCCTGGCGTTCCCGCTCGATCCGCCACGCCTCCCTGCGGGCGGCCTCGTTGATCCGGGCCTGCTCACGGGCGCGGCGGCGCTCGCGCCGGTACTCGTGGCGCTGCCACGCGTAGGGGCCGCGGTCGTAGTAATACTGGACCGGAACCGGCTCCGCCGCCAATGAGGGTTCCGTCATGGCCGGAACACCAGGCGCCATCATGCCGGCGAGGGCGAGCATCGCGAATGTCTGCATGGCTTCCTCCTCAAAGGAGCCAATAACGACACCAGAGTGCTCTCGGTTCTGATTACGGCAAATCGATGGCAGGACCGGATAGGAGATACAGATGGTCCCCGAAATCTATATTCCACATCGCCGCTCAACCTGCGACGGGCACCGGCCATGAGGAAGGACCTGGCCGGCGGCGCGCCTGCGCCTGCTTCCGGCCCGACCTTCGGCGCGGCGCTGCTCGCGCCGCCACCGCCGCACCCTACGGCACCCTGCCCTCACGCCGGGGGTGGCCGCAGCTGCTCGCGCAGCCCGCTCGGCGGCCGGCCCACCCCGCCTCATCACCAATAGGGGCGACGGTAGTACGGTGGCGGGGCGTAGTACCGGCCGGACGGCGGCGGGCCGTAGCGGTAGCCATAGCCGTACCCATACGGCCGGTAGTAGCCCGCACCGTCATAGGCCACCACGCAGCCGCCGAGGCCGAGGCCGCAGCCGATCAGCAGGACCAGCAATAGGAGGAGCCGTCGCATGGCCGTCGTCGCTCTCCGAACGTTTTGGCCCCGCTGGAGAACACCGCGCCGCCCGGCCCGGTTCCAGGGCCGGCACGAGCCGCCCGGCCGATCCTCGCCCGGCCCCGCCGATGCCTGGGCAAAGCGGGGAACCCTTGCCCCCGATTGAAGGCCGCGCCCTGAGCGTTATCGTATCAAGGCCCGGAGGCGCGCCCGCACGCGGCCGCACCTGCTGGCTCGGTGCATGCGCGTCGGACGGACGGATGAGAATGTCGAACGGCAAGGAGGATTGGCGGCGGGCGCGCAGAGGGCGCAAGCGCGGTGGCTTCGACGACGATGACTCGATGTACGAAGGCAGAGGCGGCTGGTCGCCGCCCCCGTCGCCCCCCGCCGCGCGCCCATTCGGCGGCACGGGCCCGTCCAGGCCTCCGCGCGGCGGCCCCGTTCCCGGCTTCGGTCCCGAGGTCGGCGCCGTGGTCAGGCGGTTCGACCCGGAGCGCGGCTTCGGCTTCGTGCAGGTCGAGGACGGTTCGGACGGAGACGCCTTCCTGCACATCAGCGTGCTCCAGCGCGCGGGCGCCAACGCCGTGGGGCCGGGCCAGCGCCTGCGGGTGCGCGTCGGGCCGGGCCAGAAGGGGCCGCAGGTGACCGAGGTGCTGGAGGTCGGCGAGGTCGATCCCGCGGCGCTCGCCGCGCAGCCGCCGCGTGCCCGGGCCGGCGGAGGCCGCGCGATGCCCTCGCTCGAGGGCGCCGAGGAGGTGCGCGGGGTGGTGCGGTGGTACGACGCCGCGAAAGGCTTCGGCTTCGTCGCGCGCGAGGACGGCGGCAAGGACGTGTTCGTGCACGCCACCGCGCTGGCGCGGAGCGGCATGACGCCGCTCACGGAGGGACAGACAGTGGTGCTGCGCGTGGTGCCGGGGAAGAAGGGGCCGGAGGCGGCATTGGTCGAGCCGGCGGCCTGACCTGGACGCAGGGGCGCCGGCACGCTGTCTGCGGCGCGTCGGGGCCAGGCTTTTCTGGGGCCGCGATTTTGCGCCCGAGGTGTTCCTACCCAGGGCGATCGCGGCCTAGGGAGCGACGCGCCCGAGCCTCACGGTCCAGCCCTCGAAGGATGGCTCGCCGCAGTCGTCGCAGCGCAGCTCAGGACGCAGCCCGATCATGCCCAGCCTTGCGTCGCGGCCGACCCGGGCGACGAGTTCGGCACGCGTGAAGGTCCGCACGCGGCAGGCGCAGCGCAGGCGCACGGCCTCATCGAGCGCGATGTCGGCGACGGTGTGTCGAGGCAGCGGCGGCATGCGCGAACGAATATAGAACGGAACCGGCGGGCCGCCAAGGAATCGCGCTCCATGCGTCGGTCGGCGCCAGTGCATGCCCTGCACCGTGGCGATCGCGAATGCGCCCTTCCGCGCCGGGGGAGCGGGCGGCGCGGACGTTCATGCCCGCCCTGGTGCAGGGTGGTTCGGAGGCGGCGTTCCGCAACTCATCGCGATCCGCGCCCTCGGCGATCCGGGTCGCTCCAGGATCCGTGCGGCGTCGGCGGCGGGAGTAGCCGGGAACCTCACCGCGCCAGCGCGCACCGCCACCGGTCGTACACGCGCCCTGCCCCAACGCCGTGCCGGTGAACCTGGCCCGGGCCCCGGCCCTCCGCCGCCGTCGGGTCAGAGGCAGGCGAGACGGACGAAGGCGTGGTCGTGCGCGCGCTCGAACAGAACCGCCGCGCCGTCGCGCAGCAGGTGCCACGCGCCCTCGGCGTGCTCGCGGCAGCACTCCAGCACCCAGGCGAGGTCGCGCTCGGCCACCTCGAGCAGCAGGAACTGGCCTCGGTCGTCGAGGTCCCAGCGAGGTTTCCGTTCGGCCATCACGCCAAGGAATTGTGAGTCGGTCAGTCGGCGGCCCATCGTCGCAGCAGAACCCTTCCCCCCGCACCTACGCACTACCGGTTGTTTAACCGCTTTCGGAACAACCCTGTGCGCACGTTTCGGTTACGTGAAAGCACCGGCTGCGGCCATCGGGAACCGGGGCGCGCGGCGGAAGCGTCATCCCCGGCACGCCTCCCCTGCCCTCCTCTCCCCGAGACGGGGCCGGCGGCGCCCGTCCTTCGGTCGGGCGGAGCGATGGTGGCACGGGCGCGTTCTCGCCCACGTGGGATTCTCGCCCTCATGAGAGGAGGAGATCATGGACGGAACCGAACTCGGTCGGCAGGTCCAGCGGTTGCGGGCGCAGGCCAAGGCGCAGAGGAAGCTGGCGCTGCTCGCGCGCGAGCGCTCACGGCAAGCCGGCACCTCCGCGGCCGACTGCCTGCGGCGCGCATGGGAGCCGTCGCGGCGCCTGGAGCCCCTCCGCCGCCAGGTCGGCGCGACGCATTCGGCTCTCCGCTAGGCTGCTCCGGGCAGCCATTGCGGTTGCGCGCGAACCGCGTCGTGTGCGCGTCTCATACGGTGCCGCAGGCGAAGAGGCCGCTGCCTCGACGCGGTTACTACTAGCCGGGCCTCGCGCGGAGGCGGCGCGGCAGGCGGCCTGCCCGCGTGGGGGCTAAGCCGCCGCGCACCGCGTGAACTCGGCCAGCCGGCTCAGGAGCAGGGCGTCGCGCGGCGGATCGTCGGCGATGGCGATGCGGACCGGCGGGACATGGTGGCGGCCGGCGCTGTGGATCAACGACACCGTCCAGCGTTCGCCCGCGCGCTGGACCAGGATCGCCTTCTGGTACCGGAACCCACGCCGCATGGTCCGCAGCGCAAACTCGGCGAGACCGGGGAACTCCTCCGGTCCGCAGCGCACGGTTGGACCGCGGGTGACGGCACGCCCGTCGAAGCCCCACACCGCGTATTCGGCTTGCTGCTCACCGGCGAACGCGTGGGCGCGGTCCGCTGCGGCGAAGGGGCTGCCGCTCCGCGGCATGTCGCTCCGCAGCACGTCATAGGCCGCGTTGATCTCGCCCATGACGCGCCCGTCGCCGCCGAAGTCCGGATGGTACTTGCGGCCGAGCTCGAGCCAGGCGGCACGGAGGCGCCCCTCGTCCGCAAGGGCAGCCAGCGCGACGCCGTGGCGCAGAAAGACGGCCTCAGCCTCGACGCGCGGCAACGCCGGCGCGCTGTCGGCCCGCTGCTGGAACATGCCGATGCCCTCCGCCGCCCCGGTGCGGATGCCCGAACCTCTCCGGGCGCGAACCGGTGCAGCAGAGAAATATAGATTACGAATAGAAACAAGAGATTCGATGCCTGGATCTGGACGGACAGGCGGCAGGTTCCGGCGGTGCATGACTGCTCCCAAGCGGCGGAAATCCAGGCGATCCGAGCTTCTCGATCGCGCCTGCCGCTGGACAGGCACTCACCGAACTGACCAAAAATTGAACTCTGTCTCGCAAGTTTATCCGGGTCAGGGCAGGTGACTCTGGTCCCATCCCGCCCGCCCATGGATATCAGGGGCGTCGCCACCCCTTCCGGTGAATTGGCAAGCGCGAAGGCACGGCTGCTTCACAGGGTGGCCGCCGCCCCCTGCCGAATCTTACGTCACGGCTTGGCCGGGGGCTCTCTCGGAGGCACGCTCACCCGCATGATGCGCGCCTTCGGCCTCTCCGCCGTCTGGAATCCTCGCGCCCGGGCGCCCCGGGCCTCGCATCAAGGCGCCTCGCCGGATCATGGATCGGGAGAACACGGCGACGGGGCACCACGGCACCGCCGCTGCCGCCGCATCGTGCTTGGCACGAGGAAGCCGCTCGCCTACGCCTCCGGCACCATGACCGAACAACGGCCGAAGCCGCCACTGCTGGTGACGCACAGCGGCACCTTCCACCTCGACGACGCGTTCGCCTACGCGGCCCTCCGGCTGGCGCTCGGCCTCGGCGTTGCGGGCGAGGGCCATGTCCTGGTCCGCACGCGCGACGAGGCGGTGATCGCGCGTGCCGACATGGCCTGGGATGTCGGCGCCATCTACGATCCGGTCAGGATGCGCTTCGACCACCATCAGCGCGGCGCCCCCACGCGCGAGGATGGCCTGCCCTTCAGCGCCGCCGGCCTGGTCTGGCGCCACCACGGCGAGGCGGCCGTGCGCGCGGTGCTGGAGCCCTCCGGCGCGGGCGATCTCGCCGCGCCCGTCGCCGCCGCGATCGACCGCGAGGTGGTGCGGCGCATCGACGAGATTGACAACGGCATTGGCGAGCCCGGCGGCCCGCTCGACCTCTCAGCCTTGGTGGAGGACCTGAACCCCGCCTGGGACTCCGCCGCCGCCCGCGATCAGGCGGCGGAAGACGCGGCCTTCCGTCGTGCCGCCGATCTCGTCGAGGGCTTCCTGCAGCGCCGTGCCGAGGCGGTGCGGGCGCGGCTCGCCGCCGAGGCGGAGGTGCTGGCCGCCCATGGGCGCGCGGCCGATCCGCGCATCCTGGAACTCGGGCGCAAGATGCCCTGGCACGATTCGGTCCATGCGCATGGCCTGCCGGCGCTCTACGCCGTCTATCCCGTGCCGAACGGCAATTGGATGGTGGACACGGTCCCCGCCGAGCCCGGCGGCTTCGCGCCGCGCCTTCCGCTGCCCGAGGCATGGGCGGGGCTGCGCGATCGGATGCTGGCGGAGGTCTCGGGCGTGCCCGACGCGGTGTTCGTGCACCTCCGCCGTTTCGTCGGCGCGGCGCGCTCGCGCGAGGGAGCGTTGGAAATGGCGCGCCGGGCGATCGCTGAGGAGAGAGCGGCACTCGACGGCGCGTGATGCGCAGCACCCGGAGCGGGTGCTGCGGTTGCGTCGTCACCAGCCAGCATGGAGGCGGAGCAACGCGTCGCCCCGAGACGCGCCCGCCGAAGGTCAGGCGTGCCGTTCTTGCCGTGAAGCGACCGCTCGGCGTCGGGCCACTTCCTCGCACTAAACCGGCCGGGTGAGACGAGACGGCGCGGACCGCCCGGTCCCGTCGTGGCGAAGGACGCGGCAGGGCGCTGCCGCCCGTCCTACCAGCCGCCGCTGCGGACCCATTCCTCGAGCAGCGGTAGGCGGTCGCTGCCCCAGAATGGCTCGCCGTCCACGATCATGAAGGGGGAGCCGAAGACACCGCGAGCCAGCGCCTCGTCGGTCGCGGCGCGCAGCGCCTCCTTGACCGCCGGATCCGCCAGGGCGGCCGGCACCACGGCCGCATCGCCGCCTACCTGCGCGACCACTGCGGCGACTCCTTCGGGGCGCGAGAGGTCGGCGCCCGCCCCGAAGATCGCGTCCAGCGCCGCACGCGCGAAGGCAGGCGCAAGCGCCGGGGCGACGCGCTCGAGCCAGTAGAAGGCACGGCTCGTCGGCAGGGAGAGCTGCGCCTGTGCTACGGGCTCGCGGTAGGGAACGCCGAGCCGGCGCGCGAGGCGCGCGACGTCGTGGCGCGCATAGTCGCCGCGCAGCGGGACCTGGTTGAGCGGCGCCATCCCGGTCGTCTTGAACGCCACGCCGATCAGGAATGGCCGCCAGTGGATGCGACGGCCGAGACGGGCGCCAGTTTCCTCGATGGTCTGGGCCGCCAGGTAAGCGTAGGGCGAGGCGAAGTCGAACCAGAACTCGATCGGCGTCGGTCCATACCCTGCCATGATCGCGCCCTCCGTATTGTCGCCGGGAGATCCTAGCCGTTGGGCGACACGCCACCAGCCGA
>ERZ777003.3416-NODE-3416-length-15478-cov-12.504247_pt1 | contig 15478 bp, 11 predicted proteins | sample MGYA00374956_ERZ777003 | MGnify/ENA primary metagenome ERZ777003 (study PRJEB29302, sample SAMN06268252) | bioreactor metagenome | isolation source: Joint BioEnergy Institute, California, USA | place: USA:Joint BioEnergy Institute, California, USA | collected... | reverse complement strand
GACGCCATCACCCACCATGGCTACTCGCTTTCCGCGGTTCTTCAGTTCGCGAATTCTCTCCACCTTTTCCTCGGGAAGAACTTCAGCAAAGACGGTATCAATGCCAAGGTCCGCCGCCACTGCCTCGGCGACGGCTCTCGAATCTCCCGTCAACATCACGACTTCAATGCCCTGGCCGTGCAGCTGCTGGACCGCCTCCCGCGACTCCGGCCGGATGGCATCAGCCACTGCAAACACTGCAATGGCATTACTCGAAGTCAAGAGATAGACAGACGTCGCGCTGCGTGCTGCTCCTTTTTGGGCTGCTTCCCGGAGCACAGGGGCCGCCGTCACCTTCAGCCGGCGCAGCAGGGCAGGGCCGCCTACGTAGAACTCCCTTCCGTCGACGAGAGCTTGTACGCCGTGGCCCGGAATGGCTTGGAACTGTTCGGCCTCGGGAATGCTCAATCCGCGTTCCTGCGCGCTTCTGACGATCCCTTGCGCGATCGTATGCTCCGAATCGTGTTCTACGGCTGCCGCAATGCGGAGCGCCTCATCGCCGGTCACACTGCCATCCGTCGTGATGCCGATCACGCGAAATTCTCCGCGCGTCAGCGTGCCCGTCTTATCGAAAACGACCGTCGTAAGATTCCGGGCCTCTTCGAGACCGCGGCGGTTTCTCACCAGCAGTCCCGACCGGGCGCCGAGGGTTGTGGAGATCGCGATCACAAGAGGTACCGCCAGTCCGAGCGCGTGGGGACATGCGATCACCAGCACAGTTACGACACGCTCGATGATAAAGGAGCCCGGAGCGCCCAGGGCTGCCCATGCCAAAAGCGTGATGGCGGCGGAGGCGATCGCGGCCAGCGTGAGGAAGAAAGCAGCGCGGTCCGCCAGAGCTTGCGCTCGCGAACGGGACGCCTGCGCCTGCTCGACAAGCCGCATAATGCTCGCAAGCGCGGTCCGGTCGCCCGTGCCCGTGATCTCGACCCGGAGCGATCCCGCTCCGTTCACCGTTCCGGCAATCACCTTTGCGCCTTCCGCCTTTGGAACAGGAACGGATTCTCCTGTAATCATCGACTCGTTGACGTCACTTCTCCCGCTGCGCACGATGCCGTCGGCCGGAATCGCTTCCCCGGGCCGGACCAGCACGAGATCGCCCTCACGGAGCTCGGACAGGGGCACATCGTCGACACGGTCATCGGTGATTCTCCGGGCGGTGCTCGGGAGGAGCCGGGCGAGCTCGCGCAAAGCCCCGCTGGCTTGCGAGATCGACCGCATTTCCATCCAGTGCCCGAGCAGCATGATGGTGACTAGCGTGGCCAGCTCCCACCAAAGCGCCTCTCCTCGATAACCGAGAGTTACCGCCAGGCTGAAGACGAATGCGACGCTAATTGCGAGTGCAATCAGCGTCATCATTCCCGGAAGCCGGTCACGCAGCTCATGACGGGCTCCGGCTAAGAAGACCGAGCCGCCGTAGAGAAAGACAGCGGCGCCGAAAATCGCCGGGATGTACGCCGATCCTGGGAAGACAGGGGCAGTGAAACCCAGCCACGCTTGCACCATGCCGCTCCATACAAGGGTGGGGATGGTGAGCAGCAGGGAGATCCAGAACTTGTCCCGGAACATCTCGACACTGTGGCCTCTGTGGCGGTCATGTTCACCATGGCCCGCGGCTGCGTGTTCCCGAAAATCGTGCTGATCCGCGTGCGGACCGGGCGCGTGATGCCGGTGGCTGGTGTGCTCGGAAGAGCTGGATTTCACCCTGGCCTCCACTTGGCGCGGCGCCGTCGCGGCGTCGCTTCTTCTCGATTCAGGCTCGGCTAGCCGCGCAGTTCCGGCGGCGACTGTGATTCTTCCTTGACATAGGGGCCCCACTTCCAATTCCGGATCTCCGGAAGGTCATCGCCGTACTTTTCGATATACCTTCGGTGATCAACCAGTTTTTCTTGCAACTCCTGCTTCAGGTATGCGGCGCGAGAGCCAAGCTGCGGCAGCCGGTCGATCACATCCATGGCAAGGTGAAAACGATCGAGGTCATTCAGCACCGCCATGTCGAACGGCGTCGTGATCGCTCCCTCTTCCTTATACCCCCGAACGTGCAGGTTCGCGTGATTGGTTCGGCGGTAGGTCAGGCGGTGAATCAGCCACGGGTAGCCATGGTACGCAAAGATGATCGGCCGGTCTTTTGTGAACAGCACGTCAAAATCGCGGTCAGGCAGTCCATGCGGGTGCTCGCTGGGAGGCTGGAGCTTCATCAAGTCCACGACGTTCACAACACGGATCTTCAATCCGGGGATGTTGCGGTGCAGAATCTCTACAGCGGCCAGCGTTTCGAGCGTAGGGACGTCTCCGGCGCACGCCATCACGACGTCCGGTTCGAAGCCCTTGTCCGTGCTGGCCCAATCCCAGATCCCGATGCCGGCCGTACAGTGGCGGATCGCGGCGTCGATGTCCAGCCATTGCGGGGCTGGATGCTTGCCGGCCACGACGACGTTCACATAATGGCGGCTGCGCAGGCAGTGATCCATGACAGATAGCAGGCAGTTGGCGTCCGGCGGAAAGTAGACGCGTACAATCTGCGCCTTCTTGTTGACGACAATGTCAATGAATCCGGGATCCTGATGCGTGAATCCGTTATGGTCCTGCCGCCATACGTGGCTTGCCAGGAGGTAATTGAGCGACGCGATCTTGCGCCGCCAGGGGATTTCCAGTGTCACTTTCAGCCACTTGGCGTGCTGATTGAACATGGAGTCGACGATGTGAATGAAGGCTTCATAGCTGTTGAAGACACCGTGCCGGCCGGTCAGCAGATAACCTTCCAGCATTCCCTGGCACTGGTGCTCGCTGAGCACTTCCATTACGCGGCCCTCAAGGGCCAGAAACTCATCGTCGGGATCGCTACAAGCCACCCACTGGCGGTTGGTCGTTTCGAAGACGGCGCCTAGCCGGTTGGAAAGCGTCTCGTCCGGTCCCCAGATGCGAAAGTTGCGCTGATCCTGATTCAACCGGATCACGTCCCGAAGAAATGTTCCGAGGACACGAGTGTCTTCGGCCTGGACGGAGCCGGGGGAGGGAACGCGGACTGCATATTTTGTGAAATCCGGCAGGCGGAGATCCTTCAAAAGGACGCCGCCGTTGGCGTGCGGGTTGGCGCCCATGCGCCGTTGACCCTTGGGGGCAAGTTCTTGCAGTTCAGGCCGCAGCCGCCCGTCCGCATCGAACAGTTCCTCGATCCGGTAGCTCCTGAGCCACGCTTCGAGCTGTTCCAGTTGCTCGGGGTTCGTCGCTGGCTCTGGCAGCGGAACCTGATGCGATCGGAAGGTCCCCTCCACACGATGGCCGGCAACCGTTTTGGGACCGGTCCATCCCTTGGGCGTCTGGAGCACGATCATCGGCCAGCGGGGCCGGGCTGTGCGCTCCTGTTCGCGCGCACCCCGCTGGATCTCATGGATTTCGGCAATCACACGGTCGAGCGTGGAGAACATCAGCGGATGAAGAACGGCGGGATCATCGCCGCATACGAAATAGGGCTCCCAGCCGCAACCGCGCATGAAATCGGCAAGTTCCTCCTGCGGAATTCGAGCGAAGACCGTGGGGTTTGCGATCTTGAAGCCGTTAAGGTGCAGAATCGGCAACACCGCGCCGTCCGTGGCAGGATTCAGGAACTTATTGGAGTGCCACGCCGTGGCGAGCGGGCCGGTTTCCGCCTCCCCGTCACCAACAACGCAGGCGGCAATCAGATCCGGGTTGTCCAGAACTGCCCCGAACGCGTGGCTCAGAGAGTAGCCGAGTTCGCCGCCTTCGTGAATCGATCCAGGGATTTCGGGGCCGACATGGCTTGGACGGCCGCCAGGGAAGGAAAACTGCCGGAACAACTTACGCAGCCCGGCTTCGTCCTGGGTCACATCCGGGTAGAATTCGCTGTACGTTCCTTCCAGATAGACGTTCGCCACTACAGCCGGGCCGCCGTGTCCAGGACCCGAAACATAGATCATGTTAAGGTCGTAGTCCCGAATCACCCGGTTGAGATGGACGTAGATGAAGTTCTGTCCGGGCACCGTTCCCCAATGTCCCAGCAGCCGCCGCTTGATGTGCTCGGGTCGCAGTGGTCCTTTCAGCAGAGGGTTGTCATACAGATAGATCTGGCCCACGGACAGGTAGTTTGCTGCGCGCCAGTAAGCGTCTATCCGAGCGAGAAGTTCCCGCGAGGGCGTGCTCATCGTCCTTCACTCCTTCCAGTGCGACGCAGTTTCATAGCTGCCAAGTATACGAAAGGTAACCAGCTCCAGGCGCTCGCCGGCGGGGTGTCGAGTCTGGTAGGAGTAAAACCTTGCTTCTCTAAGGAGTTCTCTCTGGCATTTTCCAGGCGACAATGAGGACGAGGCGATGAGAGTTACGCACCAGTTACGGCGGGACGAAGCTCTTCTTCTCGGCGACTTGCGCGAGATCGCGGATCAGGCTTTTTCCAGAGTTGCCGGCACCCGGCTGATCGGGGGCAATCACGTACGGCTTCTCAAGAATGCCGCTCAAAACTACCCGGCGTGGTTGGATGCCATCCGGCGCGCCAGGCGCCACGTTCATTTCGAGTGTTACATCATCCACGAGGACGAGACCGGCTGGGAGTTCGGCGAGGCGCTGGTTGCCAAGGCGCGCGAGGGAGTTCCGGTGAGAGTCATTTATGACTGGATGGGCGCTCTTGGCAAAACGTCGCAGCGGTATTGGAAATACCTGAGGTCGGGCGGAGTGGAGGTGCGTTGCTATAACCCGCCCCGGCTCGAAAGTCCCCTGGGCTGGCTCTCCCGGGACCATCGGAAGATGCTCTCAATCGATGGCGAGGTCGGTTTTATCACGGGCCTGTGCGTCGGACGGATGTGGATGGGAAATTCGGCCCGCGGCCTCGATCCCTGGCGCGACACCGGTGTTGAAATTCGCGGTCCCTCCGTGGCCGACATCGAGCGGGCGTTTCGACGGATGTGGGCGCTGATGGGGCCTCCGATTCCGGATACCTTTCCGGTTGAGACGCCGGCTGCCGTGGGCGATATGTGGGTTCGCATCGTCGCCAGCGAACCGGCGACTGCCGGCATGCTGCGTCTCGATCAGCTCATTGCCGCCCTGGCGCGCCAGAGGCTATGGCTGACGGACGCGTACTACGCGGGCACGACGTCGTTTGTTCAGGCGCTGAGAGCCGCTGCGAAGGACGGCGTCGATGTGCGCTTGCTCGTTCCGAATGCGACCGACATCCCGCTGCTGCGCCCGCTCTCCCGTGCGGGTTACCGTCCGCTTCTGGAAGCCGGGGTACGAGTATTTGAGTGGAACGGGACGATGCTGCACGCCAAGACCGCTGTTGCGGATGGGACCTGGGCACGCGTCGGCTCGACCAACCTGAACATTTCGAGCTGGTTTGGGAATTGCGAGCTGGATGCAGTGATTGAGGACAGCTCCTTCGGTGCGGAAATGGAGCAAATGTACCTGGAGGATCTGGCGAACGCCACGGAAATCGTCCTGGACGAGAAACGGAAGCTGCGCGTGCCGCGGGAACCCCTCCCCCGGTATTTCTCCCTTGGCAGCGGCGGGGGCAGCGGCGGACGTGCAGCGGCCGGAGCAATCCGCATCGGCCGTACAATCGGGGCAGCCTTCACGAACCACCGCGTGCTGGGGCCGGTTGAAGCGCGTCTGATGCTGACCGCAGGCGTCCTGCTCTGTGCTTTGTGCGCCCTCTTCATCCTGGTCCCGCCCTTGCTGGTCTACCCTGTGGCCGTGATGTGCGCCTGGGGCGGTCTTGCTCTCCTGTACCGGGGATACCGCCTGTACAGGGGGCAGAAGCCGCGGGCACAAGCAGAGGAGGAGCCTAAACTGTAGTCCGGCGAAATCGTGACCGGCGGCTCATGCGTGTGATCGCCTTGCGCAGTTCCTGCAGCCACAAGACGGAGCTCGCGACCGCGGTGCACATGAGCCAGTCGTTCAGGCTCAAACCGACCGTCGAGAACGCAGGCTGCAGCACCGGAACATACACAACGGCGGCTTGAAGCAGCAGAGCCAGGGCAATCGAGGCCCAGATCCACAGGTTGCTGAAGAGTCCCTGAAAGGCGCTCTGGACGTCCGACCTCGCATTGAACACATTGAATAACTGAAACATCATCAGAGTTGTAAACCCCATTGTCTGGGCGTATCTCATGGTGCCGGATCCCTCGATGAGCCCTCCAGGTAAGCTGGCGTCGAGAACCGCCAGCGTCCCGACCGCCATGATGACGGAGACGAAGACAATGCCTGCCCACATGCGCCGTGTGATGACGGGTTCGCCAACCGGCCGCGGTGGCCTGGTCATGATTGCCTCGTTAGGGGGATCGACACCGAGGGCGAGAGCGGGCGCTCCGTCCGTCGCTAAATTGATCCAAAGAAGCTGCGTTGCAAGGAGTGGCAGTACGATCCCGCTCTCTTCCGCCTGCAAGCCGGTTACTCTCGCCAGTAACACACCGAGGAACATCGTGAGTACTTCGCCTGTGTTCGATGAAAGCAGGAAGCGCAGAAACTTCCGAATATTCGAGAAGATGGCGCGGCCTTCCTCCACGGCGGCGACGATGGTTGCGAAATTATCGTCCGCCAGCACCATGGCCGCGGCTTCGCGGGAAACATCCGTGCCTGAGAGCCCCATCGCAACGCCGATGTCGGCGGTCTTCAGCGCGGGCGCGTCGTTGACTCCGTCCCCCGTCATTGCGACGATCGCACCTTCCTTCTGCAGCGCCTTAACGATTCGCAGCTTGTGTTCGGGAGTCACGCGGGCGTAGACGGACGCTTCTTTCGCGGCCTGAACAAGCATGTCCTCGGACATCTTGTCGAGTTCGGCGCCTGTAAGGACTTTTCCATCCTCGGCAATGCCAAGTTCATTCGCTATGACTCGCGCCGTTGCCGGATGATCGCCGGTAATCATGATCGGCCGTATGCCTGCGCGCCGGGCTTTCTCGACCGAGGCCTTCGCTTCCTCGCGGGGCGGATCGATCATGCCAGCCAAGCCGGCGAACACAAGGTCTCTTTCCACGCGGTCGTCGACATCTTCGATGTCCAGCTCGCCGGGGCTGATCAAACGATAGGCGACGCCGATGGTGCGAAGCGCGCGGCCCGCAAGCTCTTCGTTGATGGCCGCAATCTGCTTTCGCCGTTCCTCCGTCAATGGCCGTGCTTCTTCTCCGACCAGTTCCTTCGAGCACCGCGAGAGCAGCACGTCGGGTGCGCCCTTGGCAAACACGAGCAGGTGGCCTTCCCGTTCCGCGTCGATATGGACCGTGCTCATCAGTTTTCTCTCCGAGGAAAAGGGCACCTCTCCGACGCGCCTGAAACGTTCCTTCAGTTTTTCGGCTTCCAGTCCTGCTTTGCGAGCGGCGACGATCAGGGCGCCTTCCGTTGGGTCGCCCAGCACGGTCCAGCGGCCGTCCTGTTCCTGCAACACCGCGTTGTTAGCACGGTCCGCAACAGCGAGCGCGCGCTCCAGCTCAATCCGCAACGGGCCCTCGAGCGGTCCTCCTTCTTCCCTCTCGACGTCGCCAACCGGGGCGTACCCCGTGCCTCCGAGCCTCACGCGTCCGCTTGCTGTCACGACAACGCGCACCGTCATCTCATTCTTCGTGAGCGTGCCCGTCTTGTCTGAAGCAATGACGTTGGCTGAGCCAAGGGTCTCAACCGCGGCGAGGCGGCGAATAATCGCCTTCCGCGCCGCCATGCGCTGCACGCCAAGCGAGAGCACGACGGTGACAACTGTAGGCAAACCCTCCGGAACTGCTGCAACGGCGAGGGCGATGCCCAGAATGAACACGTCGAACATCGCAGATAAGCTGCGCACTTGCCCGACCAGCAGGATCGCTGCGATCATCACGGCTGCGATGCCTACGACAATCAAACCCAGCATTTTGCCGATGCGGTGCAGTTCCTTTTGCAGCGGGGTGGCCTGCTCGGGGGCCTCTCGCAGCATCCCTGCGATGCGCCCCATTTCGGTATTCATGCCCGTCGCAACGACGACGGCCCGCCCTCGCCCGTAGGTCACCGACGTGCCGCTGAAGATCATGTTGTCCCGGTCCCCGAGCGGGACCTCGCCGGAGATGGGAGCGGAATCCTTGGCGACTGGCAAGCTCTCGCCAGTGAGAGCGGCCTCCGAAGTCTCCAGAGATGCCGAATGGATGACACGCGCGTCAGCCGGAACTCTGTCCCCTTCCTCGACAACGATGATGTCGCCCGGAACGATTTCCGCGGCTGAAACAGCCCGGCGCTCGCCCTGCCGTATGACGGTTGCGCGTCCGGCAGTCATTTGCGCCAATGCGGCCACGGCCGATTCTGCCCGGGACTCCTGGATATAGCCCATCGCCGCGTTCAGAATGACGACTGCGAAGATGGCCATGGCTTCGTAGGGCGCCGCTGTTTCGCGCTCGTAAATCCACATTGCCGTCGAGATTCCGGTTGCAACCAGCAGGAGGATCACGAGCGGTTCTTCGAATTGAGCGAGGAATCTTCTCCAACCCGGCACGCGCCTCGCCTGGGCAAGTTCATTCCTGCCGTAGCGTTGAAGACGGCTTCGCGCCTCTTCCTCGGTCAATCCGTAATGGCCGTCGGTGCCCAATACGGCGAGCACTTCTCTGGCCTCTAGCTGATAAGGCTCTGGTTGCCCGTCTCGGTTTGCCATAGCGCCAGCACTTCGGTTCGCGTCGATTTCGAAAACCCCTAGCGCAATAATAGACTCAATCACGCTCCTTTGTCAGACAAGGACGGCAAGAGTTTCATGTCACGCCAGCCGCTGGCGGGGAGTCTATCTGAGCATTAGAGCGCCCGCCGAGGAGCAAGACAGAGGCGCCGGGCGAAAGGAGAACCATGGAGAAAAGCATCCTTGGAATCCATCACGTAACTGCGATCGCTGGCGAACCTCAACGAAACATCGATTTCTATGTGGGGGTTCTCGGACTTCGCCTGGTGAAATTAACTGTGAATTTTGATGATCCCGCGTCGTATCACCTGTACTATGGCGACGGGCAGGGACATCCTGGAACAATCATGACGTTCTTTCCGTGGCCCGGCGGGGCTCCCGGACGAATCGGCACAGGGCAGGTGACAGTGACGTCATTTGCCGTTCCCGAGGGATCGCTGGAGTATTGGGTAGGGAGATTCCAGGAGTACTCGATTCACCACGAAGAAAGCCTGTCCTTGACCGGTGAGCGGACCCTGTCGTTCAGAGACCCCGACGGGCTCCAGCTGGAGTTAGTGAGTTCGAAGGACGCGAATCCGGATCGGGCGTGGGAGGGCGGTTCTGTACCCATCGAGTTTGCGATCCGTGGCTTCCACCACGTGACACTCTCCGAGGAAGGGTATGACAGAACTGCCGCCCTCTTGACTGAGACGTTGGGATTCCGGCTGGTTGAGAGCCGTGGAAATCAGTTTCGCTACTCGATTGGTTCGGGCGGACCCGGAGCAATTGTGGATCTTCTGTGTACACCGGATGGCAGGCCGGGGCGCGTTTCTATCGGCACCGTGCACCACGTCGCGTGGCGCACCCCGACGCACGACCAGCAGGTCTTGTGGCGATCTGCGCTGCACTCATACAACGTCACTCCGGTGATAGACCGCAAGTATTTTCACTCAATTTACTTTCGGGAGCCAGGAGGCGTTTTGTTCGAAATTGCGACGGACCCGCCCGGCTTTGCTGTCGATGAACCGGCAGAGGCGCTGGGATCGCGGCTCCAGTTGCCTCCGTGGCTGGAACCCCGGCGAGCTGAACTCGAGGCACGTTTGCCCAAAGTGCAGTTACCGGCGGCGAAGGACGCCTGAGTCTTCCACGAGGTCAAGGAACCTGGGGAAAGCGAACGCGCGAGCCGAATTGCCTTTCCAGAGAATCCACCAGCCTTTGAACCGTAACTTGGGCTGCTGTCGAAAGGCTGCGCACGACACCGACTACGGTTCGCTCTCCTACCGGAACTGCTTCCGACGCCGTGTCGCTCCATAGAACGGATCCGGTCTTCGCGTCGAGTAGCTGAGCCGAGATTCGACACACCGCGCGGACGCCGCCGCCATAGTCGACCTCTTCCAACTGGTCGATATTGCCTCTCATCACGTACGTTGCGGCGATGCCGCGCTCCCGAATCACGACGCCCCGAAACAGCCCGCTCGCCCGAAGAGTGTTTGCGACGAATTGGGTAATCTCGTCGCGGGGATTCATCGCCCAGCGGTGATATTCGTAATGTCCGACTTCCTCCGGGCTCGGGCGGTATACGATGCGGCCTTCGCAGAGGTAGTCGGGGCAGTGAAACGGGCGGATCGCGAGCGGACCTAAAGCGCCAGGGGGCGGCAGAGCGTGTGGAGCCGGCGGCGGAAAGTTGAGAATGTAGCTCCTGGGATAGCGAACCTTCTCACAGCCGCCGGACACAAGCGTTGCCGCGAACGCAAGCACCAGAGGAAAACAAAAACTTCTTCTGTGCTTCACTCTGGAACCTTCCGGTCGGGGGGCTGTTTGACACGAAAGAGACTCCAGGGGCGTTGCTTCAGGGACTCGCTTAGCGAGCGGACATTTTCCGATGTCGTTCGAAGGTTGTAAAGCGTCTCCGCAACATCTTCTTCGTTTCCTCGAAGGATATCCTGCGTAGTAACAAGCAGTCTGCGAGCCTCCACGATCGTGCGTTCCAGTTCCTCAAGATCCTTCACAAGAGGCGTGCGGATCGCATCGACTGTGCTGTTGATGTTGGCGACTGCCTGGTTGGCGCTCGTGACAACCGGCTGAGCTGAAACGACGAGTCCGTCCGCGTGCTTTGCGAGCTCGGAAAGCCGGGTTGTAATTTGGGCGATCTTGGGCGACTCGCGCTGCAGCAGTTTGTTCATTTCCGCGAGGATCATGTCAATTTGCTTCTGGTTTTGGGGGCCGGTGATCTGGTTCAGATTGGCGAGAAACGTACGCGCCTGGCCGGTCAGCTCCGGCAGTTCACGTCGAAGTTCCACCAGAAGGCTGTTCGCCGTTTCGGCCACTACAGCGAAGCGCTTCGTGACCTCTTCGATGCTGATGGCTTCTTCTGAAGGCACGACTTCGCCCGGCTTCAACCGGCGAGCCGTGTTGCTTCCCGTCGTGATTGAGAGCGCCGGGCTGCTCATCAGGCTTATCATTCCTACGCGCGCTCTTGAATCCGCATTGAGCGGCGTGCCGGTCTGCACCTCGAACACAATTTCGATCTTGGTTGGATCCTCGGACAAAGGGTGTACGGACTTGACCTGTCCCACCTTGATGCCGCCGAAAAGCACGTAGGAGCCGCGATCGAGACCGCCTGCATACCGCAGGTGCGTTTTGTACACGACTTGCCCTCGCACCACCTGCACGTTGCGGATGTAGTAGATGACACCCGCAAGCGCCAACAGGCTGACGACGACGAAGATGCCGACTTTTGCCTCAGTATTCATGCTTAACCGGCCCGCAGGTAGGAGTTTATGAAGTCTTCTGCGATTCCTCTCGAAATCGGATCCGGTGTACGGTCCAGGAATTTCCTGACTTGCGGGTGGGCGTTCGCCAGGAATTGTTCCCTGGTGCCGACTACGATTAAGCGGCCCTGATAGAGCATTGCCAGCCGGTCGGCGATATGCAGGGCGCTGACCAGTTCGTGGCTGACAATCAGGACCGTCATGTGAAAGGCGCGTTTCAGGAACAAAACGAGTTCGTCGATCTGCGCTGCGGCAATCGGATCGAGTCCCGCAGCCGGTTCGTCGAGGACGAGAATGGCCGGATCGAGCGCAATGGCTCTTGCTACTGCGGCACGTTTTCTCATGCCTCCTGAAAGCTGAGGCGGGAAAAGCTTTGCCGCGTCCGCGAGCCCGACTGCCTTCAGCTTCATCCAGACCATGAGGCTGATCGTGGAATCGGCGAGATGTGTGAGCTCGTGCAATGGAAGGGCGACGTTCTCCTCGACGGACAGAGAATTGAAAAGGGCTGCCTCCTGAAAGGCCACGCCAACGTGGCGGCGAATTGCGGCGAGTTCGGATTCCGGGCAGGTTGTGATGTCCACGCCGTTGATCCTGATGGTTCCGGTGTCGGGCTTGAGGAGGCCGAGCACCTGTTTCAGCAAAGTCGTCTTTCCGGACCCGCTTCCTCCGAGCAGGACCAGGATTTCTCCTCGGTAGATATCCAGATCGATATCCTTCAGCACGTGCCTTGAGCCGTAAGACACCGATACATTGCGTATGCAAATCACGCGCTCGCCGGCATTCGCAGTCATTCGACGGCGCTCCATCCCATCGCGTAAAAGACTCCGGTCGCGATGAGATCGACAAGGATGATAAGGAAGGTCGCCTTCACGACCGAGAGCGTTGTCGAACGTCCGACGCCTTCAGGTCCTCCGTGCACCCGGAGACCTTCCAGGCAGCCGACCTGAACGATGATGGACGCGAAGGCGAGACTCTTCACGAGCGTCAGTCCTACGTCGCGTAGCTGAACCGCTTCGGCGGCGCGTTGGACGTAAACCCGAAAGCTCATGTCGATGCTGAAGGCCAGAAAGAGGTACCCGGCAAAGATGCCGCTGAGAGTGCTGAGGACGGTCAGGCACGGGATGGTGATTAAAGCCGCAAGGTACTTCGGCGCGAAGGTGAATTCCACCGGGTCGAGCCCCATGACGCGAAGAGCATCTACCTCTTCGGTTACGACCATTGTTCCGATCTCGGCTGATATGGCCGACGCCGACCGCCCGCTCACGGCTATGGCCGTAATCAGCGGACCCAGTTCTCTGGTGAATGCGACCGCGACCAGATTGACAACCAGCTCCATGGCGCCGAAGCGCCGCAATTCGGCGGCGCTTTGAAGCGCGAGGATCATGCCGGTGAAAAAGGACATCGTGCCTGCCATCGGCAGAGCGCTCGCTCCGATCGCATACATCTGTTGCACGGTCGTCCGCCAGCGCCGCGGTTTCCCTAGGAACGGGAACACATGGCGAAGCTGGCGGATCACGGTCCAGAACTGGATTGTTAACGCGCCAACATACTCCAGCCAGCGTGCCGGTGGGCTCTTCGCTTGTCCTGGCGAGGTCAACGGAACTCCACCTCCGCTCCTGCGGCATGAAAGATTGCGCCCAGCTCCATGATTTCCGCGAGGATGCGAGGCTGGCCGCCAACACCTGCAAGGCGAAGCGTTACAGAATGCTCGAGCGCGGCTTTCAGAGCCTCCAGCAGGGTTGCGATGCCTGACGTATCCAGATAGGACACTTCCGACAGATCGACGACAACGGCTTGCGCGGCACTGCTCCGGAGCAGCTTGAGCAGCGTCGAGCGCAGACCCGGCGAGGATTCGACTGTTACGCGTCCCGCGACCTCAACCGTGTACCGGCCGGCTTCCCGGAGAACCCGAACGGTAGCGCCTGACTCAAGAAGGAGGCTGCTGTTCCCTGCCGCATTCGTTGTCACTTCCTCGTAGACGCCGGGGATTGGGAGAGCAGTAACGTTGAAACAGACGATTCCTTCGCGCTCCCCACGCACCATAGACGACAACAGGACGCGGCTGGCTACGAACCAGATCGTCAGGCCGGCGATCAGGTTCGCAGCGCCAGGAACCTCCGTATACGGCGCGCGAATATTGGGCGGCGTCTCCCGCCCTAAACCTATGTCGTCCGACACAGATACGCTCCGGTTCGGTCTAACAGATCTGAAGCAGAGGGTCGACTTTCACATTGAACTAGGGCAGCATCCATTAGGGGAGGTGCATCGTGAAACCGAGGGTTGCAATTATTGGCAAGGGGCGCGTGGGCGGCGCGCTGCGGGAAGGGCTGGAAAGAGCAGGCTATGAAGTGAGGGCAGTTGGCAAGGAGCCGCAAGTCGTGCGTGAGGCAGCCGAATGGGGCAACGTCATCGTCCTTGCAGTACCATACGGCGCGATCGACGATGCGCTCCGCTCGCTCGGCAATGCCGTAAACGGCAAGCTGCTCATCGATGTGACGAACCCCTTCACGTCAGACATGGAACTCGCCCTTGGCTTTTCCACAAGCGGGGCGGAGGAGCTTCAAAAGAAGGCGCCTGCCGCCAAAGTCGTGAAGGCGTTCAATACGGTGTTCGCCCACCATATGTCGACGGGGCATGTCCAGAGCACCCCTATCTCCCTGTTTGCAGCCGGCGACGATCAGGGCGCCAAGGAGCAAGTCCTGGCGATGGGCCGTGACATCGGATTCGACCCGGTGGACGCCGGACCGCTACGGAACGCCCGCGTGCTGGAGCCGCTCGCCTATTTGAACATTCAACTGGCCTTTACCATGAAAATGGGCACGCAGATCGGATTCAAGCTTGTGCACTAGAGGGGAGATCGCGCGGGGAACTTCGCGGGGTGTGCGCGGTGTTCAGGAAGTAGTTTAAAATCAAGGAAGCTTCGGATGTCGGGGCGTGGCGCAGTCTGGTAGCGCACCTGCCTTGGGCGCAGGGGGTCGCTGGTTCGAATCCGGCCGCCCCGACCATCTCTTGACTACACCACTTTGAACTGAACCGCTCGCCCACAGTGCATGTTGCCCTTCCGCCTGATTTATCACGATGGCTACGACGTCAACTTCGGGGATCACGTCTTCCCTAGCCAGAAGTACAGATTGATCCGGGAACAACTGCTGAGCGAGGGGTTTGCCGCGCCTGAGGATATTGTTTCGCCCGAACCCGCTCCGGACGAAGCCATCCTTCTTGTGCACGAAAAGGGGTGGGTGGACCGCCTCAAGAACGGGACGTTGAGCTACATGGAGATCCTGAAGCTGGAAGTCCCATACTCCCGGCAGATGGTTGAGGGTTTCTTCCTGGCTGCCGGCGGTACGACGCTCGCGGGCCGTCTTGCACTGCGGCACGGAATCGGATTCAACATTGGAGGCGGCTTTCACCACGCCTTTCCCGGTCATGGCGAAGGATTCTGTGCAATCCACGACGTAGCGGTCGCGATTCGCGTTCTACAGCAGGAGGGATTAATCCGGCGAGCGATGGTTGTCGACTGCGACGTCCATCACGGCAATGGGACCGCCGCGATCTTTGCCAATGACGATAGCGTCTTCACGCTCTCGATCCATCAATTCAATAACTATCCGGCGGTGAAGCCTCCGTCGAACATTGATATCCACCTCGAGGATGGCGTTGGCGATGCCGAGTACCTGGAGCGGTTGCAAGGTCCCTACGAAACGGCCATCGCCAAATTTCAGCCGGACATCCTGATGTATGTCGCCGGGGCGGACCCCTACAGGGAAGACCAGCTCGGCGGATTGTCGTTGAGTATGGAAGGGCTAAGGCAGCGCGATCTGCTCGTCATGACAACGGCTCTGCGCCGGAAGATTCCCGTTGTCGTGACGCTCGCCGGCGGATACGCGCGCCGGCTCAGCGACACCGTAGCGATTCATGCAAATACGGCGCATGCCGCGCTCGCCGCGTTTGAGAGCGAGCAAGGGAAGATGAGGACGCCGCTTTAAGAAACCTTCGCGAGCAGCGAGTCTTCAAAGCTGTAGTCGGGCGGCGGAAAGCCGTTGTGCCGCACATACCAGCG